>Ga0209401_1000119_pt1 | contig 52069 bp, 39 predicted proteins | sample M_140807_MF_Meta_FD_187318 | JGI IMG/M metagenome (GOLD analysis project Ga0209401, IMG submission 187318) | Freshwater microbial communities from Lake Montjoie, Canada to study carbon cycling - M_140807_MF_MetaG (SPAdes) (version 2) | ecosystem: Environmental > Aquatic > Freshwater > Lake...
CGTTGGCCCCGACCGTCATCCGGAACGTCAGGAAAGGCGTGCCGCTGCCCGACACGTATTGCGCCTGCCGCATGGCATAGCCCACCTCGACGGGCAGCCACACCGCCGTCTGGTCGCCCACCACCAGAACCGGCTCGTTGAACGTGACCTTGAACGTCAGCGAACTGCCCGTGCCATACGTGCCGGCCGCAGGCAGCGAGACCGACTGCACCTTCGGCGGGGCCGTGTCTGCAAAGAGGTCGGGCGACACCGTGATTCCCGGAATGACAGCCATCGCCAGACGCGGCTCGAGCGACTCGACCGTCAGTATTCCCGAACGACGGCGACCCGCAGCCGCACGGGAACGACGAGAGGGCGGGGGGGATGAGCGGTCGGATTTGGCCATGGACAGTCCTTTTCCGAAAAGGATGGTGCGGTTCACTGCGGGCGAGCCTCGCTCCTCCGGAGCCTCTCTCAGGAGGGACGCCCATCCAAAATCCCTCCAAAGCTAGTCATAGGCCACGCAGCGTGCAACAAATCGGTGCGGAGGACAAAAACCCCGCTCATCGGCCGGACGTGCACGGTTCCCCGCGAGAGTCCACGGAGCCGCGCTGCATGCAGGCAGGGGATGCGACTTCGCACCAGGGATCGGCGGCCCGCGGAAGCCCTGCCGCAGAACGCCAACGGCAATCGGCTCAGCCGTAGAGGTCGATCGCCTGCACGATCTCGTCGAGCCGGTTGCTGACGCTGACCGACCGGTTGGCGTAGCTCGCCCGGCTCACGCCGCGGCTGCCGAGCACCTCGTTGAAGAGCTTCTGGTCGGTCGTGTGGTAGGCCACGGTCGCCGTCGGATCCTTGAGCTGGTGCCCGGTGAGGATGCAGACGACCCGCTCGTCGCGGCCGATGACGCCCTCGGCGACCAGCTGCCGCGCGCCGGCGACGCTCGCGGCGCTGGCGGGCTCGCAGCCGAAGCCGCCGGCCCCCACCTGCGCCTTGGCGTCGAGGATCTCCTGCTCGCTCACCTCGCGGACGACGCCGTCGCAGGCCTCCAGCGCCCGCAGGCACTTGTTGAGGTTGACCGGACGGTTGATCTCGATGGCGCTGGCGATCGTGTCGGCCCGCTTCTTCTCGCGGTCGAGCTCGTCGTAATAGTGGCAGGCCGCGGAGAGGTCGGCACGTCCGCCCTGCCACCGCAGGCCACGGCGGTGGTAGAGCTCGTAGAGCGTGTTGGCGCCTGCCGCATTGATGACGGCGAGCCGCGGCACGCGGTCGATCAGCCCGAGCATCCGCAGTTCGGCGAACGCCTTGCCGAAGGCGCTCGAGTTGCCGAGGTTGCCGCCGGGCACGACGATCCAGTCGGGCACCTCCCAGCCGAGCGACTCGAGCACCCGGTACATGATCGTCTTCTGCCCCTCGAGCCGGAAGGGATTCACGCTGTTGACCAGGTAGATGCCGAGCTTGCCGGCGACCTCCTTCACGCGGGCCATCGCGTCGTCGAAGTCGCCCGCGATCTGGATCGTCAGCGCGCCGTAGTCGAGCGCCTGCGAAAGCTTGCCGTAGGAGATCTTGCCCGAGCCGATGAAGATGATGCCCCGCATCAGCCTGGTGACGGCGCAGTAGATCGCCAGCGATGCGCTCGTGTTGCCGGTCGACGCGCAGGCGGCCCGCCGCGCGCCGATCATCCGGGCGTGGGTGAACGCGGCCGACATGCCGTTGTCCTTGAACGAGCCCGACGGATTGAGCCCCTCGTACTCGAGGTAGAGCCGGCCGGGATTCATGCCCACGTAGCCGCCGACGCCGTCGGACGCGGCGAGCAGCGTCTGCCCTTCGCCGATCGTCACCACCGCCTCGCGCGGTGCGAACGGGAGCAGTTCGTGGAACCTCCAGACGCCGCTGTAGGCCAGGGGATCGCTCCGCCGCATCCACTTCCGCTCGAAGACCTCGAACGACGTGGGTGGCCTGATCCGCTCCCAGTCGTAGACCACGTCGAGCAGGTTGCCGCACGCGGGGCAGGACGTCAGCACCTCGTCGACCGAGAACGTGGCCGCGCAGGCAGGCGAGATGCACTGCTGGAAGGCGAGATCGGTACGGGCGGCGACGGTCACGCGCGGAGGCTCCTGGCAATCCGTGTTCCGGCACGCCCTGTCGGTACGTGTTGCCGGGAAGTCCCTGACACGGTTTTCGGCACGGTTGCCCGGCCGGCTGAGACAAGAGTTTCTCCGCGCCGGCCCGGGACCGGCAACCCGGACGGGACTCCGCAAGCCTAGGTCGGCTTCTTCCGCCCAGCAAGGTAGCCAGCAAGGTAGCCAGCAAGGTAGCCAGCAAGGCAGCCAGCAAGGCAGCTGAAACCCCTCAAAAACAAAGGGCTTGGAGGCCCGCAGCCCCGAGGTCGGCCTTGGACGCGCAAAAGCGAGGTCTGCCAGTTTGACAGTCGGTTCCGCGCGCGGTATTTTGCGACGTTTCGGTTTCCCAGATCGCACCGCCTCCCGAGGGGGCGGTGAGGGCCTGAGGCGCTGGCTGAGGCCTGAGCCTGAGGCCCGAGGCCAGAGGCCTGAGGATGGGTTCGAGGCGGCTCCACAGGACGGCTCGGGGCGGTCGGTCCGCCCCCGGCGAGGACGGACGAGGGAAGGGCACTCTGATGAAAGCGGCGGAGACGAAGGCGTTCAAGGCGACGCTGCAGGCGATGCGGGCCAGGCTTCGGGGCGACGTGACGACGATGGCCGACGCGGCGCTGCGCAAGACGCGGTCCGAGGCCAGCGGCGATCTGTCCAGCATGCCGATTCACATGGCCGACATCGGTTCCGACGCCTACGAGCAGGAGTTCACGCTCAGCCTGATGGCCACGGAGGAGGACACGCTCGTGCTCATCGAGCAGGCCCTCGAGAAGATCCGCGGCCGCAAGTACGGCACGTGCGACGAGTGCGGCGGTGTGATCGCGAAGAAGCGTCTCGAGGCCATCCCGTTCGCGCCCACCTGCATCCGCTGCGCCGAGAAGCTCGAGAACGCGAGCCACGGCGGCAGCGCGGGGCGGCCGCGGCAGCCCCGCTGACGAGAGCCGTGGAACATCTGCGGCCCGAATCGATCCCCGCCGAACCGTTTCCGGCTGCCGGCCCGGAGGCCGCGGAACGCCCACGAGAGCCGGGCGGCTGGCCGCTGTTTCTCGCCATCGCCGTGACAGGGGCGGTTCTCGACCTCGCCAGCAAGTGGGCGATCTTCCAGCGGCTGGGCATGCCCGGCGAACAAAGGCCCATTGTGCTCGTGCCGGACGTGCTCGTGCTGGAGACGAATCTCAACGAGGGCGCGCTCTTCGGCATGGGGCAGGGGTTTGGCGGATTCTTCGCCGTCGTCTCGCTGGCCGCGATCGGCGGCATCCTCGCCATGATCTCCCGCCCGGCGACCCGCGCCGATCGCTGGCTGCTGGTGGCGCTCGGACTCGTGACGGGCGGCATCGTCGGCAACCTCTACGACCGGCTCGGCCTGCCCGGCCTCCGCTGGCACGCACCGCCCGAGCGGCTCGGCACGGCGGTGCTGGCGGTGCGTGACTGGATTCATTTCAGGCTCGAGGGCATCATCGATTGGCCGATCTTCAACCTCGCCGATTCATGGCTCGTGATCGGTGCCGGCCTGCTGCTGATCGTGTCGCTGCGGCCGCCCGCCCGCGCCGACGGCTCCCCACCCGCATGAGCACCGCATCGCCGGAAGACTTCCGCTCCGCCGCCGGCCTGCGGCTCCAGACGGCGCTGGCTGCCGTGCGCGATGCCGCTGCGACGACGCTCCGCTGGTTCAACACGGCGGGGCTCGCCGTCGACCACAAGGCGGACCGCTCCCCGGTGACCGAGGCCGACCGCGCCGCCGAGGCGCTGCTGCGTGACCGGCTCCTCGCCGCCTTCCCGCAGGACGCGTTCCTCGGCGAGGAGACCGGATCCTCCGCCGGCACCTCCGGCTTCGAATGGGTGGTCGATCCGATCGACGGCACGAAGTCGTTCATCCGCGGCGTGCCACTCTATGCCACGCTCGTCGGCTGCCGGCGGGATGGCAAAGGGGTGCTCGGCGTGATCGCGATCCCAGCCCTCGACGAGATGGTCTACGCCGGCGTCGGCGGCGGCGCCTGGCACGTCGTCGGCACGGCCGCCCCGCAGCCGGCGCGGGTCTCGTCGCGACGGCTGCTCGCGGAGGGGCTGCTCTGCACCAGCGACTTCGTCTCGTTTGCCCGTCGCCCCGACGGCCCGTCCCGCGGCGCCGCCGCCCGGCGACGGCTGGACGAGGCCTGCCTGCTCACCCGCACGTGGGGCGACGGCTACGGCTACCTGCTGGTGGCGACCGGCCGGGCCGAGGTGATGATCGACCCCATCATGAACGCCTGGGACGCGGCGGCCGTCGAGACGGTCGTCACCGAGGCGGGCGGCCGATTCACCGACTGGCAGGGCCGCCCGAGGATCGACTCGGGCGACGGGCTGGCCTCCAACGGGCTCGTCCACGAGGAGGCGCTCAGGCTGGTTTCGTGAGCGGCGTTTCGCGGCTGTTCTTGCGGGAAATCGCCGAATGGCTATCCTGTGTGGTTTCGGCCCCCGTCCGGTGTCGTCGCGCCGGCCTCCTTCCTCTGCGAGTCGTTCCCGTGGCACGTTCCTGTCAGGTTTGCGGCAAGGGTTTCTCCGTCGGCAACCAGGTCACCACCCGCGGCAAGGCGAAGTACCTCGGCGGCGTCGGCACCAAGGTCACGGGCATCTCGCGGCGGAAGTTCAAGCCGAACCTGCAGCGGCTCCGGGTCACGATCGGCCGCGGCACCAACACCACCGTGCTCGCCTGCACCCAGTGCATCAAGAGCGGCAAGGTCACCAAGCTCGTGCGTCAGCAGCCGTTCCGCCTGCCGAACGTCGAGAAGTCGAGGCCCGCAGCCGAGGAGGCGGTGCCGTCGGGACCGCGGGCACGGCCGTGATGCCGGCCCCGACTCGACGTCCCGATTCCCGACGCGACGAAGGGCGGGCCGACTCGGCGGAGGTTTCACCGTTGGCCGGCCGGCCGCACGCACCACGAAGTCGAGGAGCCCAGCATGGGAACTGAGTCCCGCACCTCCGCGGCAGCCCGGCCGCTGTCGTCCGCCGACGTGGCGAAGGTGGCGTCGCTGGCCCGGCTCGCGCTCGGTGACGCGGAGCTCGCCCGCATGACCGGCGAGCTCTCGAAGATCGTCGGGTTCGTCTCGATGCTCGGCGAGGTCGACACCTCGGCCACGGCCCCGCTGGCCCATCCGCTCGACACCCAGAACGTGTTCCGTGACGACGTCCCGGCGGAGTCGCTCACGACGGCCCAGGCCCTGCAGTCGGCACCCCGCCACGACGGCGAGTGCTTCCTCGTGCCCGCCGTCCTCGGCGACTCCGGAGCCGCCTGACCAGAATCCGCGCGAGCAGGCCCCGCTCGCAGCGATCGCACTCCCCATGCAACCGCTCGAACTGTCCGCCGTCGATCTGGTCGCCGCCCTGCGGCAGGGGGACGTCACGGCGGTGCAGTGCGCCACGGCGTTCCTCGACCGGATCGAGGCCACCAACCCGGCCATCAACGCCTTCCTGCACGTCGACCGCGAGGCCGCCCTGAGCCGGGCGGCCGACATCGACGCCCGCCGCAGGGCCGGCAAGCCCGTGGGCCCGCTGGCCGGCCTCCCCGTGGCGCTCAAGGACGTGCTCTGCACCGCCGACATGCCCACGACGTGCGCGTCGAAGATGCTGGCCGGCTACCGGCCGCCGTACGACGCCGACGTGGTCGCCCGGCTGCGGCGGGCGGACGCCGTGTTCGTCGGCAAGACCAACATGGATGAGTTTGCGATGGGCGGCTCGAACGAGAACTCGGCGTTCGGCCCGGTCCATAACCCGTGGGACCACTCGCGGGCGCCGGGCGGCTCGAGCGGCGGCTCGGCGGCCTGCGTGGCCGCCGACATGGCGCCCGTGGCGATCGGCTCCGACACCGGCGGGTCGATCCGCCAGCCCGCCGGCCTCTGCGGCATCACGGGCCTCAAGCCGACCTACGGCCGCGTCAGCCGCAGGGGCCTGATCGCCTTCGCGTCGAGCCTCGACCAGATCGGGCCCATGGCGCGGAGCGCGGCCGACTGCGCCCTCGTGATGGAGACGATCGCCGGCCACGACCCCGGCGATTCCACGTCGCTCACCACCGAGGTGCCGCGCTACACCGACCTGCTCGACAAGCCGCTGACGGGCGTGCGGATCGGCCGCGTCCCGGAGCACTTCGCCGCAGGGCTCGACCCGGAGGTGGCCAAGGGCGTCGAGGAGGCCTTCGCCGTGCTCAAGGCGGCCGGAGCGACGGTGCATGACGTGCGGCTGCCGCACGCGAAGTACGGCATCCCCACCTACTACCTGATCGCGCCGTGCGAGGCCTCGAGCAACCTGGCCCGCTACGACGGCGCGCACTATGGCCACCGCGAGACGGCGCCCGCGGGGGGCCACCGCGAGACGGCGCCCGCGGGGGGCCACCGCGAGACGGCGCTCGCGGCCCGGGCCGCGGGCGCGGCGGCAGGCTTCGAGTCGCCGCTTGTGGAGATGTACTGTCGCAGCCGGGCAGAGGGCTTCGGTCCCGAGGTGAAGCGGCGGATCATGCTCGGCACCTACGCCCTGTCGGCAGGCTACTACGACGCCTACTACGCCAAGGCCCTGCGGGTGCGGCGGCTCATCCGGCAGGACTACCTCGACGCCTTCCAGACGGTCGACCTCATCGGCGGGCCGGTGTCGGCCACCCCGGCCTTCAAGCTCGGCGAGAAGACCGACGACCCGCTGGCGATGTACCTCGTCGACCTCTACACCGTCGGCACGAATCTCGCCGGAGTGGGAGGCATCTCGTTTCCGTGCGGCTTCACGAAGTCGGGCCTGCCGATCGGCTTCCAGCTGCAGGCTCCGCCGCTCGCGGAACCGCTGCTCCTCCAGGCCGCCGACCGGTTCCAGAGGCTCACCGACTGGCACCGCCGCCGGCCCAAGGCCGCGGGGGAGGGGCGGGCATGAGCGACGCCACGCCCTTCGTCACCGTGATCGGCCTCGAGGTCCACGTGCAGCTGCTCACACGGACGAAGCTCTTCTGCGGCTGCTCGACGAAGTTTGGCGCGGCGCCGAACACGCAGGTCTGCCCCACCTGCCTCGGCCTGCCGGGATCGCTGCCCGTGATGAACCGCCGGGCCTTCGAGCTGGCCGTGCGGGCCGCGCTCGCGCTCGACTGCACGATCGCCCCGTTCACGAAGTGGGACCGGAAGAACTACTTCTACCCCGACCTGCCCAAGGGCTATCAGATCAGCCAGTTCGACCTGCCGTTCTCCTCCGACGGCCACCTCGAGGTCGTCGACCCCAAGGGGGCATTCGCCCCGCGCAACGTCGGCATCATCCGCGTCCACCTCGAGGAGGACGCCGGCAAGAGCATGCACGACGAGGCCGCGGGCACCGGCGACAGCCGCATCGATCTCAACCGCGCCGGCACGCCCCTCTGCGAGATCGTCACGCAGCCCGACCTCCGCTCGCCGCAGGAGGCCCGCGCCTGGCTCAACGAGCTGAAGCTGCTGCTGGTCTACCTGGGGGTGAGTGACTGCAACATGCAGGAGGGGAGCCTGCGGGTCGACGCCAACGTCAACCTCCACATACCCCAGCCCGACGGCCGGATCGCCAAGACGCCGATCGTCGAGATCAAGAACATGAACTCCTTCCGCTCGGTGGAGCGGGCACTCACCTACGAGGCGGCGCGGCAGTGGGAGGAGTGGCGGGAGACGAAGGCGGAGATGGGGAAGACCCCCAAGCAGACACGCGGCTGGGACGATCCCGCCGGCGTGACGCGGGCGCAGCGGCACAAGGAGGAGTCGAGCGACTACCGCTACTTCCCCGAGCCCGACCTCGTGCCGGTGACGGTGTCGGAGCAGGACGTCGCCGCGGCTCGGGCCGCGATGGGCACGCCCCCGACCGAGCTGCGCAGGGACCTGGAGACGACCTGGAAGATCTCCGCCTACGACGCCGACGTGCTCGTCAACCAGGGCCGCGAACTCGTCGACTACTTCGAGGAGGTGGCGACGAAGGTGGGCGAGGGGAAGGTGGCGAGCAACTGGCTGCAGCAGGACGTGCTCCGCATCCTCAAGGAGACCGGAGGGTCGATCACCGACTTTCGCGTCCGCCCGGCGGTCCTGGCCGACCTCATCGGCCGCGTGACCAGGGGCGACTTCGACACGAGCCGCGGCCGCGAGATTCTCGCGCAGATGGTCGCGGACGGACGCCCGCTGGACGAGGTCGTGGCCGGCATGGGCATCGCGGCCGTCAGCGACGACGACGTGATCAGCCTCTGCAGGGAACTGCTGGCCGACAACCCGAAGATCGTGGCCGACGTGAAGGGGGGCAAGGAGCAGGCCGCCGCCGGCCTCATCGGCCAGGCGAAGAAGAAGAACCCCAACGTCAACCCCGGCAAGGTGCGGGCCATCTGCCTCGACCTGATCCGCGCGATGCCGTGAGGGACGGGCTCGCGATGCCCCGCGTCGTCACCCTCACCACGGACTTCGGCAGCGGCAGCGGGTACGTCGCCGAGCTCAAGGGCCGCCTGCTGCACGCGGCCGCCCCGTTCACGCTCGTCGACATCGCGCACAACGTCCCGCCGCACGACATCCGCGCCGCCGCGTGGCTCGTGGCCCAGGCATGCCCGGCCTTTCCGCCCGGCACGCTTCATCTGGTCGTCGTCGATCCCGGTGTGGGCACGCAGCGGCGGCTCGTCTGGGCGCGACTCGGCGGCGAGCCGCGGCATCACGACTTTCTCTGCCCCGACAACGGCGTGCTCTCGGTCGCTCGACGGACGCTGCCGCTGGTGGAGGCCAGGCGAATCATCGCGCCGGCCGACGCGACGGCGACGTTCCACGGCCGCGACGTGCTCGCACCGCTGGCCATGCGGCTCCTCGACGGCATGCCGACCACGGCGCTCGGCGAGAAGATCGACGGCCTCGCCACGCTGCCGTGGCCCGAGCCACGCCGCTCGGCGGAGCGGCTGGATGGCGAGGTCGTCCACGTCGACACCTTCGGCAACCTGATCACGAATCTCCCGGCGACGCTGCTGCCCGAGGTCGCGGCGGCCGGCCGGTTGCGGGTGGGCCGCCACGAGCTCGGCACGATCGTGCGCACCTACGGCGATGCGGCGCGGGGCACACCGGTCGTGCTCGTGGGCTCGCAGGGCCTCATCGAGGCGGCGGTCGTCGAGGGCCGCGCCGACGAACGGCTCGCGTGCGGCGTCGGGACGAGCGTTTCGTTCGCGGCTCAGCCCGCCCCGCGGTGAGCCTGCGCGGCCGTCCGCACAGTCGATCCGATCGCAGAACCAGGGCTTCCAACCGCCGAAGCAGGGCCTCCGATCGCAGAACCAGGGCTTCCGACCGCATCGTTCCCGCCTTTCGCGGCGGCCGTCGAGCCCGTATCCTCCCGCCTCCCAATCGGCTCACTGTGCCATGCGGAGTGATTGAGTGCAGTCACCGCAGCGATCGCCGATCTTCTCCCTCGCGGCATGGATCGTGGCCTGCGGCGCCGCCGCCTGCGGTCAGGATCGGATCGCGCTCCTCCCGCCGATCGACTTCAACCTCGAGCAAGACACCTTCGCCAACGAACCGCTCTCCGACGTGGATCCCGAGATCGCCGCCGCGGCGCCCGAGATCGCCGCGCCGACGCGTGCGGCCCGTGCGCCGTTCGGGTCGTCGGCACCGCTGACGATCGGCGGCTTCTGGGCACCGGCGACGGCCGTCACCGGGCAGCCGGCGCAGCTCGGCATGAACGCGGAATACGTCCGGGTTGCGACTCCGCTGGGCATCCCCGCCACGGGCGCACCCCTGTGGATCGGGATCGCCAGGTTCGGCCGTCTCGAGCTGTCGACCGACGCCATCCTGCCCGACTCAGGGGGTCGTGTGCCCGACCAGCTCTGGCTCGTGGAGACCGGCGTCATGCACATCCGTCCGCTCGAGGGCGGCGGCACGATCGGCGGCACCTTCCTCTTCGGCTCGGCGAGCGACCGACCGTACGCCGCGGGCCGCGACCTCACGCTCATGGCGATCGGCTTCTACAACCGGCCCGCCCGCCGCGAGGACGACGAGTGGAGCTTCAGCCTGTTCTATTCGCCGACATCGCAGCTGCCCTATCCGCTGCCGGGCATCGCCTACGTCTGGCGGCCGGATCAGACGCTCGAGGCGAAGATCGGCGTGCCGGCGTCGATCGAATGGCGACCGACGGAGGACTGGACCCTCTCGGCCAACTACTTCCCGCTGGTGAACGTCAACGCCACCGCCCGCCGCCGCCTGTCCGACGAGCTCTTCCTGCTGGCCTCCTACCGCACCGACACCGAGATCTATTTTCTCGCCGACCGCATCCAGGACGACGAACGCTTCTACGTGTTCGATCAGCGGGCCGTCGTCGGGCTGGAGCGGCTGCTCGGGCGGGGCTTTTCGCTCGAATGCATGGCTTCCTATCTTTTCGACCGCCGCCTCTTTCAGGGCACGAATTTCTCGTCGGGGCGGACGGACGTCGTCGCCTTCGCCCCCGGACTCGGCCTGTCGCTGCAATTGCTGTGGCGCCGCTGAGCAGCAACGCTGGAGGGATGCCTGCGGCACGGTCGTGATCCCCGCGCGGGCCGGGGTGAGGCCGATGGCCAACGCGGCTGGATCATCCCCGATCCTTCCGTAAGTGATCCGTCCGAAAGACGCTCACGCTCTTTGCCGCTTGACAGCCCGTCACTCCTGATGCACCGTCGGACGTCGTCCCGCAGTCTTCTCCCGCCCCCGAGCAGCCCCGTGAATCCCGACTTCGACGGCTGGCAGGAACTCCACGCCGACGGCGGCTCCGGCAGCCTGTCGGCTCCACCGCTCGAACTCATCGGCAACGGCCGGATCCTGCTCGCCAGGGGGTTGCTCCAGGACGTCGGACTCCAGGCGAACTCCTGGGCCGTGCGTTGAACGTGGCGCGAGCCACTCTGCCACCGTCGCAGTTTCAGCGACTCGATCGCGAGGGATTCGAGAAGATCCACACCGTTCTCGCCGCGACCGAGCTGGAGAAGTTGTACCTCGACGTCCGCGCAGACCTCGCGGAACGCTTTCCGGGGTTCGTCAAGCGGATGCTTCGGCGTGCCCTGCCACTGCCCGAGCGGTTCTTCATCAACGCGAACACCGTCGTCCGCTTCATGGTGCCCTACGAGGAACTCCACCGCGGCTACGCCCATTTCCGCAAGCACCTCGGGAAGCTCGACCTGCACGGGCCACACCACGATTACTGGCAGGGAGTCGCCACGAATGCCATCAACATTTGGATGGCACTGGGCCGAGTGCTGCCCGGCAACGGCCTCGCCCTCTACCCGGACCTGTGGGGCAAGACGCTGCCCCGCGGCGCGTCGCACGTGCGCGACGACCAGCACCTGGGCACGCCGCTCGTCGTGAGCTGTGAGCCGGGTGACGTCGTGTTCTTCCACAGCCATCACATGCACAGCTCCATCCTCAATCACACCGACGAGACCCGCTTCGTCATCACGGGGCGATTCACCGTGGACGAGCCCCGGCATCCGCGGCAGGATCCTGCACGCCAGGCCGACTATTTCGACTCGGAACGCGTCGGCGAGACGACGGGGGCCGAGGCACTGATCCCGAAGACACCGCTGGCCGTGGACGCGTCGTTCCCGATCACGAGCGTCACCAGACGGGTCCGTGACGTCCAATCGGCGGACGAACTCGCCGCGCTCGCAGAGGGCGAGATCGCAGCGCACGGACCGCGGCACGTCGCCGTGCGTCACGAAGGCCGCACGCACGTCCTCTCCCGGTTCTGTCCGCACCAGGGAGCCGATTTGTCGCTGGGACGACTCACGCCCGACGGCATGCTCGTGTGCCCGTGGCACCTGCATCCGTTCGACGTCCGCACCGGCGTCGGCGCCTGCCCGATGCTACGGCTTGACTGCGGCGTGCCCCCGCGACCGACGGAGGACGACACCGCGCGCGACGGCGGTGCGTCCGGCCCACCGACTCCCGAGCGCCCCTGACGGCCTCCCCGACAGAGTCCTAGCAGGCCGTGGGCACAGTCATCCACCGCTGGAGGCGGCGGCAGCGAGCGTTGGAAGCGCCCCGGCTTTCACCGCTCGCTCGCATGGGAAAACGCCAGGGAAGGCTTTTTCCACAGCCAGCTAGCGAGGCTGCTGCTGGAGCTGCTCCACGAACTGCAGCCGCACGCCCTGCACGCGGTCATAGCGGGCCTGCAGATCGGCCAGCTGCGCGGGCGATGGAGGCACACCGTAAAGCTGGCGGAACACCTCGGCCACGTAGAGGTCGCGACTCGACCGCTGCCGCTCGAAGAATTCCGAGCTGCTGAGGATGCCGGCCTGCACGTTCGCCAGCGACTTGCCCTGCTGAAGATCGGCCAGCCAGACCTCGGTCTCGTACGGACGCGCCGGCCGGCCGAGGTACTGCTGGATCCACTGCTGGATCTGCGCGGCCGGAGCCAGGCCGGCCGCCGTCGTCGTCGTCGGCTGCACGCCCCGGGATGAGAGCACGAGGTCGATCCGCTGATCACGGTCGGGCCAGGCGATGGCGATCGGCGCCGGGGTCTGCAGGAGCAGGCGGCTGCCGTCCTCGACACGGGCATCAATGGCGTAGCGATGCTGCGGCGTGAGCGGCGGCGGGTCGAGCCGGTACGACACCGGGAATCCACCGGTCACCGGCAGCTGGCCCTGCGTCAACGCGACGTCCCGCCACTGGGGCTCGGTGACGTCGAGCAGCCTGACGGTGATCAGCGACGTGCGGGGCACCGTCGCGTTGCCCTCCGCCGTGAGGACGCCGGACACCGACCGCGTGGCGACGTCAAACTGCACGGGTTTGATCGCCAGCTCGCTCGTTCGCTTGACGTGCACGAGCATCGGCACCTGGCCGGCAGGGCTGATCCGCCTGGAGACCTCGTCCCCGAGGTCGTAGAGCCTGTCGCCGACGAGCCCCACCTGGTAGCCGGCAACCGTCACGATCGTGTCGCCGACGTCCAGCCCGGAGGACTGGGCCACCGATCCAGGACTCACGCTCACGATCTCCACGCCGGCAGTCGTGTTGCGGGCCATGACGCCCAGCGGCCGGGCAGGCGGCGCTGCGGCCGGGGCAGCAGCCGGCGTCGCGAACTTCGCGGCTGAATTGTCGAAGCCGAGGCCGAAGGGCTGCGCCACGTCGCGGTTCCGGGCATCCTGGGCCAGAACCGCCGGCCCTGCCATCCCGCACGCCACTAGCGCGACCACCGCACATGGCGCCGAAGCCAACCGTTGCCGAAACATCGCCGCCGAGACGGCCCGCGTCACCACCCCACATCCAGCCCTGCCCATGCGTCCCCTCCGTTTTCGTGCATCACCTTCCGTAGATCGCCGCCCCGCGCTGGCAGGTCACCGCTCCACCGCCCAGCCGAGCAGTTCCTTCTGGGCGTGGATCTCCGCCCGCGTCAGCGGCAGGAGCCCGTCCTTCGCCACGTCGAGCTGCCCCGGATAGCTGAGCACGTAGGCCATGAACTCCCGCAGGTGCGCCGGCATCTCGCCCTCCTTCGGCACCGCGACCGCGATGAACAGCGGGCGGCAGTCGGGCGTCCGATCCGAGCCGATCACGGCGTCGGAGAGCGGCGAGGCGGTGGCCGGCACAACCAGCGGGAGCCGCTTCACGCCGGGCCAGTGGGCATGCTCGTCGCCGACCAGCCCGAGGCCGCCGCGGTCGGACGCGACCGCCTCGACCAGCGCGGCCTCGGTCTCGTGTTCGGTGATCGTCGGGTGGTACGCCGCGGCGCCGGCGAGCAGGCGATCCATGTGCCACCGCGTACCCGACCCCAGCCCACGGCCATGCACGTGCACCGGCACGTCCTTCCACTCGGCGCTGCCGTTGAGCGCGTCCCAGCGGGCCGTCGTCTGCTCCTGCCCGGCTCCGCCGCGGAGGATGCCCTTTTCCGGAGTCCACGGAAGCTCCGCGACCGGGTTGGATGCATGCACGATCCAGACGAGATGGTCGAAGCCCACGACCACCACGACCATCCTGCGGTCGGGCCGCTTCTCCCACGCGGCGCGTTCGGCATCGGTGACGGGCCGACTTGACAGCGCGATGTCGGCCGTGCCGTCGAGGAGCGCCTTGAGCCCGGTGTCGGAACTGAGGGTGTCGATCGAGCACTTCACGGCGGGATGCACGCGGGAAAATCCCTGGCACCACTGCGCGGCCGCCTGTTGCAGCGTGCTGGAGCCCGCGAGGCGGACGGCGCCCTGCGTCGCCGCCTTGGGCTGGTAGGGAATCGTCGCCAGGTCGGCGAGCGGATTGGCCGCGGGCGCCGCGGCCGGCGGCTGCGCCCGCACCACCCCGCCCGCGGCGAGCAGGCAGCCGGCCGCCATCAGCCGCAGGAACGAGAGCCGTATCGAGTGCGTCGTGCGTGTCATGCGTGAACTCCCCGGGTGAGGCGGCAGCTTACGGCACCGCCGCCGGATCACGGAAGCTCACTTTGACGCGGCGTTCTGCCGCCCGCGGGGCGTCGGGCCGGGCTACTGCACGACCGACTTGCTGCCTTCGGTCGAGCCGCCGATCGGCGCGCCCTCGGGCATCGGCCGGCACGCGGTCGCCACGCCGAGGCGATGGAGTTCCTCGCGCACCTTGCGGTAGGCCTCGAAGCTGTCGGGATAGCACCAGAGCGTGACCGTCGTCCCGGGCGTGATCGTCGCCAGCGCCGCCCGGAACCGCGACCGCGTTGCGAGCGCCTCCTCGAGGGTCTCGCCGAGGCCGCTGGCCGTGGGCCGGACGACCCACTCCCGCGAGCGGATGAGCACCTGCCCCCGGGACTGGTCGACCTTCACCTCGATCACGTAGTCGAGCGAGAAGCCCTGCGCCGGGCCGACCGTCTCGATCCGTGACGCCATCTCGTTGATCGAGCCGGAGTGCCGGCGCGTCTGCGTTTTGGCGAGCGAAAAGAGCTCCTCGATCGGAATGTAGGCGATCCGTCCCTCCGCCAGGCGGAAGTGGATCTCGTCGCCGTTGACCGTCCTGCCGACCGGCGTCGGGTAGGCGAGCACTTCCTGCGTGGTCGGCGGGGCGTGGGCGATGCCCTCCGCCGCGAGCCTGCACCGCTCGATCTCCTCCTGCGCATCACGGCGGCGGGCGGCGATTTCGGCGGCGGCCACCCGCGCCGTGTCGGCAGCCTGCTTGCGCTCCTCGACCTCGACCCGCGCCGCCGACACCGCGGTGGCCAGGTGCAGCCGCGCCTCGCCGGCGAACGCGGCGGCCGTCGCCACCGTCCGCCCCTGGGCGGCCAGCTCGCCAATTTCGCCCTCCGTGACCTGCACCTCCTGCTCGAGCGACTCGACCTCGCTGTCGAGCGCAGCGACGCGGGCCGGATCCGCAGCCGCCGGAGCCTCCACCACCTGCCGCGCCCGCTGGCCGACGAGCATGACCAGAATGATCAGGATGCCGACGATGTTGGTGACGACGTCGAGGAACGAGTCCTGGCCGGCGCTGCTGATGTCTTCGGGCTTCGGTCGCGGCATCGGATCATCTCCAGCGGCTAGCGCCGGGCGGCGGCGGTCGACCGCTCGACCGGGGGCAGGGGGCGGATCTCGTCGCGGCCGTCGGCGGAACGCACGTCGATGCCGCTGTCGGCGAGCAGCCGTTCGAGATCCTCGCGGCGCGACCGTCCGTCGGCCGTCTCCGACAGGACGAGCACCGGCTTCCAGTACATGCGGTCACCGGCGATGCCCCAGGTGTCGACCCGGGCGTGCAGGGCCTTCACGAGCGGGTCGACGGCGAGCGCCGTGTCGCCGTCGAGCGGGATGCGGGTCTGCACGCGACGGCCGGAGTCTTCCATGAGCCGGAACTCGTGCAACGAGCATTCCAGGCGGATCGGACGCGTGAGCGGGATCGGTCGTTCCTGCGAGGCGAGGCTCGCCCAGTTTTTGCCGCGTGCGCCGGCGAGCGACACCGACGCCGAGGCCGACGAGCCTGCGGCTTGTGCTCCCGACTGTCCGCCGCCCGACTGCACCAGGCCCGGCATCGCGGGGCCGCCCGCGCTGCCGCCCGCTCCACCCGAAGCGGCGGACCCCGACGCGCCACCGGAAGCACCGGCGCCACCGCCGACTGCAGCGTCGCTCGCGCCGACGCCGTTTGCCGCCGCCCCGGATGCCGCCGCCCCGGTTGCCGAGGTGCCTCCCGCGGCTTCCGTCGCACCGACCGCGGCCGTCTGGGAGCCACCCTCGCCGCCTGCGGCACCGTTCCCTGATCCGCTCTTCGATCCACGGCCCGCCGCTGCGGTGCCTTCCGCCGCGCCGCCGGGGCCACCCGCGGCGCTGCCCTGAGCGCTGCCCTGTGATGCGTCCGAGGAGCCGCCGGCCCCAGTGCCAGCCCCAGTGCCGTTTCCATCGCCGCCGGAGCCGCTGCTGAACACCGATTTCCCCATGCCGCCGCCGGCACCGTCGCCACGGGCCCCCGCGAAGTCACCATCACCCCGGCCACCATTTCCCCAGACACCATTCCCCCGACCGTCACCAAATCCGGCACTGTCGCCGGTGCCGCGGCCATCTCCCTGGGCGTCGTCGCCACCGGCGCGGCCGCCACCGGCCCGGCCGGCGCCGGCCGCACCCCCGCCGCCGTTGGCCCAGTCCCAGCGCGACTGGTCGCCGAGCACGCTCGGCCCCTCGTCCGACACGACGCCGCCCCGGGTCTGGGCCGCGCGATACTGGCGGGGCTGCTTCGCCGGTCGCTGGGGGCGAACCTCGGCCAGCCACGCCAGCCGCTGGCGGGATTCCTCGATCGCCCGCCTCTCCACCTGCACCAGCGACGGATCGGCGGGCGGGAACGCGAGCGTCCAGTCCTCGTCGACCAGCTGGTAGCCGAAGTCGCTGCCCCACGACTGGATCGCCTCGCGTGCCGCGTAGTAGGCCATCACGCCCGACGGCCTCACGATGAGGAGCGGATACGGCTGCATCGCCGGGTCGTTCGTGCCCCCCAGCCCGCCCACGATGTGCTCCCGCGCCGCCCGCAGGGCGCTGGCGAGCGGGTTGCCCGGCCCCGGCGGCCCCTGGAAGTCGGCGGGCCCCAGCCGGATGTTCTCCGGCTGCAGGAAGACGCCGTCGCCAGCACACTCGATGTAGAGCGGACGCCGATGCGTGCCGTTCACCCCGGCGTAGGGCACCACGGCGTAGGCCGGGGGCTTCGTGCGTTGCTCGGCCCGGGCCTTGTCGAGCGACTCGCGGGCACTGGCGAGCCTTGATTCCAGCTCCTTGAGCGCCGCCTCGTCGACCGCACCGGCGGCGCCCGCCTCGAGCATCGTCGCCATCCGCTCGAGCGCGGCGAGCTCGTCCTCGAGCGACCGGGAGCTTTCCTCGACGCCCGCCAGCTGCATGCGTGCACGGGCGAGCTCCTCCGAGGTCCGCTGGCGGATCCCCTCGAGCTGCTGCAGCCGCCAGGCGAGCTGGTCGCGCGCCGACTCCAGCTCCTGCACGTCGCCGGCGGCTCCGTCGGCCGCCTCCGGGACCACGCCCTCCTTCACCGCCCGGCTGAAGAGCACGAGGACGACGAGCAGCGCCCCCATCGTGCACAGGAGCACGGCGAGGAAGGGAAACAGTGATATGGTGGGCCCGGCTGCGGGCTGGCTTCGGCTCATGCAGCCTTTCCGGGACGGCGGGCGGCGTTCAGGTCGACCCGCCGATGGTCGGCGGAGACGTCACCGGCACGGGCGGCGAGCAGTTGCACGGCCGCGGCGAGGGTGGCGAGCGTCTCGTCGAACCGACCCGTGGCGGCCAGCGTGTTCAGGTTGGCGTCGAGCGACCTCTCGAGCGCGGCGATGTCGCGGGTCGCGTCGACGACCTGGCCGAGCATCGTCGTCTGCTCCGCGAGGCTGCCGTGATGCCGCTCGAGGCCGCGCACCGCCTCCGCCAGCGACTCGGCCGTGCGGGTCCAGCGATCCTCGCGATGCGACAGCGCGGCCTCGTGCGCGGCGACGAGCGACTCGCTCCACCGCGACAGCGTCCCGTCGAGCGAGATCGACAGCGAGGACTGCAGCGTGCGGCCGGCGTCCTCGAGCAGCGTGGCGAGATTCGCGGTGGCGGTCCGCTCCAGGGCCCGCCACGACTGCTCCTGCGCCTCCAGAAGCCGGGCCGATCCGCGGCTCATCGTCTCGCCCAGCCGGGCGAGGGCCAACGTCGCACCGCCGTCGCCCGACAGCGACTGGAAGCGGCCGGCCAGCGCCACCCAGGCGACGGCGTCCACCTCCGCGAGGAGCGACTGCTCGTAGCGGTCCACGCCGAACTGCACGAGCATCAGCACCATCGACAGCCCCAACGCGATGGCGGTCGTGTCGAACGCCACTCCCAGCCCTCCCACGACCCCCGACATGTTGTCGAGTTGCGACGGAGACAGGCAGGCGATGGCGTCGGTGATGCCGATGACCGTGCCGAGGAAGCCCATGATCGGGATCGCCCAGATCACGAACCGCACCAGACCGTAGCTCTGCGCGGCCCGCGAGGCATCGAGATCGGACAGATACTTGAGGTGCTCCTCCAGCGTGTCGGCACTGCCGGTCCGCACCACGAGGTCCAGGGCGTCGCGCAGCCGGCAATCGAGATAGGATCCGGAGCCGCCGTGCTCCTCCAGCGCCGCCGCCAGATCGGCGGCCTCGCCGGGGTTCTGTCCGCCCTCGGGGATCTCGGGCAGCCGCTCCGCGTCCACGTCACCCCGCTGCCGGCGAAGCTCGCCCGCCTTGATGAGAAGCGCGGCAAGGCCGACGAAGAACATCGCGACTTCGACGTACTCGCACCAGTGCCCGGCGAGGTAGCGGATCACCAGGGGATGCGAGATGGCCCCCACGTGGATCAGGCCGAAGAACCCGAAGCTGAGCGCACAACCCCACAGGATCGGCGAGCGCAGCAGGGCGGCGGTCAGGGCGTTGAGCTTCGACACGGCGTGTCCTCCGGAACGGCGGGAAATCGACGGCACCGGCCCCGGGGGACCGTGACGCCGCGTCCCTTCCATCGGAAGTGTCAGCCTGACCGATTGAATCGAAACATCCGGCAGAGAAAAACAGAGGTTTGCCGCCAGCGGCCCGGCAAGCCAGGAAAGCCGGGCGAGCAACGAAGAGGCGGTGGCTTCGGCGACCGGCGTTGCACGACACCGCGACGCTGGCCGCGGAACAACGAGGATTTCCGCCCGCCTGTCCACGACGCGGAGAAAGGGCTTGGGCGATTTTTTCCGCAGCCCGCTAGAATCCGTCGACCCAGCAGCGGATCCGCCGGCCTTCATCCCGCGGCCCAGCCCGCCCGCTGGGCCGGCTCTCAGCACAGACCTCCAGTCCACGACACGATGCTTCAGCCAGAGCACACTCCCGCGGCCCAGGAAACCACCACGCCGCCGCGCAGCGACCTGCTCCGGCACGTCGTGGCCCCGCTGTGCGTGGCCGCCGGCCTCGCGTTTGCATGGCTGCACGGTTCCTGGGGGCTGGCTGCCCAGCGGCCCGGCCGCCCCACCCCTGCCGTCCCTGGCGCCAACGGGCAGACAGGGCAGTTCTGGACGATGACGACGCCCCTCGACGACGGCCGTCAGATGCTGCTCGTGCTCGACCAGCAGAGCCGATGCCTGGCGATCTACCACGTCGACGCAGTCGCCGGAACCGTGCAGCTCAAGAGCACCCGAGACCTGACCTGGGACCTCATGATTGAGGAGTTCAACGCTCAGGAGCCCCGACCGTCCAGCCTGAAAAAGATGGCGGAAATGCCGAAATGAACGGCCGTGACGGCCGTGCGGGCGAGGGGCGCGTCCGGCGGACGTGGTGGACTCGTATACTTCCCGATGACGATGGCTCCCGGGAAAGCACCGCCAAGACACGGGACGTGTGGCTGGAACCATGGCAGGCAAGTTTTTCACGGTCGAAGAAGCCGCCCAGCGACTGGGAGTGTCCGCGGAGGAGGTCCAGCGGCTCGTCGACCGCAAGGATCTCTATCCCGTGCGCGACGGGACGACGCTGAAGTTCAAGCACGACGACATCGAGCGGTATGCCGCCGAGGCGGGGGCTGCGTCCGGCGGAGGCTCGGGCCTCTCACTGGACCTCGACGCGGAGCCGGCGACGCCTGCTGCCGCCAGCGGCCTCGAGGTCGATGGCTTGCAGATCGACGGGCTCGAGATCGATGCCGCGGCCGCCGCGGATGGTCTCGAAATCGAACTGGGGGACAGCCTGCAGATCAGCGGTGGAGCGTCGGGCGGTGTCACAGGATCGGGGGGGCCGGCCGCAGGCCTCTCCCTCGATGCCGAGTTGGACATGGACGGCGCTCTCGTGATCGACACCCCTGCCGCGTCCAGCCCGGCGCCGGCCAAGAAACCGGCCGCCGCGCCCGCGGAACCTCCGGAGCCGATCACCGGCACCCTGCCGATCGATCTCTCAGGCATCCCGGTGAGCGGCGCGGAATCGGGGAGCAACGCCACCGGGTCGATCGCGAGCGGTTCGGACCCCAACGCCATGGATCTTTCCGGCATGGGTTCGAACGTCGGCTCGGCATTGTCGGGTGTGATGGAAGGCGGGCTCTCCCTGGAGGACTCCGACGTGCGGAAGTCGGGCATCCTCTCGGGGCCCGACTTCGCCGACGAGATGGCATCGGCCATCAAGGCGTCGGCGTCGAGCCCGGCGATGTCGGGATTGGCCGGAGAGGCGATCGAGGAATTCGACCCGGTCCCGGATGAGGACGATGCCGGATCGGATGTCGTCGCCGACGAATCGGGAACGATGGGATCCAGCTTCCTGGGCGACGACGCCTCGGACTCGTTCTCGGTCGGGGAGGATGCATCGTCGGACATCGCCCTGGGCACGGGCGGCGGCATCGACGACATCGGCGGGGACATCGACACGGCACTGCTGCCCGACACGTCGTTCAGCGTGTGGCAGGTCTGCGGACTCGTGTGCTGCGCGCTGCTCATGCTGACGGGCGGCTTCGTGATGTTCGACCTGATTCGGACGCTGGGCAGCCCCGAGGACCTGAGCATGTCGAGCCCGCTCCTCAATCCGATGTCGGAACTGTTCGGCTGGCGGCGGTAGCCTCTGCAATCGCCCGCGGACACGCGCACCCCTCCGTGGGCCGACGGCCGGCTTTCGGTTCGAAATACGGCGGCAGCCCCTGGGCACGCCATGCCGGCTCAGGGCAGGGCCGGGCAACCCGCTACACTGTGGAGAGGGACGGCTCCAGGCCGCTTCCCGCCCGCCGATCTCCGCCTGGCGATCGGGTCGGGCACAGGGCACGAGCGCCAGGGCAGGAGCGTGCGACGAGCGTGGACCGTTTTTCCGAATTCCGATCCATTCCGGCCTCGCGTGCCCGAGGGATGGCCTCGTGGCTGGCGGCCGCGGTGATCGCCATCGCCCTCGGGTCGTGCCGGCCGTCAGCCGACATCCAGCCGGGCGACATCCGGACCTACGGTGTGCCCCGATCCACCCCCGTCGCGGCGGCTCATCCTCCGGCACAGCAGCGGTCTGCGGCACTGCGGTACGACCTTCCCGAGGGGTGGGTCGACGCCGGCGCCAGCGGGATGCGGCTGGCCACGATCCGCACCGCCGCCGATACAGCCGACCCCGCAGATGTCGGCGAAATCACGATCATCCCCGCCTCCGGCACGCTCGAGAGCAACGCGATCCGCTGGCAGGAACAGCTGACGCCCAAGGCCGACCCCGAGAAGGTAACGCAGGCCATCGCGGCGGGGGAGAAGGTCGACATCGACGGTGTCGAATCGACCATCCTGCTTTTGCTCGACGACGCCACCGAAAACCAGCAGGCGATCCTCGCCGCCGTGATCCCCGTCGACAACTCGAACTCGCTCTTCGTGAAGTTCAAGGGCGCAGCCGGCCTGGCACACCGCCTGCGCGAGCCCTTCACGGCGTTCGTCAGCTCCATCCGCTGGAAGTAGGCCGCGTCCCCGCACGGAGCCCTCACGCATGGCCACAGGCAGTCTTCCCTCACCCGGCTTCTTCAACGCCCGAGACGCCTCCGCCAGCCGACCGGCGGCGGCCGGAGACTCCCTGGCATGGCACGCCCTGCGGGCGATGGGCTCGCTCAAGATCACGGTCGTGATGTTCCTGGCGGGCATCTTCCTGCTGTTCGTCGGCACGCTCGCCCAGGACGAGAAGAACCTGCCCGAGGTGAAGCAGGAGTACTTCAACAGCTGGGTCGCGCACGTGCCCTTCTCGGACTTCTTTCCCGTGACGATCTTCGGCCCCTCGACGCTCACCGGATGGTTCCCGTTTCCGGGCGGGGCCACGATCGGGGCCGTCCTGCTCGCGAACCTGATCGCGGCGAAGCTGACGCGGTTCCACGTGCACGCCTCCGGTTCCCGACTCGCCCTCGGTACGGCGGTGACCGCCGTCGGCGGGCTGCTGACCCTGCTGGTCATCCTCAGCGGCCACTACGCCGACGGCCTCCAGGGCCGCCCGCCGATCGACTACGGCACGGTCTGGCGGCTCGTGCAGGCGACGGCGGTGCTGCTGGCCGCGGGCCTCGCCTGGGCGGCCGTGGCGGGCGGCGATCTGCGGCGGCTCACCCGCGTGGCGCTGGCGATCGCCGCCGCCGCGACGGGCGTGGTCGCCGTGCTGAGCATCTTCGGCGGCGAGGGCTGGCGGATGGGCGAGCCGGGGCTGCGGATCATGTGGCAGCTCATCCAGTCGAGCGTCGCGGCGCTCATCCTGCTCGCGGGCCTGATCATGGTGTTCGGCAGGCGGGGGGGCAACGTCCTGATCCATATCGGTGTCGGCCTGCTGATGCTCGGCCAGTTCGCCTTCGGCGACCGTCAGATCGAGGAGCGGATGGCGCTCGTGGAGGGGCAAACGAGCAACGTGGCGCTGCGAACCGACGAGACGGAGCTGGCCGTCATCCGCCCCGCCGAGGGCGATCAGGACAGCGTCACGGTGATCTCCGGCCGGCTGCTGAAGGCCCGCGCCGGTGGCCCGCCGATCGTCGCGGCCGACCTGCCGTTCGACGTCGACGTGGTGTCGTACTTCCCCAACTCCGACATCATCCGCGTGGGGCCTGTCGCGCCGAACCCGGCCACCGCCGGACTCGGCAAGGGCTGGCTGGCCAGCGACAAGGCCCCGGAGGGGGGCGCCAGCTCGCGGACCAACATCGCCTCGGCCTACGTGCGGCTGCGGAATCGCGCCACCGGCGCGGAACTCGGCACGTTCCTCGTGAGCCAGTTCCTCAACGATCAGGCCCAGATCTTCATGGGCGGCAACCCCGACGAGATGGACACCGTCGACGTGGACGGCACGCCCTGCCGGCTGCAGCTGCGGTTTCGTCGCGAGTACAAGCCCTACGCGGTCACGCTCACCGACGTGCGACGGATCAACTACGGCGCCAGCGAGACGCCACGCGACTTCTCGTCCTACGTCACCTTCACCGATGCGGCCACCGACGTCAAGCAAGACGGCCGCATCTGGATGAACAACCCCGTCCGCTACCGCGGCGAAACCTTCTACCAGAGCCAGTATTCGCAGGTGAAGCTCCCCGACGGCACGCCCGGCGAGATGACCGGCCTGCAGGTGGTGGAGAACGCCGGCTGGCTGATCCCTTACGTCGCCTGCGTCCTCGCGCTGTGGGGCATGCTCGCCCACTTCGGCGGCACGTTCCTCCGGTTCGCCGACCGCTACGATCGCGGCCTCACCGGCGTCACGGCCGCGGAGGAGCCGGCTCCCCGCGGCACGCGGCCCGACGGCCGGATGGGCCGGGGGGCCCCGGCGGCTTCCGGTTCCGCGGCTCGCGCCGGCCTGCTCGCCCCGGCCCTCGCCCTCGGGCTCGTGGCGGTAATCTGCCTGGGGGCGCTCCGCGACCGCGGCGGCAAGCAGGGGAGCCACGACTGGCGCACGGCCGGAACCCTGCCCATGCTCCACGAGGGCCGGATCAAGCCGCTCGACACGGTGGCCCGCAACACGCTGCAGGCGCTCGGCGGCCGCACGAGCGTGATCGTGCCCGAGAAGGCCGAGCCGAACGGTCCCGCCCGCCCCGCCGACATGCCGACGGGAACGGTGCCGGCGACGCACTGGCTGCTGGGCATGATGTCAGGCGCCGAATGGGCGGAGCACGCGCCGGTGTTCCGCATCGACGCCAAGGAGGTGACCGACCTCTTCGACCTGCCGAGGCGAAAAGGGTATCGCTACAGCCACGCCGAGCTCGAGGCGGGACTGCCGAAGCTGCGGAAGCAGCTCGAGGGGATGCGGGACAAGATGCCGGAGCAATTCAGCTTTCCCGAGAAGAAGTACGACGAGATCAACCGGAAGCTGATGACGTACGACCTCCTGCAGATCGCATACGAGACGCCCCGGCTGCCGGAGATCGGCGAGGGGGACGAGGCCCGGACCGAGATGCTCAGGCAGATGGAGCGGATCATGCAGATGGCCCGGCGGATCGAGGCGAGCCACCCGCCGGCGATACTGCCGCCTCGGGCGACGGCTGCCATGCGGACCGATGCCGCCGGCGAGCGTCCGGAGGAATGGCAGGCTGCCTATCCGGCCTGGGTGACGGCGATCGTGGGCAGGCTGCTCTCCGGCCGGCCCGGACAGCCGGCCTTCGAGGTCCATCCGGGACTGTTGCCGCTCGGCGAACTGCTCGGCGCGGTGGGCAGGCCCGCGGCCGAATTCAACGAGGCGCTGCGGGCCTTCTCCGCCGCGACGGCGACGCTGCCGGACGTGCGGGAGTCGGGCGGCAAGTCCGCGTTCGAGGCCTGGCTCAACCGATTCAACCCGACCGACCTCGCCAAGTGGCTCTACGTCCTGGCAGGAATCGTGTGCTTCTCGAGCTTTCTGTCCTGGAGAAAGCCGCTCAACAGCTTCGCGTTCTGGCTGCTCGCGGCCACGCTGGTGCTCCACACGTTCGCGCTGGGCAGCCGCATCTACCTCACGGGCCGCCCGCCGGTAGTGAACCTCTACTCCTCGGCGGTGTTCATCGGCTGGGCGTGCGTCCTCGCCGGGCTCGCGCTCGAGACGCTGCACGCCAACGGCATCGGCAACCTCGTGGCGGCGATCAGCGGCGCGGCGACGCTGCTGGTCGCCTACGGGCTCGACTCGGGCGACACCATGCACGTGCTGCAGGCCGTGCTCGACACACAGTTCTGGCTCTCCACCCACGTCATCACGGTCACGCTCGGCTACGGCGCGACCTTCCTGGCGGGCGTGCTCGGCATCTTCTCGATCGTCCACCGCATTGCGGCCACCTGGTTTCCCACCTGGTTTCCCACCTGGTTTCCCACCTGGTTTCCCGTCTGGTTCGCGGGCCGGTCGGTGGCCACGCCGCAGCAGCGGCTCGCCACGCGGCAGCAGCAGGAACAGCTCTACCGGATGACCTACGGCGTCGTCTGCTTCGCGCTCTTCTTCAGCTTCATCGGCACGGTGCTGGGCGGCCTGTGGGCCGACGACAGCTGGGGCCGCTTCTGGGGCTGGGATCCGAAGGAGAACGGCGCGCTGATGATCGTGCTCTGGAACGCCGCCGCCTTGCACGCCCGGTGGGACCGCTGGATCGGCCAGCGCGGCTTCGCGCTCTTCGCCATCGGCGGCAACATCATCACGGCCTGGAGCTGGTTCGGCACCAACCAGCTCGGCATCGGCCTGCACAGCTACGGCTTCACCAGCGGCGTGCTGCTGCTCTTGGCCGGCTTCGTCGTCAGCCAGCTCGTGGTCATCGCCGCCGGCTGGGCGCTGACGCGGCCCGATTCAAGCGAGCCGGTGGGCTTCGCGGAGACGGGCTGAGCCCGCCCGCGAGCCAGCGTTTCTGTCGATCGCGGCCCGTGGATGGCCCGCACGTCGGCGGAATGAGGCTCCGGCTCGACGGGCCGCCAGACACCGGCGACGAACTGCCGCACGCCGACCGTGGCCGCGGTGAGTTCGAGGGCGATCGCACCGCCGGGCGCCGCATCGCAGCCGGTCTTGATCACGGTGGCGGCCTGTCCGTCGGCCTGACCATCGGCCCGCGCCGTCGCGTAGGCCTCGCGGATCTCGTCCCAGGCCGCCGTGCCGGGGCCGCTGACGATCACCCAGTCTGCCGCCGTCACCCGCGCGATGTCGGGCGGCAGGCTGGTGCGGCTGCCATGGTGCGGCGCGATGAGCACGTCGCACGTCCCCGGGTTCGCCGCGACGAGCCGGCGCAGCGGCTCCCCCTCGAGGTCACCCGTGAGGAGCAGCCTGCGTCCGGCCGACTCGACTGCCAGCACGAGGCTCGCCTCGTTGTCGTTCTTCCAGCCGCCGGGCTCCGCGTCCTGCGGATGCAGCACGCGGACGCGGCAGAGCGGATCGACGGCGAACGAGTCGCCCCGCCGCACGAGCCGCACCGGAATACCCGCGGCCCGCGCCTGATCGAGCAGGTCGGCGACGGCGGGCGAGCTGCTCTCGAGAAACGGCCGGGCGACGACGATCTCCCCCACCGTGAATCGCTCCAAGAGTTCGGGCACGGCGTTGAAGTGGTCGGCGTCGGCATGGGAGATCACGAGCGTGTCGATGCGGCCGATCCCCTCGTGCCAGAGCACAGCAGCCATGCCGCGACGCGCGGCGGCCGCCGCGCCGAGACGGCCGGCGTCGTAGAGGAGGCAGCGGCCCGTCGGGCTCCGCACCAGGATGCCGCAGCCATGCCCCATCGCCGCGACCACGACCCGCAGCGCCGGGGGATTCGCGGCGACGAGCCGGCCGGCCCCGCTGGACGCCAGGCCGATGCCGCACCAGGCCACGGCCAACGCAGCCCAGGTGCCCACGCGCACAAGCCGCTCCCGGGGCATGACCAGCAGCATCGCCACCACCGCCACGTACCAGCCGGCCACCCACCATCCCGGCGGTCCGGCGACCCAGCAGTATCCACCCGGCACCCTGGCGGCCCATGACACGACGATCGCGATGGACTCGAGCGTGGCATCGCATGCCCAGCCCGAGGCCGCTGCCAGGCCAGGCGACACCGCCGACGTCGCCAGACAGACGAAGCCCCAGGCCATCGCCAGCGCGACCAGGGGTGCGATCAGCGGATTGACGACCAGGCCGATCGGGCTGAAGAGGTGGAATCGGGCCGCCACGATCGGCGCCGTCACCGCCCACACCGCCGTGCCGATGAGGAAACAGTTCCACGCCTGGCGTGCCATCCGCCGCAGCCGACGCTCCCAGGGGGAGCGGCTGCGGTCGATGAGCCGCTCGATCGGATCGACGCAAGCGGGGCGGCACACCGCCGCCGACGCGGCCACGAGCACCGCCGTCGACAGAAACGACAGCTGCGTCCCGGTGCGAAAGAGCTCCTGCGGATGCCAGGCGAGCACGAGGCCGCCGGCCAGCGCCAACGAGTTGGCCGCCGGCGCGGGCCGGCCCACGGCGGCTCCCAGGCAGGCCAGCCATACCAGCAGCGTGGCCCGGACGACCGGCGTCTCTGCTCCGACGAGTGTCATGTACAGCCCCGTGCAGCATGCCACCGCCGCGAGCGACCAGCCCCGCGGCAGCGCAGCCATATGAAACATGCGGAACAGCGCCAGCGACAGCAGTCCCACGTGGAGTCCGGAGATCGACAGGACATGGATCGTGCCCGTGACGAGAAACTCGAGGGTGTCCTCGCGGGGCAGGCTCTCCCTGGCGCCGAGCAGCAGCGCCGCAGCCAGTGCGGCCCGACGGTCCGACAGATGCTCGTGAAGCACCCGCACCCCACGGCCACGCAGTCGGTCGAGGATCGCCGCGACCGACATCGGCGCGGGCCCGGCGATCACGGCGACACCGTCGGCCTCGTGCGTCCGCACGATCGACAGGCAGCGCAGCGACCGCGCGCGGTCGCGAAAGTCGAACTCCCCCGGGTTGAGCGGCGACGACGGCCGCAGCCCGCGGCCGAGCAGCCGGACCCGGGTGCCGGGGGAAAGCAGCGCCGCCGGACCGCCCCGGTCACCTGACTCGCGTATCGCTGATTCGCGCCCCGCTGATTCGCGAGCGGCCGACCCGTGGCCGTCGAGGATCACGGCGGCCCGGCCCGATGCCGGACGCCAGACAGGGCCGTCGCGAACCGCCCGGACGGCCAGCACGAATTCGTGACACCGCGGGCCGCCGGCCCGGCCCGTGCCGCTTCGGAGCGGATCGACCGTCTGAGGCATCAGAAGCCGCGGCGACTCGAGCACGACCCCCTCGACGGCGACCGGCTGTGGAGACTCAGTCAGGCTCCAGGCGAGATCATCCGTCGCGAAGAGGCTCAAGCTGACCGTCGACCAACCGGCGGCGGAAGCGAAGCCTCCCACCAGCAGCCAGACCGCGGCGCGGGCCGGCCGGCCCGCCCGGACGGCCCATCCCCAGGCCGCCAGGGCGGCCACGGCGCAGAACCACCACATGACAGGCGAGGCCGGCACGAGGATCGGCGCGGCACATCCGGCGGCGACCGCAGCGGCCACGGCCACCAGCGGCCTCTCAGGCAACGGCTCCGTGCGGATCCATCCGTCACGCCGAGCCCGGCACCCGAGGGCGAGGCACCAGATGCCAAGCTGCGAGATGCCAAGCTGCGAGATGCCAAGCTGCGAGATGCCAGGGCACGGGACACCACGAAGCCGGCCGCCGAGCAGCCGGTCGCCACACCGTTTCAGCCAGGATCGAACGCCACACGCGGCCATGTCCTTCTTGGCGGAAGGCGATGGCGCCAGGGGCAATCGGGCATCGCTAGGAGCGACCGTGCGGTCCGGTGCATCGGTCCCGCCGCCCCAGCCTCCGCATCACCCGGCGCGACAGGCCTGCACGATGCGGGGCAGGCCAGCGAGATCCTTGAGCGTGGGCCCAGGTCGCAGCCCTACGCAGCCGGCGAGGGCAGCCTCGGCGGCCGCCGCCGGCCCCACCTCCACCACGAGCCAGCCACCGGGCACGAGCGTTTTTTCGGCAGCGGCGGCCAGCCGCGCGATCACTTCCACGCCGCTCGGGCCGGATACGAGCGCTCCGCGCGGCTCGTGCAGCCGCACGTCGCGGGGCAGGGAATCGAACTCGTCCTCGCGGACGTAGGGCGGATTGCTCACGATCGCGTCCCACGGCCCCGCCGCCCGCGGGTGGTCGAGCAGATCGCACTCCAGAAACTCTATGCGGTCGGCCACGCCGTGCCGCGTTGCGTTGTCCCGGGCCACCGCGAGAGCGGCCGCCGAGACGTCGGTGGCGACGAATTCGGCGTGCGGCACGTGCTTCGCGAGCGTCACGGCGATCGCCCCGGAACCGGTGCCCACGTCGACGATCCGCAGCCTGCGGCCATCCGCCGGTGGCGGCCGGCAGAGATCGAGCAGCCGGACGACCAGTCCTTCCGTCTCCGGCCGCGGCACGAGCACCGCCGGACTCACCGCGAAGGAGAGCGAGAAGAATTCACGGTTGCCCACCAGATACGCCACCGGCTCCCCTTCGCCGCGGCGCTTCACGAGGCCCCGGAAGCGGCCGCGCTCCTCCTCGCCCACCGGCACGTCGAACGCCGTGTAGAGGGCGATCCGCGGGCAGCCACGGACGAAGGCGAGCAGCACCTCGGCGTCGAGCCGCGGCGAGTCGCTGCCGCGGGCCGCGAGCCAGTCGGCCGTCCAGGTGAGCAGCCGGCCCACCGTCCAGACATCTGCCTGATCTCGTTCGTCGGCCATCCGTGCTCCTTCACTCTCGGGCATCGCGGCGTGCGGCACCCCGGCCGTGCCGGCTCAGGCGGACGACGTTTTCGCCGACCGTTCCATGTCACTGCGCCGCTGCTCCCTGGCATGCCGCCCGATCGCGTCGATCACCAGCCCCAGCCGGCCCGCCATCACCTGGTCGAGCGTGAAGCTCTCGTTGATCCTGTGGTCGGTCAGCCGGTTCTGCGGGAAGTTGTAGGTGCGGATCCGCTGGCTGCGATCGCCCGAGCCCACCAGCGTCTTCCGCTCCGCGGATCGCTTCGAATGCTCGATTTCCCGTCGGTGTTCATAGATCCGCGTCTTCAGCACGCGGAGCGCCTTGGCGAGATTCTTGTGCTGGCTCTTCTCGTCCTGGCACTGCACCACGATCCCGGTCTCGAGGTGCGTGAGGCGGACGGCCGAGGCCGTCTTGTTGACGTGCTGGCCTCCCGGGCCGCTCGCGCAGAAGAGATCTTTGCGGTAGGAATCGGGGGGCAGCGACACCTCCACGTCCTCCGGCTCGGGCAGCACCGCCACCGTGGCGGCCGAGGTGTGGATGCGGCCCTTCGTCTCGGTGTCGGGCACACGCTGCACGCGATGGCCGCCGCTCTCGTGCTGCAGCGTGCGGAAGATCGCCGGCCCCACGAGGCCGAGCACCAGCTCCTTGAATCCCCCGAGTTCCGTGGGGCTGGCGTCCATCACCTCCACGTCCCAGCCCTGCTCGGTGCAGTAGCGCCGGTACATCTCATAGAGATCGCGGACGAACAGCGCGGCCTCGTCGCCCCCGGTGCCCGCCCGCAGCTCCATGATGCACCGGGACCGGTCGGCATCCTCGTCGTCGGAGCAGAGATCGAGCAGCTCGTCCCACTCCCGCTCCCGCCGCACCCGCAGCTCGGGCAGCTCCGCCTCGGCCAGCTCCTTCAGCTCGGCGTCGCCGGCGGCCATCGCGACGTGCTCGTCGATCTGCCGCTCGAGCGTGACGAACTGGCGATACTTCAACGCGAGACGGGCGAGCGTGCCGTGCTCGCGAGCCGTGGCTGAGAGCCGCGACTGGTCCGCCAGCACCGCGGGATCGACGAGGGCGCGCTCCAATTCCTCGAACCGGGAGAGCTTGGCTTCGAGTTGGTCGCGCATGGGTCCGGCAGGGCCGACTCCGCGAGATTCCGCAGGGCGGCCGACAGCGACGGTCAGGACGGCTTCGCGTCAGCCGCGGGCTTCTTCTTCAGGCTCGCGTACCCGGCACCGGCGAACTTGGACTTGAACTTCTCGATGCGGCCGGCGGTGTCGACGAACTTCAGTTTGCCCGTGAAGAAAGGGTGGCACATGTTGCAGATGTCGACCTTGATCTCGGGCACCGTGCTGCGGGTCGAGAACGTGTTGCCGCAGCCGCAGCGGACCACCGTGTCGAGGTAGCGGGGATGGATTTCTTCTTTCATGGTCTTCTCGTCGCGAATCGTCCGTCGGGTCTTCGGTCACCGTTCCGCCATCCGCGGCGCACACCGCGGGGAAACCGCAGAGGATACCCTGTGCGGCGGCGGGAGGCAACGCGGCCCCGCACGGCCGCGGGCTGCCCGGGAGCCGCTCAGGGTTTCGGGGTGTTTTCCAGCTCCGCCGCCAGGAGCCTGCTGCCGAACCGCTGCGGCGACTTGTCCTCGCGGAGCAGCTCGGCGGCCGCGGCCGTGCGGCCGAGGCCGACGTACGCACGGGCCAGGTTCACCCGCGCCGCGTCGGCCCAGCGGCTGTCCGGAGCCGCCTCGAGGATCATCCTGCCCAGGTAGTCGACGGCGGTCTCGTATTCCCCCTCGGCGAGCGTCAGCGTGCCGAGCCAGTACGTGGAGTCCTCCTTCATCTGCTCGAAGAGCCGCCGGACCGCGTCGGCCTGCTCGGGAGCCGCCTGAGCGACGGCCTCCGCCACGGCCTGCTTCCCCGGACGGGCGGCGAGGTAGCTCACCTTCGCCCCATCCGGCCCGTCGAGCTGACCGCGAAACTCCCGCAGCCGTGCCGAGTAGAGCGGCCGCACGATCCGCGTCCCACGACGACCGCCCTCGCCGCCCCCCGTCGCCTGCGCGAGCGTCACCGACATCACTCCGAGTTCCCTGCCGAGCGCCGCCCGCACGCGGCCGTCGTCGCCGCGGCGCCGGGTGACGGCCTCCCAGGGAAACTCCCACAGGCCGGCCCGCGTTGCCGGAGTGGCCGCCCCGGCGTCGGCGTCGAGCGCCCGCAGCGCCCGCTCGGCGAGGCCGCTGGCGTCGAGCGTGAGCCGTGTGGCGTGGCTGCCCACGAGCTGCGCCTCCACCGCCTTCATGCGGCGCGACAGGTTCCACGGGTCGGCCGCCACGAGCACGGACAGGCCCGCGATGTCTCCGGCCTGCACCGGATAGCGACGGTCCGGGAACGAGAGCCGCTCGAGCACCGCCGGATCGGCGGCGGCCTGCCGCGCCGTGGCCACGCCGGTGCCGTCCGGGCCCGGGATCGGTATGCCGTAGGTCGGCTCGAAGAGCCAGGCCTCCCCTCCCGAAACGAGCGCAGGCACCCAGGCCCGCACGCCCCCGCGATCCGCCTGCCCCGTCGCGAGCATCACCCCGTCGAGTCCCGCATGCCGCAGGAGCTCGAGGAAGATCCACGCCCGCTGCGCGGAGCTGGCGCGGCCGGAGAGCAGGATCTCGCCCGGCAGGAACCAGCGGCTGCCGGGGGCAGCGTCGGTCGGCACCAGCGGCGGATCGCTCGCGAGAGCGAGCGACCGCGTCGTCCAGCGAAAAAGGTTGACGGCGATGTCGAGATCCTCGACGGCATCGCCCCGCGCGGTCGTGGCGATGTCGGAGAGCCACCGCTGGTCGCGCAGCGCCGACACGTCGACCGTCGCGTCGAAGACCCGGCCGCCCAGGGACTCCGACGTGGTGCCCTCGCGCAGCCGGGCGGGCAGGGCGGCAAACAGCGGATCGACCCGCCAGCCGCCAGCCTCGAAGCCGGCGGCGCCGGTCGCGTGGCTCCACTGGTTCAGGCGATCGAACACCTGCGCGAACGCCGACTGCTCGTCGTAGTCCTCCAGCCGGTCGAGCACCGCGACCGCGCCGTCGAGCAGCTGCTCGCGGACCTCGTCCGACACCGCCGGCATCGTCCGCACCTCCGCCGAGGCGGCTGGCGCTGACCCCGGCGGGGCAGGGGGCTGCGGCCCGCCGCAGCCGAGGCACGTGCACGCCGCCGCCAGCCAGGCGCCGGCCTGAGCGCGGGACGCACGAGGAGCCTGCCCGCAACCGCCAGCACGCCGCACCATCAGGTGATCTCCATCCCCGCCAGTCTCGCCTCGTGGATCAGCAGCACACGCTGCAGCACGCTCCGCAGCTGCCCAAGTGGCACCATGTTCGGGCCGTCGCTGGGGCTCTGATCCGGATCAGGGTGCGTCTCCAGGAAGAGCCCGTCAATGCCCACCGCGGCCGCGGCCCGGGCGAGTGGCTCGACCAGCCCGCGGTCGCCGCCGGTCGAGTCACCGCGGCTGGCGGGCTGCTGTACGGAGTGCGTGGCGTCGAAGATGACCGGCACGCCGAGACCGCGCATCGTCACCAGCCCGGTGAAGTCGTTGACGAGACGACCGTATCCAAAGAACGTCCCGCGCTCGCAGAGCATCACGTCCTCGCAGCCGCCGGCGAGCAGTTTGGCGACGGCGTGCTTCATGTCACCCGGGGCGACGAACTGCCCCTTCTTCACGTTGACGGCCCGGCCCGTGGCGGCGGCGGCGAGGAGCAGGTCGGTCTGCCGGCAGAGGAATGCGGGGATCTGCAGCAGATCGCACACCTGCCCCGCTGCCACGGCCTGCTCGGGCAGATGGACGTCGGTCGTGACCGGCAGCCCCGTCGCGGCGCGGACCCGCGCGAGCACCGCCAGCCCCTCATCGATGCCGAGGCCGCGGAAGGAGGAGACGCTCGTGCGGTTGGCCTTGTCGAACGACGCCTTGAAGACCACCTGCACGCCGAACTCGCGGCCGAGGGCGACGAGATGCTCGGCGATCTCGAGGCACAGCCGCTCGCTGTCGATGACGCACGGGCCGGCGATCAGGAGGAGCGGCTGGCCCGGCCCGCAGCGGTGCGGGCCGACGACGGCGGGAAGTCTGGGGGTCACGCGACGGGCCTCGTGAAGATTTCGGCAGGCGGATGCGCCGCCGGTGAACGCCACGATCATACAGCCCGCGTGCCCGCTCGCCCCGTCGCGAGGCGACGCACGAGGGCCAGGCCGCAGCACAGGCGGCACCACGACCGCTCGCGGATGCCGCCCGACCAGCGGAGTCCGCCGCCGCGGTCGGCCGGCGCAAATTGCCGCGACAGGTGCATTCCGCGTCGCATTCCGCGCGGGCCCGCGGGCCGGCGGGCGAACGGAGACGGTCCGCGGCCCTCGACCACCCCGCCGGCCATCTGCCCGCCAATCGTCCCGAGGAATCCAGCCTTGTTCGGTGAGGAACCCGGGGCCCCATCCCGCTCGCAGCGGCGAAAAAACACCGTCCAAAACTATTTGGCACGACAGATGCTTGCTTCTCGTATCGCTCGCCGGGCCAACGCCCGGCAGCCGCCACACTTTCGAAGTGGGGCCTCCGACCTTTATCCCGGCCGCAGGGTGCCATGCCCCTGACCCTTGCGGCCACGACAGGGCGCTCCTGTCGGGGTCAGAGGCCCCACTTTTGTTTGGTTTTCGACCCGTGGAACGGCCTCGGAACGGCCTCGGGCCGATGGAGCGGCCCGCTGCGGCGGCGACCGCTTTCCTCCCGCGCTCCGTCGGCTTCCGACCGGGCGTCACGGCGACCCTTGACTGTGGGGGGCGTCGTGCGCTACTGTGCGGTTTTCTGGGCAGCCTGGATGCCGCGGCGTGCCGCGACCCCCGCGCCAGCCCCGCCGGGCCAGCGTAGCTTCAATTGGCAGAGCACCGCATTCGTAATGCGGGGGTTGTGGGTTCGATTCCCACCGCTGGCTCTCGTTCCCCGTCCACAGTCCCCGTGGCCGCGGCGTCGCCGTGGCCAGCCCGATCGAACCGAAAGGACCCTTGATGGTCGCCTCCGCAAAGACCTCCGTCGACGTTCGTGAACTCGTGACCGGCACCGGGTCGTTTGGCCCGACCGAGATCAAGGAACTGACCGCGGCGCTGGCGAGCGATGTGTCCGCACACCGCGAGCTGCGGGCCGCGGTCCGGGAAGCGGAGCAGATCAGCGACCGCAGCCCCGCCGCCTCGGTCAGGCTGGGCGTGTGCCAGTACCTGCTGGGCCGCTACGAAGCCGCCCTCGAGACGCTGCGGGCGGCGGACGGCGGCGCGCTGGCGATCTACCACCAGGGCCTCGCTCATGCGGCGCTCGAGCACTTCGACAAGGCTCGCGAGTCCTTCGAGGCGGCGAAGAAGTCGGGGTACGACGCGGTGGTCTGCGGCGCTGCCGTCGCCGACGCACAGCGGGCGGCAGGCCAAGTCGGTGACGCGGCCAAGACGCTCGACGCACTGGCGTCGAGCAAGGACGGCGACGCGGCGAAGCGATCTGCCGACTACTGGGCGGCCAGAGGCGCGGTGCTCGCCGCGGAGGGCGCCGCGGCGGCCGAGGTGGCCGAGGCCTTCGAAAAGGCGACCGCAATCGATCCGGGCCACGCCCACGCACTCTTCTCGCTGGGGGTGCTCAACGACCGCGCCGGAAATGACGAGGAGGCACAGGCCTGCTACGAGCGTTCGCTGCAGCGGTATCCCGCGTCGCTCGGGGCACTGCTCAACCTCGGCATCATCCATGAGGACCGTAGCGATTTCCTCAAGGCCCAGCAGTGCTACCGCCGGATCCTCGAGGCGTTCCCCGACCACCCGCGGGCGCGGCTGTTCCTCAAGGATTCGACGGCCGCCGGCGACCTCCGCACCGAGGAGCAGGAGCAGAAGCAGCGGGATCGGATCGACCAGGTGATGGGCCTGCCCGTCAGCGACTTCGAGCTCTCGGTCCGCAGTCGCAACTGCCTGCAGAAGATGGGAATCCACACGCTCGGCGACCTTGCGAGGACGACCGAGGAGGAGATCCTGGCCAGCAAGAACTTCGGCGAAACCAGCCTTATCGAGATCAAGGAGATGCTCGCGTCGAAGGGGCTGTCGCTCGGCCAGTTCGCCGCGCCCACGGGCGTCGAGGAACTGCCCCCCGAAGTGGTGGGCGAGCCCTCGACCGACGACCAGGAGCTGCTGTCGCTGCCGATCACCGAGCTCAACCTCTCGGTGCGAGCGCGGAAGTGCACCTCGAGGCTCGGCATCAACATCGTCGCCGACCTCGTGCGCCGGACGGCCGACGACCTGATGGAGTGCAAGAATTTCGGCGTCACGAGCCTCAACGAGGTGCGGGAGAAGCTGGCCGAGCGGGGCCTGAAGCTCCGCGGCGACTGAGCCGGCCTGCGGCGAACGGGCGAGCGGCCCGCCGACGTGTCCCCGTCGCGAAAACATCTCCCAAACCGGGGACGATGCCGAAAAAACCACCCTTTCGGAGGGTGCCCTGTTTGCGTTCTTGGCGGTTTCTCGGTACGGTTGATTTCGGTCGTATCGATCTTCGTGCCGCCGCCGGCTGCGGGTTGCCGCCACGGCGACACCGCCCGCCTCCGCAGCGAGCGCGATCGGTTCGTCCGTCGCAGGATCCCCGGACCGCAGAAACGATGCCGCTCTCGAACGCGCCCTTCGCAGGTCGCAACAGGATCGCCGGATGACGTCAGCCAGTCTGAAGGACAAGCCCGTCCGAGATCTCGCGCGGCTCGCGAAGCAGCATGGCGTCGCGGGCTGGCACGCCATGCGGAAGGACCAGCTGATCCGCGCCCTGGTGCGGAAGGCGCGGTCGAGTCCGCCCGTCGTCGCTGCTGCAGCCCGTTCGGTCACCGCGACGGCGAGGCCGTCGGGACGGGGTGGATCACCGCATCGGGTCGCCGCGACGACGGCGGTCGTCACCAACGCCGCCTGCGACGAGGCCGTCGCCCAGAGGCTGCAGCAGGTCCGCGACCGCATGCTCAAAGCCAAGAACCTTGCGACGCCCCCCGAGGGCGGACGCGTTCCGCGGCCCGTCCGAGACCGCATGGTGCTCATGGTGCGGGGTCCGCACTGGCTCCACGTCTTCTGGGAGCTGACCGCCCGCAGCATCACCCGTGCGCAGGCGGCCCTCGGCCAGGAGTGGCATGGCGCCCGCCCAGTGCTGCGGCTCGTGCAGCTCGAGAGCGGCCTCCACGCATCGCCGTCGGAGCGTGTGGTCCGCGAGATTCCGGTGCACGGCGGTGTGAAGAACTGGTTCATCGACATCCGCGAGCCGCTGCGCTACCGCTGCGAGATCGGCTACCTTGCCGTCTCGGGCCGGTTTCACTCGCTGGCCCGCAGCAACGCCGTGTCGACGCCGACCTCGCCGCAGGGTGACACGCTCGACGCCCACTGGGGTGCGATCGCCGAGGACTGCGAGCGGATCTACGCGATGAGCGGCGGCTTCGCGGCGGAGCAGAACAGCTCGGAGCTGCAGGAGCTCTTCCAGGAGCGGCTGCAGCGGCCGATGGGCCCGCCGCCGGGCCGCGCAGCGGCGCCCGACGAAGAGGATGCAGACGAGGTGGTCGCCCCCTTCGACCTCGAGGTCGACGCCGAGATGGTCGTCTACGGCGTGACCCAGCCGGGCGCCTACGTCACGCTGCAGGGCGAACCGGTCAAGGTGCACGCCGACGGCACGTTTCGTGTGCGCGTGGAGCTGCCGAATCGGCGACAGGTGCTGCCCATCGTAGCCAGCATGGCGGACGGCGGCGTTCAGCAGATGGTCGTGATGGCTGTAGAACGGAATACCAAGCTGATGGGGCCGACGGGCCGCGACAGCGCCGAGTGAAGGAGTGCGCGGCGATAAGTTTTCTGCCATGCTCGTGATGACGTCGCCCCATGCCGGTGAGCTCTTAACGAGGCTCGTTGGGGGCCGAATCAATGGTGCTGGTCGCGTGTCCCGCCGAAGGTGCCGGCCCCGTGCCGGAGTTGCCTCTCGGATCACATGCCCCGGTGTCCAAGGCACCCCCGTCTTTTTTTAAACGAGCTCTCCGCATCCACGACGCTACGGCATTGCGGTGGAAAACTTATCGCCCCGCGCTCCCGCCGGCCGGGGCGACCCGCAGTTCACTGGTCTGCAGTTCACTTGCGTCCGGCCCGCGACTGCTGGACGCACCAGGCTTCGAAGGCAGCCTGGGGCGCGGCGCGGAAGACCCGCTGAAACGCCTGTTCGAAGGCGACACCTTCGTCGAGCTGCTTCACGAGCGCCGGCAGACGCGAACCTCCGGCCAGCGTTGTGACGAATCCGCCAGACGCGCCGGCCGCGGCTTCGGGGTCGCCGCGGCCCGCCATGACGTCGGCGACCGAGCCCATCCGTGCGGAGGCCTCGTGCACCTGGCGGCGCCACGCCTGCACGATCGCCGCCTTCGGCGCGGCCTTTGCCGCCAGGGCCCGGCCCGCCCCGCGGGCGAACCAGACGGGCGCTCCGCGGCCCAGGAGTGCGGCGGCGGCCATCTGCTCGGTGAGCGCGGCCGTCACCTCGGCCGCGTCGGCATCGTCCCCGCCCGCGACGATCGCCGCATAGGCGACGTCGCCGGCGACGCCGGCGCCCGACGTCACCCCCTTCGGTCGCTCGTCTGAAAAGACGGTCTGCCAGAAGCTCGAAAAATCGTAGGGCTTGGCGAAGGCGTAGACGACCACGCCTCCCTTGAGAATCACCGAGCCGCCCGTCAGGTCGTCCTGCAGCCGACCGGCCACCTCCTCCGCCCGTCCGGCCAGCGACTCCAGCCGGGGCCCCGAGAGGTTCCCCACCACCAGGACGTCGCCACGATCCTCGACGGTCGGCCGCTCGTCCGGGATCGCACGGGCCCAGAGCCGCCGGCCGGCCTCGAACCGCACCGGCCGCAGCGCCTCGTGCGTGAGCGTGCGGGCCCGGCCCGCGGAGGCCACGGCGGCGAGGTCGTCCTTGGTCGTGAGCATGTCGATCCCGGCGCCCTGATCGATCCAGGCCTGGATCTTCGCGATCACGTCATTGGGCAGCGGGTCCTTCCCCAGCGGCATCCGCTGGCCCTCGATGCCGACACCCTTGAGCTTCTTCACGAGCAGACTGTCGGCGCCCTTGCCCGACATGAACGGCGCACCCCCACGACCGCCGCGCGACAGCCGCTCCAGCGTCGCCATGCTCAGGTTCGACTCGGGGTTGGCGGCGTCGTGGCAGCCGGCACAGTGCTCGAGCAGGACGGGAGCGACGTCGGCTGCGAACGAAACGCCCCCCTTCAGGGGCTTGAGCGGCTTGGCGGCAACGGGCTCCGCGGCCGGCGGCGCCGCCGCGGCCGGCGACTGTCGCGCGATCACGTCGATCGGCGCCGCGGGGTCGGGCCCGTCGAACGCGGCGCCCGCGTCGATCCACTTCGTCAGGATCGCGACCTCGTCGGGCGACACCTGGCCGCCACCGCGCGGCATGTCACCGCTGAGGATCACCTCGACGAGACGGCTGGCCTCGCCAACGCCGGGCTGAACCACCCCGGTCTTCATGAGGCCGGCGTAGGACGCCATCTGGAATCCCCCCTTGCGGCCGGCGATGTGGCACCCGCCGCAGTGCCGGGCGAGGATCGGAGCCACCTGGCGGCTGAAGCCGACGGCGGACGCGCCGGCGGGGCGGGCAGGCGACATCGCCGCAGGGGTTCCGGGACGGGGCGAGCCGCCCCCCTTGGGGCTGGCGGGGCGGAGCGGAGCCAGCACGATCCGCTCGACGTCGACCCCCTCGAGGGCGATGTCGTCCCGCAGCGAACGGCAGCGGTCCCACAGGCTGCGCAGCCCGGACGGCACCTTGTCCTGATTCGCCAGTTGTTCGATCCCCTTCGCGGCATCCGCCGCGCGGTCGGCGGCCTTTCCCGGCCTCCCTTCCGCCAGGAGCTCCGCGGCCTGGTCGAGCAGGTCGCGGACGGCCTTCGAAGATGCCGTCGACGCCGAGCCGCGGTCCGGCTGCTCGGCAGCCACCAGGGGCCTCGTCGTCGCGGCCACGGCAGAGACGACACTCGCCGCCATGAGCACCGCGATGAAGGGATGCGACGCAGCAGGCGAGGTCTCGCGCGATGCCGGGACACGACGAACAGGGCTGGTCATGGTGCTGGTTCCGAGGGCGGGACATGCCGGGCGGACGACACGGCCGCGGGGAGATGCCGGCGGATGTCAGCGTCCGCCGGCCGCCATCCACAGCGACCCGCAGACGAACGACACCGCCGCGACGACGGGGAACGCCAGAAGCACAGCATAGAGGGCCCAGCGGGGGAGTGTCACGCCGGCAGGCCGCGGGCCGCCATGGGTCTCCCCCACGTCCAAATCTTCCGGCACCGGCACGACGAAGGATTCCTCGGCGAACGACCCTCCAACGACCGGCTCCAGCGCCGCCAGCGAGCGCTCGATCTCGCGCCCCTCGAGCAGGGTCGGCTGGGCTGGCTCGCCGGCGATGGGCACGACCACCCGCGTCCGGCAGCGTGGGCACGACACGGTGGTGCCGGCCCGGCGGTCCGCCACGTGGATGCGGCACCGGCAGCCGGTGCAACGAAAGGCGATGGCCATGATGGCCTCCCGCAGACTCAGTGGCCCGCGGGGGGCGGCTCACCCCGGTCGCGATCGTGCGGCGGGCCGGGGGGAGGCGGCCCATCGAGCGCGAGCAGGCCGGCGACGGTCGCCGTGCCCGCGAGGGCCATCAGCCAGGCCGCGCCAACGACAAGGCACACCCGACCGCAGGCAACGGCCCCGGCCCGGTCGCCCACCGCCGAAAGCAGCGCGCCCAGGCCGACGACGACGGCGAGCGCCACCGGCAGCAGTAGCGTCAGGAGGACCGCCCGCAGAAGAAATCGCCGCAGCGCGTCTCGCATTCTCGATTCCCGCATGGCGACTCGATCGCTCCCACCGGCCGACGTTTCCCACACACCGCCGCGACCCCGCGGCGACCGCATTGTCGGCCACCCGTCCGGCGCCGGTCAAGCAACCGCGTCGGGCGTGCACGTGCGGCCGGCGGGGCAGGCCGCCGCCCCAGACGCCCGGGCCGCCTGCCGGTAGAATGCGTCGACGACAGGAGGTCACGACGGTGGCGACGCGAGTCAGGAAGACGCGAGTCAAAGCTCGGTTCGGATGCGCGCGGCCCGCGGCCGCATGGCTGCTGGCCCTCGCCACGCTGACGCTCCGCCCGGCACCGCTGCATGCGGATCGGGTCGAACTGGCCGACGGCCGGGTGCTCGAGGGCAAGTTCGTGCTCCTGCCAGGCGTGGCCGTCGATCCCGCGGCCGATGTCAACCGCAGTGGCGCCATGCCGATCCTGCTGTGCGACGACGAGCTGACGCGGACGATGGTCTCGAAACGCCGGGTCGTGAAGGCCGAGCCGGCGGCGACGTCCGGAAACGAGCAGATCCTGATCCCGCAGCGGATTCCCGACGGCGGCAGGAGGCTGGCCGCGTTCGGCGGCATCGTCGGCGCCACACCCTTCGACGAATTCGGACGGCGGATTCTCACGCTCGCCACGGCCGGCGGACGCCTCGACATCGTGCAGGGCATCACCCGCATCGCGCCGCGCTGGACGAGCGTCGAGGCCGTCGTGACGGAGCAGCAGTACGCCCTCGACATGAGGATCGCCACGTCGTCGATCCCGCGCGACGCCCTCAAGCGGGTGATCGACCAGCAGATCGACCGCACCAGCTCGGAGGAGCGGCTGCGGGTGGTGCGGCTGTTCCTCCAGGCCGAGCGCTACGACGACGCGCGGCAGGAACTCGACGAGGTGCTGCGCGACTTTCCGGACCTCGCCCTGGCGGAGCAGCGTCGCGACCTGGCCGGCCTCGCTGCCGACAAGCTTCTCGAGGAGGTGCTCGTCCGCGGCCGCGTCGGCCAGGATGGCCTGGTGGTCGACCTGCTGGAAAAGTTTCCCGTCGACGGCACGAACGCCGAGACGCTCGAGGCCGTCCGCGAGGCCCGCGAGAAGTATCGCGGCCGACAGGAGACCGCACGCCGGATCCTCGCCGAACTCCGCCGGCGGGCCGAGGGCGTCGCAGAGGAGGAGACCCGCCGGGAGGCGGCCGGGATCGTCGACGAGATCGAGCACGACCTGACGTTCGCCGCCCTCGATCGGCTGGCGACGTTCGAACGCCTGGGCGACGATCCCGACACGCCCGCGGAGGCCGCTCTCGCGATCGGCATCAACGGCTGGCTGCAGGGTGCGGCGGCGGCCGACCGCAACCTCAAGCTCGCGCTCTCGGCGGCGCGGGTGCGGTCGCTCCTCATCGAGTACCTGCGGGCGCCGGACCGCGCCGCCCGCGACCGGGCGTACCAGGCGCTCGGCCAGGAGGAGGCGTTTTCCCCCGCGATCATCGCCGCGATCGCCCGCCAGATGCGGCCACCGCTCGAGCCGCCCGCGGAGATCGCCCCGGGCCTGCACGAGGTGGAGGTGCGGGGCCTGCCCGACGAGGAGCCGGTCCGCTGCCTGGTGCAGTTGCCCCCGGAATACGACCCCCTGCGCCGCTATCCCGCGGTCGTGTCGCTGCACGCCTCGTGGTCGAACCCGCTCGACCAGATCGAGTGGTGGGCGGGGCCGGCCGGCACCGACGGGCAGCGGCGCGGGCACGCGGGACGCAACGGCACCATCGTGATCGCGCCCGCCTGGACCGCCGCCAGACAGACGGCATACGACTACTCCGCCCGGGAGCACGCGGTCGTCCTGGCGTCACTGCGGGAATCGCTGCGCCGGTTCTCGATCGACACCGACCGCGTCTTCCTGTCGGGCCACTCGATCGGCGGCGACGCCGCGTGGGACATCGCGCTGTCGCACCCCGACATGTGGGCCGGCCTGGTGGCGGTCTCCGCGTCCGCCGGCAAGTACGTCAACCACTACTGGCCCAACGCCCGCGGCCTGCCCATCTACCTCGTGGGCGGCGAGCTCGACGCCGCCTGCTTCGGCCGCAACACCATGGACCTCGACCGCTACCTGGCCAAGGGCTTCGACGCGACGTACGTCGAGTACCGCGGCCGGGGACACGAGCACTTCGCCGAGGAGGTGCCGCGGATCTTCGACTGGATGGGCCGCCGCCAGCGGGCCTTCTTTCCCGCCACCATCGACGCGGTGTCGATGCGGCCGTGGGACCGCTTCTTCTGGTGGGTGGAGATGGAGGGGCAGCCGGCCCGCACGATGGTGTTGCCGGCCCAGTGGCCCTTGCCCGCGAACGTGAAGCCGTTCTCGATCGAGGCCAAGACGATGCCGCCGAACACCGTGCCGGCCGGAACCCTCGCGGTCCGCTGCGGCGCCGATCGGGTGCGGATCTGGCTCTCACCGGAGCTCGTCGATTTCACGAAGCCGGTGACGGTCACCCTCGACGGCCGCCGCCTCCTCAAGGGCGACGTGAGCCCCGACACGCGGGTGATGCTCGAGGATCTGCGGCTCCGGGCGGACCGGCAGCACCCGTTCTGGGCCGTCGTGGAGTGGGACAAGCGGCCGGCACCGCCGTGAGCGAGTTCCTCGGCGAATCTCCGCCGGAACTCTCCTGCCGGCAGACCCGTCGTGGACGAACTGTCACTGGCACGAACCGTCACTGACACGAACGGTCACTGACACGAACGGTCACTGACACGAACGGTCACTTGGGGGGCGAGAGCGGCCGCCGGGCGACCTCCGGCTCCTGCTGCGTGCGGGGCAACGAGACTCCCATGATGGCCCAGCCGTCGGACAGCGTCTGCATCCCGATGCCGGCCGTGCCGAAATAGCGGCGAATCATCTCGAAGTCGGGCAGGGCCGTGCCGTCGAGCCGCGGCTCCCGCACGCTGCCCGGCTTGCCGTCGCCGAAGAGGGCGTTGAGCATCTGGCCGGTGAGGCTCTTCGACTTCGGCATCGAGCCCTGCCGCAGCATCTCGTAGGCCGGCCTGACCAGCTCCTCCTCGCGGCTGAACGATCGCACCGCGGCGTTGCCGGGAAGCAGCCGAGCGATCTCGGCGGCGACCTGGGCGTGGTCGGCCGCCTGGCCGAGCGACTCGACGCCGCCGTCGGTCGCCAGCACCCGCTCGAGGATGTCGCGGTGCGAGGCCACCAGCAGGTGCCCGTGGGCCACCGTCACGACCGAGTGGGGCAGCAGCTTCTCCTCGCGCTCGCGGAGCTTCGCCCTGCGGCTGCGGTCATCGTCGCGATCAGCGTGGGGCACGGCACCGCCCGGCGTCTCCACCTCCAGCTTCGGAATGGCGGACGAACGGTCGATCAGCTCCCAGGCAACGTGCCCCTGCACGTCGATCTTCGCCATGTCGGGGTCGATCGACATGCTCTTGGCGACCGTGGCGGCCACGCGGGCGGGATCGACCGCCTCGACGGCGATCACCAGCCGCTCGCTGTCGACGTCGATCGGCGTCGTGTGGTCGGTGATCAGCGTCACACGGCTGCCGAGCGCCGCGACGAGATCCTTCTCGATGTCGATCTGCGGGCCGTCCGGATCCTCCTTCACGGAGGCGATCACGTCGTCGTAGACGCCCTTCTCGCCGACGACGTCGTCGACCAGCGACTCGACGGAGACGAACGCATTCCGCAGGTCCCACTGCATCGACGCCCAGCCCGCGACGTCGCGCGGCACCCACGGCTGCGGGTCGATGGCCGCCACGTCCGGGAAATGCAGGATGCGGGCGCCGAGCGCGAACCGGTCGGCCGCGAACGGCTGCCGGCCGGGCAGCGGCGGCGCGTGCACGATCGTGTGGTGCCGCATGGCGTGGCCCGAGTCGCCGAACGCGAGCGCGCCGCCGGCGGCCTTGATGCAGTCGAAGCCCTGCCGTGCGACGATCGCCACGTAGTCCGGCCCCTTGCGCTTCTCCCGCGGCGGGTTGGTGGCCTGGTAGGCCTTCGCGAACGCCATCGGATCGACGAACCAGCGGAGCGGCGCCGCCACGTTGAGCTGGCTCTGGGCGCTGCCCACGACCTTCTCGAACGTCGGCAAAGACGCGATGCAGTCGCCCCGGCCCTCGGCGAGGGTGCCGATCACTTGGGCGACGAGGGCGGGATCGTCACCGACGACCAGCGCGGCCCCGACCAGGGCGAACGCAACACGCTGCTCCTGCGGCGCGGTGCGGCCACCGGCGTCTGCCGCGGGGAGTTGGTAGACCGTCACCACCGCGCCGCCGTCGCCGGCGGCCTTGGCCCCGTCCAGCTTGGTTCCCTTCTGCTCCTCCAGCCGCTTGGTCATGGTCTCGACGAGCTCGCGGGCCTGCTGATCGTGGCCCGTCGTGTCGAGCAGCACCACGGTGGCCAGCCGGCCGGAGGGAGACTCCACGGCCCCGGCCGCGCACTCGCCGCCGCAGGCGTCGATCATGTCCTCGAGCGTGAGGCCCAGCCGGCCGAACCGGCGGTTGGCCGAGGTCTCGACCTGCTTGCGGGCGCTGTCGATGAACGGCTTCATCACGGGATCGTGAAGCAGCTGACCGTACTGACTGGCGTCGAACCGCTCCCGGAAGGCGGGCGTGTTCGGGATGCTCAGCCAGCCGCGGGTGGTCGCGGGGAAGATCTTCTCGCTGGCCGTGAAGGCGCCGGCAGCGTCCGCGGCACTGCCGTGGACGAGGAGGCCGATGCCGGCCACGGCGAGGCAGGCGGCCAGCCGCAGCGATCGGATCGCGTGGACGGTGACGTTCATCCGCTCGAGTCTTGTTCCGTCCACGACACAACCTCCTTCAGGATGCGGGACAACCGGCGCCACGGGCGCTGTGATCCCCTTCTCGGGCCCCATCGCTCCTCTGGATATCGTTCTTCCGGGCATCGTTTCTCAATTCTCCGCGGACGCTCGCCGGCCGGGCCGACGCCCCTGGCAGGCCAGAAGGTTCGCAGGAAACCGCAGTTTCCTCAACATGAAATCCCGTCGGCATCGGCCGGCGCCGCCGCCACGAGGCTGGGCTGTCTGGGAGGTATGGCGAACGGGCGGTCTGCGGCGTGCCGGGCGCTCCGCGTGGGGGATGCCGCCATCGGCACGATCAGGGGAGCCCGGCTGCGGCGAGCATCGTGGTGACCGCGAACGCCAGCGCCACGGCGAAGAGCGTCTCGCGGGCCGCACCGGTCCTCGTTCCAGCCATGGTGAGCGTCGCGAGGGACACGGCCGCGAACGCCAGCCCCGCCGTGATCGCCAGGGGCGGCCAGCCGTGCGACGGACTCGTCGACGAGACGAGGCCGCCGACGAGCGGGGGCCAGCCGAGAATCGCGGCCGGGACGAGCGCGGCAACCGCGGCGAACCGCGGCCCGCCGATCCGCCATGCCGTGAGCCCGCGGATGCGGCCCGGGCCGTCGGTCGCCGGACCCGCAGCCGACAGGAAGAGCCGCTCCCAGGCAGCCGTGCCACAGGCACCGTCAAGCAGCGTCGCGCGGGGCACCGCCAGGCAGACGTACCAGACCGCGGAGAGCAGCGCCCACGGCCAGGCGGGGGCCGCGGCAGCCTGGCCGGACTCAGGGACGAGGTCGGGCCGCAGGATCAGCCAGCCGGCCATGGCGACCAGCGTGCTGGCCATGGCCAGCCTCTCGAGGACGCCCTGGACCGGTCCGACGGCCGGCAGCGGATCGAGGTGCAGCCGCTCCCAGCCAGTGGCAGGCACGCCGCCGGGCGGGTCGCCGGCGAACGTCAGCCGATCGACGACGGCGTCGGCCCCGGCGAAGGTCCGCCATGCCACGACCGTGACCGCCGCGGCGAGGCACCAGCCGGCGGCTGCCGCGGCGACCGCCCCCCATCCACCGCTCCGCGATGATCCGACCGTCAGCCCGAACGTCAGCCCGAACGTTAGCCCGGCCGCGGCGCCGGCACCGCCGATGGCCAGCGCGACCGCCGCGGCGTCGGCCGCGGTCGCGCGGGCCGCACGCGCGACGACGACGGCCGCGACCGTCATGCCGCCGGCAAGCACCGCGGCCACAGCCGGCGCCGCAGGGAACGCCTCGGCCCCGGACGCCAGGCAGGCTGCAGTGGCGGCGCCCACGAGCGGCCAGGCCGCCCGCAGCATTCCCCAGACAGCCGCGAGCCGGGCAGGGGAGATGCAGGCCGAGCCCCGGCAGAGCTCCACCGGCAGGTCGCCGACGGCCGCCACGGCGACGAGCACCGACGTGCCGCAGGCAACTCCCACCAGCCAGGCGTGCGGCCCGGTGATGACGGCCCACCAACCGGCGGCGGCGCCGACCGCCAGTGCGATCCACGACGCGGGCCGCCGTGCGTCGATGCCGACGAGCAGCCGCAGCAGCCGCGGGCTCATCGCCTGGGCCGCACGTGCCCCTGCACCCGCGAGGGCAGGCCGAGAATCCGCAGGAATCCCTCGGCGTCGGTCTGATCGTAGGAGGAACCGCCGCCCTCCATCGACGCGATCGCCGCATCGTAGAGACTCTGGCCGCTCTGGCGGCTCTTCACCAGGACGTTGCCCTTGTAGAGGTTCAGCTCCACGGTGCCGGTGACGGGCTTCTGCGCCTCGCGGATGAACGCCATCAGGGCGTCCATCTTCGCGACGTACCAGAAGCCGTAGTACACCATCTCCGCCACCTCGGGCGAGAGCCGGTCGCGGAGGTGCACGAGGTCGCGGTCGAGCGTCATCTGCTCGACCAGCCGGTGCGCCTCGTAGAGGAGCGTCATGCCCGGCGCCTCGTAGACGCCGCGGCTCTTCATGCCGACGAGACGGTTCTCGACGATGTCGGTGCGGCCGACGCCGTTGCGGCCGCCGATCTGATTGAGCTCGAGCACCATCTCGTGCGCCGGCAGCTGTCGGCCGTTCACCCGCACCGGCACGCCCGACTCGAAGTCGAGCCGCACCACCTCGGGCGTGTCGGGGGCGGCCTGCGGCGACACGGTCATGCCGAAGTCGACGAGCCCGAAACCGTCGGTCGTGAGCTCCTCGAGAAGCCCCGCCTCGTAGCTCGTGTGCAGGCAGTTCTCGTCGGAGCTGTAGGGCTTCGACTTCGACGCCTTCACGGGGATGTTCTTCGACTCGCAGAACTCGATCAGCTCCTTGCGGCCGGGAAACCGCGCCCGGAACTCGGGAATCCGCCACGGGGCGAGCACCGTGATCGCCGGGTCGAGGGCCTCGGCGGCCAGTTGGAAGCGGCACTGGTCGTTGCCCTTGCCGGTGGCGCCGTGCGCGTAGACGGTCGCTCCCTCCCGGTGCGCGATCTCCACGCAGACCTTGCTGATGAGCGGCCGCGCGATCGACGTGCCGAGCAGATAGGTGCCCTCGTAGCGGGCCTGCCACTGCATCACCGGGAAGGCGAAGTCGCGGCAGAGCTCCTCTCGGACATCCACGATCAGCGCCTTGGCGGCGCCGCAGGCCCGCGCCTTGGCGAGCGTCGCCTCGCGGTCCTCGCAGGGCTGCCCGAGGTCGACGTAGACCGCCACCACCTCGTAGCCCTGCTCGATGAGCCAGCCGAGGATCACCGAGGTGTCGAGCCCTCCCGAATACGCCAGCACGCACTTCTTCTTCATCGACCTGTTCCGCGTGTTTCGTTGTGACTGGTTTCGTCGTCCGTAGGGGTCATGCCTGCCCCGACCGTCGGGCCCGGTCGCCCGCTCAGACCTCGTGGACGAGGGCCATATTATGCCCGCCGGCGCCGAATCCGATACCCGCCACGAGGAGAATCCGGTCGCCCTTGCGGAGCCGCCCCTCGCGCACGCCCCACGCGGTGACATGCTCCAGCAGGCCGTTGATATCGCCCCCCACGACCGCGGCCAGAGGCGTGACGCCCCAGTAGAGCGACATCTGCCGCAGCGTGGCGGGGTCGTCGCTCACGCCCACGGTCGGCGTGGCGCCGCGCCGTTTCGACCGCGCGATCGCAGTCACGCCGCTCCGGCTGGCCACCACGACGAGCTTCGCGTCGAGTTCCGCGGCGATCCGGCCCGCCCCGTCGACCACGGCCTGCGTGATGGGGTGCAGGCCCTCCACGAGAAACTCGGGGGCCGGCGGGAACTCCGCCGCCGAGATCGCCGAGCGGCCCCGGCCCAGCGTCTCGCCGAGAAACTGCCGACGGTCGTCGAGGTACTGCCGCTCGGTGGCGCTGGCGATCCGCCGCATCATCTCGACGGCCAGCCGCGGATGCTCGCCGATGGCGGTCTCACCGGAGAGCATGCAGGCGTCGGCGCCGTCGAGGATGGCGTTGGCCACGTCGGTCGCCTCGGCCCGCGTGGGCCGCCGGGAGTGCTGCATGCTGTCGAGCATCTGCGTCGCCACGATCACCGGCTTTTGATACCGCTGACATGCGCGGATGATCTGCTTCTGCATCATCGGCATGCTCGCCACGTCGATCTCCACGCCGAGGTCGCCGCGGGCGACCATCACGACGTCGGCGGCCTCGACGATCGACTCGAGGTTCTCGAGCGCCTCCCGCTTCTCCACTTTGGCCACCACGCGGGCCTTCGATCCGCGGGTCCGCAGCAGTTCCTTGAGCAGCTTCACCTCCACGGCCGTGCGGACGAACGACAGGCTGACGAAGTCGGCGCCGGCGGTCGCCGCCCATTCGGCGTGCTGCCAGTCGGCGGCGCTCATCGCCGCCACGGAGAGCTTCACGCCGGGCAGGTTCACTCCCTGGCGGCTGCGGACCAGGCCGCCCTGCACGACGCGGCACCGGGCGTGCCGCGCGGTTCGCTCTTCGACGACGAGGCTCACGGTGCCGTCGGCGAGCATCACGGAGTCGCCCTCGGCCAGTTCGTCGACGAGCCGCTCGTAGCTGGTGGTGAGCTCGCCGTCACCGCCCTCCGCGCCGCGGACGAAGCTCAACACGGCGCCCGGCACGCACTCGAGGGCCCCCCCCGGAATCTCGCCGAGCCGGATCTTCGGCCCCGACAGGTCGACGAGCACGCCGATCTGCCGGCCGGCGGCGTCGGACACCCGCCGCACGCGGTCGAGCGCCTCCTGGTGCTCGGCGATCGAGCCGTGCGCCATGTTGAGCCGGAAGACGTCGACGCCGGCGTCCACCAGCCCGCGGAGCCCGGCCTCGTCGCGGCACACGGGGCCGATGGTGGCGACGATCTTGGTGCGGACGATCGGCGATTCGGTCGGCATGGGCGTGCGTCCTGCGGGGGGAGGGGCGGACGTCGAGGAGGGCAGGAGCACTGTACCGGACGCGGTGCCTCTTCCGGTAGACTCCGTTCGATGACGACGCGCACGTGGCAGGATCGACGGGTGATCGTGGCGGGAGGCACGGCCGGGTTCGGTCTCGTGCTCGCGCGGCATCTCGCCGCGGCCGGGGCCCGCGTGCTCGTCGTGGGCCGGTCGGCCGAGGGCGTGCGGCAGGCGCTCGCGCACGTCGGCCGGGGCGCCGACGGTGACCGGCTGCGCGGCATCGCCGCCGATCTGTCGCGGGCAGGCGAGGGCAACCGTGTGGCCGGCGAGGCGGCGCGGCTGCTCGGCGGCGTCGACGACCTGTTCTTCTGCGTCGGCCGGTCGGGCAGGGGGGCGATCCTCGGCACGTCCGCGGAGGAGCTGCGGAACTATTACGATGCCAACGTCTCGTCGGCCGTCGAAGTCACCACCGCGGTGGCCGACGACGTCGCGGCCGCCCGCGGCCACCTGGTCTATCTCGGCAGCCTCGCCGGCAAGCTCGTGACGCCGTTCATGGGGCCCTACTGCGTGGCGAAGTCGGCGCTGGCGGCCTACGTCGACGCGGTCCGGCTCGAGCTGATGCCGCGGGGCGTGCACGTGCTGCTCGTCTCGCCGGGGCCGATCCGCCGCGACGACGCGGATCCCCGCGCGGCCGAGGCGGCCGATCGGTATGCCGACGACGTCGCCCGTGCCGGGCTGCCCGCTGAGGCGCTGCAGCCCGGCGGCACCCACGCGGTCGCGCGGATCGATCCCGATCGTCTCGCCACGGCCGTGCTCGCCGCCTGCGGACGCCGCCAGTGCGAGCTCGTCGTGCCGCGGTCGGCGGGGTTCCTGGCCGGCCTCGTCGAATGGTGCCCCGAGTGGGGCCGCCACATTCTGGCCCGCGCCGTGGCCCGCCGTGGGTGACGCCGTGTACGAACCAGACGACTCAGTCCAACCAGCCGAGCCGGTCGATCCAACCGAGCCCTCCGCGGCCGCAGTGGCCCCGTGGGCCCTGCCCGCGCTCGTCGAGCACGTGCAGCTCCTGCTCGACTCGTTTTCGCGGCTCCTCGGCCGCGACCTCGTGTCCCGCACGGGCACGCCGCTGGAGCAGGCCCGACGGCTCTTCGAGGCGGCGTTCGTGGTGGTCTCGCACGGCACGGAGACCGACCCGGTGCTCAACTACGGCAACGCAGCGGCGTTCTCCCTCTGGGAGATGGACCATGCCGCGTTCGTGCGCACGCCCTCGCGGCTCACGGCCGAGCCGATGCACCGCGACGAGCGGGCCCGGCTGCTGGAGCGTACCCGCCGCGACGGCTACGTCGACGACTACGCCGGCATCCGCATCTCGCGTTCGGGCCGGCGGTTTCGGATCGAGCAGGCGATCGTCTGGAATCTGGCTGACGAGCGGGGCGTCCACCGCGGCCAGGCCGCGACGTTCGACCGCTGGACGCCGCTGCCCGCGGCCGCTCCGGACTGACGACGGTCCGCGGACGACGGCTCATCGTCGCGTCGGTCAGCGGTCGCGGCCGTGAGCCCGCGTCGGCCCGGGCAGCACGTGGTCCCGCCAGTCGCGATGCGGCAGCACGTTGGCGGCGGTCCTGCTGCCAAGGACGAAGATCGCCAGGAGCAGGCAGACCACGCCCGCGAGCAGCAGCACGCCGAGGACGGCCGCCACAGCGGCGGCGATCCAGCCCGGCACGACGGCCGCCCGCGACAGCCGCGTGGCGACCACGCCGGCGAGCAGCGTGAGGGCCAGGGCGACCATGCCGCCGACCAGCAGGAAGAGCCGCGCGACGATCGCGTCGCTCCATACAGAGAGCGCGCAGATGCCGTGGGTGACGAGCGCCGGCAGGTTCATCTTGGAGCGGCCGGCGAGCCGGCTGCCCCGGGAGGTCGGCACGAGCGTCACGGGGGTCCGCGCGTGCAGCACGCCCGCCGCGTAGTGGCTCCAGATCTCGGAGATGCCCACGACTCGGTCGAGCACCGCCAGCGGCAGGACGGAAAAGTTGCCGACCCGCACGTCGCGGCCGACGAGCGCCAGGTGCAGGAGGCGGAAGGCGTGGTAGCCCGCGAGAAACCAGAGGCCGTCCTGCCGCTTGAGCCGCCTGGCGAAGACGGCCGTGTGGCCATCTCCCGCGAACGCCGCATCCAAAAGCGGCCCGAGCGTCGCGGGATCGTCCTCGCCGTCGCCGTCCATCACGACGACGAAGTCGGGGCGATCACGCGCCGCGAGCGCCGCCAGGCCCACGGCAATCGCCCGCTGGTGCCCGTAGTTACGGCGCAGGTGAAGAACGCCGACCTGCGGAATCGCGGCCGTCGGCCCCGGCAGCAGGGCGGCCTCCGCGGCCGACGAGCCGTCGTCGACGAAGAGCACGGAGAGCCGGCAGGGAAGCCGTGCGGCCTCCGCCGACAAGCGATCGAGGAGAATCGCCGCCGACCGCGAGTCGTCGTAGACGGGGATCAGGATCGTGA
>Ga0209401_1000120_pt1 | contig 51864 bp, 52 predicted proteins | sample M_140807_MF_Meta_FD_187318 | JGI IMG/M metagenome (GOLD analysis project Ga0209401, IMG submission 187318) | Freshwater microbial communities from Lake Montjoie, Canada to study carbon cycling - M_140807_MF_MetaG (SPAdes) (version 2) | ecosystem: Environmental > Aquatic > Freshwater > Lake...
GACGGAACACTAGATCTCGAAGGCGGGTTAAAGGCGGGTCGTAGGCTTTTGTCCGAGATCAATGAAATGGGAGTACCTGCTGGGACCGAGTTTTTAGATCCTGTGGTTCCACAGTATTTGGCAGATCTGGTCACGTGGGCGGCCATTGGAGCGAGGACGACGGAGAGTCAGACGCATCGAGAAATGGCGAGTGGGCTATCGATGCCTGTCGGCTTTAAAAATGGAACGGATGGCAGCCTGCAAGTTGCGGTAGACGCGATGTTGTCGGCTCAAGCCCCACATGCCTTTGTTGGAATCGATGCGGACGGAGCCACGAGTGTGATCCGAACGATTGGAAACCAATCGACGCATCTGGTTCTGCGCGGGGGACGGGATAAGACCAATTACGACCCCTCCAGTTTGGAAACGGCGAGGGTGTCTCTTAAGAAGCATAAGTTGCCTGAAAGGTTAATGGTGGATTGTAGTCATGCGAATTCAGGGAAAGAGGCAACCAAGCAGGAGACGGCATGGAAAAGTGTGGTCGAGCAGAAGAGAGGGGGCAGTCCTGGGATTTTAGGTTTGATGCTGGAGAGTCATTTGCGTGAGGGTCGACAGGATATTCCAGCGGGGGGGCCAAAAGGACTTCAGTATGGCATTTCGATTACGGATGCGTGCATGGGTTGGGAGCAAACTGAGGCTCTCCTGCGCTGGGCTGCAAAGTAAGCAGGGATTGGCCGAAAAGCCTTTTGGGATTACTATTGGCGTTTGAAGAAAGAGCCAAAAATTGAGTCGGCGACGGTGCGGGCGCAGTACGCCCAGCATGTCGTTCCTTCGTATAAAAGATCGGCTACAGCACCCGTTTTGGTTCGGGGCAAGGGGTCGAGAGTCTGGGATGCAGATGGAAAAGAGTATTTAGACTTTGGAAGTGGTATTGCGGTGAACTGTTTGGGGCATGCGCACCCAAGGTTGGCGGAAGTTATGCGGAGGCAGGGGGAGGAGCTGGTGCATGTTTCCAATATATTTTTCCATCCGAAACAGGCGGAGTTGGCGGCTGCTTTGGTCGAGAGGACGGGCCCAGGAAAGATGTTTTTTTGTAACAGTGGGGCTGAGGCGAATGAGGGAATGGTGAAAGCAGCGAGAAAAGCGGGCTCGGGGGAGAGGCGATATGAGGTGATTACCGCTTTGAACTCATTTCATGGGAGAACATTGGGAATGATTGCCGCTTCGGGTCAGGAGAGGTTGCGGGAGGGATTTGGTCCCGTGATGCCCGGGTTTGTCTATGTGCCCTTTAATGATCTGGCTGCTGTGGAAAAGGCGATTGGTCCCAAGACAGCTGCTGTGATGGTCGAGGGGATACAAGGAGAGGGAGGGGTGATTCCTGCCACGGCGGACTACCTGCTGGGATTAAGGAAATTGACGAAGGAGAAAGGGGTAAGTCTGCTTATGGATTCCGTTCAGTGCGGGCATTATCGGACGGGTTGTTTCCAAAGCTACGAGTTGATCCTTGAGAAAGCGGGTAAAAAGGAGAAGTTTTTGCCAGATGCGGTTTCGATGGCCAAGAGCTTGGGGGCAGGATTTCCCATCGGTGCGGTCTGGTTTGGCGAAAAACTTAAGGATGTGCTCGGACCCGGAAGCCATGCGACGACGTATGGGGGGACAGCTTTGGCCTGTGCGGTGGCGCTCGAAATTTTGAAAATTATCGAGGAGGAGAAGCTGGCAGAGAATATTGCAGGACGGGGAGAGGAGTTGAAGAGGGGGTTGGCCCAACTCACGGGAAAAGGTTGGGTAGGGGAGGTGAGGGGATATGGAGGAATGGTCGGGGTGACGGTGAGGGGGAGGACGCATGGGGAGGTGGCGGAGGCTTTGGCCCAACAGGGGTTGCTCGTCGTGCCTGCAGGTTCAGATGTTCTTCGGTTCTTGGCTCCGTACAATGTAAGTGTGGCTGAGATTGAGGAAGCTGTTCGAAAGGTGGAGGCAACCCTATGAGACATCTTTTAAAATTGGCTGGGATGAAAGAGACGGAGGGGCGGGAGATTCTGCGACTTGCTGCGAAGGCAAAAAAAGTCAGGGGAAAGAAAAGTTCATCCAAAGGTCCTTTGGCCGGACAGATCTGGGCCCTGATCTTTACCAAAGCTTCGACAAGGACGCGGGTTTCGTTTGAGGTTGCGATACGGGAGTTAGGCGGGGTGCCGAGTTTTCTGAGTGCGGCTGAAATTCAACTGGGGAGGGGGGAGTTGGTGCGGGATACGGCTCGGGTGATGGGCAGGATGGTGCATGGGGCGGTGATTCGAACCTTTGCTCAAGGGGATGTTGAGGAGTTTGCTGAGTTTGCGAAAATCCCGACAATCAACGCCCTCACAGACGACGAGCATCCTTGTCAAATTCTGAGCGATATTTTCACCATTGAGGAGAAGCGGGGATCGATTCGGGGTAAGAAAGTTGCTTTCATCGGTGATGCGGCGTGCAACGTGCCTAGATCTTGGGCGGAAGCAGCGAACATTTTTGATTTCCAACTGATCTGCGGAGCTCCAAAAGAGTTTCGACCCCCTTCGGTTGGAAAACATGTGAGTTGGACTGAGGATCCGATGGAGGCGGCGAAAGGGGCGGACGTACTGTACACGGATGTGTGGGTGTCCATGGGGAAGGAGTCAGAGTCGGCCGAGCGGGAGAGAATATTCGCGCCGTATCAGATCGATCGAAAGTTAGTAGGGTTGGCGAAGAAAAATGCTTTGGTTTTACACTGTTTGCCCGCCTATCGGGGTAAAGAGATCAGCGCTGAAATTCTAGAGGAACGGGCTCAGGATATCTTTGATCAGGCAGAGAACCGCCTCCATACGCAGAAGGGAATTCTTGAGTGGATTGTCGCTAAATCATTGAAGGGCAGAAAGTAGTGATTCAAGTGGTCTTGGCTCGACCCCTCGGTTGTCCGCTGTAAGTTAACTTGATGAGTTCAGTGACAGCAGCAACAACGCCTCCCACGAAGAAGGTTAATTTACGTACCCCTGAGGTCATGGAGGCGGTGGCGGCAGAGGTTCAGAAGCATTATCGCAGCCTAGCGGTTGAATACGTGAGGGCGACGGGGCGGGCGCTGGAGGCTGCGGATATGACTGTAGTTTTGGCGAAGGCTTTCGGTTTCTGTTATGGGGTTGAGCGGGCGATCGATTTGGCCTATGCGGCGGCCAAAGTATTCAAGGAGAAGCGAATCTTTTTGTTGGGTGAAATTATTCATAATCCAGAAGTCAACGAACAGCTCAGGGAGATGAAGATTCAGTCCTTGAAGCGACACAAGGAGGGTTACGATCTGACCGGATTAACGGCAGAGGACGTGGTGATTGTGCCTGCATTTGGTGCGGAAGTGGGAACGATGGATGAGTTGAAGAGGATTGGATGTCAGACGGTCGACACCACCTGTGGGGACGTGATGAGTGTTTGGAAGCGAGTCCGGCAGTACAACAAGGAACGAATTACATCGATCATTCACGGTAAATCTTCCCACGAGGAGACGATGGCCACGAGTTCTCGGGCGTTGAGCACGGATGGATTAGGGCACTATCTTGTGGTGTATAATCTGGAAGAGACCGATTACGTTTGTAACTACATCCGAAATGGAGGGGGCAAAGCCGAGTTTTTGAAGAAGTTTGAAGGGGCTCACTCGCCAGGGTTTGATCCGGAGAAGCATTTACAGGCGGTGGGGGTGGCAAATCAAACGACGATGATGCGTGGGGAGACAGAGGAGGTGCAAAGGCGGATCAAGAAGGCGATTGAGGATCGGTTCGGTGAAAAAAAGATGGGGGAACATTTTCGGTTCTTCGACACGATTTGTGGAGCGACGCAGGAAAGGCAAGACGCCTTGCGGGATTTGCTGGTCGAACCGCCCGACTTACTTCTGGTGGTCGGCGGTTACAATAGTAGTAACACCAGTCATTTGGCGGAAATGGGGGAAGCCAAGTTACCCACCTATTTTATCCGGAACTGCACCAAGATGATTTCAACGGACGAGATTGAACACTACGACCAGCATGCCCAAAAGGAGAAGAGAACGAAAGGGTGGTTGCCTAAAGGAAAAGTGAAGATTGGGGTTACTGCGGGTGCGTCATGTCCCAACAATGTAATCGAAGAGACCATTGCTAAGCTGTTTCAATTCCGCGGTGTAGATGTAAAGAGTTTGATTCCAGAAACAACGACTTAATTAGTTGGTCAGTGAGGCGGCAAGTTTGCCCACCAATCCACCGAAGTTGCCATTCGTGAAAACGGCGACTACATCGCCAGTTTTTAGGCGGGGGAGAAGGTCTTTTAGTATTTCATCCGGGCCGGATAGGTAGAAGGATTCACGGCCTGCTTTCCGAATGTCGTCAGATATCTTTTTTGGATCTAATCGCATCTGGGGATCGATTTGATCCTTCCGGGCAATTTCTGTGATATAGACCCCGTCCGCAGCGGAAAGAGATTGGGCTAGCTCGTTCTGAAAAATTCCTCGGCGAGTGGTATTAGAACGGGGTTCAAAGAGAGCCCATAAGCGACGCCCTGGGTATTTCGCTCGCAGGGCGGCGATCGATTCCCTCAGGGCGGAGGGGTGGTGACCGAAGTCGTCCACGACTGTGATACCCTTTGCCTCGGCCCGAACTTCAAGGCGACGGCGAACGCCCCGGAAGGTCGGCAAAATAGACGCTAATTGATCGAGCGAAAGTCCGAGCGTGTGGGCAGCACAAATAGCCATGGAGGCATTGTGGACGTTGTGACGTCCTGAGAGGTTAAGCTGAAATTTGTGACCGTGGAGTGTGAAGTGACTGCCCGAGGAGTCCTCTTTAAGAATATGAAAACGTGCAGCGGCCTGGGGGCCAGAACCAACTTCGAGAATCTCACAAGGACCGTCCCTGGCTACCGCGAGGGCGTTTGGGTCGTCGGCATTGATGAGGGCTAAACCATTTTGCGGGACTTGTTGGAGGAGCTGGCGAAAGGATTTCTGAATGGCGGCAAGGTCGGCGTAGATGTCGGCGTGGTCGAATTCCACATTATTGAGAATGACCAATTCGGGAAGGTATTGGAGAAACTTGCTTCGTTTATCGGCGAAGGATGTGTCGTACTCATCCCCCTCCAACACCCAGAAGGGGCCTGTTCCGTGGTGGCATCCTGCAGGCAGGTCGAGGGGAACTCCTCCGATAAACCAGCTCGGGTGAAGGCCCGCTTTTTCGAGCAGAAAAGCCAGCATTGTCGAAGTGGTTGTTTTTCCATGTGTGCCTGAAACCACAAGATTCCGAGTTTTATAAAGAAACCAACCGCGAAGGAGCTCGGGAAGGGAGACAAAGGGAATGCGATGGTTGAGTACGGCTTCCAACTCGGGATTCCCGCGGGAGAGGGCGTTACCCACAATGGCGAGGTCGGGCTTTGGGGAGAGATTTTTTTCTGCATAACCTTCATGAAAGACGACTCCTTGATCACGAAGGAAGTCGGACATTGGGGGATACACAGCTTGGTCGGAACCTGTGATCTGGAGCCCCAACTTTTTAAACATGGCTGCGACGGTGCCCATGCCCGTTCCTGCAATGCCGAGGAAGTGAAGGTGTTTAAGGTGAGCACGATCCAACATAGGTACCACTACTCGGATGGCGCAGAGAAAGTGGGGAGTCGAGAGAAAACCCTAAAATCGCAAGATCAGATCTGCCCCCTCAGCGGCTTTTTCGACATCTCCATTGGGAAGGTAAGTAACCGGCGGGGTTGTGGGTAGGGGAGTTCCCGATGGAACGAGGATTTGGGTTTGTGCAGAGATGAGAGATTCCCACGTTCCTGCAGGACCGCCCAGTTCGGGTTGGAGAAGGGCGAGGGCGGTTGCAGAGAGGATGAGATCAATCCGGACTCTGCCTGTGGCTGTTAATCCAGCGGCTACACGAAGGGCTTCTTCTGCAAGACGGCGTTTTCCCCCAGGACCGGTTTGGCAAAGAATGGCGACTCTTTTCATGAGGGATTGTAGGCTCGAAGAGAGGCACATCGTTCGATCAACTCTGCGAGGAGCCCAGGCCCACCGAGGACAATTTCTGCAGTCGTTTTGGGAGCAAAGGATTCTACGGCACGGGGACAGGCAAAGAGGCGTAGCCCTTGTGCCACGAGTTTTGGGAGGCGTGGATCAAGCAGAGCAGATGCTCCTTCGTGGAGCAGGTAAACGGAAACAGGTTTCTTCGAGCCCAACTCCTCCTGGATGGTCTTCCAGAATACGTTACTGGAGGGAGTACGAGCGGGCGCAGCTAGGAGATGCAGAACACTCAAGCCTGACCTCGCCGCGGATTTCGCCTGTGAATTAAACCAATCCAGCGCGTTTCAGAGTCGAGTAGGCGCCGTTCTTATCGATTGTCTTCATCGCACGGGCGGTGAGTTTCACGGTGATATGACGCCCAAGCTCGGTGACGTAAATGCGTTTGGTTCGCAAATTTGGGCGAAAACGGCGTGCGGTATTGGCGGTAACGTGTGTTCCGATACCTCCCGACTTTTTCGACTTACCGCTTCGGATAATTTTCCTGCCCAACGAAGGCACGGCACCTGTGATTTGGCAACGGCGGCTCATTTGAGGAGGAGGACGTTACGAGCCCTCTTGATTGCGGTGTTGAGTTCGCGGTGGAGGTACGCAGGCATTCCTGTCACCTTGCGGGGAAGGATTTTTCCTGTTTCCGTGATAAACTTGCGGAGAAGTTCCACATTTCGGAAGTCAATGGCTTGTCCGTTGATGTCGATCCTGCGGCGAGGCGCGGACCGATTCATTCGACGTGGACGACGGGCTTTTTTGACGATCATACGTATTACTCCTTAGACTTTACTTTCTCTTCTTCGTCGGACTCTTCTCCACTCTCTTCATCAGAGGTTTCGTTTGAGTCCATCAAAGGTTGGGCAGGTTCCCAACGATTTTTACCTTTGTTTTCCTGCTCGAAGCGAGTTTGGCACTCCACGGTGAAGCGGGCAAAGGGAATCGCTTCTAACCGGGCCACGGGAATGGGTTGGCCCGACATTTCGCATACTCCATAGACGTGGGCTTGAATTCGTTTCAGGGCAGACTCGATTTCATAAAGAGCGTCCTGCTCTTGGCTAAGGAGGCTAAGGGCAAAATCTTTTTCATAAGCGTCACTGCCTGCATCGGCCTGGTGCATTCCAAAGGCTGACCCGCCCCCTTCGCCTCGCTCGCGAAGGCTGTCTTTGGTTACCCCCTGCATCTGGTCCACAATATGGTCTCGCAGCTCAGTTAGTTTGACCTTTTGCCGTTCGAGAAAAGCGGGTGAAAATTTAGGTGGTTTGGCAGGTTTTGTGTTTTCCTCGAAGGGACGGAGCAGCTTCGAGGGTGTTTTAATAGGGAAAGGGGGGCCCGAGGGTTTCTTGGGGGCAACGACCTTCGTTGGCGTAGATTTCTTCCTTTTTGAGGAGGAACGAGCGACAACCTTTGTTTTCTTCGAGCTCTTTTTAGAGCCCTTTTTGGATTTAGACTTCTTTGCCATGAAATTTCAAACCTACCTCAGCCCCAAGGGCTTGCCAATCGCAAAAGGGGGCTAATTTAGGGGGTTTCGAGGCTTAAGTAGGTGGGGTGGGAGAGGCCTTTTTCGTAGTTTTCCAGAAGATCCATGCCTTCTGTGGCCTTCATTTTGTCCTGTTTAATCGCTTCGTCCACTTGGCCTTTAATCATGCGGGAAAGTTGGCTGGGTTCGTACTGAACGTTGCCAAGGACGCGCCCAATGGAAAACCCTGGGATGGTTTCCTCAATGTAAAAGCCGTCTGGTTCATCTGGATCGAGATAGACGTGGGCTTCGTTTACAGATCCAAACAGATTATGAAGATCTCCCATCACATCTTGGTAGGCACCGAGAAGAAAAAAGCCGAGCAGGTACGGCTTCCCATTCAGATCGTGTAGGGGAAGGTTGCTCCTCGTGCCGTTGCCATCCACAAACTGATCAATTTTTCCATCCGAGTCACACGTGATATCGACCAGGCGACCTTGCTGTGTGGGTTCCTCGTTGAGGCGATGAATGGGAACGATCGGGAAGAGTTGTTTGAGAGCCCAGTGATCGATCAGGGATTGGAAGACACTAAAGTTACACAGGTATTGCCGACCCAGTTGCTCTTTCAACTTGCGGATCTCCTCGGGTGGGGGCTTGCCGTTTTGATACAGGCCAGAAATTCTCGAAATGAGATGCCAGAAGGAGTCCTCGACACGAGCTTTCGTCGGAAGATCAAGAAGTCCTAGATCAAACCGAGCTGCAGCCTCTTCTTTGACCGTTAGGCCGTCGTGAAGGGATTCACGTCGATTTTTTCGTGTCAGGTTAACGACAAGATCGGAAAGTTGGCGAACAAACTCCGGATCCCCCTCTTTGGCTTCAACAAAAGGGCGGGGCGTTTTTTCAATTGTCCCAAATACCTCCACAAGGAGGACCGAGTGGTGAGCTACGGTGGCACGACCGCTTTCACTTACCAGAGTAGGGTGGGGTACTTTTTCTTGCCGGCAAACTTCGGCCACGGAGCGGACTACGTCCCTTGCGTATTCTGCGAGGGTGTAATTCATGGAACTTTCCGAATCGCTTCGGGATCCGTCATAGTCAATGGCCAAACCGCCCCCGACATCGAGATAGGTGGGCTTCAGGCCGAGATGGTGAAGTTGGGCGTAAAAGCGTGTCGCCTCGCGCACGGCCCTGCGGAGCGCAAGGATATCAGGAATTTGCGAACCTACGTGGAAGTGGAGCATTTGCAGGGCCTCGGGGCATCCCTCCTTGCGCAGATACTCAATGGCCTCAAGTAGCTCGCTGGTTGATAATCCGAATTTGGCATCATCTCCTCCGGAGAGAGCCCACTTCCCCACCCCGCGTGCTGAGAGGCGAACGCGAACCCCAACCAGCAGATCAACCTGCATCGAGCGAGCTGTTTCAACGGCGAGTCGAAGCTCTTCGGGTTTTTCGATCACGAGGATCACCTTTTTCCCTAATTTGCGTCCGAGGAGGGCGGTACGAATGAATTCCGCATCTTTGTAGCCGTTACAGACGAGGAGACTTTCTGGGTTCCTGTGGTGGGCGAGCCCAGCAAAGAGTTCGGGCTTGCTACCCACTTCAAGGCCGAAGTGGAACGGTTCTCCTGCATCGAGGATCTCCTCCACAACTTCCCGCATCTGATTCACTTTGATCGGGAACACCCCACGGTAGCTCCCTTTGTATCGGGCGGATTTGATGGCGTCGGCAAAGGCCTCATTAATGGCCCGGACGCGGTGGCGAAGAAGATCATGAAAACGGATGAGCAGGGGATAGTTCAGACCGCGCTCGCGCGCCCGAGTGGCCACTTTCACTAGATCAATTTCAGCGCCCTCCGAAATGAGGGGCCGGACGGTCATATTTCCAGACGCGTTGACTCCAAAATATCCCCCGCCCCAGCGGGCAATTCCGTACGTGTTGAGGGCACGATCCGTGGACCAAGCTTCAGAGTGTTCCGGCACAGGTTGCTTTATATACGGCGAAAGCGGAGGAATGCAACGATTCCCGCTCTTTTTCAGTAACTTGCGACCGCGGAGGTAGTCGATAAGGTGAAGAAGTGACCGATGCAATCCACGTTCAGATTCTGGGTTTGATGCCTGCGGCAAACGGAATGGCTGTTTTTTTGGGAAACGAAAGCAAAACGTTCAGCATCCACGTAGATCACGGAGTGGGTACATCGATTGCACTTTTGCTGAAGGGAGAGAAGAGGGAGCGCCCTTTAACTCATGACCTGATTCATCTGATTCTGCAGGGTTTTTCGATCACGGTAGATCGAGTGATCATTAATGATCTGAGAAATGATACCTATTTTGCGAGGCTGACGTTGCGGCAGGTTGGGCCTGGGGGGACCTCAATCACGGAGATTGATGCAAGGCCGAGTGATTGTGTTGCGGTGGCGTTGGAGACGCAGAAGCCCATTTTCGTGGCTAAAAGTGTCTGGGATAAAGTTTCCGACATGACTCCTTTTCTGCAGGAGTTGAAAAAGAAGTTTGAGACGGGGGAAGGGATGGAAGAGGAGAGTGGAGATGAGAGCGATGGGGGAGCAAAAGGGGAAAAACCGAGGGACGGCGGTAAGGGGCCAGGAAAAAAGGATTAATTCTTCTTGGGCTGCCCGTTAGGGGAAAACGAAGTCGGTAGGTTTGTGTCGGTCAGGGTCTTTAGAAAAGCGACGAGGGCTTTTTTGTCCGCAGAGGTTAGTCCGATGCCGTCGATAGGATGTTTGGCCAGATTCGGGTCAAGGGTGGGGCTCCTTTGTACTCCCGAGGAGTAGTGGTCGATGACCTCTTCCAAGGTTTTGAAGCGGCCGTCGTGCATATAGGGAGCAGTTAAAGCCACATTACGGAGGGTGGGAGTTGAGAACTTGCCGTGGTCACTATCCCGGCCTGTGATCTTGGCGCGTCCCGGATCAGCAGAGGAAACATCCAGGCCGTTGTTATGAAACTGGGAATCCGTGAAAAGTGCTCCCCCGTGGCAGTGAAAGCAGTCGGCTCCACGTTGTCCCATGCGAGGTTCAAATTCGGTCATAAACAGTTCGAATCCTCTTTGTTCCTCAGGAGTCAGTTGGGTTAATCCCGCCATCGCTAAATCAAACTTGGAACGATAGCTCGTCAGGCTGAGAATAAACTGCTCCAGAGCGAGTGAAATTCTATCTGCATCGATCTTGGTTGAGCCAAAGGCCTTATTAAAAAGAGGGGGATACGATGGATTTGACGATAACTTTTTAGCGACTCGTTCAAGGGATTCGTCCATTTCATCGTGATCCTGAACGGGCAGAAGAACTTGTTGTCGAAGGGAGGTCGCACGCCCATCCCAGAAAAAATCTTTCTTCCAAGCCAGATTCCAAAGGGTCATAGAGTTGCGGGTGCTAGGATCCCCGTGAATTCCGATGCTGAAACGGCGGGGGTCCGAAAAGCCTTTTTCGGGATCGTGGCAGGCAAGGCAGGAGATGGAGTTATCCTTGGAGAAAGCGGGCTCTTGAAAGAGCTTTTCGCCAAGTGAAACTCGCTCTTCGATCAGTGGATTATCCATGGGCAGATCGGGCATCGGAAAGGTGGGAGCCATTTGGAAGCGGAATGGCGTGTATTTCTCTGGAAGTTCAATCGGTCGCCGATTTTTGGCTGCGGTGGGGGCAGGAACAGAGGAAAGGAATTTGCGGACTCGGAAGGAGCCTCGGAGATTGGCGCCGAGATTGTCGGCCAGAGGATCTTGTTCCCTGGAGTGTGTAGAGACACCGTCTCGAGTAATCGAAATAGGACGAGGGGAGTTAAAAAGTGAGCCAAGATCGAAATCCAAGGTAAGGGTGGCGTCGTGGCGGAGATCGAGAGCTGCTGTCAGGCTGATGGGAGTGCGGCGGGGGTCTCGGGCGAAATGGTAGGAGTAGCCCGTAGGCTTATCGTTTCCTTTTCGGAAATAGCCTTCCAGGGCGAGGAAGATGTAGCCTCCCAGCCAGTTCCAGTGGAGGCCATTGAGGTTGGGGTTGAGGGGGTTATCGGCAGAAAATTTAGAAATATCGGCATGATTGGTTTTTTTGTCGGGGCCAAAATAAAAACGAATGGCCCGATACGTGGCAGGGGGAATGTCGTGAAGGATGAATTGGAGTCGATGCCGCTCGGCATCACACCAGGCGTGTTGATTGGGAAGTTCTTTCCATCCCCCTGCGTCTTTTTCTAGTGCAAATCCAGAAAGAAGAAAGCTAACCCGGGTAAATGAGAGGGTTTCCTTCTTTGAATTTTCGTAACGGAGAGAGTCTAAAATCAGTGGGGATCCCGTGAAAGTGGGCTGGATGACTGTTTCTAGGTTTGTGGCATAAGAAAGTCGGACAAGGGAAAGAAAGATGCCAGCTAGGACCCTGAATGAATGTCGTGGGGAAATGAACTTCACGGCTTATCGTAAGGAGGGGAACCCAGCTGGGTCACCTAATAATATCTGTGGGGCAGACGAGTTGATTTAGTAACCCACGCTGTCGTAGGTAGCTATTCCAGTACGGGTTATCTTGTAGAACTTTTTTGGAGTTGTAACGGTATTCACCGTATCCGTTTTTGTCCCAATATTACCAGCAGGGGTCACGTTTCCAGAAAGCGGTGTCCATGTAGAACTAGAAAGGTCTGAGGAGGTAGATACTTGGTAGGTTCCTCCCTCCACTGCATTCCAGGAGAGAGTGACTGTGGTTGGTGAAACCGTTACTGGGGCTGAACTCCAAGTTTCTGCCGTCGAAGTTGAGCCTTTGTAGTGCTGGGTCAGCGTAGTGTCGGCGTTCATGGTCGTCGTGCTACTAGTTCCAGCAGTTGGGCTTCCGTAATACCAACGACCAACATTGTAGGGGTACCAAGGGCTGCCTGAGGATGTGATCGTTGTGAAGTAGGCCCAAGTACCATTTGGAAATTCAGGAGTTTTACACCAGCGGGTGTTGTATTGGTTTAAGTCAAATAGAATGGTGTATCCATTTGCTGCGGAATTTGCCCCCTGAGTATATCCGAGATCTCCCAAGTATTCATAATCTTCGGAAAAGTGACCGAGTTCATATGTTGTTGAAACAGCTGGGCCAAATTGATTCGAGTTAAGGATAGTTTTATTTTGAGCCAGTTGAGCCCATTTAGGAAGTGAGGCCCGACCTGAGTTAGCTAGGTTTGCAGTTCCATAGGTGCCATTTCGAAGGACATAACCCGAAATCATTCGACGAACAGGGCTGGTCGTGTCCATCGGATCCGAATATCCGTAGGGTCCGTAGAGGGGCAGACCATCGTTGATCCAGCCAATAATGGGAGAGTGCTGGAACACGGCTGTGCTGGTGTTTTCGGAGTAATTCTTTGTGGATTCATCATATTGAACGTTATCTCCCAGCAAATATCGAACCCCGATCGCTGTCACGTGGGCATGGTACTGACCGCTGGGTTGGGGGTGATTGAGTGCGTTATCAAAGGAGATCTTTTCATTTGGCCAAGCATCCCGATTCCAAATGCCATCCCCTGGGCCAATTCCTGCGACTGGGGATGCATCCTTGGAGTTTGCGTAGGAGTAAGAAAAACCATCGGCCGTATTATAAATGGAAACGCCATCCACCAGAAAACCGATTGAGCCCATCCCAGTAAGTGTTTTGCTGTTGGGAACCGTGGGGATGCGAGGAAAGCGATAAACTCCAGCCGCTGTTCCCTGATTTTTTGGGAGGTTCGGATTATTCCAAGGGCCCATCACGTACGGCGCCAAACCCGAATTTCTTATGTAAACCCAGTTTGGTGAGTAGTTGATTTCATGAACTCCTGCATAGGTGGGTGAAGTTTGTCCCGTCCAGGTAGTGGTGGAAATTCCTGCAGTTCGGTTGGCGGTGCTTGTGTAAATTCGTGCGTACTTGGTTGATCCCGCAGTAAACCAAGAGGTGAGTTGGGGATCAGCATGGGCGAAGCTGCTTAGTAGAAGGTGTGCTAAAAGGGCTAAAATTGAGGTAGTGGAAGCGGTAAAATACCTCATTAGGAATAAACTAGAACATGAGGGTAAGTTACTCAATAGGTTGTATAACGAGTAAACACAAATAAATGAATGTACAATCCCTTAGCGGAATTGGTTTGATTATCAGTTGGTTGGGCAAGATCTGCCCATTGTATTTGTATGGATCGGAGACAGTTTAGGGGGCAGGAGGGGGCTCGATTTCGGTCATGATCTGAAGAATTCGGTCGCCCCGGCGTTGAGCTTCATCGACGTGGAAGTGGAGGCGAGGGGTATATTTAATATGCAAAGTCTTGTTCAACTCACCCTGCCACTGCTCCTTCAGCATGTTGAGAGTATGGATAACGTCTGCATCGGGTGAGGATCCATCCAAGTGAGTTACATAAACTTGTGCATGTCGCAGGTCGGCACTGACCTCTACTCCCGTGATGGTGATGAGCTTTCCTTCTAGTGTTCTTTCGCGACTGACTAAGCGAGCGAGAACCGAGCGAATGGATTCAGATACCCGAAATAGACGACGGCTGGGCATAACCGAACCCTAGCCCAATTTATGGGGGAAGAAAGTCGTTAGAGAGTTTGGGGGACTTTTTCGAGTTGGTAACATTCGATGATGTCGCCCTCCTCGTATTCGTCGAAGTTGCCCAGACGAATTCCGCACTCCAATCCTTGGCGCACTTCGGGAACGTCCTCTTGGAATCGTTTGAGGGTAACCACAGCACCGTCGTAAATCGGTTGTTTTTTGCGGATCACGCGGGCACGACCGCTCTTGGTGATGCGGCCTGTTTGAACCTGCGAGCCTGCAACCATAAACTTGGAAAGTTCGAACACTTTTTTGACCAAGGCGGTGCCGAGGGGGCTCTCCCGCAATTCGGGATCCAGAAGGCCTGTCATGGCCTCTTTCACTTGATCTACAAGCTCGTAAATAATGCTGAAAAGTTTGATTTGAACGCCTTCGCGTTTGGCGGCATTGGCAGCGGAATTGTCTGTCTTGGTGTTGAACCCGATGACCACGGCACCCGAGGCCTTCGCTAGTAGAATATCCGATTCGGAAATGGGGCCGATGGTTGATAAAACGACATCCAAAGTGACCTTTTGACTCTGAATTTTTCGTATGGCCTCAACAATGGCTTCGACTGAGCCTTGCACGTCGCCTTTCAAGACGACTCGTAAGCACTTCTTCTGGCCATCCGCGATACTGGCAAAGAGGTTCTCAAGAGTGACGCCTGTGGGCGCTCCGGGTCCTGCGGCTAAGCGGGTCACGCGCTGGGCTTCTTGGCGCTCTTCAACAATCGAGCGGGCCTCGCGTTCGGATCCGACTACAACCACTTCTTCACCAGGGGAGGGGGCACCACTCAAACCAATGATTCGGGCGGGGACAGAAGGGCCAGCGGTTTTGATCGAGTTTCCGGCATCATCGAACAGCGCCTTCACCTTGCCTTGATGAGGTCCGCAAACAAAGGAGTCGCCGACTTTGAGAGATCCTTGCTGAACCAGGACTGTGGCTGTGGGGCCGCGACCTGTCTCGATCTGGGTTTCGATTACGCGGGCCCGAGCATGGCCTGTGGGATCAGCCCTCAGCTCCAGAACTTCCGACTGGAGAGCAATCATTTCGAGTAATTTTTCGATGCCTGTGCCTTTGGTGGCGGAGACTTCGCATACCACGGTTTGACCACCCCACTCCTCGGGGGCGAGGCCCAGCTCTTGAAGCTGGCCTTTCACCTTGTCGAGGTTCGCATTGGGAAGATCTACCTTATTGATTGCGACCATGATGGTAACCTTAGCGGCTTGGGCGTGCCGAAGGGCTTCTAGGGTCTGAGGTTTGATTCCATCGTCTGCTGCAACCACAAGAACCACAATATCGGTTACGTTTGCGCCACGGGCACGCATCGCGGTAAAGGCCTCGTGGCCGGGAGTGTCCAGGAAGGTGATCTTGTTATCTCCCCTAGCTACGGTGTAAGCGCCGATATGCTGGGTGATTCCGCCTGCTTCTCCCGCGGCCACTTTGGCCCGGCGAATCGCATCAAGGAGGGAAGTTTTTCCGTGATCGACGTGACCCATGAATGTGACGATCGGGGGACGAGGCTTGAGATTGGCGGAGGGAATCGGCTTGGGCTTGGGGGGTTCGACCACGGGGGCAACCTTGTGAACGCCACCGCCTTCCTTCCTCTTTTCTGCCAGGAATACGAAGCCACGTTTTTCACAAATCTTTTTTGCGACGGCTTCTTCAATGTTCTGGTTAAGAGTGGCGAAAACATTCATCTCCATGAGTTCATGGATGAGTTGGAAAGGTTTCAGGTTGAGGCGGGTGGCTAGGTCGCGCACCTGGATCGGGGGCTTCATCTGAATGACTTTGGATTCGTCGATTTCGCCTGCAGGGATCTCTTGGTCGACAGGAGCGGCCGCGACGGGCGCAGGAATTTCTTTTACCGGTGCTAGTTTCTCGGCACCAGGGGCAGGAGCAGGGGTTGGGGTAGGAGCGGGTTCTGCTTTTGGAGCTTTCTCCTTTACGGGAGATTTTTTTGTAGCTTTGGCCGAAGGATCTTTCGGCGTCGCTGCTTTAACGGCGCGAGGTTTTTTTGGGGCGGCGGCTTCCCCCTCGGGTTTGGCCGTCTTTTTCGTGGACGAGGTGGCCATGCCGGGCGAGGGAGGTGGCTTCAGGTTTTGGCGGCTGTCAGGGCCGCCTGGGCCTTAGTGCGAATCTCCAGTGCTTTTTCCGGGGTGAGGTCGGGTACGGCTTCCGCAAGGTCGGACTCGGAGGCCTCTGCAATCGCTTCTGCCGTGCTGAAGCCGACGGATGCGATCTTTTGCGCGAGAGGCAGTTCGATTCCTAGGGTAGTTGCGAGGCCTTGTACGGCGGCTTCGAGTTTCTGCTCAAAGCCCTGCACTTCGGTCTTATCTTCCTCCACGTCGATATTCCAGCCGGTGAGGCGACTGGCGAGGCGTGCGTTGTGGCCTTTTCTGCCGATCGCGAGAGAAAGATTTTCCGCATCGACCAAGGCTCGGATGCGGCGATTGGGTTCATCGATTTCAATTTTGCGTAGTTTTGCAGGTTTGAGGGCTTCGATGACCAGCTCGTGAATGTTGGGGGACCAGCGGAAGAGATCGACCTTCTCGTTGTTGAGTTCTCGAACGATATTTTTTACGCGGGAACCGCGGATTCCAACGCATGCACCAACGGGATCAACTTTTTCCACATCCGACCAGACGGCAATCTTGGTCCGGAAACCGGGTTCGCGGGCGAGGGATTTAATCTGGACGGTTCCGTCGTTCAACTCGTTGACCTCAAGAGAGAGGAGTCTGCGAACGAAGTCTGGGCTGGAGCGGGAGAGGATAATTTCGGGACCCCGTTGGCCCGATTGGACTGCGAGGACGAGAGCGCGGATGCGCTCGCCAGGGGTGTACTCCTCCGTTGGAACTCTCTCGCGGGAGGGCATGATGCCTTCGAACTTACCGAGATCGATCACAACATCCGCACGTTCGAAGCGACGGACGGTTCCTGCGACGATATCGCCGACGCGGCCTTGGAACTCCTCCAGAATCATGGTTTTCTCGATCGAGCGGAGATTCTGGTTCATCGCTTGTTTAAAGACTTGGGCAGCGATACGGCCGAACTGGCCGGCGTCCAATTCCACTTCCACGAGCTCACCGACGTGAGCAGTGGGCTTGATCGAGCGGGCTTTGACGAGTGAAATTTCGTCCGGAAGAGGGCGAGCACGATCGCTGGCCTTCAATTTTGCGAACATTTGGATTTTACCAGACTTTTGGTCGAGGTTAACGCGGATCTCGGTCTCCAAAGGGTAGGTCTTGTGAGCGGCGGTAATCAGGGCACTCTCAATGACCGTGGCCATCACCTTGCGGCTTATGCCCTTCTCCTTTTCCATGTAATCGAGTACTGTGAGGAAGTCTTGTGTATTCATGTGCTTATATATTTTGTTGTTGGAGGACGGCTTGTGGCGAAAAAAAGGGTGGAAACCTTCGAGTTCCCACCCAACATCCGCCGCGAGACGACTCCTCTCAAATCGTATCAAAACCTATGAATCGGTCAATCCATGAAATGCCTAACCGTTGGGCGGGTGTAACCCTTTGATGAAAGGGAAGATTGGGCTGGTAGCAGGTAGGGGGATCTACCCCTTAAAAGTGCTGGATGGGGCCAAGGCACGAGGTGTGAGTTTGGTCGTGGCGGCCTTTGAGGGAGAGACGGAAGCACGGGTAGCAACACGGGGTCAACCCACGGAGTGGTTGAAGGTCGGGCAGTTAGGTAAGTTGATCTCGTTTTTTAAAAAAGCGGGGGTGCAAGAGGCAATTTTTGCAGGTCAGATCACCCCCAAACGACTTTTTGATTTGAGACCCGATTGGAAGGCGTTGTGGATTATGGCCCGATTGAAGGAGAGAAATGCGGTCACTCTTTTCGGGGCGGTGGTGGCGGAGTTGGCAAAGGCGGGTGTGAAAGTTTTACCTGCAACGACTTTTGTAGAGGATCATCTGGCGAGTCGTGGAATTTTAGCAGGACCCAATCCGCCAAACCATCTGTCGTCCGAGATTGCGTTTGGGTGGCCGTTGGCGAAGGCGGTGGCGAAGTTGAATATTGGGCAGACGGTAGTTGTGAAGAAGGGAACGGTGATGGCCGTGGAGGGGTTTGAGGGGACTGATGAGGCGTTGCGGCGGGGTGGAAAGCTGGGAGGAGGGGAAGCGGTTGCGATCAAGGTAACGGCACCTGGGCAGGATATGCGCTTCGATGTGCCCGTGATTGGGCCGCGCACCCTGCAAGCAGCTGCGGAGGGAAAGTTGAGTGTGCTTGTGGTCGAATCGGGAAAGACGCTGATTTTAGAAATGGAAGAGGTCCGGAAGCTTGCCGTACGGCATAAAATAACTGTCTGGGGTGCATCAGGAAAGGCGGGCTCATGAGTCAGCGTGTGAAAGTGGGCGTGGCAGGGGTGGGTCACATGGGTAAGGAGCACGCACGGATTTATTCGGAGCTCCAAGAGGTGGAGTTGGTGGGAGTGCATGATTCCAACCCTGATACAGCCCGTAAAATTGCTGCAAAGTGCAAGACAAGGGCGTTTGGGTCCCTTGAGGAGATGGTGGATGCAGTCGATGCGGCGAGCATCGTGACGCCCACAAGCACACACTTGGCGATTGCGGAGCCCTTTTTGAAAAGAGGAAAGCATGTGTTGGTTGAGAAGCCGATCGCGATGGACACAGAGGAGGCGCGCAAGTTGGTCGATCTGGCCGAAAAGCACGGGGCGAAATTGGCAGTTGGCCATGTGGAGCGATTTAATCCGGTGCTGGTGGCGCTGGAGGAGAGGCTGGGTCGCCCTCGGTTTATTGAGGCGCATCGGCTCTCTCCTTATCCTGGACGAAGCACGGATATTGGAGTTGTGATGGATCTAATGATTCACGATCTAGAGATTATTTTGCATTTGGTGAGGTCTCCGGTGACTTCGGTGGATGCCGTAGGGGTACCCGTACTGAGCAAGGGGGAGGATATTGCAAATGCACGGATTCGTTTTGCGAATGGGTGTGTCGCGAACCTTACGACCAGTCGGATTAGTCCTGAAAAGTTACGTAAGATTCGGGTGTTCCAGGATGATGCGTATCTCTCTTTGGATTACATGAAGCAGGAAGGGGAGATATACAAACGCCTGGATGGAAAGATCACGAGGGACAAGATTCCTGTGATGAAGGGGGAACCGCTCAAGAATCAGCTAGCGGAGTTTGTCATGAATGTGCGTGAGAATACAGATCCGCGGGTGGCCGGGGCGCACGGGTTTGAGGCGCTCAAGTTGGCTTCCCAGATTTGCGGCCAAATCGGTTCTGTGCAGCCATGAGTGAGGCGAGAGAGGGAGAGTCCCGCGTTTATATTGTCGCGGGTGAGGCGAGTGGGGATCGGTTAGCGGCCGATCTTCTGAGGGAGTTAAAGAAGGATAAGAAGTTGCGGGCGTTTGGGGTTGGAGGGCCGATGTTGAAGGCGGCTGGACAGGAACAGTTTCTGGATCTGGCAAAGCATGCGGTAGTGGGATTGACGGACGTGATTCGGAACCTTCCGAAGTTTCTAAAAATATTCAGGGATGTGAAGCATGACATAGCGGAGGTGAATCCAGATGTGATTGTGCTGGTCGATTATCCTGGATTTAATCTGCGTCTTGCGAAGGCATTGCATGCGGAAAAGAACGGGCCGGCGATCGTCTACTATGTGAGTCCGCAGGTTTGGGCGTGGAAGGCAGGTCGGGCTAAATTCATGGAGAAGATTCTTGAGCGGTTGCTGGTGATTTTTCCTTTTGAGGTGGATTGGTTTGCGCGGCATGCACCTTCGTTGCGAACGAAATGGGTGGGGCATCCGTTGGCGGATCGGTGGATTCAGCAGTCGCATGCGGAGCGGGATGAGGTTCCTTGTGTGGCTCTGTTGCCCGGAAGTCGGGTGAAGGAGATTACCAAGCATTGGCCGATCCTTTTGAAGACGGCACGGAGAATTGTGCAGGAGGAAAGAAGCGTGCGGTTCATCTCGATGGCCACGGACTATGAGATGAGACAGAGGCTTGAAGAGATCTGGGCCAAATATCCGATGAGTGGCGTGAGTTTGGATATTATTACGGGACAGTCGTTGACCCAGCTCACACGTTGTTCGATGGCGATTGTGGCTTCGGGAACGGCAACTCTGGAGTGTGCGATGGCGGGGTTGCCGATGCTGGTGATTTATAAGGCGTCGTGGCTGACGTACTGGGTGGGGCGAATGTTGGTCAAGTTACCTTATCTTTCTATGGTGAATGTTTTGGCTGGGGAGAAGGTGGTGCCTGAATTTTTACAAGGGGCAGCGGAGCCTGAGCGACTAGGCAAAGCAGCGCTTCAAATTTTGCGAAATCCAAAAGGGGCGGAAGGCATGGCGAATCGGATTCGGGATGTGGCGAAGAAGTTGGGCGGCCCTGGTGCGGCAGCGAGGGCTGCTTCGGAGGTGGAGGATGCTATCCGCCAGAGAAAATCTTTAGTGGTCGCGGCGAAGAAGAGTCTCGGCGATGGCGAGAAGGGGAGCGGCGGAGGAACCTAAGGGGCGTAAAGCGGAACGGGCGCTGGCGGTGAGGCGATCGGCCTCTTTTTTAGCACCTGTGAGGCCAAGCAGCCGGGGGTAGGTAGCTTTTCCTGAAGATTGATCTTTCCCGATCGATTTTCCTAATTTCGCCTTTGTGGAGGTGATATCCAAAATATCGTCAATGACTTGGAAGGCCAGGCCAAGGGCTTGGCCGAAACGTGTGAGGTGGCGAAGTTTTTCGGGATGGACACCTACCGACATGGCTCCGAGGCGAAGGGATGTGGTGATGAGGGCGCCTGTCTTGGCGCGGTGGATTTCGACCAATTTTTTGAGCGGGATTCGCTTTTTTTCTGAATCTAGATCAAGAACCTGTCCTGCGATCAGGCCGAGGCTACCGGAAGCGTGGGCAAGTTCGGTAACGAGATCGGCGGGGGAGTAGCGGCGATTGGGTTTGGTGCGAGCGACTGAGGCGAAGGCTTGGGTCAGAAGGCCGTCACCCGCGAGGACAGCGACAGCTTCGCCATAGACGCGGTGGTTTGTGGGTCGACCCCGACGGAAATTATCGTCGTCCATGCACGGCAGATCGTCGTGAATGAGGGAGTAGGTGTGAATGCATTCGACGGCGCAAGCGGATGGAATTGCAAGGGCCTCTTTTCCCCCAACGGCTCGAGCGGCGGCCAGGCAGAGGATAGGGCGAAGGCGTTTGCCCCCTGCGAGAAGACTATAGCGCATGGCGCGGTGAATGAGGGGCGGATTGGCCTTAGGGGAGATGAGTTGATCGAGGGCTTTTTCGACCAGGGGAAGGCGCGATTTCCAGAAGGTTTGAGGGTTCACCGTGGAGAGATATGACGAAGTTTGGGGTAAGAAGGCAAGCGTATCATTTTGCTTGGTGAGTGTGCTGCTTGGAGTAGGGCGGGAGGAGGCTGGAATGGTGCGTAGGGTTAGCGTAAGGTGCGGGGATGTCGTCTCAAGTGGATACAGGGGAAAAGTGGAAGATTGCTGATCGGGAGTTCCAATCACGATTGCTGTTGGGTACGGGCAAGTTCTCCTCTGCCACGGCAATGAGGTCGGCCTTGGAGGCGAGTGGGTCAGAGATTGTTACGGTCGCTTTACGGCGGGTGGATTTGACGGGGCGAAAGGATTCGCAAGCGGACATGTTGGAGGAGATAGATCAGGATAAATATCTGGTTCTAGCGAATACGAGCGGGGCGATGAATGCTGAGGAGGCGGTACGATTAGCTAGGTTGGCGGTGGCGGCGGGGTTACCGAAGTGGATTAAATTGGAGATTCATCCCGACCCGCGTTATCTGTTGCCCGACCCGATTGAGACATTAAAGGCGACGGAGATTTTGGTGAAGGAAGGTTTTACGATTCTTCCTTACATCCAAGCTGATCCAGTATTAGCGAAGAGGCTTGAAGAGGTGGGGGCGGCGACGGTGATGCCGCTGGGGGCCCCGATTGGTTCGAATCGCGGAGTCGAAACGCGGGCGATGATTGAAATCATTATTGAGCAGGCGTGTGTGCCAGTGATTGTGGATGCGGGCTTGGGGGCTCCTTCGCATGCGGCGGAGGCGTTGGAAATGGGGGCAGACGCAGTTTTGGTTAACACGGCGATTGCGGTGGCGGAAGATCCTGCGGAGATGGCGCAGGCGTTTCGACTGGGAGTGGAAGCGGGCCGCAGGGGATTTGAGGCGGGGTTGGGGACAAGATCGCAGACGGCTTCAGCCACGAGCCCATTGACAGGTTTTCTGGACGAATGAGCGGAACACCTGGAGATCCGCTGGAGGGGTTGCCTTTCGCGAGATCGAGGGCGGTGGAGAGTTTTGAGGAGTGGATGTTTGGGTCCATCCGACTGGAGGAGTTGGCCGAGCGTGCGAGGGAGGAAACACGCAAGAATTTCGGAAAGACGATGCGTTTGTTTGCCCCGTTGTATTTGTCGAATGAGTGCGTGAACAGCTGCAAGTATTGTGGATTTTCTAAGGAAAATCCGATTCGGAGAGTGACCTTAACACCGGACGAGGTGGAGGTGGAGGCCAAGCATCTGGCGGGGGTGGGATTTCGGAATCTGCTTTTGGTGAGCGGGGAGCATCCCAGGGAAGTACCTGTTTCCTATTTGGCGGAGACTGTGCGTCGAACCGTGGGGCTTTTCCCGTCCGTCGCAATCGAGGTGGCGCCCCTGGGGGTTGCGGAGTATCGGGAGATTGTTGCGGCTGGGGCGGAGGGGTTGGTTCTGTATCAGGAAAGTTACGATCGGGCGGCGTATGCGGAGATGCATATATCGGGGCCAAAACGGAATTTTGATGAAAGGTTAGGGGGACCGGAGAGAGGGTATGAGGCAGGGTTTCGGAGGATTGGGTTGGGTGTGCTGGTGGGATTAGCCGATTGGAGGAGAGAGTTGGTGGCACTGGCGGCGCACGTTTCCCATTTGATGAAAGTGGGATGGAGGTCGCAAGTGACGTTAGCGTTGCCACGGTTGAGGCCGTCGGCGGGTGGCTTTCAGCCTCGGGTCGCAATGTCGGATCGGGACTTCGTAAGAGCGATCTGCGCGTTCCGGGTGGCGTTCCCGCAGGCGGGGATTGTTTTGTCCACGAGAGAGCCGGCGAAGTTGCGGGATGGGTTGATGGAGCTGGGGGTAACGATGATGAGTGCGGGGTCTGAAACGGAGCCAGGAGGTTACACGGGGGCGGGCAAGGCAAGGTTACATCGAACTGTGCGGGGTCGGGAGGTGGCGCTGGAGGCAAGTGAGTGGGAGAGGGCGGAGGCGACGGAGCAGTTTGAGATTTCGGATGAGAGAAGTCCGGACGAGTTGTGCGAGACGTTGCGGAAACGTGGGCTGGATCCTGTTTGGAAAGATTGGGATCGTGCGTTGGCGGGGTAAAAAGATGGCTGAGATGGTGACAATTTTCGCAAATGGGAAGGCACGTCAAGTGAGGTCCAGTCAGACTGTGTCGGAGATGATTCGCGATATGAAACTTGCCCCCTCCTCTGTTTTAGTGGAGCGGAATGGGGAGGCGCTCCTGAGGCATGAGTGGGCCGAGAGGAAGGTAGAGCATGGGGATCGGTTGGAGATTGTACGAGTGGTCGCGGGGGGATGAGGGATGGCTGGAAATCAGGAGAATGAAATTGATCAGGCCCTGATTCTTCGAATGGGTCAGGGGGATGAGGAGGCTTTAAGAGATTTTATTGTGCGTTATCAGGACCGGGTGTACGGGACGGTGGCGAAGATGATCGGAAATACAGGACCGGATGTAGAGGATCTGGCCCAGCAAGTTTTTTTGCGGATATGGAAAGCCGCATCTAGGCATCGGGCCGAGGCGAAAATTTCAACCTGGGTAATGACGGTGACTAGAAATCTGGTGTTTACGTTTTGCACCTCGCGGGGGAGTCGAAGGGAGGTTTCAGATGTGGTTTTGGATGAGGAGGCGGAGGAGTTGAGAGAGAAGAGGGGGCCCGTGACGGAGAGGAGTCCGAGAGAAGATTTATCGGGAAAGGAACTGGTGCATGCAGTACAATTGGCCTGCGCGCACCTTCCTATGAAGCAGAGACTAGTAGTCCATTTAAGGCAACACGAGGAGTTGGAATTTGCCGAGATTGGTGAAATACTTGGAATTAGTGAGCTCGGAGCTAAATCATTGATGTTCAGGGCTCGAGAAAACTTAAAAATAAAACTATCTGAATTTTTTACCGAACCTAGTTAGAAGAAAGTCAGTTTAATCCTATATGAAGAGAGAGAGCCGAGGAGATGAGAGTGTGGAGGGGTTGGGACCAGAGCTGGGAAAGCTGTGGGACTCGGCTCCTGTACCGAAGGCGCCACCGTGGTTTGCGGCGCGGACGTTGGCACGTATCCGTCGTGAGGAGAGCAGGGGTGGGGTTTGGTTTGGGCTTCCACGGTGGGTTTTGATTGGGTTTGGGGCAGCGGTTTTGGCTGTGGGGTGGTTACGGTGGGAGAGGGAGCCGGCGGTGGGGGATGCGGAGGTGTTTGCGGCGTTGGATGCGATGGTGGAGGAGGAGCGGGAGAATCGGTGGTGGGCAGGGCTATGAAGAGATCGTTTCTCTACTTCGTGGTGGTTTTGGGTTTGTGGGGTGGAATGTTGGAGGCACAGGACGAGCCAAAAAAGGGGCCGGATGGGGCTGGGAGGACGAGACCGCCGAGGGTTCCAGACGCTCCCTTTGTACCCAAGCGGGATATGGTGCAGAGGCAGAAGGATCAGTTTTGGGCGGGTCCAGAAGATGAGGGACGGTTTGTTCAGATTTTAACTTTGGCTTTGGTTCCTAGAGAGCAGTTGGACGAGAAGCTTCAAGCGTGGCCGATGTACCAAAAATTATCCCAAGAGCAGAGGGTGCGGTTAGTCGAGCGGATCGATGAATTTTGGGTAAAATCAACAAAGGAGGCTCTGGAGGTGGCTAAGGAGTTTCAGTTAAAGGTGGGCCCAGAGAATGAGCAGGCCTTTGTACGAGCCTACTGGATAGAGAAAATGGCAACAGAAAAGGCGATTCGGGAGCAGTTATCCCCACTCCGTAAAAAGCTGGAGGATGAGGCAAGACAGAGGCTGGAGAGGAACTTCAAAAGCAACGTAAAGTAGTCTTGGTGAGGCGAAAATTGAGGGCATGAAGACGGGTAAATTTTGACATCAAATTGTGACATTGGCGGACTTGCTCTGCCTTTTCCCCAACTTATTCACATATGAGCGTGAAAGATGTTCTAATCCTTACGGGTGGGCAAGAGGAGCACCACTATGTGGCGCGGGCGTTGCGGGATGTTTTGGAGGAGGAGTCTGGGGCAGAGTTACGGGTGGAGGTTCGGGAGGTAGGGCAGGGGGGGATCGAAGGGTGGTTAGGTTGGATTTCGGGGAAGTTGGGTAAGGGAAAGGCTAGAGGAGAGACATTGGGGAGATGGATACGGAGGGCGGGTATAGATGTGTTGGGAAGTTCAGGTTGGCCTCAGTTGCGCAGGTTGGTGGCGTTAACCTTGGAGGAGACGCGGCCTGAGGTGGTTGTTTTCTTTCATCCTGCCGTTGCGCTCGCTCTGCAGGAGAGAGTTCAAGATCGGTCTGAAGCAGGTTTTCAGCGGGTGGGAGTTGTTTTGGAAGCGGAGGAGTTACCTGGGTGGGATGGGGTGACGGCGGATCTTTTATGGGTTGCGGATGAGGGCTCGGCCAAAGAGTTGAGAGAAAACAATTCGAAAGCCAAGGAGGTAGTGGCAGGGGGATGGCCCGTGCGACCGACCTTTGAGCCAGCGGAAGAGGGGAAAAAGGGAATCGCGAAAAAGGGAGAGCCTTTTCGCGTCCTGTATTTGATTAATTCACGCCGGCGAAAAGCGATTCGCACTGTAGAGAAGATCCTGCAGTTGCCCAATGTCGAGGTGACTGCCGTCGTCGGAAAGGAAGAGGAGTTAAAAGGGGAATTGCGCAAAGCATTTTCTAAAAATGACGGGAAGTTGGAGATTCATGGCTGGGTGAAAAATCTGGCAGGAATGATCCGAGGGCATGATGTGGTGGTTACGAAACCAGGCACGATCAGCGTGCGGGAAATTCTGGCCACGGGACGGCCTGCCGTTTTAGTAGAGGGAGGAAGGAATGCAGAAAAGCGAAAAGGGATTTGCCATTTGATCACAAGGCTAGGGGGTGGCGCGTTGGCGGATTCACCAAGTGAGATTGCTTCGAGAATTCGGCAAGCGTTAGAGGGAGGAGGCGTGGGATTGCGGGAGTGGGGTCGGAGGGCAAGGCAAGAGTCGGTCCGAACGCTTGGAGCGACGGAGAGATTAGCGAGTCGCATTTCGCAAATGGCTCAAGCGGCGACGGACACAGAACGCCTGCCCGAACTTCGTTTGATGCATCATGGTCATCACGGAAAGAAGGGGTTACGGATGGTCGATTTGCATACGCACACGATTTTTTCAGATGGCAGATTAACTTTGCGGGAGATTGTGGATTTTTACGGCCGGCGGGGTTTTGATGCCATGGCCGTGACGGATCATCTGGTGGATCGGAGAAGGTTATTGGGGAGGTTAGCAAACTTATCGGGGTTAGTTTTAACTGTAGATGATCTTCCCGACTATTTTCGTGCATTGGCGGAGGAGAAAAATCGTGCCTGGACCAAGTATCGTATGATTTTGTTCCCTGGGCTGGAGTTTAATCATGATGGTTTGACGGCCAAGGGTTCGGCACATCTTTTGGGGGTGGATCTTCGGGAGCCGATTGATCCTGCCTTGTCTCTCAAAGAGATTTGCCTGGCGATTCGGGAGCAGGGCGGGCTGACGATTGCGGCTCATCCGCACCATATGAGTTCAGCTTGGGGCAAGGACACACTTTATCTGTGGGAGAGGCAGGATGAGTTTCGGCCTTTGATCGATGCTTGGGAGATAGGAAATAGGGATGATCTATTTAATCCGGTGGGTTTGAAGCGACTTCCTTTAATTGCAGGAAGTGATTTTCATAAGCCGAAACATTTGACGAGCTGGAAGACTATGCTCTGGTGTGAAAAGGATCCTGAGGCGATCAAAGATTGTATCCGTAAAAATAAAGATGTTTCGATCACGTTGTATCGGGATCACCGTTTTGGTGGGGAGAGTGACGAGCGGGAGGATAAGAAAGGATTCGCAGAGCGTAAGGGCTGAGGAGTTAGTAGAGAAGTTGGAGGCGAGTGATAAAGCCCAGCTCATTATTTTCGACTACAGTTCCTTGGGCTCCACCTCCCGTGTAGGCTTGGTATTCGATCGTGAGTCCGATACGGATAATGCGGTTTGGGTACCAGTTGATTCCCAAAGAGGCTCCATTGACGCCCGTTGCATTCTCAGTCTGCGAGATTCCTAGACCTCCTTCATTGATCGGGCGAAACATATTGGCTCCAGCGGCAAGTCCATCGTACCGGAGTGCGAGTTCCCAAGCTCCAATGTCTCCTGTATCAAAATTTAGCGGTTTTGCGGGGACAACACCACCTAAGGAGGCACGTTCGCCCGTGATCACCCAATCCAGCACAACATCCCATGCAGTGGTTTGGTAGTTGGTAAAGCCACCTCCGGTCGAGCCGTACACTCCTGCGGTGTTGACTCCTTGTTGTTCGGCTGTGAATTCGGCCCAGCATTCGAATGGCCCGTAGTTGTAGTATACTTGAGGACTGATTCGCCAGACTTCACCCTGAACACCCAATCCGTTTGGAAAACTGAGGAACGTATTGCCTCCGTCGGTACTGTAATTTTGGAATAGATTCGAGGAGCTTATGGAGCTGTTCTGAGACTGCCAACCGATGCTTCCACCGACGCCTAAGTGAAGACCCCGAAGTTCTTCCGGAACTTTCATCTCTCCGCGAAAGGGTTGGCTGAAAAGGCGGAAGTAGCCCACAGGACCGCTCCCGTAATCAAGTCCACTTTGCACGGTGTCATTCCGGGCTCCTGCACCTACCATGGCAGCCCAAGATACTTTTTCTGAAAAGAGAGAACCGTGTGTCATGACTCCAAGATCGCGATTGGGGATTAAATTGGACGTGAGGGATCGTTCTGAAAAGGGAAGGTAGGCAGCAGGAGTGAGTGTTTCGAGGCCGACGGGGACTGTAAACTTACCTGCCTGGACTTGGATCTCCTCGATAGGGTCATAGTTAATAAAAGCATCGGCTATGGTGGTCTGATAGGAGGTGGCATTGGGTGAAGAGAGCGCAAATTCGGGAGCAAAGCGGTATTCCCAGTCATCGTAAAAGTAGCCAGAGGCGTAAGGTCGAGCTCGTCGAATGAGGAACTTCGACATATCGGTTGTTCCAGCATTGACGAATTCGCGGTCATCCAATTGGAGTAAGCCTCCAAGCCGAACCATATGATGATTGTCGTCAGATCGAAAAATGAGGCCATTTTCAGACACATCAACCATAGGAAGGTTCATTTGCTGTTGCTGTTCGGATTTGGGAGCAAATTCGGTGGTTCCCTCGACTTGTTGTTCCATAGAAGTTTGCTCCCTCACTTCTGGGGTGAGAAAGGGGGTGTACCCGATGGGATGGGGGTGGAGGGGAACTATTTCTGTTTTCTTTTTCGCTTGGTCATCCGTGGGAGGGCGTAAGCGAGCGGTAGAAGAGTCGACATTTTGTTGGCTCTTCAGTTTCTTTACTTCGTCCATCAGCGACTGCATTTGAGCTTTAAGATCAGCAATCGTTTTCGCGGTTTCTTCGTCCATGGCGCGGAGGGGAAGGACGGTCGCGAGTAGGAGAAGTGCTGCAGATACACCCCAACGGACTGATTTTGGAATACCCATGATCATGGGGTAAGAATCGGGCCGAATCTTGGAAGTCCCAAGACGTCAGCATGTCATAGGGAAATGAGTTGAGAACAAGAGGGAATAAAGTGGGCCTGAGAGGACTTGAACCTCCATGGGTTACCCCAACAGATCCTAAGTCTGTCGCGTCTGCCAGTTTCGCCACAGGCCCGTTTTTAGGATCCTACTAAAAAAGCAGGGGAAAACGAGAGGAAGAAATATTTAATTATACTCCTTGAAATAAGGCAAATATGTGGCAGTTAAAGGTAGTCTATAAGTCGCTAATAAACATATATTTATATGCCTAAAGAACTAAAATATAAAAAGGGATTTACTTGGCGTCACCATTTGGACGAGAAATGGGACCGACTCGATTACTCCTTTAAGTTAAAAATTCAGGCCTTTTTTTTCATCTTCATTATTGGGGCTAATGTTCTGGGGTTAGTGTGGGCGAATCAAAAAGATGAGACGGCCCAGTTAATAAAAGCCGGGGCCTCCAGGGGTGAGGCAACACCGAAACAGACTTTGCAGGGGGCGAGTAGAATCGTTTCGCCTCCACCTTTGCGTCATGCAGAGGATTAAATTTTCATTTAAAAAAACTTAGCCGAACCCTTGGCCCATTTCGGCAGTTTAATCCTTGTATGAGGATTTCGATGCCTTTCTTTGCTTGGATTCTAGCTCTAGGGACGCTCTATGCGGATTTGTACCTTCCCCCACCTATTTGGAGGCTCCCGGAAATCTCCTCCCCAGAAGAAAAAACTTATCCTGTTTCGATTCCAAGACACTGGGTGAGTTGGAATCTACACTGGTTTCCAGGGCAGAGTCCTGACGCGAACGATCATGTAAAAAAGAGACATGAACAGGCGATTCAATTGTGGATTGAACGACTTAACCCGAGTGTCGGGGTCTTTCAGGAGGTACTGAGTGGCGAAGCAATGAAACGAAGTGCCCCGCAGCTTCGATGGCAGGCTGTTACACGTTTTGCTCGAGCCGAAGATGAGGGCACAGATCTCCCGCCTCAGAATCTGGCTATCTGCAGTCGGATTCCTTGGAGGGATGCATGGGAGGTTGACTTTGATTTACTTCCTATGACTTCAGATCGTCCTGTTCGTGGATTTTTAGGGGTAGAGTGGAGAAATAAAAAAGGAGAGCGCTGGACGGTTTATGCGGTTCACTTAAAAAGCAATCGTGGTGGAAGAGAGGCATCCTCAAAAAGGAGAGAGAGGGCGATCGAGTATTTGCGGATGGATTGGAGAAAGCGAGGGCTCAATCCGGATCATGACGCTATTCTTATAGCCGGAGATTTTAACTGCTCATTGAAGAATCCTATGTTCAAAAAAGAGAAAACAATTCGCGGGCTTTTGGCTGAGGGGTGGAAATCGGTCACACAGGAGTTGCCATGGCCGAAGGGTGCAACGGTACTGCCTAATGAAGAGAGGGGGTACCCGTCTGCCGACTTTGACCATATTTTACTTTCGCCAGGATGGAAAAGGAGGATCGGCTCGAATCGAATAGTTGCAGGTGTTGATCAAGGTGCGGATGTGCCCAGTGATCACTGGCCCGTTTGGATGAAATGGTAGGAACCTCTGCGGATGCGGGGCTAAGGAACCACCTCAACAGGAACTCCCGGTCGAACAGAACGAACGAGCTTTGAGGCGTTCCAATTCGCAAGCCGAAAACAGCCGTGTGAACCTGTCCGAGATATATCTTCAGGTTCAGGTGTGCCATGAATGCCGTAGCCTTGAAGGGAAAGTCCGATCCAAGCTGTTCCGACGGGGTTGTTCGGTCCAGGGGGAAGTACCAGCTTATTCGTAATGCCCTCTTGTTGGGCAACAAGGGTGAGGACTTTGGGATCGAAGGTATAGTTAGGGTTGGGGGCAATGTTGGCTACGGTGAGGGGTAGGTTAGGAACTTTGGTTTTATCAGCCGCGATTGAGCAGGGAAAACAGGCAACGACCTTATTATTTGTATCAAAGGCAAGTAGTGTTGTTTCGGAAATCATTATGACGATCCGTGATACGGGTGGAAGTTTTCGCGTCCCTTCCAAATTTGGGAGGGTGAGTTGGGTTCCGACGACGAGGTTTGTGACGCTCGAGTTAAGCTCCTTAAGGAAAGATGGGGTGGAGTGTGTTTTTTCCGCGAGCATTTCCCAAGGGTCATTGAAGTCGAGAGTGGGTATTTTGCTCATGGCTAAAAACCCTTTGGGTTTAGGGATCACATGCTGGAGGTCCTCCTCTGTCACTGTGTAATCCGAGTAAGCGTCTCCAGGTTTTCCTAGGTTGATCCGAGTTTCAATATCGATTTCCCCTGTGGTGGCGAGGGCGCGATGAATCTGAAATTGGGTAATCGCCCGGCGACTTCGTTTGGCAAAATGTCCGTCAATTGTTCCGCATGAGAAGTTGAGTCGATCGAGGAGAATCTGCCAGCCCGCCATCTCAATCGTATCACGAGGTTTGTCAGTCGCGATAGGTTCAGCCCGGCGAACTTCTTTGCCCATCGGGGGCGGTGGGGGTCCTTCGATTTGGGGAGGGGGGATAGGTTGGGAGGGGACCGATGGGGTTATGGGTGCTGGGACTTCACTTTTTTTTTATCTACTTCGGGAGCCGAGAAGACCTCTGCATCAGGATACTTTTTCGCAAGATCTTCAGCCCGCTGGGCTGGAGCTTTTGGGGTGGGTTCGGGAAGTCGAATGAGACCGCGATCCCGTAAATATAGTGCGATGCCAATCAACACGAGACCACCCGCCACACATCCGACAAAAAGATTTCCCGAACTGGGGCGACGAGCCATGAGAATTAGTATACGTCCTTCAGATAACGCTTCTCTGTTTTTGCAAAGGTGACAGAGACCCATTCGTCAGCCTGTTCAGGAGTTTTTCCTCCATGACGGGAAACAATCTGAAGTAAGGCCGCATGGACATCCTTGGCCATTCTTTTGGCATCGCCACACACGTAGAAGTAGGCCCCACTCTCGAGCCACTTCCAGAGTTCCGCTCCCTCTTGCGCCATTCTGTGTTGGACGTAAATCTTCTCGGACTGATCTCGAGAAAAAGCCGTGGAGAGCTTGTGCAGGTGCCCCGCTTTTTGAGCTGCGGAGAATTCGTCACCGTAAAGGAAGTCACTCTTGGCATGTTGATCCCCGAAAAAGAGCCAGTTCCGACCCGTGTGGCCGTGCTGAGCGCGGTGCTGAAGAAAGGCACGGAATGGGGCGATTCCTGTTCCTGGTCCGACCATGATGATATCCTTGTCGGCCGGAGGAAGATGAAAGTGGCGTGTGGGTTGAACATAGACCGGCACCTTGGCTTGATCGGTTAAGTCCGCAAGGTATCCGGAAGCGAGTCCCCTTTTATTTCTTCCGTGTGAAGTATACTGGACGAGAGCGACGGTTAGGTGGACCTCGCCCCGACGGTGATCGGGTGAGGAGGCGATTGAGTAGAGACGAGGTGCAATTTTGTTAAGAAGGCCGGGAATTTCCGAGGGCTCCAAATGAACTCCTGGGGCGTCGTGAAGAACGTCGACTACATCTCGATCAAAAACATACTCATCGAGCTTTTTTTCATCTGCACAGATCGCTTGTAATTTGTCACGCGATGGTCCTGAGGCCTTTTCCGCCACTGTTTTCACGAACTTTTTGCCGACACGGTTAAGGATGGCTGAAGTGGCGAGGGTCTCGTGTAGGTTGGCGTCTTCATGAAGTCCCAATTTCTCAGTGAACTCACGAACCAAGGATTCAGGGTTCCGTGGAACAACTCCAAGGGAGTCGCCACAAACGTACGTGGGGCCGTCCGAGCCGAGTTCGATTACGATGTGTCGGGTGTCTTTGCTGGAGCCGTGTTGGTTCAACCGCCGGTTTTCGCGCAACTTCGAGGAGAAAGGATTATTTCTATTGAAAGCAGGAGCGGAGGTAGGAGTGGGGGTTGCGGACATGGTTAATTATCGTTTCCGATGGAACCTGTTGGGCAAATATCTAAGGCACGTTGGGCGGCGTCCAATTCCTCAGCAGATTCGGGCTGTTTGAAGAAGTAGACGTAGGTTTGGTCCTCGTTATATTTCAAAAGCTTCGGAGCTTCTTCGAGGCATACGTGGCACGGAGTACAGCTATCGTCCACGTACCATTTGCCGGGGACGTTTTCTTTTAATATGCGGGTCTTGTCAGCCATAGGGTTACGAAAATACACACGTCGGCGAGTGGGGCAACTCTGGAACGGGGATAGGGAAAAGAAAGTGTGCCCGGGGCGGGGGTCGAACCCGCACGGGGATTTCTCCCCAAGGGATTTTAAGTCCCTTGTGTCTGCCATTCCACCACCCGGGCAGGGGGACACTCTACGATGAGGAGGGGGGTGGGGGCGAGAAAAGGCGGGTGGGAATGATTTACTTTTTTGGAAGCAGGTGCGGTAAGCCTTGTAATAGTGAAAATTTGGGAGACCAACCCGTGGCACTGATCCGCTGAATGGATGCGGTGGAGAAGCGAACGTCAGCGGGGCGGGCAGAGGTGTGAGTGATGGTGGAGGAGGAACGGGTTAGAGATAGGATGGCTTGGGCAAGTTGGAGAATGGATGTGGATTGGCCTGATGCGACGTTGAAGACTCCCTGAAGTTCGGGATGAAAGGCAACGTGGGTGAGGGCTGAGGTGACATCGTCGACAAAAACGAAGTCCCGAGTTTGCAGGCCATCTCCGTGAAGGGTGAGTGGAGTTCCTGCGAGGGCGGCCTCAAAAAATCGGGGAACGGCTGCGGCGTAGGGGCCCCGCGGGTCTTGGTTTGGACCGTAGACATTAAAGAAACGGAGAGAAACTGCTGAGATCAGGGCAGCCGAGCAGAGTTTTTCGCCTGCAAGTTTTGACTCGGCATAGGGGCTAGCTGGGGCAGGAGGCAGGGTTTCAAATTTCGGCATGGTAGGTTCGTTCCCGTAGATGGCGCAGGAACTGGCTAGGACGAGACGTCGGGCACCTGCGTGTGCGGCGGCTTCAAGAACTTGGCGAGTGCCGTCGATATTAATCCGCTGGCATTCCAATGGGTTTTGCACGGATTCAGGAACGCTAACCATAGCTGCGAGGTGGAAGACATGGGTCACGCCGACAAGGGATTGGGCGAGAAGGTGTGGATCTAAGATCGAACCTTCGATCCAGTCGTATTTTCGATCGGCCAAGTTTTTACGGTTTCCTGAGCTCAGATTATCCAAAACAGTGACTGGGCCGTGGTGCATGAGGCGGCGGACAAGATGGCTTCCGATAAAGCCTGCACCTCCTGTGACAAGGAATTTCATGGAAACCAACTCTGCCCAATGGGGTGCTTTTGAAAAGATCAGTAAAATTGGTTTGAGCCACACTATCTGTTCTGGGAGATTAGACCTATGAGGTTTCCCCTTCTTGTCTTAAGTTTCGCATTTTCCTTAGGTTTGAGCGCATGCGGAAAGAAGGAAAGTCGATCTGAGGAGGTTTCTACACCTAAACCCAAAGTTGAGGAGGCTTTACCAACGGACGGGGAGGAGCGGTACCGCGCGACCTACGTGAAGGCTGCCCAAGCTTTTTCACGTAATGATTTGGATGGGGCTTTGGCAGCTTTGGAGCTATCGGATCAGGCTAAACCCAATCAAGCCAGCAACGCCAACCTACGTGGGGCTATTTTCACAAGAAAGCGGGATTGGGCAAAGGCAGAGGAGGCGTTTCGGCTCGCCCTTAAATTGCAACCGGATCTTCCTATGGCTCAGTTTAATTTGGGAGAGGTTCTGTTTCTCAATAATAAATATCCAGAGGCGCGTGAGAAGTTTCAGGTTTTCATTAATAGCCAACCCAGTAATGACCTTGGTCTTTACAAAATTTATCTTTGCGATCTGTTGGGAGGAAATACATCTAAGGCGAACAGTTTTCTGGATTCATTAAAACCCAGTCCCAATAGCCCGATTTACTATTTCTCTAAAGCGGCTGAGGCTTTTCACAGGAATGATAAAGTCGCAGCGACTGAATTTGTCACCTCTGCCTATCGAATTTATCCGCCGGATGCGAATTCAACTTTTGCTGATTCTCTCGTAGAAAAAGGATACTTAACCGGGGAGCAGGTGACCGCTCCCCAGGCGGAAGACACGAAACTCAAGACGGAGGAGTTGAAAACGCTTCTTCCTCCTGTTGAAAAGACGGAGAAGAAGCCCAAGTCCTAGTTCTTACCTGTTTCGATTCTCCTCATAATTTGAAGCCTGCCCCAAAGGGCATGCTCGCGAACTAATGGATCTGAGTCCTGCGAGGCTTTTTCCAGGGCGGGAAGGTCCTCTATCGTTCCAATGTTTCCAAGTACGACACAGATGTTTCTTAACCATCTTCCTCGTTTGAGGCGAAAAATAGGTGTACCACGAAATTCTTTTCGAAAGCGGGTCTCGTCCCATTCAAGCATTTCTGGAAGATCAAATCGGGGAATGGGAGATAGGCGAAGTTCACGTGATTGCTGGGCGTGACGGTTCCAAGGGCAGACCTCCAGGCACTCGTCACACCCAAAAAGTCGGTCTCCAACTAAAGGCCTGAACTCTTCAGGAATCGAGCCAGGGTGTTCTATGGTCAGGTAAGCCAGACAGCGCCGAGCATCGAGAACATAGGGCTTAGGAAAGGCTTGGGTGGGACAGGCATCGAGGCAACGCGTGCAAGTGCCACAGTGGTCACTTGAGGGTGAGTCAGGGGTAAAATTGAGGTTGGTGAGGATGCAGCCAAGCATTAACCAAGGGCCGTGTTGTGAGTGAATGAGCAGGGTGTTTTTTCCCTGCCAACCGAGTCCCGCCATAGCTGCTAGGGGTTTTTCCATGAGGGGAGAGGAGTCGACACAAATCCGGTAATGCGCGCCCCATACGGCCAAGGTGTTTTGCGCTAATCTCTCTAACTTATCCCGAAGGATCTCATGGTAATCGAGGCCTTGGGCGTATGCGGCGATTCTGCCGCGCCGAGAAGGGGTAGAGGTTTGGTGGCTCGTGACACCTGCGACGATGATTGTTTTTGCGAGTGGATCGTATTGGCGGGGATCACTTCGAATTTCGGGTCGCCGCGCCATCCAACCCATTTCGCCTTGATAGGAAAGCTTGAGCCAATCCTTGAGGTGGTCGGCGCCTTGCGGAGCTTGGGCTTCTACAATGCCGATCGCATCGAAACCAAGAGTTCGGGCTGCTTCTTTAAGTTCTTTAGATCTGTCCATGAATTAGGACGAGGCAAGTGACAGGAGGATTCTTTGGCAAATCTGCTCAGGTGTGGCCAATTCGATGGGGATTGCAACTTCACTTTCCTCGTACCATTTCTTTCTCTCCGAAAGCTGGCGTAGAAGATTAGGTTCCAGTTGATCTGCCGGCAGGAGGGGGCGGTCGGTGCATTTGGATAATCGTTGGATCAAAGTAGAGAGTTCTGCCTTTAGATAAACACGAACCCCTGTTTCCGATAAGATCTGGCGATTTTCGGAGGAAAGAATAACGCCTGCACCGCAGGAGATGACGGTGGGAGGCTTCTGGGCAAGCCGAGCCACAATTTGGGATTCCCATTTTCGAAACCCTGTCTCTCCGCCCTCGGCGAAGATCTGGGAGATGGTGCGTTGGGCAGATTGAGTGATCTGCACATCTGTGTCGGCAAATGGAAGACCCAGCTTTTGGGCTACAAGTGGGCCGACGGTGCTTTTTCCCGAACCGCTCAAGCCGAGGAGCCAGATATGGGAAGTCCTTTTCACAGTTCAAGGGTGGCAGGGAACAGGCTTTTGGGCGAGTGCGGGGTCAATTCCAAGGCTTGGGGAAAAGGCTTTTTTCGTGCATGATGGGTATATGGCAAACACGTTCGGCCATTTATATCGAGTGACCACTTGGGGTGAGTCCCATGGGGGTGGGGTAGGTGCTGTGGTGGACGGTTGTCCGCCGCAGATCGCCCTATCGGAAAAGGATATCCAACCTGATTTGGATCGTAGGCGTCCTGGTCAAAGTAAGATCGTAACTCCACGGAAAGAGGCCGATCGATGTGAGATTCTTTCCGGAGTCTTTGATGGGAAAACATTGGGGACACCGATTTCGGTTTGGGTTCGAAATGAGGATGCGCGGCCAGAGGCGTATAAGGAAATGGAAACAATGTTTCGGCCGAGCCATGCGGACTACACCTACCAAGCCAAGTATGGGACACGAAATTGGCAAGGTGGGGGTCGGACATCGGCACGGGAGACGATTGGAAGAGTGATTGGGGGATCGATTGCGAAGAAGATGTTTGGCCAGTTGGCCCCTCGTCTTTCGGTTACTACCTTCGTTCGGCAAGTGGGTTCGGTCGTGGCACGGATTGACGCTGGTAGAGTGGACCAGAAAGAGGTCGAATCGAACCCTGTCCGTTGGCCAGATCGCAAGGAGGCAGACCAGATAGTGAAGTTAATTGAGCGGGTGCGTGCGGAGGGGGACTCGTTGGGTGGTGTGGTGGAGTGTGTGGTGCGGGGATGCCCCGTGGGCTTGGGGGAGCCTGTTTTTGATCGTCTGGAGGCGGATTTAGCCAAAGGAATGATGAGCCTGCCTGCGAGTAAGGGGTTTGAGATTGGCTCAGGTTTTCATGGGGTCACGATGCGGGGTTCGGAGCATAACGATGAATTTTTCATTGAGGGAACTAGGGTGCGAACTCGAACAAACCGAAGTGGCGGAGTGCAGGGTGGAATTAGCAACGGGGAGGAGATAGTTTTTCGAGTTGCGTTTAAACCTGTTGCGACGATTTCCCAGCCTCAAAAGACCGTGAACACAAAAGGCAAGGCGGTGGAGTTAAAGGCAAGGGGACGACACGATCCGTGTGTTTTGCCTCGGGCAGTTCCCATGGTGGAAGCGATGGCTTTACTAGTCTTGGCGGATCACTATTTGCGGGATCGCGCGCAGATGGGCCTATCCCGAAAGTAGGGCAGAATTAGAAGGAGAAGTTTCCGCCCAACTCAATGGAGTTGGTGACGGGAGATCCGAAAGTGACCTGCTGGTTATCGCTCATATCGACGGTGGGCTGACTCGTTCCATAAAACTTATAAGCGAGGGTGAGGCCTAGCTGTTCCCAAATTCGCCAACGAACCCCTGCAGCGATTTGGTAAGCGTTGTTCATATCGTTGCCAGAGCCTGATAAAGTTGAGCCTTGGCCAGCGGAGGGATAAGAAATACTTCCAATGTTGAAATAGTTCCAACCGCCCCCGAAGCCAAAGTTAAGGTAGGGGATAAATCCGGTATCGTTTGGATACTGGAAGCAAAGTTGAGCCATGATGGGAACGCTCCAGTAGGTGCTACTGGACACGGTCATGCCCTCGGTATTTCCCCGTATGGCATTGAGTGCAAAGCCAGTTTCGATCGCGAGTCCGAACCAAGGAGTCAGCCAGACACCTATATCAATGTCTTGGCGATAGCCTGTGCTGAATGCGATTTCCTTTTGTATCATTGGATTTGTTGCTCCCACCGGTCCAACGATATTGACAATGTTCATAGAGCTGACGAATCGGGCGCCACCCTCAGTTCGGACGTAGAAGTAGTCCTCCTCCATTTGGGGTTCGGTGAGCGGGGATTGAAGAAGTTTTCCAGGCCAACCGATTTCCGTGGGGGGGGAAGATAAAGCATTACCTTGTCCAGCCATAGGATCGGTGGCTGTGATAGCGGGAGTTGGTTGAGCCGAGCTTATGTTACTTCCAGCTGGTTCGGTAGCCTGAGAATTTTGGGCGAGGACTGGAGCAGGGGGAGGCTCTACAATTTGTGGGTTAGGAGCTACGACTTGAGTAGGGTTTGGAATCGGAGTTGGAGAAAGTTGGGTAGGGGGTTGCGGGCGGGAGGAGATGTTTTGAAATTGAACCGTGCCTGCGGGGGCTCCGTCCATCTTTTCGATTTTAAGAGCCTCATTCAGAGCAATTCTTAAACCAGATTTAGGTGGGATTGTGACTTGGGAATCACCCAAAATAAAAACAACCGGATTGGTGGCGGAGGCAGGGAGACTTACGAGAACAGTCTTTTTTCCGGCTGAATTAAATCCGTAGCTTACGTTACAACTTTGGCCGTCCAGTTGAATTGCCTGCCTGGGCGTACCTTGTTTTACAAACTCCGCTACGCCTCCTTTCGCATCGAAAACAACGAGAGAACCATCTTCTTGAAGGGAGAGATTTGTTGGGGCATTTCCCGTAGCACGAACATGTGGCGAGAGAATGATTAGTAGAGCCAATATACAACATGTTGTGGCCTGCCTATTCCGCATCCCTATATAAAGGGGTAATATTTGCCGAAAGTCTATTCAAGGAGGTGGCAGATGCGAGTAATTAGCGATTTTATTTATGTTTTATAAAATGTTGATATGTAGATACCTATGGGTTTTTAAAAAAAGTTATTCGGAAGATATTTCGCTATCACTCTGGAGCCACCTAGGAGCCACAAGAGAGCAGCGAGGGCAAGGTAGGGGCCAAAAGGAACTTTTACGCCGAGTTTCTGTTTTCTCTCTTTTAAAATTCCAATTCCGATGATGGTTCCGATGAGAGAAGAAACGGCTAAAATAAATGGTAAACTTTGCCATCCTAAAAAAGCACCTAAAGCAGCCAGAAGTTTTGCATCGCCGATTCCCATGGCCTCCTTCTGAAGAAGCCAAGAGGCAGTTTTCGCAACGAGCCAGAGTGACCCTCCAGCGACACTTGCAGAGAGGGCGGATCGAATCATTGCATCCACTGCATCCTCTTTACCTTGAAGAGAGGGAAAGAGATAGCTTAGTGAAATTCCGGCAACCACGCCTCCCACGGTTAAGGAATCGGGAATGACAAGGTAGTCGAGATCGATACCCGAGGCCACAATCAGGCCAGCAATAAGAAGGGCGTAGACCGCGAAAAGTTGTGGTGGGTATTGGATCCAAAGAGCGGTAAAGATGCAGGCCGTGCCTGCTTCAACGAAGGGGTAGCGAGGATCCAGATGAGCTCCACAGCACCGAGCCCTGCCCCGAAGCAGGAAATAGCCAAAAATCGGTATATTGAGCCACCCAGGAAGTTGTAAACCACAGGCTGCACAACGTGAGGGTGGACGAATGATGGATTGGCCCAAAGGGATGCGAAGAATGCAGACATTCAGAAAGGAGCCTAATAGTGCGCCTAGTACAAAAACAAAAGCTGCAACAAGGAAGGGAGGAATCATAGATTTCGGCCGGCGACTTGTTCCAGCGCTGCACGCATAGGTTGAAGCGGTGCAGGTTTTTTAGACCATAACTCAAAAGAGAGTACCCCTTGATGGAGAAGCATCCCCAAACCGTCGATGGCTAAGCACCCTCGCTTACGCCCCGCTTGCACGAGGGGTGTTAAATCTTTTCGATAAAGAGTGTCGTAGATTCGCATAGGTGGATTGAGATACTCTTCTGGTATAGAGGAGGGATCCGTTTCCTTAAGGCCGAGACTGGTACCATGGAGAAGGAGGTCGGTTTCTTTTAATGTCTTAGGAAGGTCAGAGAGATCCCAGTCCATTTGTCGGATGGGAAATCGCCCGGCAACTAGAGGAGTTAGCTCGCGCAAAAGTCTTTGGGCTCTCAGAGGATCTCGATTCACTAGGGTAAGGGAGTCGCACCCTGTGCGCGCAAGGAAGCGGGCGATAGATTGCCCCACGCCGCCACATCCTAATAGAAGGACTCGGCCAGGAGGAAGGGAGTTTGGCCAGGTTTCAGTTATCGCTCGAGCCCAACCTAGCGCGTCGGTGCTTGATCCATGAATTTTTCCGTTGAGGATCTGGACGGTGTTCACGGATTCCGCCTCCAGTGCAGATGAGTCTTTTATTTGAGAGAGTCGAAACATTTCCCCCTTATGGGGTAGAGTACAATTCCACCCTGCAAGACCCGCTTGGATAAGTTGAGGAACGGCCTTCTCTAGTTCTCCTGATGGAATTTCGATACGGAAGTATTCGGCGGGGATACTTAAAGCCTGCCAACCTGCTAGTTGCATGGAAGGGGATAAGGAGTGGGATATTGGCGAACCGATTACCCCGTAACGCAACACACCCCTCTTGAGAGGGGGAAGGGTTGTGGGGGTAAAAACCTCGGCTTGCACCTCCCTATTGAGCCATCGGAAAGGACTTCCGCCCAACAAAAACGCACTCCGCCCAAGTTGCTCCTTGAGAAAGTTTCGCATAGGATTTCCTCTTGAACGTACATCACCCATTAACAGATCAGATGGTTCGCTCTTACGCCGAGCTAGCTGCGATTAACCATTTAGGGGGAACTCAACTCCCTTCTAAGGCGGTTGTGGCGGCAATTACGGAAGATCTCCTCCACCTGCTTTTTCCTGGCTTCTATGATGGAGATAATCTTGAAGGTAAGGAACTTGGCCCCGCTATTACGTCTCTTCTTCGATCTGTTGAAACTGCACTAACAAAAGAAATTGGCAAAAGTATGCCTGCTGCTGTGGTCGCCGGGGAAACAGCAGTAGGTAAAGTGGAGGCGTTTCTTAAGCGACTTCCTGCAGTCCGAAAAATTTTAAAGACGGATGTTGAGGCCGTTATGGCAGGCGATCCTGCGGCACGAAATGTTGAGGAGATTCTTTTGGCTTATCCTGGAACTGAAGCCATCGCTGTTCAAAGAATGGCTCATGAACTTCATCTTCTTGGTGTCCCTCTTTTTCCTAGAATGATGACCGAGTGGGCTCACAGCCGGACGGGAATCGATATTCACCCTGGGGCAGTGATTGGAGCTTCCTTTTTTATCGATCACGGAACGGGAGTTGTGATTGGAGAGACAACAGAGATCGGGCAAGAGGTTCGAATTTATCACGGGGTGACCCTGGGCGCGCGGTCGGTTACAGGGGCTCAGACTTTGCGAGGTCGTAAGCGACATCCGACGATTGAGGATCGCGTGACTATTTACCCAGGGGCCACAATTCTTGGCGGTGAGACGGTCGTGGGCGAGGGAAGCACGATTGGAGGGGGGGTTTTTCTTGCGAAGAGTGTTCCTCCTCATCACCTCGTATTTGCTGAGCATGCGACATTAAAAATCATTCCCAAGTCGGAGAGGCCACAGGGCAGCGAATACACGATATGAATAACTTCATCTTTTCCGGTTGGCCTGCCACCCTTGATTGTCCGTATTGTACGTTGTGAATTCGTCCCCCCAAACTGTGGAACGGGAGCGGCTCCCCCTGCTTCTTGAGCAGGAGATGCAGGGCTTTTTCCATCGGCAGAAGGAGCGATATGACTTCGGGGATCTTTTTGAACCGATCTTTTTCGATATGTGCGAATTTGTTGGCAGAAAAGGAAAGCGAATCCGACCGCTTCTTTTTCTTCTCACTTATCGGGCCTTAGGAGGCGCCAAGGGCTGGGCGGATAAATCTTTAGTTCAGGCCGCACTCTCTCTTGAGCTTTTGCATGCATTCGTTCTTGTTCACGATGATTTGATTGATCACTCTGAAAAAAGGCGGGGTTTGCCTACGTTCCATAAACTGGTGGAGCAGCGGCAAGGTAGGATGAGCCATGCGGAGCGGACGGGGCAAGGCGTGGCTCTGGTGGTGGGAGATCTGTTGTTTGCACTTTCGGTTGAGACTCTCCAGCAGAGTTCTTTTGATGTGGGTCCTCGGCAACAGGCCTTGGGTAAACTTCTTTCGTATGTGACGGATACGGGGGTGGGTGAGATCTTTGATATTCTTTTGGGTTCTCGTGATATCGGGCGAGTGACTCGTGAGGAGATCGAACTGACCTACCTCTTGAAAACCACAAGGTATACCTTTGAAGCACCTTGTGTGATTGGGGCATTACTTGCGGGGGCCAGTCCGGAGAAAGCGGAGGATTTAGCCAAAGTGATGGAACCTCTCGGGTTGGCGTTTCAGATCCAAAATGACCTACTTGAAGTTTCCCATCTTGACGGGAAGGACCAACTTCTGCCCACGGATCTGATGGAAGGGAAAAAGACTCTTCTGATTCACGAGGCTTATCAGCGGTTGGGTGAGGTGGATCGGTCTTTCTTGCAGATGTGTTTTCACTCTGCTGCACGAAGCGAGGCATCTATTTCGAAGGTGCAGGATCTGTTGAGAAAGTCTGGGGCGATCCAGGTCATGCAGGAGCGTTGCCGCGTTTTATTTGAGCAGTCGAACCGACTTCTGCTTGAGTCTCACTTGTCGCAGGAAGAGCAGGCCTCGATTTCCGAGGCGATTGCTTGGGTTAGGCAGACGGTTCGTTTGGGGAGTTAGTCGGTTGGGCTCTTTTTCGTCCCCAAGTTTAGCGGACTCATTTCGGTCGGCGAAGGCCATTACGCGAACGCACGCACGCACTTTTTATTTCGCATCCCATGTTTTAGCGGAGCCCATCCGTCAGGATGCTTATGCTGTGTACGCATGTTGTCGTTCGATTGATGATGCAGTGGATCAGGTCGCTTCGAAGGGAGAGACTGTCCGGCCTGAAGTAGCAGGGGAGATGTTAGTGAGGGCGTTTGAATCGGGAGGGGATCAGTCTGGTGAAGAGTGGATGCCTGCATTTCGAGATACCGTCAGCCGAAAGAAAATCCGAAGAATGTGGTTTGAGGATTTGGCGATCGGGGTTGCGGGGGATGCAGGACCTGTCAGTTTACAGACTTGGGAAGAGCTGGATCGCTACTGCTATCGTGTTGCAGGGACAGTGGGATTAATGATGATGAGAGTCTTTGGATCTGAAGATCCTCAAGCTGAACCCAGAGCCTTGGACTTAGGAAGAGGAATGCAGTTGACCAATATTTTAAGAGACGTGGCGGAGGATGCTAGAGCGAGGAGAATCTATCTTCCTGCACGCGAAAGAGAGAAGTATGGGGTACGTACTGAAGACCTTCTTATGGGCAGGGTATCGGGTCATTGGGCTGAATTCATGCAGTTTCAAGTTTCACGAGCGAGGGAGCAGTATCGATTGGCTGAGCCTGGTATTGCTTTGCTGCCGAAAGGCGGGCCTCAAATGTCGGTTTGGTTTATGAGAGAGTTATATGCTGGAATTTTAGATCCGATTGAGGCTTCTGGATACGACGTATTTCGAAAAAGGCACTCTCTTTCCATGGGGCAAAAACTGGTGCGGGCGTTAGGAATCTGGTGGAAAAGAAGAAGCGGTTGTCGGTCGTAATTCCTTTTAAACACCGTGAGCAATCCTAGCGGCAATAAAGAGGCCGCTCATGAGTCCCAAAGTAATGGCAGGGCGAGGGTCGGCTCGTTGAGCAGGCTGGGCATAGACGGGGGTGACCCAAGCCATCAAGGCGCTGAAAATGAACCATGAAAAAAAGTTCTGTGGAGGGACAATATTTCCAGCCCAGTGCCAGTAACCGCGAATGGCGTAGGCAAAAGGTTCCATAAGAAAATCGAAAATCATGGCAAATGCACCGGTGGCGATCGCAATCGGTGCGCGGGAACCATCGCGCCAGTACTGGCTTAAACTTAGATTTGCACCTGCCACGACGGTGAACCATGCCAATGGGATTGCTAGCGGCAGAACTCCGCCCATGCGGGGGCCGAAGGCATCGGTGTAGGAGTAGGATCCGAATGGAATCCCACTCATGGTTCCGACTGTTTCAAGTAGTGCGGAGGAGATGAGGATAGCAGCCGCCGTGATGCGGGCACGGCGCAGGCCCAATCGATCGACAGCCGAGAAGTAGACATGGCTTGCAGCAAGAAGCATGGAAATAAAGTCACCATTCCGAAGGCAAAAAGTAGTGAAAAGAATTAACCAGGAGGGCAGAGGAAGAGACGCAGCCCAATCTGGAGTCATGCGAAAGGTCACAGCCATAAGACCGATTCCGGCCCAAATAAGGAAGAATTTCCAGAGCCATTCGCGAAGGCGTGCTGAGATCACCCCTTGAGGTAAGAGCAGGAAAGCTTCGGCGACAAGCTTCGGTCGGCGTTGACTCGGGGGCGATAGGGGACGAAAAAAGAACATGTTTGGAATTCCGACGATCGGCTGGCTCTGTGCGGGGTGCACGGGTTTGGGATTAACCATGGGTTTTGCGCCATTCAGTCAACCTTTGGCTGGCTGGTTAGGATTAATTCCACTGGCGTACTATGGAGTTCGAAAGAGGCCAAACTTGAAGCAAAGCTTCATATTGGGTTGGTTTGCGGGTGCGACCCACTTTCTGACGACCTTCAGTTGGTTAACAACTGTTACCGCCGCGGGGTGGGTGCTTCTGTGTCTATACATGGCGCTCTATCCGGCGCTTTGGTTTGTCCTGTGGGTTCGGTTTGCAGGTGGCGATGTTGGCCGAATGACGAGCACCGGAAATATCCGGCATGTGTTTCTTGGGGCCTCGGCCTGGGTCCTAACCGAGTGGCTTCGGGGGATCGTTTTTAGCGGATTTGGTTGGAACGGGTTGGGGGTATCCCAAGGAAACCTTCTCCTTTTGGCACAGGTTGCGGATTTGGGGGGAGTTCCGCTGATATCTTGGGTAGTTGCGTTTGGGGGGTTGACGTTGACTCTAACAGCAAGGCGTTTTGAACTGGAAATTCGAGGAATGCAGAAGTGGAAACCGCGTTGGGACTTTACGGCTGGGGTTTTTGTTTTGGGGATGACGATGGTTTATGGAGCGCGAGGAATTCTGCGGACGGATGAGAAACCTTTTGTAACGTTGCGATACGCTGCGATTCAGCCTGCTGTTGCACAAGATCCGTGGCGATCTGCCAAGATGGTTAAAGTCGCGGAGGAGTTAACGCGTTGGTCGGAGATTGTGCTCGTTGGAGGAGGCCCAGTTGATCTTTTGGTTTGGCCAGAGAGTTTGGCAGGGACGGGATGGAGGGAGGAACCCGCATTTCAAACCGCTGTTCAAAAAGCTCGTCAGTGGGGAGCAAGAAGTTTGCTAGCAGGTTCGCTGGATATTCGTGGCACAGAAACATTTAACAGTGCGGTACTTTTTACAGGCGAGGAGGGTCGACCTCCGCAAGTTTACGACAAATCTCACCTTGTGATCATGGGTGAGTATGTTCCCCTAGCGGATATATTTCCTTGGCTAAGAAAGTTGGTTCCACCAGGTGGAGATTTAACAGCGGGGAAAACTCCAGGAGTTCTGGAATTGGCGGAACGAGGAGTGCGAGTTGCCCCTTTGATCTGCTTTGAAGATTCGGTAGCAAGGCTAGTTCGGCGTGCTGCCATTCAGCTTCCTCACCTTTTAGTGAATGTAACGAATGATGCGTGGTTTGGTAGTTCGGCGGGAGCAAGACAACATCTGGAAAACGCACGATTTCGTGCAATCGAGACTCGGTTGCCCCTTCTCAGGGCTACGAACGATGGTGTGACAGCTTTGATCCATCCTCGTGGCATAATCCTAGCTGAAGTATGGGACAAAGAGAGAAAGTCATACCAACCTCCAGGGTTTATTTCTGGCGAATTGGAGTTAGGTGAGCCTAAGGCCACATTTTATACTCGTTGGGGGGATTGGATGGTTTGGGTATCCATGGGGTTGGTTTTTGTGGGGCTGATCCGGTTCCGGGATGTCGCTTGAGCCATCGGGTATTTTCGGGCATTTTGAAGGAGTTATGACTTTACCGACCGAAACAATCGATCTCACCTCCGTGAACTCCCGCTTGCGGGAGTTACGGAGGTTTCTTTGACCCGGCAAAACTCGATTCGCAACTGAAGGAGTTTGAGGGGCGGATGTCGGCCCCAGATTTTTGGAACGATTCGACGAAAGCCCAAAAGATTGCCGCTGAGGCTAACGCCTTGCGGAAAAAACTGGATCAGATGAAGGAGTTGGAGCGAAAGGTCGCTGATTTGCCGGTGCATCAAGAGTTAGCGGAGGAAGATGGAAGTCCGACTGCTCAGGCCGATTATGCGCGGGAACTGCGTGAGGGTATTGCGATGCTCGAGCAGACCGAGGTTCAATTCATTCTTTCGCAACCGGATGATCGTCGAAATGCGATTTTGAGTCTCAATGCTGGGGCAGGGGGAACGGAGGCGTGTGATTGGGCGAATATTCTGATGCGTATGTATCAGAGGTGGGCGGAACGACGCGGGTTTAAGGTCGAGGTGCTGGATATTCTTTCAGGGGAGGAGGCAGGTATTAAAAACGCCATGTTGAGAATCTCGGGTGAAAACGCATATGGATATTTAAAAGCTGACCGAGGTGTGCATCGTCTGGTTCGCATTTCCCCATTCAATTCGCAGGGAAAGAGACAAACCTCGTTCGCGTCGGCCGAGATTGTACCTGAACCGGATGAAGAGGTGGAGGTAGAGATTCCCGATAAAGATTTGCGAGTGGATGTCTTTCGTGCGGGGGGTCACGGCGGGCAAGGGGTGAACACGACTGATTCGGCAGTCCGCATTACCCACTTTCCAACAGGCTTGGTGGTGACCTGTCAGAATGAGAGATCCCAGATTAAGAATCGGGCCACGGCAATGAAGGTTCTGGCCGCGAGGATCAAGCAGGCTGAGCTGGATAAGAAAATGGCCGAACAGGAGCAGAATTACGCGGCAAAAGGTCAGATTGGGTGGGGTCACCAGATCCGTTCCTATGTTCTGCAGCCGTATCAGATGGTAAAGGATCTGCGGACGGGGGAGCAAACGAGTGATGTGCAGGCGGTGTTAGACGGAGAGATTGACCCATTTCTGAATGCCTTTCTGAAGGGTAAAAAAAGAACGGGTCCAGTTGAAGAGGAGGAGGACGAATGAGCACGGGAAAAGACCGTTTAGCGGCAATTCTCAGCAACAAACGAAAAGAGGCGGAAGCCATTGAGGGAAAAAAGTCTGAACTCCGAAAGCAGGCTCTTTTGCGAAACGATTTCCGTGGATTTCGTTCGAATTTATTCCAACCGGGGATCGTCACGGTGATTGCCGAATGCAAGGCAGCCTCACCGACAGCGGGGACTATTGTGGGAAAGTATGATCCGGTAGCCCAAGCTAAGTTGTATGAGCAGGGAGGAGCCGGGGCGGTTTCAGTTCTGACTGATCAGGAGTATTTTAAGGGCTGTATGTCGGATATGAAAAAAGTGAGAGAGGAAATTTCCCTTCCTGTCTTGCGGAAGGACTTCATTCTTACTGAGGCTCAGGTTTATGAAAGTGTGGCTTCGGGGGCGGATGCCTTTCTTCTCATTGTGGCGGCGTTGACGGATGAGGAGTTGAAAAGGCTCTATCAACTAGGGAGAACCCTGCAGTCGGATGTTTTGGTCGAGGTGCATGACTTGGCAGAAATGGATCGAGCCCTGGAGATCGATGCGGATATCATTGGGATCAATAACCGAAACTTGCATACTTTTGAGGTGGATTTGAAAACAACAGCGGAGTTGGCACAGGAAATCCCTTCGGATTGTCTTGGAATCAGTGAAAGTGGGATTCGAAGTAGGGAAGATGTGAAAGCGGTTGTGGCAGAAGGGATTCACTGTGTTCTTGTGGGAGAGACGCTGATGAGGGATGGGGATCCCGTAAACGCCCTAAGGGATCTGAGGGGGTAGCCTTGCTACTTTCCTAGGAATGTAGGAAGGTTTCTCATCGGGCGATTTTGAGGTAGAGTCCAAGTATGGAAACAGTCATCGATTCCAAGGCTATGCCGGACGCTTCAGGTCACTTTGGGGCCTATGGGGGGAGGTATGTTCCAGAAACGCTTGTTGCCCCGCTCGAGGAGTTGGCGGCTGAATTTGCTCGCGCTCAGAAAGATCCGGCATTTTTGCATGAACTTAAGGAAATGAGGCGTGATTTTACGGGTAGACCCACGCCCCTCTACTTTGCGGAACGACTAACCGAGCAGTGTGGCGGGGCAAAAATTTATCTAAAAAGGGAGGACCTGCTTCATACGGGAGCGCACAAGATCAATAATGCACTTGGCCAAGTGATTCTGGCCCGTCGGATGGGCAAAAAGCGGATTATTGCTGAGACGGGGGCTGGGCAGCACGGAGTCGCGACGGCCACCATGGCGGCAAGGTATGGGATGGAGTGTATTATTTACATGGGGGAAGAGGACATGCGGAGACAGGCGCTGAATGTGACTCGAATGAGGCTTTTGGGGGCCAAGGTGGTGGGGGTAACGGCTGGTCAGAAAACATTGAAGGAGGCGGTGAACGAGGCGATGCGGGATTGGGTTACCAATGTTCGGACAACTCACTACGTCCTAGGTACAGCATATGGTGCGCATCCTTATCCGTACATGGTGCGCGAGTTTCATCGTGTGATTGGGGAAGAGGCCCGCGCGCAATTGATGCAGAGAGAGGAGAAGCTTCCTGATGTGATTTGTGCATGTGTGGGTGGTGGCAGTAATGCGATTGGAATCTTTTATGCGTTCTTGAATGATTCGGGTGTCCGATTGGTGGGAGTTGAGGCGGGGGGTGAGGGAATTAAGCCTGGTAGACATGCAGCGCGCTTCCAAGGGGGGAAGCTTGGCGTATTGCAAGGGTCTAAATCATTCCTGCTGCAAGATGCGGATGGACAGATTGAGTCGACTCACTCGGTTTCAGCAGGTTTGGACTACGCGGCTGTGGGGCCCGAACATTGCCATTTAAGAGAGATTGGTCGTGCTGAGTATACTTACGCGACAGATGATGAGGCGCTGAATGCTTTTTCTACCCTTGGAAAAATTGAGGGTATCTTGCCCGCGTTGGAGACGGCTCACGGCGTTGCCTTTGCCATGAAAGAGGCCCCACGCTTGAAGAGGGACCAGATTATTTTAGTGAATCTTTCAGGACGTGGGGACAAGGATGTGAACGAGGCAGCCCGATTTTTACTGAAGGATTAAAAAACTAGATTTGGAACTTACAAGATTCCTAATTGGTGTGAGGCAAAAATGAATCGGGTTGTGATGACTTTTGCCATTTTATGACCTCGGGCAGAAAACTTTGCGAGGGTAGGTGCGTTGGTGACTGGGATGGTGAGAGTTAGAAGAACAGCATCGCGGTAATCTTGCCAAGCTTCGTGAGATGGATAGTTGCGTACTTTGTGTCGAAGAAGTTCACGGTGCCAGAGGTTAAATAGCTCCACATGTTGCATTAAGGTAAGGGGGGTTCGTGAGCTGCCTCCGGCGAGTCGAGCAAGGTCAAAAGCTGGGCATCCGACAAACGAGAGGCCCCAATCGATAAAGCGAACTGTTTTTCTCTGAAAGAAAATGTTGTCGGATCGGAGATCCCCATGAACGAGAGTGAAAGGGCATTTCTTTAGACGTGCCAGAACGGAAGGGACGCGATCGGGTAGTGTGGAGAAGAGATCCTTATTTTTGTCTGAAAGATTGGCCCAGCGCAGGAATCGGGGAAGGTTCTGTTTCAACTCATGGGCGCGCATGTAGTGATGCAGGGGCAAGCCCTTGGCTTTTTTTAGAGTGGGGGAGTTCCAGAAATGTGAATGGACTTGGGCTATGGCGAGTACGGCGGAGCGTAAATCTTTCCATTCAAGTCCACGGATCTGATCGATATTTCGTGCGTTTTTTATCTCCTCCATCAAAAGGAGACCATCCGATCCGTGATCCGCAGTGGTTCCGTAATACAAGCGGGGCGAGCGCTTTTCGCGGAGAGGGGTGAGCAGGTGGTACGCCGCAAGTTCTCTATCAAAAACATGAAGTTCTTTGGCCCACCGTTTCCGTTCTGCAATATTGGTTCCGACCTTTAGAATGTAACCTTTAGGATCACCCGTGCGGGTTGCATAAAAAGTCTGGCTTAGAAAACCAAGCGAACGTGTCGGCCGAAGAGCAAAGCGGGAACTTTTCAAGGTTGGGACTGAGGGATTCGCAGGACCTGGCCTGGGCGAATCACAGAGCTTTTTGGGATTTGGTTTAGCGTACGAATCTGCTCTGCCGTGGCAGAGACACCTTGTTTCTCGAGGTCACGGGAGATCTGAATAAGGGTATCCCCTTGCTTTACGATGTACGTTGCTGGTGGATTCTTTTCAAGGGAGAGCAGTGGCTTTGTTTTGAGGGTTCTTTTGCCAAGGAGCTTACGAAGCTGTTCGGAGGGAGAGGCGAAGTTTAATGCCTGGCCATCTTGTAAGAGAAAAGATGCAACACCAATCACGCGGCCTTGGGAGTCCAGAACAGGGGATCCGCTTGAACCTTGAGATATTGGGGCGCTGATTTGAAGTACATCCCGCTTCTCCTTTGGTAGGCGACGGCGGGCGGATACGATGCCTTCGGTCAGGGTTCCCTCTAGCCCTAAAGGGCTTCCGATAATTGCAATACGGGTTCCCGCCTCAGCCGATCCATCAGGTGCAAGAGTGAGAAAAGGTAAGTCTTTTGCATCGAATTGAATGAGTGCGAGGTCGTTTCTAGGATCAGTAGCTATAATTCGTGTAACGGGAAATAGGCCTCCATTTTCCGCTTTTGCAATGATGGTGTGAGCTTCAGCAACGACATGCTGATTGGTGACAAGAAGTCCATCAGAGGAAACTAGAAAACCTGTTCCTGCGCCGATGGTTTTTCCGTCCTCGTCTTGAAGTACAAGCAGGTAGACTGCAGGGCGAGTTTGCTTCGCCAATGCACGAAGGTCGGGTGCCTCGTTGGCGGCGTTTAGGCAGAGGGAAGCCGAGAGGAGTAGGGCAAGCAGGAGGCAATGCATCCATTTGAGTTAAGAGAATTTCTGTAAAGAGGCGAGTTCTTGTCGGTGGGGATAGATTGCGGCAACGGGGGGTCATGAGGCATGATAGAGGAGATGAAGTTTGGAGGTTTTTTTAAATTTATTGGGACGGTAATTCTTGGGCTTTTTGGGGTAATCTTTACGTTGCTTTTCGAGCCTAACGTATTTCGGGGGGTGACCCTCCCTTTGGCGGCTCGTGCGGTGGGTTGGAAAGCAAGAGCGGAATCGGCTCGCCTCACCCCTTTGGGCAAACTCCAGATCGAGGGAATGGAGTTAGTGAACCCTGCGAAGTCTCGTGTTGATCTTGATTCGGCACTGGTTCTTCTGGATTTGGAGAGCTTGCTGACCTGAAATTATTGAGGCGGATTTTAAGTTTGGGTTGATTGATCTTGAGTGGGATGAGAGTTCTGCAAGCCAATCTGTACCTGAAATTCCCTTCACTTTACGGGAAGCAAATCTTGAAATTATTGAGGGCAGAATACGAAAAGGACCAGGAGCCTGGATTCTGGGCAGGGTCAAAGGGCAGGCAAAGGGATGGGATGGTCAATCACCCCGTGAAATTCAGGGAAAGATCGAAAAACTTTCTTGGAACGGGCGTGGCCAAGAGGAGTTGACTGGCTCGGCAGGATTTCAGGCACAGAAAAGCGTCGGGGTAGGGAAGTTGGCCCTTTGGGAGGGGAAGCTAACCGTAGATTTAAATACCGTAGTGGATTATCCTCCTGTGGAGTTGGTGGCCCCATGCCGGCTGGTCTTGCAGGGGCA
>Ga0209401_1000123_pt1 | contig 51453 bp, 45 predicted proteins | sample M_140807_MF_Meta_FD_187318 | JGI IMG/M metagenome (GOLD analysis project Ga0209401, IMG submission 187318) | Freshwater microbial communities from Lake Montjoie, Canada to study carbon cycling - M_140807_MF_MetaG (SPAdes) (version 2) | ecosystem: Environmental > Aquatic > Freshwater > Lake...
AAAATACAAAATCAGTATGATTCTCAGGAACAAAATCTAATGAGCTTTGGGATCCTTTTAAATATCCTTTTCCAAAAATTCCACCTGATCCTATTCCGATTTTTGATTGAATAACTTGATAATTTGCTCCCAAAGGGTCTCTTTCTGTATTAAAAAAATTAACAACTCTTTGTTTTTGATAGGGTTTCATCCCTGCAAAAATAAAAGGTAGACATAAAATAACAATTATAAAACCAGATATAAAAATTTTTCGATTTAGACCTACAATCCATAAAGTTCCTAGTGCAGCACCTAAAATTAATACTGCGGTTCCAAGATCTGGCTGCTTCAAAACTAGTAAAAATGGAATTAAAATTAAAATTGCCGCAACCAGTAATGAAAATATCTTATTAGTATTTTCAACTTTTACTAAATTATAAAATTTTGCAAGAACTAGTATAATTGCAAGTTTTGCAACTTCTGAAGGTTGAACGTGAAAAAATCCAAAGTCAAGCCAACGCTGGGCACCTTTGGCTGTTACACCAACAAATTTTAAAACTACTAATAGAAATAATATTAAAAAATAAAAATGATACGCATATCGATACCAAAAATTTACATGTGTAAAAGCAACTGTAATTAAAATTATAAATGCAAATACAAATCTAACTAAATGTTTTAAATAAATATTTCCTTGTCCTTTATCTATTGAGTACAAACATAAAATACTTATTAATCCTAAAGCCAAAATCATATAAATTAAACTTCTGTCTAATTTTTGAAATTTTTCAATTAATAAGAAAATTTTTGATACTTTTACTGTTTCAAGCATTGGATATTCTTTTTTTAAATAAAAAATCAAACATACTGCTAGCAATTGGAGCAGCAACCCTTGAGCCTGGTCCGGAATGTTCCGCAACTACTGCTACAGCGTACTTTGGCTCTTCTATCGGACCAAATCCCGCAAAAAGAGAATGGTCTCTGTATTTGTATTCTCTACTATTTGGGTTTGCACTATCTTCCCTGTCTTTAATAGTTAGTTTTGTAACTTGAGAAGTTCCTGTTTTTCCAGCAAATTTTAATTTACCATTTAATCGAGAGCCATAAGAAGTTCCTCCTGGTTCATTTGTTGCTGCTACTAAAGCTTCATTAATTATTTTTATATTTTCTGAATCAAAATCCATGCGACTTAATTTAGATTTTTCATCAAGGTAAAAAGTTGGATTTACTTTATAACCTCCGTTTGCAAATTCAGCCATTGATTTGCAAATTTGCATTGGCGTAGCCAATATATAACCTTGTCCTATTCCTGTAATCAAAGTTTCTCCTAGCAACCATGGCTTTCCCAAAACGTTTTTTTTCCATTTTGTATCTGGAACCAAACCTTTTTTTTCCTCATCAAAATCTTTTAGAGTGGTCTGACCAAAATCAAATTTTCTTATTGTTTCTGCTAATCTATCTACTCCTAATAATCTTGCTACTTCGTAAAAATATATATCGCATGATTTTTTTACCGCATCTTTTAAGTTAATTCTTCCATGCCCTCCATCTTTCCAACAATAAAACTCTTGACCATATAGCTCAATCTTTCCAGAACAAAAATGGGTATAATCTTGATCAACGATTTTATTTTCTAGTGCTGCTAAAGCTATGATTGGTTTTAGTACCGATCCTGGAGGATATTGACCTGATAAAAACTTATTAATTAATGGTTTTCGTTCATTCTTTAATAACTCATTAAATTCTGGTTGGGTTATTCCAAAAGCAAATTTATTTGTATCAAACGAAGGCGTTGAAACACATGCTAAAACTTCTCCTGTTTTAATGTCCATAGCAATTGCAGATCCAGCATTTCGTCCTAATTTTTGATAAGTTAATTTTTGAAGTTCAAGATCAAGGGAAGTTTTTAAAGCATTACCACTTACTCCATCAACAAATTCAACCGTTCTAACTGCTCTTCCGGCAGCATTGACTTCAAAACGAGTAAAACCCGGAGTGCCGATAAGCTCTCTATTTAATATTTTTTCAATTCCAAGTTTTCCTATTTTAATTCCCGGTGTTCTAAAAAGATCATCCTTTTGATTTTGCAAATCATTTTCATTGGGAGCGCCTACATAACCTAGTACATGAGCAAATTCATAAGGATAATTATAATGTCTTTCCATTGAAATAAATGGCTGAACGCCATTTAAAATAAAAAGATTACTATTTATTTTTGAAAACTCTGCCCAGGTTAGATTTTTATTAATAACATAAGGTTGAAATTTTCTTAATTTTATAAAATCTGTTTTTGTTTTTTCAATTGTTTCATTATCTAGTCGTAAAAACTTATTTAACGTTACAAGAACAAAATCTAGATCGGTAACGTCTCCTTTAATTAATGCAATTCTATAAAGTTGACGGTTTTCAGCTATCCTGTTGTTAAAACGATCTAATATTAATCCTCTCTCTGCTGCAATTTTCCATTCTTTAAACCGATTACGATCGGATAAAATCGAATATTTATTTTTCTGAAATACTTGAAGCCATAATAATCTTAGACCAATTAAACCAAAAAAAGTATATTTGACCGTTGTTAAAATTGCTTTTCTTCTATTAATTATACTTGGTTTTGTTTGATAACCCTCATTTGGTCTGTGCTTAAAAAGCTTCATAAAAATATAGACAATATAACACCAAAAATGCTAAATCGTCTCACTTTTTTGGAGGAAAGCATATATTAAAATTGAAGTTAAAAATGATAATCTAGAGCAAGCTCTAAGAGCTCTTAAAAAAAAATTACAAAGAGAAGGCGTGTTTCGCTTATTAAAAATCAAAAGTCACTTTGAAAAACCATCAGAAAGAAAAAAGAGAGAGAAAGACGAAAATACAAGAAGAGTTAAAAAATTTAAAAAACTTAAAGCTCGTTATTAAAAACAAATCTTTAAATTAAAACTTAAAGTAAAAAAAAAGCCATTAAAACTAACACGACTATTATTGTAATAGAAAAGTATGTTGTTAATTTTACAAAATTAGAAAAAGTTTTTTTCTGTTGATCAAAATTCACAAACTAACCTTGTCGTGCTTTAAACTTTGGATTTTTTTTATTAATCACGTAAAGCTTTCCTCTTCTTCTGACTACCTTGCAGTTTATATCTCTTTTTTTAAGAGACTTTAATGAACTTACTACTTTCATCTTTTTTTTATAACATTTAATTTTAAATTAAAATAGCTTTTCTTTCCAAGTAGAGGGCGTTTTTTCATTATTAATTTCTAGTGGGTAATTATATTGAAAATCTTTAGGTCCTTTTTTTTTAATATAATTTATAATTTTATCAAGAGATTTGTCTAAATTAACATTTGTTTTATAACCTAAAATTTTTCTTGCTTTATCAGCAGAACACGAGGCATCTTTAACCTCATTAGGACGATCTTCAATATATTCAGGCTCTAAATTAAATTTTAGTTTATTACTCAGTAAGCGATATAATTCATTAATACTTATGTGTTCTTCATCTGGACCTATATTTACAACTTGTGAAACAATTTGAGGATCTGTTAATAATTTATCTAAACAGTAAATACAATCATCTATATCTGAAAAAGTTCTTTTTTGATTACCATCCCCATAAATAATTGGTCTTCTTTTTTGTAACATTAAATTAATCATAATGGAAACTACATTTCTATAAGGATCATCATATTTTTGTTTTGGTCCTATAATGTTATGCGGTACTGCAATATTATATTGAATATTATGAGTCTTGCTTAATATTTTTAAAATATTTTCTGCAGCGACTTTCGAAACTCCATAAGGATCTACAGGTTTTAACTCATCATCTTCTTTAAAAGGAGGTTTTATATTTCCATACCTTGCCATGGAGGAGCAATAAACAATTCTTTTTATTTTATTAACAATTGCCGCTGTAAATACCGAAACTGAACCTGTAACGTTATTATTAGATATTAATACGGGAGAAAAACTCGATAATCCCTCATGAGCATAAGCTGCAGCATGACACAAAATGTCTACATTTTTTGTAATCTTTTTCATCATATTAAAGTCCTCGCAGTTGGATTTAAAAAAATTTATTTTATTAACATCGATATTCTCCAAGCTTCCACCAACTAGATTGTCGCATCCGGAAACTTTAAAATTTTTTTTTAAATAATAATCAGCAAGATTTGAACCTAAAAATCCAGCTATACCAGTAATAAAAATGTGCATTGTTTAATATAATTAAAATTAATAAATATATTAATATATAGCAAAAATCTATTTATTAAATCGAATACAAAACTATTAATTTTTTTTAAAAATTTTATTACGTGCATTTCTAAAAAAAAAACCGAAAGTAATTTTTAATATACTAAAACCATAAGGGATAGATTTTAAGTGGGAAACTTCTTTTCCATAATGGGTTTTTATTGGAAATTCCATTATTAAAAATTTTTTTTTTAAAAATTCAAGTATAATTTCTGTATCAAAATGAAATTCATTAGTTAAATTACTGAAATTTATATTTTTTAAAGCATTAACATTGTAGGATCTATAACCTGAGTGAAATTCGCTAAAATTCGTAAAAAGTAAAATATTTTGAATAAAAGTAAGAATTTTATTACCAATAAACTTATAAAGAGGCATACCTCCTTTAATTGCATCACGCCAATTAATCATACGAGAGCCAAAAATCCCAGCTACAAACATTTTTTTGATATTCGTTAAATTATAAAAAGAGTATTTAATTAATAACTTTATGAATTTTGGTAAGAATCTGGGATGATACTGACCGTCACCATGAAGCATTATACAAAAATTAAATTTCTTTTTAATAGAGTAATTAAAAGCTAATTTTTGGACACCCCCATAACCTAAATTTTTTTTATTATTTATTAAATAAATTTTTAATTTTTTATAGGTATTTAGTATTCTGTTAATTTCTAATTGTGTTTTATCGTTTGAGTTATCATTAATTAGTAAAAAAGAAATATTAGCTAATTTATTTAAAATTTTAAACGGAATTAGATTAAACGTATCAAATATATGGTTTTCAACATTATAAGCTGGTATAAAAATTAAAATTTTTTTTTTTATTAACATTTATTTTTTAATTTATATTAAAGCATACTGTATAACTTTAATTATTATAATAAAAAAAAATTATGTTTATACTTAATAAAAACGAAAAAATTTTATTCTATAGTGTTAGTGTAATTATCTTAATATTTTTTTCTTCCGTATTTATTCTGTCTACTTTTAAAATAGTAAATGCCTGGTCGTATTCTCAGGCGTACGCCAATTTTTCTGATGGATATGTAAGAAGAGGTCTATTTGGAACATTCATGATATTTATTGAAAAATATTTAAATATTAATGGTAGAACAACATTTTCAACATTCTTTATAATTTTAACAACAACTAATATTATAATTTTTTTACTTTTGATTAAAAAGTATGTTCACAATTATTTATTATTTATCTTTTTTGCTCTTAATCCTACTCTAATACTATTTCCATTTAATGATTTAGGTGGCTATCAAAGATTTGACTCAATATCTATATTGCTAATACTTTTTCATAGTCTTATTGTTCATAATTTTAATAGCGGGTTAAGCACTTTAAAATCTTATCGTATAAAATTATACTATGTCATTTTTCCAATTTTTTTTTTTTCACTATTCATTCATGAAATACAAAGTTGGTCTTTGATATTTCATCTTGTTTTAACTTTAAATGTTTTAAAAAAAAATTATCAAAAAATAACTTTTATCTATTCTTTATTTTTAATACCAATTATTTTTATTTTTATTTTTCCAGTTGATGACCATGTAGTTAATAATATGATCAATAACTTAAATAATAGCAATTTATACTTCGATGCAATTAGATTTGCGGCATCAACCAAAAGTAATTTATCTGTAATAGAATATGAATTTAAGACTAATGTATTAAATATCTATAATTTTAAAATTAATTTATTTTTTATTATAATGGCGACAATACCATTCTATTTATTTTTGATATTCTTAAAAAAGGACTCTTATTTACTTGAAAATAATTTAAATTTAAAATACTTATTGCTAGCACATTTTCCTTTCTTGACGTTGTTTATAATAGGAGATACTGGACGTTGGATCAATTTGATTTCCTTTATTTCAATAGGATATTTAGCACAATTTCCGTTAAAAAAAAAAATAACAAATTATGATATAAATAAAATTAAATTTCATAATATTTTCATATATTTCTTTATATGTATAATAATATTTGTTTATTCATTTTTTATAAGAATGCCGCACTGCTGTGATCTTGAAAAAAAAAAAATTAAAATTTGGGGTGGTATTTCAAGTAAAATAATAGCCTATGTAAAAATTTTGAAAAAAGACGATCATCCAGATTTTAACTTGGACTTGAGATTTAAACTTTAATTAGTAAAAAATGCTTAATTTTAGAAAAAGTTCAAAAAAAAATTTCTTCTTTGAAATATTTATTGTTATTCTTTTTTCAATTATAATTGTTTCATTTAAATCTACATTTGTTGAAGCTTTATCAGATAATGGTCAGGCTGATTTTCAACTTTATCCTGCCAAGTGCGCTTTACAAGGCCTAAACCATTACAATTCATATATAAACAGGGATGGCGAATGTGCTTTTTTTATGGCTCAATACGGTGAATATGCCCAAGGTTTCTATATCTTAGTGCTGCCTCTTACTTTTTTAGAATGGGATAAAGCAAAAACAATATGGTTTGCATTAAATATTATTTTAACTTTTTTTTTAATTTTTTTTTTATGTAAAAAATTTAAAATAAATAAAATTTATACCTTCTTAATAATTTTTTTAGTTTTTTCAAGCATTGTAACAAAAACTAGTTTAATTATGGGTCAACAAGCTATATTTACTTTATTTTTTTTAGCTCTTCCTTTCATGTTTAAATCTAGATTAACTTACTTTTTGTCTGGAATTAGTTATTTTAAATATAATATTGGCTATAGTCTTTTTATTTTTTATCTAATCTCAAAAAAATATAAAATTCTTTTCTATTCCCTAATACCATGCTTTTTTGGTTGGATATTTTATTGTTTAATTACAAATTCAAATTTTATAGAAAATTTATTTCAACCAATTCAGTTATCAATGAAAAATCAAAGTACAGTAAATCAGTTTTTTTTATTTTCTTTTTTAAAAGAAATTATTAATTTAAGCAAACCTGTTCAATATTTGTTAATGTTCTTGCCATCAATTTTATTAAACTTTTTTTTTATTAAAAAAATAAGTTTACTTAAAAATGATTTACAAAAATTATCAAGTCTTTGTATATTAGTATTAATTTCTATTCCACATTACCCCCATGATTACGTTTTAGTAATCCCACTCCTTATTTATGCTATAAAGTTTTATTCAGTTAATATTTTTATATCCCGTATAAATTTTATTGGGGCTATATATTTTTTAAATTTTTACAGAGCAGTAGAGATTTATTTTGAAAAATTCTTATTATTTTTAAATTTTGAAATTAATTTTGTAAAAGCAACTGTTTTAATTATTTCTTACACAAACATTATTTTTTTATTCTTAATTTTAATTTTAAATTGTGAAATTTTAAAAAAAAAATACGTGAATTAACTCTATAAAATTTTATTTTAAATATACTCTTTTTTTAAAGAGAGGATAATTAGCCTGGCAACGACCTACTCTTCCGTGCCTTAAGACAAAGTACCATTGGCGCTAAAGGGCTTAACTGCCGAGTTCGGAATGGGATCGGGTGTTACTCCTTTGCAATAATCACCAGGCAGAGTTTTGTACATAAATAGTATAGTCTTGTAAATATATTAAATATTTCAAAATTGCAGTGAAATTTACATAAGTAGATAATTTAAAATATAATGCTATAAGTAAAAACTTTATCGCGGGGTGGAGCAGTCTGGTAGCTCGTCAGGCTCATAACCTGAAGGTCCTTGGTTCAAATCCAAGCCCCGCAACCAATTAAATAAATAAAAAAATATTATAAAGCTTCTCAAGAAACTATTTTAATTTAAAAACACAAAAAATTTTTGACTTATTTGTTAAATAAATTGTAATATATTATGCACCTAATCGCGCTTAAACCATCTTTCCAATTAATCTTCTTACCTTGCTCGTATGTCCTTCCATGATAACTTATACCTACCTCGAAAATTCTTAAATTTAGCTTAGAAATTTTTGCCGTTATTTCTGGTTCGAATCCAAATCTATTCTCTTTTAATTTTATATTTTTTAATATGTTTGATTTAAAGGCTTTAAGTCCTACTTCCATATCAGTTAGATTAATATTTGTTAGCATATTAGATAAAAAAGTTAATATATAATTTCCAAAACTATGCCAGAAATAAAGCACTCTTCTTTCTTGGCTGCCTTGAAACCTAGATCCAAATACAACATCCGCATAATTTTTTTTTATAGGATTTATTAAATTAAAATAATCAGCAGGATCATATTCTAAATCAGCGTCCTGTATTACTATAATTTCTCCAGTAGCGTGCTTCAAGCCCTCTTTTATGCAAAAACCTTTACCGTAATTTTTATTATTAAGTACTAAATTATATTTAAAAGATCCTACATTTTTAATAAGAATTTCTCTTGTTCCGTCTGTGGAATAATCATCTATGATAATAATTTCTTTGGACTCTTTATAACAATCATAAATTTTTTTTAAAATTTTTTCTATTGTATTTGCTTCGTTATAACAAGGTATAACAATACTAAGTTTCATTGAAATAATTTTTTTCCAAAGTTATTTATTACCCAGATGGAAATGAATAAATAAAAACCAGAAGTTTGTAGTATTAATCTCTTAATACTTGTTTGCAAATGCCAAACTAAATCTTGATTAGATAATATATATATGCCGAATATAAACAAAAATTGCATAAAGAAAAAAAATAAAAAGAATTTATTCTGGTAGGTTATTTTTTTATGCTTAATAACATAAAGAATTCCAAACAAATATAGAATGGTAATTGGATATTTAATAAATCCATGGAATAAATATAGAAATATAAATGATATTTTTATTGCTAAATTGGAAATGTCAAAGTTTTTAAATAATAATAATATTGTGTTGAAAGAAAATTGATACAAACTTTCCAACTTATAGATAAATTTTATTATAAAAGCATGTGAACCAATATTCAAAATTACTAATAAAGAAAATATTAATTTCATCAAAAAAGTAGTTTTCGATAAAAAAAATAAGATAACTAAAAAAATTGAATAAAATACACCTTCATTTTTTATCCAGGGGATAATTAAAATACTTAATAAAAAAAAATTATTTAATAATGAATTGTTAGAATTATTTCTAGAAGTTATAGTTTGTATTAATTTTCCAGAAAATATTAGTAGTGAAAAAAGAAGATAATCCTGATATCCCTGCAAAGTATTATCATAATCTTGACTCAAGAGAATTAAACAGAAAATTGTAATAATAATTTTTAAGTTTGAAAAAATTTTTATTGAGTTAGCAATTACAAAAATCGAGACAACATAAATATATTGATAAAACAATCTACCGAAATATTCTTTTTCTATTAAAGAATTCTTCCAAAAAAAAGCCCAAGAATAACTTCCTAAATGTGGATACTGTTTATAAATTATTTCTTGCTCAAAAAGTTTAAAATAACTGTGACCATTGTAAAAATTATTAGCTTTAAATATCCATATTGCAAGTCCATCCCAGCCAATTTCCAGATTATATGCCAAATCAAAAAAAAAAAATAAATTAATAGTAATAAAAAAAAATTTTAAGGATAGATTATCTTTATTTAAAATTTCATTACATATTTTATAAAAACTATTAAAAAAAATTAATAAATACGTAACAAAAATTAAAAAAAATACATAACGCAAATTTATTGAGAAAAACGAGCAGATCAAAAAAATAAAAAGTAATATTAAAATATTAACAGGAATACAAAAAAAATTAGACTTGCCTAAACTTTTATAAAGAAAAGGGGTTGAGATATTGTTTACAGGGAATAATGTTAAAAAAAGAAATATAATCAGTTGCGTAATAATGGAAAATATTTCTGTCATTTTTTCTTAAGAAAGTAACATTTGTCCTCATTATACATCAATTTATAGTCATCAATATTAATGCTGTATTGCATTAATTTTTTTTGGTTGAGATGAGTAAAATTTAATAAAATTAAGTTTTCTTTTTCTTTGTCTACTAAGAGATCGGGAAATAAGCCCAAAGAAGAAGGAAAAATATCATTATTAATAATTAATACTTTTTTTTCAAACTGTAAGAACTGACTTTTTATTTTTTTGATAAATCCATAGGAAATGCCGCCGCAGTAACCATAAGTTCTAATCATTCTTTCTTCGTAATGTCTGTAAAAAATATTATATAAATCATTGAAAAAATGAGTGTTAGTTGTAAATATCAGGAATATAAAAAGATAAATATTTATTTTTCTAATTTTTTTTATGATCATTTAGTTTAAATAAATTACTATTCAATTTATAATAATATAGAGAGAATACTAACATTAGATAGTCAAATGGGTAACGATGACGCGGAATCTCACCATCTTCGAATAAAATTAATAATAAAAAAATAGCAAAAAAAGTAATTACCCAAAAATTAATCAATATTTTTAATTTGTCTCCATTATTTTTATTATTAACAAGTCCTTTAATCATTGATATTGCAACATAGCAGTAGATAAAAATAATTAAAAAATTCATATCGTTTAATGAAAACTTAATTTTATCTATATACCCAAAATTTCTATCATCTATTTTCATGAAAAATTGATTATTGATTTGAAATTTTTTTTTTTCAAAAGGAAACTCGTAAATACACGCTAATGTAATTTTAATACAATGACTAATTCTAATTAATCCTGGAATTTTATCTGCATTAAATCTTGTAAAATAAAATGTATCACTACTTCTAAAAAAATGTCTTAATGCTGCATTCGATGTGCTAATAAATAGTAATTCTGGATAATTCTTAATAACTTTAATAAAATCTTCCTTTCTGAGGTCATCAACTGCTAAATAAACTTCGTTAAATGCAGTTTTGCTTTTTAATAATTGATTGTCATATTTATATTTATAATTAATTATTTCTACATATGTATCTGGGTCAGAGTTTAGCGGTATATAAAAAATATCTGACATTGATGAAAGGAAATTTTCAAAATTGCTATCTCTAAAAACAAAAGTTTTAATTCCCTTATGCTGTCCATTTTTCATTTCTTTAATAAAATCTATTTTTTGGCTTAAATGTTCAAAGGGGGTTAGGCTGATTGCAAATTTTTTGTATAAATAATAATTTTTAAAATAAAAAGGAGATACAAAAATAATTATCAATATTACTGTTGTAAGATTTTTTTTGAATTTCTTATTAATTAAATTTAAAAATATTAAATAAATAATTGCCCAAAAAATATGGAAAGTTTCACGTACCAGTAATAATAATATTAAAAAAAATGTAAAAAAAAAATAATTATAATTAGATGGTTCTTTGATTATTTTGACAGAATAGTAGATTACCATTGTCAAAAAGCACATAACAATGTGCTCTTTATAAGGATGATTCTCATACAATATTGTCGAAGGCAATATCATTAGAATAGTCACAATAAGTAAATTTAGATTTTTTCTGATTTTAAACTCTTCCAAAATTTTAAATAGAAATAAAAAATTTAATAAACTTAGAAATAAAAAAAAAAATTGCAAACTAATGTAAAAATTATTTGTAATTTTTGTTAACAATCCTAATATTAAATTTAGAAAAGGGGCTTGAAAATGATTGTAAATCAAGGATTGTATTAGATCATTTTTAAGCAAATCCTCCGGGAAAAATTGCCAGTATATTTTCAGTACCCAAACATCAAAATTTATATCAAAAAAGAAAAGATATATAAATCTGGATATAACAAATATTAAAAATAAAAATAAATATTCATTTTTAAGTTTAACATTTGAATTACTGGCTACCATAATAAAATGTTAATTAATGATAAAACATTAATTAATTATAAAATCTTCTAACTTATATAATTAAAAAATTTAATTTGCACCTAATTAGTGCTTTATTGCCATTTAATTAAAGTTTTATCAAAGTGATTTTTAATAATATAAACTTATCTGAAAATATATGATAATTTTAAAAAAAATCTTCAATAAATTAAAATTCCCAACAGATATTATTTTTTTTTTATATTAATTCCCGCGTCTGCAATTATGTTTTTGTACAGAAAATTTGGGTCTCACAAATTGCCATTTTCAAAAAAAATTTTGAATTATATTGGAATTTTTCCAATCACTAATCACTATTACGAACCTCAATTTGATTTTAGTAAACTAAAAAGAAATTTATATAAAAATCGCTCTTTCCCTGGAATTGATTTTAACTTAAAAAAGCAGTTAAAAAATCTTTCTAATTTAATCTATAAAAATGAACTTATAGAATTAAATTTGAAAAAAAAAACGCCTAATTTTAATTTTAATATAAAAAACGGATTTTTTGAACATGGAGATGCAGAAATTTATTACCAATTAATTAGACACCTAAAACCTAAAAATATTTTAGAAATAGGATCTGGTCAGTCAACTTTGATAGCTTTGGAAGCTATAAAAAAGAATAAAAATATTGATAAAATAAATACAAAAATAAATTGTGTAGAGCCTTATGAAAATACTTGGCTTGATAATTTTAATATCAAAATTATAAGAAAAAAAATTGAAGATTTGCATACAAATTATTATTTGGGTTTAAAAAGCGGAGATATTCTTTTTATCGATAGTTCTCATATGATAAGACCACAAGGTGATGTACTAAAAATTTTTTTTGAAATTATTCCAAAATTAAAAAAAGGAGTAATAATTCATATTCATGATATATTTACACCAAAAGATTATCCAGAAAAGTGGCTTATAAATGAACATAGGTTTTGGAATGAACAATACCTAGTTAAAGCACTAATGATGAATAAAAACAGGTATGAAATATAACTTATGTTAAATTATCTAAAAAATAACGCATATAAAAAGTTAAAAGAGAAATGCTCTTATCTTAAAAAAAAGTTTGAGCCAGGATCGTTATATTTAAAAATAAAATAAAACGTCGAAAAATCAAATATATCGCAAATAGTAAAACAAAAAGTTAGTTCAGGCTAAAAAAGAGTGTGAAAATTTTTCAAAACAAATATTTTAAACTCAAAGTCAATAAAATGTCTAAATTTCAAAGTAGTTAAATAATCTTTTTTTAATATTTAATTGCATACTTATTATTATTTAATTTTTTAGCTATCTCTTTTTCTATCCATTTATAAGTTATTTCTAAACCAGATTTTAAACTAACTTCATAATCCCATTTAAGTTTTGATTTAACAAGATCATTGTTACTAGATCGTCCCCTGACTCCTTTTGGCTTATCTAGCTGATAATTTTTTTCAACTTTATAATTACCAATTTCTTCAATAATTTTAATCATTTGATTAATAGATACCTGCTCGTCAGAACCAATATTTAAAACTTCGCGACAATTACTTTCAAATATTTTTTTTGTCGCTATGATACAATCGTCAATAAACAAAAAAGTTCTAGTCTGTTCTCCATCGCCCCAAACATCTATTTTTGTTTGTTTATAATTTTTGGCAATAATTAATTTCCTACATAAGGCTGCGGGCGCTTTCTCTCTTCCACCATCAAATGTGCCCATTGGGCCATAGACGTTATGATATCTTGCAACTCTAGTTTCTATCCCGTAATCTTCATAAAAATGCCTACACATTCTCTCGCTAAATAGTTTTTCCCAACCATAGCCATCCTCTGGCATTGCAGGATAAGCATCCGATTCTTTTAGGCCTTCTATAAAACTATTTGTTTGCTTGCTAGCATTGTAAACGCAGGCGCTAGATGAAAAAAAATATTTTTTTACTTTATTAACCAAGCAGGCGCGTAATAAATTAGTATTAATTAAAACCGAAAGCATGCACTCGGTTTTGTTATTTTCTATAAATCCCATCCCCCCCATATTGCATGCCATATTATAAATAAAATCAACGTCTTTAGTTATATTCAAACAATTTTCGTATTCTATTAAATCTAAAGAAAAATTTTTAGTAGAATGAAATATTTGAAACCAATTTTCTAAAGGCTTTAAATCTGCACATACCACTTTGTGACCATCATCCAATAATGATTTGACAAGATGCCCCCCTATAAAGCCTCCAGCTCCGCAAACTAAATATTTATTCTTCATAATAATTAGTTAATATTATACTTATAAGCTCTTAAAAGATATAAAATATTAAATATCTTAAAACGATTTATTAAATAGTAAAACAAATTTAATGAAACACAAAGAAAATCTCTAAGTAAAATATAATTGTGGAAAATAAAATTAAAATTGATTGGAATAATTTAAATAATTTTAAATATTACAAAAATTTAGATATCTTAAGAAGTATTGCTGTTCTATTAGTTTTTATATGTCATTTAATTGTAATATATAATCCTAATTTGCTCACGACAGGTCTAACTTATAAAACAAGAGATGGTGCGGTAGAGAAGTTTTTCAATTTACAATCATTAGGATTAATAGGTGTTTTAATATTCTTTGTTCATACAAGTTTTGTATTGATGCACTCATTGCAGTCAAAATATTTATCTTTAAAATTAAATTTTTTTTCTTTTTACATTCAAAGAATTTTTAGAATTTATCCTCTAAGTATATTTATTGTAATTAGTTATTTGTTTATTAACCACCAAAATGAATTTTCTATAAAATTATTTATTAGTAATATTTTTTTAATTCAGAATTTGGTTTATTTTAATGACTTACCGGGGGAAAAATCTACCCCAGGTATTCTTTGGACTTTACCATATGAAATGCAATTTTATGTTTTTCTACCATTTATCTTTATTATTTGCAAAAATTATTCTAATAGAATTATTTTCTTATACATGTTTTCTATAATTTTTGTTTTAATACATAAATATTTTAACACACCATTCTTCAATATTTTTAAATATTTTCCTTGTTTTCTATCAGGTGTTTTAGGTTATAATTTTAAAGGAAAAATCAAGTTAAGATTTTTTTTTTTATTACTTTTTATAATATTTTCAATTGTTCTTTTTCCATTATTAGTTGCAAAAAATATTGCCCCTAGTAACCTTATTAGTATTTTTTTTTGTTTTATACTAGGTTTGTTAATTTCTAATACTGAAGAAGTAAAAAATAAATTTGTAAATATTATATGCAAACAAATTGCAAAATATTCATATGGAATCTATATATTTCATATTTTTGCAATCAGCTTGTTTGTTCAAATGAAAATATTTATTTTATTCAAAATAATTTTAAGTATTGTAACGCTATGCATAATTTCAATAATTGGATACCATATAATTGAAAGCCCAATGATAAAAGTTGGTAAAAAATTATCTAATAAATTAAAGTTTTAATATAATTAGGAAAATTCTTTTAGGCTAAATTTTAGTAACAAATAGATAACAAATATAAAATTGAAATATAAAAAGTTAAATAATTTAATTAAAAGGTTAGTTTTTTTATTCAAACGAATACATTCATTTTTAACTCAATTTGGAATAAATTTATTAAAAATTAAAAATATTTTATACTTACCAAAATTTTTTTTTGATTTAATAAAATTTAAAAAATTAAATGGCAAAATTGATTATTTATTTCCCACAATTGCCGATCATTTAGAAAAGGCTGGGAATATTATTCCACACTATTTCTATCAAGATATAATTGTTGCTTCATATATTTTTAAAAACAAACCAATTAAACATGTTGACATTGGTTCGCGACTAGATGGTTTTGTCTCTCATATAGCATGTTTTCGGAAAATTGAAGTATTTGACATAAGAAGTGTAAAATTAAATATTAAAAATATAAAATTTACTAAATTAAATTTGAACAATATTAATAAAAAACTAGAAAATTATACTGACAGTTTATCTTGTTTACATACCATTGAGCATCTTGGTCTGGGTAGATATGGGGACGAAGTAAATCCTCAGGGATTTAAAAAAGGTTTTTATAATCTTGTTAAAATGCTTAAAGTTAATGGAGTATTATATATTTCTTTTCCCATATCAAAAAAAAATAAAGTTTTTTTTAATTCTGAACGTAGATTCAACCCACTAGATATTTTGTCATGGTCAAATAAATTACAATTAGAAAGATTTGATTACATAGATGATAATGAAAATATTTATGAAGATATTAATCTTTCACACTTTAATTACGGTCAGCTCAAAAATGGATGCGGAATATATACATTTAAAAAAATAAATGATTAATATACTTAGAAATAACTTACTAAAATTAATATTATGGTCAAAATAAAATCTTTCTTCAAATATATAGACAAATATTGTGGTGGGCTCTTCTCAAGTCTTTTTGATTTTTTTTTTAGATTCAAAATTTTATTGCTAATGAAAAATAATAATCGCTCAATTACTATTTTTTATAATTCAAATAATAATTCTTTAACAAAATTGTCTGACAGATATTTGTGCGACAAGGGAAGTGAGGATATAAAAAAATTTAATGAATGGGGTTATATCTCTCATACTTATACTGAATTTTATAATTTATTATATGGTCATTTTAAAAATGATGTGAAATTAGTTTTTGAACTAGGAATATCTCTTGGCAGATCTCTAAGAATGTGGGAAAAATTTTTTATAAACGCTCATATCTATGCTGGAGATATTGATAAGGATTTGTTATTTCAAAAAAAAAGGATACATACATTTTATTGCGATCAATTAAACAAAAAATCGATTGATACAATGTGGAAAACTATAAATAAAAAAAATTTTGATTTAATAATAGATGACGGTTTACATACAAATCAAGCTAACATAATTTTTTTTCAAAATTCATATAAATATTTAAGGTCAGGAGGAATTTATATTATTGAAGACGTTAAAAATGAAACGTTAGTAGAACTTTCGGATTTTTTTAGAAAATACAATCCCCAAATAATCACTTTAAAAGCAAAAAAAACTCGCTATCCAGATAATAATTTAATTTTATTTAATAAAATATAAAAAGACAGAATTATTAGATTGTAAAAAAATTTTTTATTGGACATATTTCTAAGCTTTTTTACAGAAAAATATTATAGAAAATACGTAAAAAAATAAACTTATAATAAATGAAAGCAAAAAACTATTAAATAAAATATAAGTTGAATAAGGAATAATTAAAAGAATCTGAACCATCAAAAAACTAATTATAAATTTATTTTTTTTCATTATTAAATGGTGGATGTGATTATTATCTGGTAAAAATGGATTTTTTTTTTTGTAAATTCTTTGTATTGCAAGTCTTAACAATTCATATCCTGGTATAGCCATTATTAAAAAAATTTCCTCCGGTAAGAAAATTTGGGTCGAATTATATAGCTCAATAAAAATATATGATATCATATATCCAATAGGTAACGTTCCGTTATCTCCGAGAAAAGACCTGTTATAAAAATTTAATATTAAAAAATGTAACAAACCAATTGATATAATAGCAACAAATGGAACTAAAACGCTTTTACTTATTAAAAGTAAAAAAATAAATAAAATGTAACAGGTTGCTTGCCCATTAATTCCATCTAACATGTTAAATGCATTAATAAATAATAAAAAACAAAAAATCGTAAAAATGTAGCTAAAAATACCTAAATCGATAGAATCTTTGAGAAAGCTAAACTCTAATTTTTTGATCAATATATTTTCATTAAAAAATAAAGTTAAGAGTATTAAAGGAATATATAAAATAAATTTCAAATTAAAACTTATTTTATACTTATCATCATAAAAACCTATTAGGTAAAAAAGAAAAGTAATAAGAAAAAAAAAATTATATTTTTTTAGATCTTTAAAAAAAATTAAATGCTCGTAACTATTATAGAAATTTTTATAAATAAGAATATAGAATAAATTTGATATCAAGAATAAACCGCCCAATAAAGGCATACGTCTTTTATGAATTTTTCTGGTATAATCAGGATAATCAAATAAATTATATATTTTCGAAACTTTTTTATGGAATATTAAAAAAAAAAAATTCAATATAAAAACTATTAAAAATAGATTAAACATTTTTTTCTTTTATTAAATATAAATAAAAACCAAATGGTAAGTAACTAATAATCAGTAACCAATTATTAAAATAATTTCCAGAGGAAAATAATGGAAACATGGTTGAAACAATACCAAATAAAATTAAAGCTAAACATTTCTCAGAATTCTTTAAAATTTTTTTTTTTAAAATCATATAATTATATAAATTATACAGTGAATATAAAAAAATAATTGAAAAAAGAAGAAAACCAAAAAAACCTAATTCCGCTAAAAATTGAAAATAAATATTATGAGGATGAGTATTGCATCCATTAGAAAATTCATAATGTGAAAAAATTTTTTGATCTTTTTTTACCCACTGACCATTTTCTACAAAATTTTTAAAAAAATTTATAACTGGAACCCTTTTATCAAAAACTATTTCATTATTATTTAAAACGAGCACCTGCAATACTTGAGTACCATCGATCAAAATATGTGAAAAAGTAACGTACCCTTCCATTGATGCCACTATAACTTTGTCTTCAATTATTTTTTTTTGAACTGTAAATTTTGAATCATCACATAAATATCTGAATGTTTTCAAACCATGACCAGTAAGTTTTTTATCTAAAAACATTTTCCAAGCGGTAAGATAATGTAAACTATGACGATAACTTAATCCCAGCACATTTTTTGTCTCATTAACCTGATTGTAGGTATGAATAAAAAGTCTTTCATAATTTTTTGGAAACATTAAAAAAAAAATAAAAATGAATATGAAAAAAAAAATTATAGAATTGAAAAAATGTTTTAAATTTAATGTCAAATAAAAATAAAAAAAAGCGCACATTAAAAGATAAATAAAGGAAATTCTTTCAGCGCTAAGAATTATCAATATTGATGATATAATTAATATAAAATAATTTAGTTTTTTGAAATTTAACAAAATACCGATGCCAAGAAATAAAGGTAGTAATCTTGCAACATAGCTACCCATAATTAATTTGGTCCCAAAAAAACTACTTATTCTCGTTGAATCATATTGGGTGCCTCCCATTGGATAATGCCCGCTCCAGATTTGAAAAATTGAACCCAATAATAAAATTAAGATACAAATTAAAAAAGAATAATAGAAATATAACTTTAAATTTATAATTTTTTTAAAAAAAAATGATAAACATATAACGAATAAAATTATTCTAAAATAACCCAAAGAAACTTCAAAAGAAACCATAGGTTTAAAAGAAAAAAGAGAATTTATATTTATATAAAAGAAAATTATTAAAAAAAAATAAAAGTAAATATTTTTAAAATAACTAAAATTTTTTTTTACAATACAAAAAATTAAAAATATTATACCAAGTAACACACAAGCTATATCTGCCGATGCGGGTTTTGTTAAAAAAAAAGGAAATAAAATTATTAATATACCTGAAAAAGATAGAAAGAACTTTTCTAATTTCATTTAAAAAAATTTATATAAAATAATCTTATACATAAATATCATTAAACAATTTATTTACATTATCTTCCATTGAATAATATTTTAATATTTTGTTGTTAAGATTTTTTATTTTATTATTTTTTTTAAATTTCATAAAATTGTAAATACCGCTTATCATTTTATTTTTTTGATTAGCAATGATTACTCTTTGTCTAGGATAAAAATTAATACCCTCAATACCTTTGCTTGTCGATATAACATTTGATTCGAGAATTAACGACTCAATTATTTTAACTCTAGTTCCATACCCGTCAAATAAAGTTGCCATTAAACATATAGCATTTTTATATAAAAATTTTAATTCCGCTCTCTTCACGTTACCCAAGTTAATTACCTTATTATTATTAAAATTTATATTTGAACTTCCTGTTAAAACTAAATAGATATTTTTTTTATTTATAATTGGCAAGATGTTATTAATTAAATTATCTATTGCATATTTATTTGGGAGATATTCATAAGAACCGCAGAATAAAATATATTTTTTTGGTATTTTTTTTACAGGTTTCTCTTTTAATTTTATAAAATCTATAATTCTTATAGAATTGGGAAATAATCTTGTTCTAACGTTATAATATTTGTTGATTTTTTTTTGCTCTAACATTGAAACAGCTGTGACAATATTGGATAAATTAAAAACTTTTTTTTCAATATATTTAGTAAATAATCCTATAAAAAGTGAAGAATTTTTTTTTCTAATCTCATACTCAATATTATGAGACCTATAAATAATAAAAATATCAGAAAATAACAATTTTAAAAAAAAAATAACGAGATAAGAATAAAAAATCCAACTAGCACCTTCTATAACTAATAATTTTTTTTTTGAATTATTAAAATATTTTAACAATCTTAAGATTAAAATTGGTAAAGATAATATTTTAAAAATAGCTTTATTCTTAATAAGTTTAGTATTTATAATTTTCTTTTTATAAATTTTTTCAGTGGACATTTGAAATAAACATTTGTTATCATCAGGCCATGAATGAAAAAAATCATAAACTACAACTCCAGCACCAGATTTTGGTGGGTAAGCGTCGAAAAAAGTGACTACCGCTGTTTTCATGATACTTTGTTTAAAGAATAATTATTATAATTAATACGTAAAAAAAAAATATTAAATGAATATAATAATTAAAAATAAGAGTTATATTACAAATACTATTCTTTTTTTATCTTGGTTAAGTTTAATATCATCAATCAACACTAGCCTCGAAGAAGTTAAATATTTTGGTCAAAACACACTACAAACTTTTAACGCTTTAAGAATAATCTTTCCATTATTGGTAACATTAATAATAACAATTATTATTATTTTTTTAGTATTTAAAAAAAAAATTTCATTTTTTAAGTATAGTTCTTTTTTTTATTTATGGTCTGCTTATTTTCTTATTCATATAATTAGTGGGTACGTTAATGGAAACATAATTGGCAACGTAGGAAATATATATTATGGGGATTGGCATTATCAAAAGCATATTCATTTACCAATATTAGGCATTTCTAGTATTTTTTTACTATACATTAGCCATCAGCAAAAAATTGAATTTAAATATTTTTTAAATATTTTAATAGGAATTATAGCTTTAATTTCTTTAATTTTACTATTCGTGTTTTTGATAAAAACAGAAACAAAAGATTTTAACTTATATTACTTGATTGATCCCGATTATAATAAAAAAATCATAGATCAACCAACACCAAGAATTACCGGATTATCTAGGATGTTCAGCATAGTTAACTTATTCGCTATATCATTTTTATTATTTAAAACTTTTAACAAATATAAAAAAATTTTTTTATTTTTAATAATATTTTTAATATCAATTCTCATAATTTCATTTCAGTCGAGAGGAACTTTTCTTTGCTATTATTTATGCGTATTATATATAATAATTTTTTTAGTAAATAAAAATTTTAAAAAAAAAATAAATTTAATAATTATATTAGTCTTTATCCCGATATTAACTTTTACTATATTAAATTCTAAAATTGTTAAAAATCTCACAATCTTAAAGTTTGAAAGTTCAGTAATTGAACCTGAAATAACTGAACCTGAAAGTAGATATTTAAAAAAAACTGACTCGGGAAGATTCGTTTTATGGAAAAAGTCATTAAGTAAATATAATTACAAAAATTTATTCGGCTACGGTCCACAAGCAGATAGAAGATTTTTATTAGAAGACAAAACTTTTGAGCAAGACAGTTTTGGAAATAACGTTTCTAATGGCTTTATTTATGCTTTCATTTGTGGAGGTTATTTAGCTTTAATATGTTACCTAATTATTAATTTTAAAATTACAAGCAATATTATTAAGAATATATCCGTAATAAATAAATTAAAAGAGACTGATAATATTTTTTATTACAAACTATCTTTAATTTATTTATTATTTTTTTTAATTAGACAATTATTTGAAAATAGCTTCTCTTTGTTTAGCATTGATTTCTTAATTGTTATAATATGTTCACTTATAATTGATAAAAATAATCAAAATATTAAAAAGGTTAATATTTCTTAATTAATAAATCATTTATTTGCTTCATAAAAAATTTAGGATGTGCTTTTTGGGCAAATCGATAAATACTGGAAGAAAAACTATTATAAATTTTATTTTGACAAAGTTTATTTATTGCTTTCGTTACTGAATTACAATTATTGACATCAACTGAAAACCCAAGTTTATATTTTTTATTCAACCAACCAATTATACCATTATTTGAGGCAATAATTGGTAAATTCTTTATAGCAGCCTGATATAATACGCCGCTCAAAAAAGGAAATGTTTTTTGATAACCGACCCATACAATATCAGAAGCAGAAAATAAAATTGCTTCTTCCTTTTCATCTTTAAAGCCATTAAATAAATATAATTTTTTTTTTTTTAATAATAATTTAGAGACTTTTAATTTTAATAAGGATTTTATATAATCATCCTGTTCCCCAGCCAAAATTACGCTTACTTTATAATTAATACTATGGCTACTCAAAGCCAATAATAATTCGTCAATACCCTTTGTTTTTTTTAATGCTCCATATACTAAAATATAAAATCTATTTTTTGGTAATTTTAATATTTTCCTAGAAACGTCCTTGGTAAAAGAATGACTAAATTCTCTGGGTTCACGCAGAAATTTTAATTTATAAGAATATTTAAATTTATTTTTGCTTATATAATCTATAAAAAATTTATCATTGGTTAAAATATTTTTTAAATTTGGGATTAGTAATAATTTTTTAAAAAAAATTTTAGAAATATAATTGTACCTACCTGCAATTCCTAAATTATATTTCTTTAAATGAAATTTTGGATTAACGTAAATACCCGAAAAATTAACATTAAAAAATGGATCTCCGAAAAAAAAAAATGCTTTATCAAAATGATCTAAGGAATTCAAAAATATATGGTCAACCTTGTATTTCTTAGAAATTTTTTTATAAGCTGATTTTATTAAAAAAAATAATCTGATTTGATAAAATAATATAGAGAATGTTGAAGAATTTTTTGGTTTTATATATTTTATATATTCTATTTTAATTTTTTTATGTTCTTTAAAAAGAGTTTTAAAAGATTTATGTCTACTAGTTTTTTTTGTTGTTAAAATTATTACATTTGAATTCTTTATTGATATTAATCGAACAATAAATTTAATATATAATATTATATAATGACCTTTATGCTCGGGCTCTATAATTAAATATGTCATTATAAATTTTATATTAATTTAATTTATTATAAAATAAGAAATTATTATTTTATATAGTGCTCAAATATTTTTTTAACACCTCGATCTAATGAATATTTTGGTTTCCAATATCTAAAAAAAAAACCATCTCCTTTATTCATCACATTGTTTTGCAAATTATCAGTGATATTTTTATTAGGAATGAATTTTACTTTTTTACCATGAGATAAAAAATTTTTAGATATAATTTTTGCAACATATCTAATACTTACAAATTTACCTGAATATAAATCAATAATTTTTTTACTCTTAAATTTATTAAAATTAATCATAATTTTTTCTAAAGCGTTACAACAATCATCTGCGTACAGGAAGTCTCTCTTCTCTAATCCATTAGTTTCCATCTTGACAAAGTTAGACCTTAAACCTTTAAGGATAAAATCGGTGATAACATGATTTTTTTTCTTATCATTTTCTATGCCATAAACGTTCCAAAATTTTACAGAAATACACTCAAGACTCTGTGTCAAATATTCTCCTATTCTTTTTAAAGTACCATAAGGAGAATGGCCCATATTGGACATTTGACTGGTAGCAAAAATAAATTTTTTTTTATAAATAGCTAACTCCTCAAATGTATTTTTCATTATAGCAACGTTATTCATCAAGAAATTATGTGAGTATTGATAATTTTTTAAATATTTAGATCCGCCAACATCAAAAGCTAAAAAAAATACAAAATCTGATTTTTTAATAAACGATTTTAATTTTTTATTTTTATATTTTCTTAGGTCATCAGAATTACTATTGATTAAGTCAAATGAAAAAACTTTGTATTTTTTTTTAAAATAATCAAATAAATGTTTACCAATTTGGCCTTCGGATCCTAAGATAAGAATATTCATTACTGGTTATTATATAATTATTTTAAAAATAATCTCTTAAAAAAAATTTTAAACTCAATTTTTTTCTTTTTACATAATTAATAAATACATCATCTTTTGTAAATTTATATCTATTCACTAGGTTTGATATAATTTTAGCTGCTTTAGAAAAGTTTTCGTAATCAATAACTGTAGAATTTTTATTGCTAATTACATTGTTTAATAACGTGTTTTTATCATAAACTAGTTTAACTCCTGAATTATAACAATCTATTGCAAATAAAGATAATAAATTCTCTGAAGTTCCAAATGCTATTTTACTTTGACTTATGAGTTTTAAAATTTTTTTATGAGTCACATAGCCTTTGTTTGAAAAACGGTCATCCTCAACTCTATCTCCAACAATACAAACTTTTATTTTGTGTTGCAAATTAAATATAATTTTTTTGACTAAATAATTTTTTTTAGAATTATAATTTCTATTATAAAAAATTAAATCAAAAGTTTTTATTTTATTTGTTGAATATGATTTATTAGAAAATAAATTATAAATATACCCAAAAAAATAATTATTACCATTTACTGCATATTTCTTTAAAAGATTAGTTGAAAATATAGCTTTACGGAATTTTATCTTTATTATGAATAAACTTATTTGATAAAAAATTGGAAATAATGAAATTCTAATAATATTTTCGATATTGTTTATTTTATTAAAGTTTACGCCTCCCGTGATTGGGCCAAGTATAGTTTTTTTTGGTAATAATAAAAAAATTAAAAAATTCCACAATGGCAAATAATTTAAATATATAATTCTTTTTTTTTTTCGATATTTCCATAAATAATAAATTCCATAAAAAAAAGAAATATATTTATAAAAAAACGTATTTATATAAATACTGGCTACTATATGATTTTTATTGTTATTAAATAAAAATTTTTCATGTGGTGTCTTAATTATAATTGAGGAATTGGGATATTTTTTTTTAATTAAGGTTATAAAATTTCTCGCTAATCGTCCTTCTCCAGTATTATTAGAAAAATTATTTGCCCAAACAAAAAAGTTCACTTTATTTAATAATCTCTTTTTTGATTAACGAGTATTTAAATAGCACTTGTGCGTATAAAAAATAAATGCTGGTAAGTAACAATCTTTTTAATCTTCTCAAGGTTTCTTTTCTTAATCTCCATAAAAATTCTAAACCAATTTTATCAAAAAATTCTGGCACTGGCCGATCCTCGCCTGATGCCATTTCAACCGCCCCCCCAAGGCATAAAATCTTATAATACTTTTGTTTTCTAGATATAATGTCTGCTAAGTATTCTTGTTTTGGAGTAGGCAGAGTGCAGATAATAAGGTCTTCATAATTGAAATCTGGACAGCATTTATACAAATTTTCTGGACTGCCGTAAGGTAATTCTATATGTATAATTTTTTTTTTAAATTTTTCTTCCAAAAATAACTTGGAAACACTACTAAGATTGCCAACCACATATATTCTTTCTATAAAATTAGGAACTTTTAAATTGATTAATAATTTTCTTCCAGATATTTTCGTTATATTATATTTTTTAGGAAAAAATATTTTAAAAAATAAACCATCAGGCCAATTATATATTTGTTCAGATAATTTTATACTCCCAATTCCTAAGTAACCTAAAAAAGCTAAATTCAAACCAGATAAAATAAAGTTATGTTTAAAGAAAGAAGGACTTAACTCTGTAATTAATTTAATTTTTGGGTATGATTTAAAAGCTAAGATAAATTTTTCTGATAAATTATTTAATAATTTGTCTTTATTAAAATTAATGTCCAAAAATTTACTTCCAAGGTTTTTTTCAACTTTTAATAATGCGCGATTACTTTCTAATGTTATAATCTTTTTAGCAAGCTCATTAATATCATCTGGATGAACCACGCTTCCTATTTTAGAATTTTCAATTATTTTTTTTGCCTCACCATCTATAAAGCCTAAGATATACTTATTAGCAGCTAAATAAGATTGTAATTTTCCTGGAATTGTAGCGGAAATTGCTTTGTTAGATTTTAGACTTAGTAACAATATATCAGCTATAGAGTGATAATATGGAATGAATGATTTATTTTTTTGACCTAAAAAGAAAATATTTTTAATTAGATATTTGTTGGCAGATGTAACTAGTTTATTTATATTTCTACCGGTCCCTACAATTATCCACCTAATGTTATAATTTTTCAAGAGTACTGCAACTTTGATAACATTTTCAAAATTTTGAGCTTCTCCAATGTTTCCAGTAAAAACAATGTTTAGTTTTCCATCTCTTGGATTAAAGGGTAAGTTGTCTTCATTAAAATTTTTATCAGAGATTAAAAATTCACTCCAAGAAGGAAAATATGATAAATTTAAATTTTTATCATATTCTTGGAGTCTATTTAAAAATGTTTTTGATTGAACCAATATGAAATCAAATTTTTTATATATATTTATAATAAACATACTGAAAAGATTGTAAAAAAATTTATTTTCAATAATTCTTAATTCTTTTACTATATCTGGCCACAAATCTAGAACCCAAATAAAACTTTTACATTTATTTATACTAGAAAAAAAAATCGCAGGAATTGATGAAGTGATTGGACTGGTAGCAAATGAAAAAACAATATCGTATTTTTTTTTTCTCAAGTGATAATAACCAAAAAAAATACCAGATATGACAAAACTTAAATAATTAAAAAATAAATTTAGTTTGTCTCCACTTCTTCTAAAATAAATAGGAACTCTAATAATATTAGCTCCGAAGTAATCTGAATATTTTTTAGGATTTTCTTTGAAGTTAGGATCTAATTTACCGTCTGGATAATTTGGGTATCCAGTTAAAACATCTACTTCAAAATTTTCGTTTCTGAAGTGCTCTACTATATCATTTATCCTAAAATTTTCGGGCCAAAAATATTGAGAAATTATTAAAATTTTCAAAGAAATTAAAATTTAAACCAAACTTTTTTATTTATATAGTCAGTATAACTCTGAATTATACTTACAATTTTATCAGAAACATTTTCTTCAGCATACTCAGGGTATATTCTGTTTCTATTATCAGTACCAAAATCTATTTTTTTTCTTATTTTTTTTAACGTAATTTCTGCTGCGTTGACAATATTATTCAAATTTATATTAGTCATAATTGTAGTTCCATATTCCATTCCTTCTTGTCGTTCATTACAACTTCTAATATTAAGCGAAGGTATTGAAAGAATAGAAGTTTCTTCAGTTATACTACCACTATCTGAGAATACTAACTTAGCATTTTTCATCAATTTTGCATAATCAAAAAAACCAAAAGGGTGGCAAAAATTTATTTTATTTTTAAAATTGAATTTAAGTTCTTTAATTTTTTTTCTAGTTCTTGGATGGGTAGAAAAAATTACTGGTAAATTTAACTTTTTTTGCAATACAGAAATAGCATTAAGAATTATTTTTAGGTTATTTTGCGAATCAACATTCTCTTTTCTGTGTATGCTAACTAGAATATATTCATTATTATTTAAATTTAATTTATTAATAATTTTAGAACTGTCTATTTTTGAATTATAAAAATTATAAACTTCAAACAAAGGGCTTCCGACTTTTATTATTTTGTCTTGATGTATTCCCTCTAATTGTAAATTAGTTGAAGCATAAGAACTGTATGTTAAATTAATATCTGATATATGATCAATAATTCTTCTATTAATCTCCTCAGGAACGGATTGATCAAAACATCTATTCCCAGCCTCCATATGGAATAAGGGAATTTTTCTTTTCTTAGCACACAAAGTAACTAAAGCGCTGTTTGTGTCTCCTAAAACAAAAACAGCGTCAGGTTTTTCATTCTCTAATACTTCATCAAATTTAATTAATGCTTTTCCTATAAATTCAATAGGATTTTTGGACTTACAATTTAAATTATATTTGGGTTGTTGAATATTCAACTGTTCAAAAAATATTTTATTTAAATAAAAATCATAGTTTTGCCCTGTATGAACTAATATATGATTAAAATTAATTGTTAACTTATGAATTATTCTTGATAATCTAATAATCTCTGGTCTTGTTCCAACAACTGTTAAAATTTTTAGTTTCATAGTTATAATTTAAAAAAAAAAGTATCTGTTTTTTTTTCGTTAAAGATCTCATTTGACCAAGATAAAATTTTTGCAGTTTTAAAAGAAGCGTTTTCTATATTATGTGCCCAGCCAGGAACAGTATTAATCACTAAGTTTTTATTCTCGTCTGACAAAATAGAAAATTTTTTTTTATTTATTATATTTAAAAAATTAAACCTTACTTTACCGCTAATAACAATAAATTTTTCTAACTTTGTATGATGAAAGTGATTTCCTCTAGTTTTTTTTGGCAATATAGAAAAGTAAGAAAGTTGCCCAAATTGTTCATTTTTTAAAAACTCAATAAAAGAACCTCTTTTGTCTGAATAGCTTATAAGTTTATACTTAAATTTATTTTTTGGCAAAAAACTTACATAAGTACTAAAAAGTTTCTTTATAAAACATTTAGAAACGTCACTTGGTAAATAAGTTTTATCTTTAATATCAAAACTACGAATTAAATCTGCTAATTTTAATAAGGTAATATTATGCGTTTCTTTAATATTTGCGTAACTAGGCCATGTTTTTTTTCTTATTTGATTAATAAAATCTTCTAAGAGATCATCTATATATAAAAGTTTTACTATTTTATTATTATTGCTAATATTTATTTTTTTATCTCGCGAAATATTAAAACAGAAAGTGGCAACTACAGAATTGTAAAAAGGTTTAGACCATTTACCAAAAATATTTGGAAGTCTATAAATAACAACTTTTGCCCCAGTCTCTTTTTTATACTCTAATAAAATTTTTTCTGCCTTCAGTTTTGATTTCCCATAAAGATTATTTTGATTAGCTTGAATTGATGAAGCAAAAATAACGCTTGTTTTTTTATTATTTTTTCTAAGAATAGAACATAATTTCTCAGTAAAAAGATAATTGTTCTTAAATGTATAGTTAGGTAATTTCTCTTTATTTACACCAAAAAGTAAAAAAATTAAATCCGCTTTTGATATTTTTTCTTCTTTTTCATCTTCTGTAGAATTTTTGTCTAACAACAATATGTTAAACATTTTATTTTCTTTAAGTCGAAAAAATAAATTTTTACCTATAAAACCTTTTGCGCCTACAATAAGAACATTCATTAATTATTAAAATACTACTTTTTTTTATTAAAAAAATCTAAACCTAATAATATTTTTTCTGTTTCTCTTAAATTAAGTTGCCTTACGTTATTTGAGCTATAGTCTTCGATTTCTGATATCTTTTTATTACCTTTAGAAAAATATAAATCATAATTTAAATCTCTGATATCACTTGTAATTTTAAAATATTGATTTAAATCCTTAGCGTTAAAACTTTCCTCTCTAGTTAATAAACTTTCGTGTTTTTTTTCCCCATGTCTATTGCCTATAACATTTATTTTATAATTATTTTTCTTATTAAAAATTTTAAGTAATGCCTTAACAATAATATCGATAGAAGTGGCTGGTGTTTTTTGAATAAAAATATCTCCATTTTTACCATTTGTCATAGCATACATAACTAATTCTATAGCTTTGTTCATAGGCATAAGAAAACGAGTCATTGAAGGGTCTGTAACAGTAATTGGTTGGTTGTTTTTAATTTGATTAATAAAAATTGGTACAACTGATCCTCTTGAAGCTAGTACGTTACCATATCTAGTTATGCAAATAATTGTATTGTTTTTTTCAACCATTGATTTGGAAATTACTATTTTCTCCATCATGGCCTTAGAAATTCCCATGGCATTAATCGGATAAACTGCCTTATCTGTGCTTAAACAAATAACCTTTTTGACATTGTGTTCAATTGCTTTTTGTAAAACATTTTCAGTTCCAAGAATATTGGTTTTAACGGCTTCTAATGGATAAAATTCGCAAGATGGGACTTGCTTGTATGCAGCTGCATGAAATATATAATCCACATTTTTAATTGCAGTATTCAAACTTGCAACATCTCTTACATCTCCGATATAAAATTTAATTTTAGATAAATTTAAAAATTTTCTTAGATCTTCTTGTTTTTTTTCATCTCTACTAAAAATTCTAATTTCTTTAAACTGAATTTTTTTTTTTAATAAAAAGAGTACAAACGCAGTTCCAAAAGAACCTGTGCCACCTGTGATTAAAATATTTTTTCCCTTAAACATAGACAAATTATTTATACCAATAGTTACATGTATAATATTTATTAATATATCTTTTTCTATAAAAACATCCTTCTAAATATGCTGAGCCTATAGCGGTTTTATAAATAAATGGCACATAAAAATTCTGCTGATCTATAGCAACACATATTTTTTGAATTAAAATTAAAAAATTTTTAAAGATTACAAAATTTAGTAAAAATTTAATTAATAAGAAATTTTCTAATTTATAAAAAATATTTTCTTTAGCAGCAAGGAGATTTAATTTAACTAAATAATTCATGCCTTCAAGTCCTAAAAATTTTATTTTTTTTAAATATGTATTAAAACTTCTTTGATCATTATGATAAATAACCGGATTACTTTTTATAATTTTAAATTTATTATAAACCAACCTAAATCCTAATTCATAATCTTCAAAACCGTAGCGATTAAAATTCTCATTAAATAAAATCTTATTTTTTGTAAAAGTATTTTTTTTAAATGCCATATTCATAGTAACGATCTGATTTGCTAAAAGATAATGTTCTTCATTGCTAAAATTTTTACTCACTACAAAATGGGTAGATTGTCTATATTTAATAAAATTTTTTTTCTGCAACTCCTTGGGGTATTTAACTGTGCCACAGTAAATAACGTCTCTTTTTTTGTTTAAAAGGCTATAATAATTCTTAACAAAAGATTTTTCTGGAAAACAATCGTCATCTAGAAAAATAATGTATTTTCCTTTCGCAAACTTTATTCCAGTATTTCTTTTTAATGAATGAATATTTTTAGAAATATTAAAATAACGAATATGTAAAAATAAGTTATTGTTTATAAATTTTTTTATTTTTATATTAGTATTATCTTTACTGTAACTATCGCAGATTATAATTTCAAAATTTTTAAAATTTAATAAATTTGTCTTTAATTTTTCTAAAATTTTTAATAAATAATTAGATCTATTAAATGTTGGGATAACAATACTGATAAAAACTTCTGAACTCATTAAATATTTATTTAAATTTAGTTATAACTACTAAGTTTCCACGAATCTAAACATGTATCTTTATTTGCAAAGTTGTCTGCACATATAATTGTTTGTTTTTTGTATCGAGTAGAAGAAAAATAGGCACCCCACCAATACAGTGTGCTATTTGATATAATATGATTAACACAATAACTCATCAACCATAAATTATCTTTAGCATCTTCAAAACCATTGTCCTCAGTAATGATAAAATAGTTATATTTTCTAATTTCCGTAAAATTTGATAAAAAATTTTTTACGTTAAAAAGCTTAGTTGAGAATATAAAAAAAGTTGGATCATTTATTTTTTTTAAAGTTACAGCAATGGCTTTTTGATAGAATTCCAATGGTGTGACTCCACCAAATTTATAAAGAATATTGGGAGAATATGTTTCATAAAAACGCAAACCTATTGCAACTGAATTAGAAGATACTATCTTCTCTTTCATATCTAAAAAAATTTTTTTATTAGATACTGATGGATACAATTCATTTATAATAATATTTTTGTTTTTCATAAAGTATTTATCAGATTGAAAATAGCCAAATAAGTATAATTTTTGATTAAACTTAAATTGTTCAATACTATCGTCGTAATAATTGATACCCATTTCATCAATTAAATGACTAAAAAATAAATTATTAAAAATTTTTTTAATTTTAAATATTTTTTTAAAAATACGGTAAAATAAAAAAATCAAAATACAGTTTCTAAAAATTACATTAGGCATTTTTTTCTTATCTAAAGAAAATGCTCTGTTATCTTTAAAATCTGTTACAAAACCCGAATGAGTATCTATAATTAAATCAGCTTTATTAATAATCGACAAATTTCTAGCTGCAGCATATTGGAATAATTGATTCCCTAAACCACCAGATAAATACAAATAAATTTTATGTTTCACAAAAATGAATTATTTTAATTATTAATAACTTTACGATTAATAAGTTCAAAAAAATTAACATTTTTATTAATTTGCAATTTTTTATGAGAAACTATTATAATAGTCATGCTTTCTCCCAGTTCTAATACTTGCTGCAAAAGAAGTAGTTCCGTGTCTTCATCAAGAGCACTTGTTGCCTCATCTAATATAAGAATCTCTGGTTTTTTATACAAAGCTCTAGCTATCCCGATGCGCTGTTGCTCACCTCCTGACAAAAAAACTCCTCTTTCACCAATTACTGTATCTAAACCGGCTGGCAATTTATCTATTAATTCATCTAATTTCGATCTATTAATAGATTTTTTTAATAATTCTAAATCATAATCTTTAGGATTTCTTCCAAAAATAATATTATCTAAAATAGAATCATCTAAGAGTAATGTTTTTTGAGGCACATACCCTATTTTACTTTGGTATGATTTTAAAAAAGTATTTATATTTTTACCATCTGCCAAAATTTCACCCTGAGTGGGTGATAATAGGCCACAAATCATATTTAAAAGAGTGCTCTTTCCTATTCCGCTTGCACCTTTGATGAAGTTTATGGAATTACGTTTTATAGTTAGATTTATTGTATCTAAAATAATTTGGCTTTTTTTGTCGTACTGGAATGATACATTTTTTAATTGTATACAATTATATAATTTAAAATCATTTATAATATTTTCTTTAATCTGAAAATTACTACTAGACGTTTCTTCATGAATAAAATCTATAGATTTATTAAAAAACTTAAAATTATTAAAACAATTAAAAACACGATTTAAAGAAGGTAAAAACCTAAAAAATGCAATTACAAAAGTACCTACTATCAATACTAAATCTGCACGAAATAGTCCAAAGAAATGATAACCAATATACATAGAAATAGAGAATGCTGCTAAAATTACTATTTCCCACAAAGATTTGTTAAGATCTGTAAAAGTGTTATAAATTTTGTGAAATTTTGCTATTCTAATATTATTTTTATTAAATTTATTGATAAAAAAACTCTCAACTGAATCTAATTTTACAGATTGTATTGCATAAAAACTTTTTTGAAGATCATTAATTTTAATTTGATCTAAAAAATATTTTTCTTCTCCTATTTTTTTTATTTTCTTTCGAAATAAAAATATTGAAAAAAAAAATAAAAAAAAACAAAAAAATAGTAATACTAAACTAAAAGTAAAATATTTTGAGAATAAGAATAAAACAATAGCTAAGATAAGCAAAGTTTCTGTTAAAAATATCAAAAAACTCTCAACTACACGAAAGCAGAAATTATCAATCTCATTAACTATGTTGGAAATTAATTTTGATGAATTATTCTTCAAAAAAAAATTGTAATCTTTATTTAAATAAAAAGAATAGATTGTATTAGAAACTCGAAAGTATAATTTTTCTACAAAAGAATTTTTTAGTAAACTCGTTAGGGCATAAAAAAAATTTCTTAAAAAAAAAATAACTAAAAATATTATAAATATTTCTTTACCAGTAAAGACATGAACCGATGATAAAAGTGTTATATTATATGATAAATTGTTAATGTTTAAGAAAATCTGTAACAAAGGCTGAATAAATAAAAAAATTAAAATCTCAGAGACGGAAGTAATTAAGACTAAACAAATTATAATAAGGATATTAAATTTTTCTTTTGTATTTAAAATTTTGAATATTTTATTCATTTGTTTTTAAAAATATAATTATAAATGCTTAAATATGCATATTATTAGAATTATAAATAGCGTTAAAAAACTACAAATTATATTAAATTATTAAAATATAGTTAATAAACAAAAATTTTCTATAATTTATTACTAATTATTATAAACAAGTTGTAATTAACAAATACCATTAAATAAGTTTAATAAAATAAAACGAATATTTGAATCTAAGGTGATATTAAAAAAAAAAATCGATCTAATCATAATGGTTGGAGGCAGGGGTTCAAGAATAAATCGATATACAAAAAAAATACCAAAACAACTAATAAGATTTCATAAAATTACTTTTGTTAAGCATTTAATGAACTATTATTCTAAATATAATTTTGCAAACATATACTTATTAGCAGGATATAAAGGCATCACTATTAAAAAAAAATTTGATAATAAATTAATAAACTTAATACCAATTAAATGCATTATTGAAAAAAAACCCTTAGGAACTGGAGGGGCTCTCTCACAACTTAAAAATAAAATAAATAATGATTTTTTAGTTATAAATGGAGATTCATTTATTCCATTGGATCTTGACAAATTTATCAACCAGACCCTACAAAAAAAACAACTTGGATCAATTTTAGTCACAAATAATAAAAATTATAAAACTAACAAAAAATTATCAACTTTAAGCTTAAACAGGTACTCCAAATTAAAGATAAATGGTGGTAAATTAATGAATGCTGGCGTCTATTATTTTAAAAAAAAATTTTTAAGTATAGTAAAACAAAACCATTTTTCTTTGGAAGATGACATTCTTCCAGGTTTAATTAAGAATGATAAACTTCAAGGTCATTTTTGCAAACAATATTTTATAGACATCGGAACGTATAAAAATTTAAAAAAAGCAAAAAAGATTTTGCCATCTTTATTTAAAAAGCCAGCTGTTTTTTTTGATCGAGATGGAGTGATAAATGAAGAAAAGAACTACGTTTTCAAAAAAAAGCAATTTATTTTTAAAAAAAATGTACTAAAAACAATTAAATATTTGAATAAAAAAAATATTTATGTATTCATAGTAACTAATCAAGCTGGAATTGCAAAAGGCTACTACTCTGAAAAACAATTTTTAAAATTGCAAAAATATGTAAAATTTTTTTTAATTGATAAAAAAATTTATATTAATGATATAAGATATTGCCCTTATCACAAAAATGGGATTATAAAAAAATTTAAAAAAGATTCAAAATTTCGAAAACCAGGAAATTTAATGATAAATGATTTATTTAATAATTGGAGCATAATAAGAAATAAATCGTTTATGATAGGTGATAAAATATCTGATCAATTATGTGCAAAAAATAGCTCCTTATATTTCGAATTTGTCGAAAATAACTTGCTTAGACAAATAAAAAAAATAATCAAAAAATTAAAAATATAATCAAACTCGAAAAATATTTAGATGACTGATAAAGTTGGAGTTGGAATATTTGTTTGGAATGGAGAAAAAACAATTAAAAATGCAATATATTCAATTTTAAATCAAAGTTATAGAAATATAGATATTATTATACTAGATAATCAATCGACAGATAAAACAGCAAATATTGTAAGAGAAATTCAAAGAAAGAACAAAACATCAAAAAGTATCAAATTAATAATAGATAAAAAAAGAAGAAAAATAGACAAAGCTTTCCAATATTTAGTCAAAAAAAGTTTAAAAAAGTACACTTTCTCTATGATACTGAATGATGATGATATTATACACAAAAAGTATGTAGCGGAACTATTATTAAAAATAAAAAAAAATAATACAGATTTAGTTTACTCTGATTTTAATTTTATCAACATGAGTAATAAAATTTACAAACCACAACCTATCAGTTTGAATTTGAAATTTTCAAAGTATCCAATATATACAAAGTTCAATAGTCACTTTTGTAACCTAATATTATTTATTTTCTTCAAAAATATGGTTCCGTTAATATTTGGGTTATTTAGAACTCAAAGCTTATTGAATTCTTTAAAATATTACAAATATTTTGACAAAACATATTCAAATTATGACGCGCTTTTTATAATTCATTTTCTTACAAGAAATAAAATTGATTATATAAATAAAAAAAGATTCTTTTACCGAGAAAAGGATAGATTCAGAATTTATACGGAAAGAAAAAATAAAGAAGTAATAACTTATACAGGCATATTTTCAAATATTAAAAATATTTACTATCAAATAATTTTCTCTATAAAAATTTTTCAAATTATTAAACAATCTAATATGATAAAAAAAAGTTTTAAATTATTATTATATTTATTTTTAATAATTAATTATTTGTGGAGATTAATTATAAATTTTTTAAAATTTTTTTATGGACTATTAAAAATATTTAAACCCAAAATTAAAAATTAAAAAGTTATTAAGAGTTATTCTTAAAAATAACTTTACCATGAGTAAAAACTTTTATTAACTCTTCAATGCCTTCTTTTAAACTAACTGAAGGTTTAAAACCTACTTTCTCAATTTTCTTATTACTAACATAATAATCTCTTTTATCTGGATCGGATACATTTTTAATAATAACAATTCTTAATTTTTTAATTACTATTTTAATTTTCTTTGCTAAACTAATTTTAGTTAAATTTGCTGAAGATAAACCTAAATTGTAAATATTATTTCTCAATCTATTAAAATTATTTATTGCGAAAATAAAAGCATTAACAACATCTTTTATGTGTACATAATTTCTTCTAAAATGCGGTTCATAAATAAATAATTTTTTATACTTAACTGCTTTCATAACAAAATCATTAACCAACAAGTCTGTTCTCATTCTATATGAAAAACCAAAAACCGTTGCTAACCTAAAGCAAATTGAGTTGTTATGTTCCATAATTAATTTTTCTGCCTTGGCTTTTGTAGCTCCATATAAAGAAATTGGATTTAACGGAGAATTCTCATCACAAAATTTATTTTTTTGACCAATTCCATAGCCAGAATTTGTTGTTGGATAAATTATTTTCTGATTATTTTTAACATATTTTAAAATAATTTTAATTGAATCAATGTTTATTTTTTTTGCTTTATTTTTAAATTTTTCACATAACGGTGCCCCTACTAAAGCTGCTAAAGGAATTATGAAATCAACATCTTTTACATATTTTTTAATTACAGTCTCTTTTGAAATATCATCATTAATAAATTGAAAATTGTTATAAGAAAATAAATGCGATAATGAATTTTTATCGTATTTTTGAATATCTATTGCTCTTACGAAATAACCTAATCTGACTAATTCGGTGGTTAACATTGATCCGATATATCCTGCGGCTCCTGTAACTAAAATTTTAAATTTCATTTTTATAATTTAATTAAAAAAATTTATATTATTTAATATTTTACAAATATTTATAATTTTTTCTTTTGTAAGCGAAGGATAGTTTCCTATATAATATCCATAAAAGTGCACATGATCTACTTCTTTGTAATTATTATAATTAATCTTTCGAATGAAATTTTTTAAATAAGGCTGTCTCAATTGATTGCCACCTCCTGCATTACCCCTTCTAAACTCAATTTTATTTTTTTTCATAACGCTCTCTAGTACATCTCTATTTCGTAAATTTTTATCTCTTAAAATTAATGGAAAGGCATAATTTGAATTTCCTTCTAATTTGTAATCTGTTCTATAAAACTTAGGATTTAAGTTTTGCAAAAATATATTAAAATTTTTTCTTCTACTTAAAATATTTTTATCCAAACTACGTAATTGATTTATTCCTATAACCGCAGAAATCTCATTATTTCTTAAATTGTAGGCTGGATATAAAAAAATAAATTTTGGGGATAAATTAGGATATTTATTAATCATCAATTTTTCAAATTTTCTGTTTCCGCTTTCTCTTACCATGCCGTGAGATCTTAACATTCTTGCTAATTCATATATTCTTTTATTATTAGTGCAAATCATACCCCCTTCTATAGTTGATAAATGATGGGCATAATAAAAAGAAAAATTAGAGATAAGTCCAAAAGTCCCTATTTTTTTATTCTTAAAAGTTGCGCCATGAGACTCGCATACGTCTTCTATTAGAATAATTTTTTTTCTTTTTAAGATTTTTAAAAGTTTATTGGATAAACCATTGAAACCTTGGGCGTGTGTTATAAAAACTGCTTTCGTTTTGTTAGTAATGCTTTTAAATATGTGATTTTCATCCATGCATAAAGTTCTCGGATTTATATCTACAAAAACTGGCTTAAAATTGTTTTGAATTACTGAAGCAATATCTGAAATCCACGTTAAAGTGGGAACAATAATTTCGCCGGTCCCATATAAAATTTTTATTATCAATAAAGTTATTAAATTTGCCGACGACCCAGAGTTAACAAAAATACTATATCTAATGCCCAACCATTTTGACCATCTTTTTTCAAAATCCTGGACTTTTATAGATTGTGTAAAGATTCTTTTTTTATTTTTTTTAAGAAAGTCAATAATTGCAGACACATCGTCTTTTGAAATATTATTATCCATCAAAGGGTGATTAAAATGATCCATCAAAATTATTTTTTAAGTTATAATTTTTTTATAAATTAAATTAAGCTTTATAAACATTTTTGCCAATTAATAAGTCGACAATAGACAATAAAATAAATAAATGTGCTAGTTCGATATGGTTGTAAGCTTTGGAATTTATCCAAAAATTTATTCCATGCTTATTTATTTTTTTTAGAGGGTTATTAAAACTATTGCCGGTAAATGTAATAAATTTTAAATTTGCTTTAACACACCACTTTGCAGCATTCACAATATTTTTAGACTTTCCAGAAGAAGATATTAAAACAATTAAATCATTATAATCACAATACATTTTTAAAGCTTCTCTCATCCAATTTTCGTGTCCAAAATCATTAGCGAAGCAAGTAATTAAATCTGGTTCATTAAAATTTATCGATCTAATTTTTGCATTTTTAGTTAAATCAACAGAAACATGACTAGCAATTGATGCGCTTCCGCCGTTGCCTAAAAATACTATTTTATTATTTGACGCATTACACTGTCTAAATAATTCGGAAGTTAATATTATTTCTTTCTCCAAAGAAAAATTTTTAAGAATTTTTATAAAACTATTTTTATTTTTTTTTAAGAAACTCATAAATAGTAATCTAGATATTAATATTTAATTTTCAATGAAATTCTTTGCTTAAACTAAGATTCTTTCGTATTGAAAATTATTCGACTTCCCTGACTTTCGAATTCAACTGGAATTACTATAAAGTTTTTCATTTTTTTAATAAAAAAATTTTTGTTATCTTTAGGAACATAAAATAAAAAAAACCCCCCTCCACCAGCGCCTAATAATTTTCCTCCGATAGCTCCATTACTAATACCTTGGCTATATATAGAATTAACTTTATATGAGGATACTGATGAGCTTAAAGCTTTTTTAATCTTCCATGTTTCATTTAAAAGCAAACCAAAATCATCAAAATTATCATTCCTTAAAAAACTTTTTGCTAATTTTACGTGTTCAAGAATTTCTAAGATGCTATTTCTCTTAGTATTGTCCAGTTTTTTTACATACGTTTTTGCAATATGATTTGCTGTTCTTTTAATTCCTGTGAAAACTAAAAATAATCTTGAGCTAAAATCTTTTAATGTATTTGAATTTTTTATAATAGGGGTAACCTTGATATCACCGCTTTGCAAAAATTTAATTGTGTTAAATCCACCGTATGACGCTATGGCTTGATCTTGAGAACCAACTATTTCCTTTAAAATTTTCTGTTCTAAAGACAAACTTTTAAAAGTCAAATTTTTTTTGTTTATACTTTTTTTTAAAAAAAAATTATTTAGTAAATTTAATAAACCAACAACAAAAGCTGAACTTGATCCCATTCCGCTTTTAGCAGGCAAATCACCATCATAATGTATCTCCAATCCTGAATTAAATTTCATATTTTTTTTAAATAAACCTAAGCCTTCTCTAACAGCTTGATGGTGAATATTTTTAAGATCTCCCACGTGTTCAATCTTTGAGTATACAATTCTGTATTTATGTTTAAAAAAAGGAGGTAGGTTTCTACAGGATATATAAATATATTTATTAATTGATGAAGAAATTACTTCCCCACCATTTCTCAAATACCATTCTGGATAATCAGAACCTCCACCAAAAAAGGAAATTCGATAAGGAGTTTTGGAAATAATCATTAAAAATGATTTAATAAACTCAATTTTATATTTTGAGAATCTAATTTGTATTTTTTAAGCAAGTAATCTCTTCCTCCATTTTCAAACACATGTTCTTCAGGCAAAAAAATACTTTTGATTTTTGGATAAATTTTAAGACTACTAAATGCCTCAAAGACTGCACTAGATAAATTGCCGGCTAAACATTGCTCATCTACCACCAATATCTTTTTATTATTTCTTAATTTTGCAATTAATTTTTTAGAAATTGGTTTTGATCTAAACAGATCAACTACAAAGTACTTGTCATTATTATTTTTTAAAACTTCTAGACATTGGCTTAATATTCTTCCATGACTTATAATAACAATTTTGTTTTTGTCAAAATTACCTATTATTCTAAAACCTTCCTGAAAATCCTTATTAGATAAATTAGAAATATTGTCCTGAACATGATGCCTGTCTAATCTTACATAATTTAAATCTTTATTATTTTTAATAATGTCTTTTGCTAAAAACTTGACTGTTAAATTGTCACTAGGTGTAAATATTTTAGTACCAATTATAGATCTTAAACATGCAAAATCTTCTGTTGCATAATGTGTTGGACCTGCATCTGCATAACCAAGCCCTATACCTACTGAAAGAATAGTCATAGGCAAATTCATTATGGAAGGTCCACATTTTATTTGCTCAATAGCTCTTAAAGAAATAAATGGAGCCATCGCATAAACAAAAACTTTATTCTTTTCCAAGGCAAGGCCTGTCGCCACATCAAACATAGCCTGTTCTGATATTCCACAATGAATAAAATTTTTAGGAAAATCTTTTCTTAAGCGATCAAGAGCTTCCGCACCAAAATCTGCACTTAAAAAGTAAATTTTTTTATTAACTTTTAAAGCTTCATAAACTTCTTTTATAAATACATCTCTTTGTAGCATCATTTAATTTCTTCTCTGGATTTTTCTATTTCTTGAGTATTTAAAGGATTCCAATAATGCCACTTTGGTACATTTTCCATAATTGAAAAACCTTTGCCTTTTATAGTGTTAGCTAAGATTATTTTTAAATTCTTAGTTTTTTTACTAAATGCTTTATTTAAATGCTGAATATTATGACCATCACATTCTATTACATCAAATCCAAAGCCTTTTAATTTATCTTTAATGGGACTTAATTTAAGACAATCGTCAGTTTTTCCTAAAATAATCAATAAATTTTGATCAACAATAATTTTTAAATTATTTAAATTATAATGCTTTGCAAATAACAAGGCTTCCCAAGTAGATCCTTCGTAAAGCTCTCCTTCACTTATGATAACATAAACATCTTTATCAACTTTATCTTTTTTGTAAGACAAAGCCAAACCGCAGCCGACTCCTAGGCCATGTCCTAATGAACCGGTTGTTGCATCTATGCCTGATATTGAAGTATTTCCAAAAACACGAAGTTGACTTTTGAAGTCTTTTTTTCCCCAATTATTCCATTCTTTGGCAGAAAGAACTCCAAAATTTTTTAAAATTGGATAAAGAGCTACAGTAGCGTGACCTTTGCTAATTATAATTTTATCGTAAAATTTAGATTTTTTTTTATCAAATCTAATAAAGTTTTCATAAAACAAACATACCAAGATCTCAATAATTGAAAAAACAGAGCCAGGATGTCCTTGTCCTACTTGTAAAAATTTTTCAAATAATTCTTGTCTATATTGTTTTGAAATATCAACTAAATTTTTTTTTTTGGACATTTATTATTTTCTAGTTATATAATTTTCTTTTTATAGCAATATTAGTCATATCTAATATATTTTTAACTGCATTATCACCAAATTTTTCTTTTATTTTGATTAAAAAGTTTTTATCCGTGTGATATTCAATGAATTTTTGATCTCTAATTTTTAATATTTCACCTGCCGAAAGACTGGCTGTAGGCAAAGGCTGTGAATTATAAGAATGAAAAGAATATCCCTCATAATTTTCTGGGAGTTTAATTTTCTGATCAACAGCATTTTTATATAATTGACTTCCTGGCAAGGCCATAGCGGCATAGGTATTCCATGCTCTAGTACACAACTCTTTACTTAATTGAAAAGTTTTTTCTATAGTCTCTTTTGTATCGCCAGGTAATCCATAAATATAATTTGCCATAACATCAATATTAGCGTTGTGAACAGCGTTAACTATTTTGTTAACATCAACATCTTCAAATTTTCCTTTAGCAACTTCAAGTCTAACTTTTTTATCTCCACTTTCAATTCCAAGACAAAGCCATTTTATACCAGCTTTTCTAACCAATTCTAAATTTTCATGTCTTTTAATTGTGTCAATTCTAGAATACGCCCAAAGTCTTAGACTGTCGTCTTTGTTTCTTTCTTTAAGTAAATTGCAAATTGGAACATAATACTTTGGATTAAGTAAAAACATTTCATCTACAATTCTAATTGTTTTAACTCCATAACTAATTAATTTGTCAAATTCTTTAATAATAAATTCAGGGGACCAAAATCTCATGCCACTGTAATTTCCTGCAACGCCAATTTCTTGTTCATCATTCCTATTAAGAATATTAATCATACAAAATTCACATTTAAATTGACAGCCGAGCGAGGTTTGAATCGCGGCATAAGGCGTCCTTTGCTCTTCGATATACTCAGCATGCCACATTGGTGACCTGTACAAATCAAAAGGTTTTTTATTATAAGGCAAAAGATCCCAAGCGTATCCCGGCATATCAATATCCATTCTTGATTGCGGCACTAGTTTTTCTACTGAATTAAAAATAATATTTTTTTTTTTATCTCTAAATACAATTCCATTAATTTTTTGTAAATTTTCATCGTTAAAACCATCTAATTTCAAGACATTCCATAGTGCATAAATACCTTCATTTGAAAAAACAAAGTCAATCTCATTTTCATTTTTTAAAGTTTCTACTGGTAATGCCTGTACATGCGAACCAACAAATGAAATTTTAAAAAACTTATCTTTATTTTTTAAAAATTTAGCTAAACGAGTGGCTCCACTCATATTAGTTGTTCCCGCATTAACATTCTGTCCGTAAACAACGAAACATAATAATCTTGGATTTAATTTTTTTATTCTTAAATAAGCATTTTCATCGCTAAGATTTTCAGCCAAACAATCTAAAATTGCGACTTTATAATTTTGAGATCGACAACTCTGTGCCAAAAGCAAAGACCAGGTTGGTGTCTCGATTGCAGAGTATTTATTTGACAATTCTTGATAAATACCATTGGAATTATTTGAGGTTATAAACAATACATCTATCATAAATTTTTATTTTTATAATAATATAAATTTACATACATGATAATTTTTCTAGGAATTTAATTTATACTAATTAAAATTTTTAATACATAGAAAATACTAATTTAGCTGCCAGTAGAAAAAAGCTTGGTATACAACTACTTTTTTATGTCTTTATTGTAATTTAATAAAAAAATTACTAATTATATTATAATACAAATTATTTTCTTACAAAAAATTAAGATTGCTATAAAAACTTATTATAAAAAAAATGAAAAAAAAAATTGCACTAATTACAGGGATTACTGGACAAGACGGATCCTATCTTGCGGAGTTATTGCTTAAAAAAAATTATATTGTTCATGGAATAAAGAGAAGATCTTCTTCGCTTAACACCCAAAGAATAGATCATCTCTATATAGACACTCATTATAAAACCAATTTTTTTCTTCATTACGGAGATATTGTTGATCCTAACAACATTTTAGAGTTAATTAATAAGATTAAACCAGATGAAATTTACAATCTTGCAGCACAAAGTCATGTACTTACAAGTTTTAAAATTCCAGATTACACTACTCAAGTCAATGCTTTAGGAGCATTGAGGATATTAGAATCTATACGCGTTCTTGGTTTAAAAAAAACTAAATTTTATCAGGCATCTACTTCAGAATTATTTGGAAACATTAATAATAAAAAACAGTCAGAAAAGACCCAATTTGCACCTCGCAGTCCCTATGCAACCTCCAAACTTTTTGCCTATTGGATTACTAAAAATTATCGGGAAGCTTATAATTTATATGCCGTAAATGGTATTTTGTTTAACCACGAATCTCCTAGGAGAGGAGAAACTTTTGTAACAAGAAAAATTACCATAGGACTAAATAAAATTGCCTTAGGACTTCAGAAAAAATTATATCTCGGTAATTTATATGCATACAGAGACTGGGGTCATGCTAAAGACTATGCTGAGATGCAATGGAAAATGCTTCAACAAAAAAAACCTGAAGATTTTGTAATTGCCACAGGAAAGCCTTATACTGTAAAATTTTTTGTTGAAGAGTGTTGTAAATTTTTAAAAATTGATATCGTTTGGTCAGGCAAAGGTATTAATGAAATAGGATATATAAAAAATTTTGATAAATTACTAACTCCTCACTTAAAAAGAGGAGAAAAGATTATTTTAATTGATAAAGAATATTTTAGACCTAATGAAATTAATTATTTAAGAGGAGATGCTAAAAAAGCTGAAAAAAAATTAAAATGGAAAGCTAAAATTAATATTTACCAGCTAATTCATGAAATGATGACTGAAGATAAAAAAAATATTAAAAAAAATAATTATTAAAATTATATTATGAAACATAAAATTTATATTGCAGGTCAAGAGGGGATGGTTGGACAGGCAATTTATAAAATTCTTAAAGAAAAAAAATATAATGTTATTGACTGCAAAAGAAAGCAGCTAGATCTTACTAATCAAAAAAAAGTCGAAAACTGGTTTAAAAAAAAAAAACCCACCATTGTTATTAACGCGGCAGGAAAAGTGGGGGGTATATTAGATAACAGTTTATATCCACATGAATATTTATATACAAATACTATGATTGGATTTAATCTTTTAAAAAATAGTTTAAAATATAATGTAAAACAATTTATTAATTTAGGCTCAGCCTGCATTTATCCAAAAAAAACTAAACAACCCATAAAAGAACAATACTTACTATCATCAAAACTAGAAGAAAGTAACGAAGGGTATGCGGTAGCTAAAATCGCAGTTTTAAAATACTCAGAATATCTGCAAAAAAAATTAAATAAAAATTTTTTTACTTTGCAACCAGCTAATCTTTATGGAGAAGGTGATAATTTTAATTTAAAATCAAGCCATGTAATACCAGCGTTAATTAGAAAATTTCATGAAGCAAAGATCAATAATAAAAATGTTGAGGTATGGGGGTCGGGACTAATTAAAAGAGAATTTATAAATGTAAAAGACTTAGCTCAAGCTGTGCTATTTTTGATTAATAAAAAAATACTAGTTGGACACATTAATATAGGAGGCTCAGAACATATAACTATAAAAAATTTATCTTTATTAATAAAAAAAATTACTAATTTTAAAGGAAAAATTATTTTCAATAAAAAATATCCTGATGGTGTTAAAGAAAGAAAATTAGATGTAAATCTAATTAATAGATTGGGCTGGAAATGCCAAATAAAATTAGAACAAGGATTGAAAGATTATTATAGTTATTTTTTAAGGATTTATAAAAATCTTCAGTAATTTAAAGTCTTTAATCTATTTTTATTAACTAATCTTAAAAAAGAGATAATAAAAAAATTATATTTTGTTATAAAAAAAATTAAAATATATTTAATATTTAAACTTATTAAAATTTTATCGAACTTTTTTAATTTTATACCATTGTAATATTCATTAAAATTTTGAACTTTCCAAATATAAGTTAAAGCATAAAAATAAATCATTATCTCTGTTTTTTTTAGGGCTTTTAAATATTCTATTTTGATAATTTTAGAACTAGACAAATACTTAAAAAAATTATGTGATAAAACTTTTTTTGCAATCTTAACTGAAAAAGAATCAGCATGTAATCTAAAGTTTTCAACCTCTGAAATAATAGAATAAGAAGTAAAAAAATTAAGTTGATAAATATTTTTTTTGGCTGAATTTAATAAAATTTCTAAGGCAATTATTGTATGCATAAATCCACTGCCAATAAATTTTTTAGTTAAATTATATAATTCTAAAAATTGAAATGTTTTTTTTATTAAAATATTTGAAAGTTTAGCATTATATAATATTGTTTCTGCGATAATATTTAAGTTCACGTCTTTTTTTTCATTTGAGCCCAATTTTTGGTATTTATTATTTGTTTGAAATGGCAATAAGTTTTTACCTTGCTTATGAGAACAAATTAAAACTTCTGCGTCAGCTAACTCATTATTAAGATACAGCACTAGCTTTTTTAAACTATTTTTAAAAATAAGATCGTCATCACCAAAAAATAATAAATATTTTGTATTTGACCTTTTATATAAATTCAAAATATTTTTATCGATTCCTAAATTAGTTTTATTTTTGAAATAAATAACGTATTTTTTTTTAATTATTTTTCTTGGAATATTAGTAAATTTTTCTGAATTATCAGAAATTAATATATCAATATATTTGTAAAGTTTATCTTTTTCAATTTCATGAATTAATTTTTTTAACAATCTATTTAATTTACATTCCCTATTGTAAGTTGGAATTCCAATTGTTAGTAATTTCATGTGATATTTTTAAAAAAAGTATTTAAAAAAGAGCATATTTTTAAAATATTTAAGTCACAAGTTTTTTTTAAAAAAATTTATTAAGTATTAAAATCATAATAGTGAAACTATAAGATACGATATATTTAAAGTTTTAGAGCTATTCTGCATCTTTACTCTCTACGTCGCGCTCTTAATGCAGCTTTAAGGAAGAAATAATTATGACCAAATTTAGAATAAATTTATTTAAACTTTTTAATAATTTTTAAATGTTTAAGCTTATGAATAAATAGAAAATTTGTCTCTTTTTCTTTATAGGTAATTTTTTTATTTCGTGAAAACGCATCAACAACAAAAGAAATTGCTCCTCCAATAATTAGAAATACATTACTAACATTTTTAGATATTAAAAATTTCAAAATATAATCTGCCACTGTCATAAATAATTTAAAGTTTAAAAAAGGCTTTAATTTTTAGAACAGAATATTGCAATTGTTCTTTTGATAAACCCGGATATAATCCTATCCATAAAGTATTTTCCATTACTAAATCTGTATTTTTTAGATTACCGTGAACTTTAAAATTTATATTTTTCATATAGGGCTGTTTAATTAGGTTTCCAGAAAATAATAATCTAGTTCCAATTTTATTTTCATTCAAATATTTTATTAGATCATTTCTATTATATTTATTATTTTTTTTTAAAGTTAGCGGAAATCCAAACCAGGATGGTTCAGAATTTTTTTCAGCGCCTGGTAATATTAAAAATTCTTCTAAATTTTTAATATTCTTATATAAAAAATTAAAATTTTCTTTTCTTTTTTTTATAAAACTTTCTAAACGATCTAATTGAGCGAGACCACATGCTGCCTGCATATCAGTTATCTTCATGTTATAGCCTAGATGGGAATAAGTGTATTTATGATCATAACCAAAGGGCAAATCTCCTAATTGCCAGTCAAATCTTTTATTACAAGTATTATCTTTTCCAGGCTCACAATAACAGTCTCTACCCCAGTCTCTAAAAGATTCTGCAATTCGTTCTAATTTTTTACTATTAGTAAAAACAGCTCCTCCTTCTCCCATGGTGATATGATGTGCAGGATAAAAACTTAAAGTCGCAAGATCCCCAAAAGTTCCAACATTTTGATTATTAAATTTTGAACCTAAAGCGTCACAACTGTCTTCGATTAACCATAAATTATATTTATCACAGATTTCTTTAATTTTTTTCACATTGAAAGGATTGCCTAAGGTGTGAGCCAGCATAATCGCTTTTGTCTTATTAGTTATTGCCTCCTCAACTAAACTTTCATCAATATTATAGGTTGGGATTTTTACATCTATAAAAACGGGGATTGCTCCAAATTGAATAATTGGATTAACTGTTGTTGGGAAGCCTGCGGCAACAGTAATAACCTCATCTCCTTTTTGGATAGCTCTTTCTTTCAATTTTGGAGAGGTTAAGGTTGAAAAGGCAATTAAATTTGCAGAAGAGCCAGAATTTACTGTTAACAGGCACTTAATCCCTAGAAAATGTGCTAATTTTTTTTCAAATTGTTCATTAAATCTACCTGTGGTCAACCAACCATCTAGAGAAGCTTCAACCATATTTTTAAGTTCTAAAGAGCCAATTACTTTCCCAGATACAGGAACTTCACTTATACCAGGTACAAAATCTTTTTGTTTAAAATTAATATCAGAATAATCATTAACTAAACTTAATATTTCATTCTTTATCTTAAAAATATTATCTAGCATAAGCTAATGAAAATAATTAGTAATTTGACTTTGTGTTAATTTCAAAATGTTTTTTTTTGCAAAAAATTCTTTAAACCAAAAAGAAGTTAGCTTTATACTCTGTTCAAGATTATATTTAGTTTGCCAATTTAATATTTTTTTAGATTTATTTGAATTTAACATTAATATTTTACTTTCGTGATAAGTATTTAAACTATTAACTTTTTTTATAACTCTTACAGAATTATTAAAATCTTTATTAATTAAATTAATAACATCATTTACAGATTTATTATTTGATTTTTTTGGTCCAAAATTAAAACCAATGTTTGTTATTGCTTCTTTTTTATATAATTTCATTAGTAACAATAAATAACCATACAAAGGGTCAATCACATGTTGCCAAGGCCTTATAGAATTTGGTGATCTTAAAATTAGTTTTTTTTTTTTGGATAAGGAGCGAATATAATCTGGTAAAATTCTATCTTTAGAAAAATCACCTCCTCCAATAACATTTCCCGCCCTTGCTGTTGCTACAAAAATATTTTTCTTTTTAAAGAATGATCGGTAGTAAGAATTAACTACTAATTCCACGCAAGATTTAGAATTACTATAAGGATCAGATCCGTCTAAAATATCACTCTCTTTATAATAGTTCTTTTTATTGCTGTTCAAATAAACTTTGTCTGTTGTAATGATTAAAGCAGATTTAATAAATTTTATTTCATTTAAAATATTTAAAATATTTACAGTTCCTAGAGTGTTTACTTCATAAGTATATTTTGGATTAACATAGGACTCTCTAACCAAAGATTGAGCCGCCATATGAACAACAAAATCTGGAGAAAATTTTTTAATAGAATTTTTTAATTCAACGTAATCTCTAATATCGCCAAATATAGTTTTGTAAATTTCTTTATCTAATTTAGCCAAATTATAAAGATTTGGATTTTCGTTAGGTTTTAAAGAATAACCTGCAACTTTAGCACCAAGTAAATTCAAAAAAATTGAAAACCAGCTTCCTTTAAAACCAGTATGACCAGTTAAAAAAACTTTTTTTCCTTTCCAAAATTTACTTAAGGATTTAAGATTATTAGTCATTCCAAATTTTCCAAGGGGCTTTATTTGAGAACCAAAGATTATTTAAATGCCTCTTATCTCTTAATGTGTCCATACAATACCAAAAATCTTTATGCTTATGTGCCAATAATTTTTTTCTTTGGGCTAAAATTGGCAAAACATGAGTTTCAAATATTGAATTTTTTTCGTTTAAATATTTAAAAATTTCTTTGTCACAAACAAAAAAGCCGCCATTGATCCAACTTTCTTTTTTTTGATCTTTTTCTAAAAATTTAGTCACTTTATTTCCTTTAAATATAACTTTTCCAAAATGTGGTGTGGGCCTAACGGCAGTAAGAGTCACTGTTGGTTTATTTTTTTTATGAAACTTTATTAATTTTTTTATATCTACATTGCTTACCCCATCGCCATAAGTTAAACAAAAAGTATCGTTTATATATTTCTTAACTCTTTTTAATCTTTCTCCGGTGTTACTGTTTTTCCCTGTATTTATCACTCGAACATTCCATTGTGTATTTTTTTCTATATAATTTTTTAAATATTTTTTTATAAAGCTCACTTTATAACCGCCACAAATTATAAAATCTGAAAATCCAAAAACAGAATAATATTTAATAATGTGCCACAAAATTGGTTTTTTACCAATTTTAACCATAGGCTTTGGAATATAATCACTTTCCTCTGAAATTCTCGTTCCTAAGCCTCCAGCGAAAATTACGAGTTTCATAAAAAATTAAGAATTAAAAATTAATCAATTATTATACTAAATATAATATCTAACGTATGCAGTTTATTTGTTATTATATTTAATGCGAAAACACACTAAAAGTTTTTTTTAAAGCTACTTTAAAATCAGTAAATTTAAATTTTTTAAATTTTTTTTTTAACAGGTCACCAGAACTGTAATAATCTAAATGTTTTTTAGAAGAAGAAATAACAATCAATTTTTTAAATTTTTTTTGAATTTTTTTACTAAAAAAATCAAAAATATATTCTAAATTTATCCAATTTTCTGCGGTCACATTTAATAAATTTCCTTTAAGATTTATATTTCTTTTTTTGATTAACAATTCTAAAAATTTGCATAAATCGTTCACATATAAAAAGTCTCTAACTTGAGAATTGATGTTAATCTTTTTTTTTTTATTATGCTTTAAACTATAAAATAAAGTACCCAAAAGTCTTTTTTTATTTACATTTCCACCCATGATTAGACTTGGTCTGAGCCATATATATTTAATTTTATTGTTAATTTTTTTTTTTACGTATCGTAGAGCTTTTGCCTTGGCAATGCCATAAGAACTTATTGGTTTTGTTTTTACATTTTCTAAAAATGGAAGTTTAGCCAAACCATATTCTTCTATTGTTCCAAAAAATATAATTTTTTTTAGATAAGTTGTATATTTAATGCATTTAACCAAGTTTATTACTGGCAAAGTTGTATTTTTATATTGTAATTTATCTTCTTTTTTTGTTCTAATAGTTGGTATTGTTCTGGCTGCTAAATGAATTATTATATTTGGTTGATATTCAACTAAAACATTTTTAAAAATTTTTAAATCGCTCAAATCGTAAAACTTATTTTGCAAATTAATTATTTTGTAGCTTTTTTTTTTTAAATAATTAGATAAATACGAACCAACATACCCGTGCGCGCCCGTAATAAGAATTTTTTGTTTATTCATTTTCGACAAAATACTTTGAGATAAAAATTTATTTTAAATATTAATAAAAATTTTTTTAAATAGTGCGAAACTCTAAATATATCATATTGAAATGTTAACATTGTATAATTTGTATCAAAAAAATTTTTCAGTGCATAAATCAAGCCAATTGAGCTATTAGTAACGGTAAGCTTAACGTGTTACCACGCTTCCACACCCGTCCTATCAACGTCGTAGTCTACGACGGCTCTATAGGAAGAACTAGTTTTGA
>Ga0209401_1000124_pt1 | contig 51403 bp, 22 predicted proteins | sample M_140807_MF_Meta_FD_187318 | JGI IMG/M metagenome (GOLD analysis project Ga0209401, IMG submission 187318) | Freshwater microbial communities from Lake Montjoie, Canada to study carbon cycling - M_140807_MF_MetaG (SPAdes) (version 2) | ecosystem: Environmental > Aquatic > Freshwater > Lake...
GCTTGTCCAGAGTTAGCATCTACTGTGCTACGCTTTTGAACGCCGTTGTCACCATGGGTAACGCTAACTTTTTGTAGTTGAACGTTTTCCATCATAGCCTCTTCTTCGTCACGATCTTGTTCCATGTCACGTGTTAAATCTTTGCCTGCTTCTTCAGCATCATCATCAAACTCAGAGTCAGATTCATCATCGCCGCCGCCCATGATATCTTCAAACTCAGCCATTAACTGGTCAAGCTTGTCTTCAATACGGATAACAGCATCTTCAACTTCATCATGATCCTCGTCATCACCTTCGTCTTCAATGTCAATGACTTCTGTTTCTTCGTCATCACTGTCTAACATGTCATCTAAATCATCATCTTCTTCATCTTCGTAAACGCCGCCGGCTTCGTCAACGTTGATTTCGTCTAGTAGATCGCCAACTTGGCCACCCATGTCATCGTCCATGTCATCCATCATTTCTTGTTCCATGATAGATTCGTAGATTTCACGGGATTTTTCTACAACGATATCGTGAAATAATTCACGGGCTTGTTCTTCATTCTCATTGATAATAAGATCAATGAGTTTTTCAAATTTCTTGTGGTCCATTATTTGTTCTCCTGAATAGAAATGGCTTACGTAGAATTATTTAGTGCATAGCTAAGAAAAGTGCGTTATAAGTACGTATTTTTCACATTTTCACTAGACATAAGCAAAAAAGGGGCTTACGCCCCTTTTTAATAGAATTATCTAAGATTTATAATGTTGGTGCTGCGCCTTCAGCACTAGCTTGAGGACCATATTGACTTTGAATTTTTTTCAAATAAGTTCTTTTTTCATAGGATCTTACATCTAACATTCTTCTCAATTTTCTTATTTGTTTTAGTGTAAGCTTAGTTTTCCTAGAGGTACGCCAAACAGGTTTACTATTGTCAGCTTCAATATCCTGAAATCCTTGTACAGCCGGGTCAAATAATTCTAGTAGTATCATAATATCTATTTATCTAGTTAACCAGGTGCAACGCCGCCAGCTTGTGGTGCACCACCTGCTGATTGAACTGGGCCTACTACCTCAGGTGAAGCAGGTGTACCACCTGCGGCTTCTTCAGGTGGTGCTTCCTCTATATCTGCTGCTGTTTGCTCATCACCTTCCATGTCACCAATTGAAACACCAATATTACGTAAATCATTACCTTTTGGTGTTTCATCTTCTTCTTTATTATTTTCCTCACGCCACATTTTTTCGTTTCTATTAATTTCTTCTTCACTTAAGCCCAAGAATCTTTCTAAAGCAAAACGTTTTGAAATATATGGTAGCGCTTCCATTTGAGCAAAAACAGTAACTCTTGCAGTATCTAATTCACTTTGACGATAAGATGCAAAGTTTTGCGGAGGATTAAACTGTAAATTAAATAAACCTGAATCAATGTTAAATCCGCGCCATCTTAAGAATAGTTTAAATTCTTGGTCTAGTTTCATTGCAATATAATTTTGCAATCTTTCGCAATATTGATTAAATCTATATTCTTGAATTAGAGCGGTACCAACACGACCGTCGCTCATTGGTCTATCACTGTCATCAGGACCAGTTGGTAAATATGAACTTGGAACACGTAGACCACGTGCTAATCTATTGTTAAAGTATTTTAAATCGTCAATTTCACCTAGATTTTGACCACCTTGTAATAAGTCAACCGAAGACCCTCTACCATCTGCGGTTACAGGAAAGAAGTAATCTTCGTTCATTGAATTCTTGACAAATATACCAGAATCTATGGCAAAAGTATGGAAATCATGCCATTTGTGCAATCCATCAATAGTTATAGTACCGGTGTCTCTATTTGCAATTTTACGGATTTTAACTACACGATGATTAAAGTTATTAATTTCTTTTACAAATTGTTTCCAATTTTTATAACCAAATTTAGTTAATAAACGATCCATTTTACTATAACCAAATTTGTCAAAGTTTATTTTACATTGGGCATTCTTATAGTCAAGCGGGATAGAATTTGCTTCTTTAACTAAACTCAATAACTTAGTGTCAGTATCACATTTGGTCAATGCTTCATTCTTAGTAAAACTGCCACTTTTTACAATTTCAGATACTCGTTGCAACATGTCAAAAGTTAAATTAACAGGTTGATTTTTAATCTTAACTCTGTATTCACAATTAGCTTTAGTTTGTGCTAAAGCCTTTGGATTCTCAGCAAGATATTTTTTTCTTGCCTTTCGCATATGTTCTTTATAATTAGCAGCAACTTGAACATCATTGGTTCGCATCCAAACAGCTTTTTGTTGAGCTTGGCGAATATTCCAAAGTCCAATTAATCTTTCTTCTTCGGTCAAGTTTTTCCAATTTTCTTTTAAAGTGTTAGAAATCTTAGAAGTTATCTGTTGACGATACTCGTCACTCATTGTGATCCAAAAATCTTTCTTTTGTGCTGCATGATACAATATATGATCTTCTTTTTCCATATAAGTAAGATTTATAGGATCGTTATTAAATCTATTAGAATCTTTATGGTGAATCACAGTCCTAGGCTTCATTGCGTTTTCAGGTAGATAACTGAATTCTTGATGCTTGCCTAACTCTCTAAAAAACTCACCTACCATTCTGTGAGTCCAAATCCATTTTTTACTCTCGTGATCAAAAACTTGTTGGTACTCGTTAGTCTTACCACCAGATATAGGAACATTTTTAGTGTTGAATGCTATCAAGCTATCATTTTCAGTTAAATCCTTAGCTTCAACAAACCCTTTACCAAATACAGGAATTTTATGATCTGGTGTACAAACAAGAGTTTTTCCATTATCAAAAGTTAATTCAATTACTTCGGTATTCTTTCTAGTAATACCTGCCCAATTAATAACACCAGGCACTACTTTACCTGTTTGTGGATCGCAACTATATGCCCAGTTCTCTTTACCTGCTTCAAATTCATTAATTATCTCTTGTAATTTTAATGTTCGTCCATCCAGTAAAGGTATCTTGGTTTCTAAATCCAAACAAAGAGGATTGTATGTAGCATCTACAATACTTTGCCCACCATACAAGCTAGGTATTCTACGTTGATGAATTTCATTTTTAATACGTTCAACAAAACTCATAGCCATATGACTAGGCATATTACCAACGTCAATTTTAAATACTCTACGCTCAGGTGCTCGCTGTACACGATAGATTAGAACCGCATCTTCTAACAATTCTTTTTGTTTATAAACTTTAAAGACGTTTTCTAAGATAGATTGACCAAAAGGCCAAAAACGATCTAGACCTTCTGTTAAACTTAAATGTACTATGTGCTTAGCGTCAATGGCTGATTCACTTTGCCCTAATGTAAATCTACTGCCAGTAGTATTGTAGGGCATTGCTGGCACTGTATATGGTGTGTTTGTGCCACCGCCTGTTCCACCTAGACCAGTTGCTGGATTAGCAGCAAAGTCTGTATTAGTTTTTTGTGCCACTGAAAGATTTTGTAAATTAATGTTAATGTCTTTAAGAACATATTGTTCAGGTAATTTACCTTCACTTTCATTTACGATTACCTTAATAACCTTAACCATATCTACCCAATATAGTTTAAAGTTTTCAGGATCTCTTACAAATAGTTGATCGCCGTATTTGATAGTATTGCGAAATATTTTAAAAACTCTAGTATCAAACTCATTTAATTTACACCATTGTTGTAATTGAGTTTTTAAAATATTAATTTCATGGGGAGTAGGATCGTCTTTAAATTCAAAGTTAAAAGGCGTTTTGTTGTGTTCGTTTTTCTGTGTACTAAACTCAGAGATAATATCTAAACATGCGTTAATTTCAGCATCAACGTCCATCATTTCATATTGATTATAGCGTTCTATACGATTTGGGTGGCCAGTGTAGACTTCAGGTAGTCTACTCATGTAGTTTTTATAACCAAATTCAGTATTGTTCCAACCACCAGTCTCACTACCATTTTGACCTGGACTGCCATTCCAAGCGCCTGAGTTACTGTTTACACCGGAAATAGGGCTAGATATACCACTACGATTTAGAAATTTCTTTTTGTAAGTCATATTGTATTTAGTATATCAAGACGAACGGCGCATTATCTTTTCTAGTATAGAGTTAGATTCCGCTACCTTATCAACCATTTCTTGCATTTTAGCGGTAATTGAATTTCTTATGTCAATCATAACTCGAACCATGCTATCATCGGTAGATGATAATGCTGTGCTAGTTGGAGCTGAGCTTTGTACTGCCGTACCTGATGCTTTAGAAGATCCAGATGCTGCCTCAGTTTTTGGTCCGGCTATTTCAAAGTGAGGTGGATCACCGCTTACTGTTTGCATTAATCCTTGCCTTCTTAGTGCTGCTACTGCTTTAGGATCTTGGTAGTTTTCTTCAGCGAGATCGACCGCCATACCCTTTTCATGTTTGCTAGATCCGGCCGGAGCTGCCGGAAAACGACTAAGGCCAGCTTTATACTTGTCGTGTAATTCTTTTTGTTTATCACTAGTTCTATGACCGCTAGTAATAGTTAGAGATTTTCCTGTTTGTGCGGCATAATCTTCTGATGCAGCCTTTAGCCTTTTTAGCAATTCAGGATCTAATCCTGATGTATTTCCTTTTAGAGACTCTCTACTACCACCTCCTGCACCTGCGCCACCACCTGTACCTGCCCCACCGCCTGTTCCGCTAGATTTGCTAGGTGGATAAAAATAGTCTCGTGCTGCTTCATATGCACCCCCGGTGGCGTAGCCAACTGCGCCACCAAGTGCGGCGCCTGCCGCGGCACCGAGCACAGGCATACCCACATACGCACCGGCAATGCCACCGGCAATTCCACCTGCTGCTGCACCAACGCCGGCGCCAACGCCCTTTGGACTATTTATTTTGTCCAATATTCCGCTGAATCCACCTAAAGAGTCATACAATTTCTTTGCTTCAACGGCCAGTTTACCAAGTTCTGTTATTACAAGCCTTGTAACATCCATTAAATTTACACCGAACACTTGTTCAATCCATTTGTTAGCAGGTTCTAATACATTTTTTTTCAAAGAGTCCCATGAGTCTTGCATGATCTCTTTAGCTTTTTTCATTATGGTTGCCATGTCAGTCGCAAAAGGGTTTACACTTAGAACAATTTGATCTCCTTTTACTTGCATGTTCCTTATTGCGGCATCATATACATTTTGTTGAGCTTTTAAGGCATCCTCCACGCCCTTGGCGATCTTTTCAGCTAACTCTTTTTGATTCTCTACGGCGTTTGTTCCTCCTTTAAGTGCTCCACTGTAATTTTCCAGGCTAACACCAAAAGCTTCGGCAGCTTCCTTACTGTATATAAAGCTAGTACCTAAGTCGCCCACACGTTGTTCCATACCCTTAGCCGTCATTTCTATTGCTTTAGCAGCAGCTTGTTGTGGTGTTAGGGATGCATCTTCAGCCAATGCTACAAACTTACGAACATCTCCCACAGCGTTTTGTAACCCAGCACTTAAACTTGTTACTGATCCTCCTGTTGCAAGTACATTTCTTATCGCCGCGGTAGTAGCCGCATCAAAACGAGTAGAAAACCCAGCTATAATAGCTTCCTCTCTTTTAATTTTATCTTCTATTGCTTTTGCCTGATCCGGATCACTCTCCTTCATCGCATTAGCTTTTTTTTGTAATTGATTATAATGAATTTGGATATCCAAACTGGCTTGGGCTTCTTGCTGTTTTTTCTTAACAGTCTCTACATCGTTTCCAGTTAAAGCAGATAATTCTAAAATATTTTTAGTATATTCTAGCGAACCTTTTTGAAGTGCTGCTTGTGTTTTCTGAGATGCATTTAGTTGAATATTAGTTGATCCCAAATACTTTACATAATCTGCCATGTATACGGCTAATTCTTCTTTTGGTACTCCCAAACTATTGAATTCTGCTAATACTTTAGGGCCCACCGCAGCCATTCCAGCAAAAGTCTTTACTCCCTCAGACATATTTTTACTAAAGATCAATAAGTCACCGCCTGCTTTGCCAGCAGCCGAGTATAACTTATTCATGTTTAAAGAATAATATCCTGCAGCATGGGCCATTTGCACTAGCTTATCGGAAGGAAGGTCAAAAGCTCCACCAAACTTAGCAACTTGATCTTTTGTTTTTACCATGGCCTCTGCTTGGGCAGCAAAAGCTTGTACTAATTTTCCAGCTGCTTGTACTGCTACCCCTAGTACACCTGCAAATCCGCCCATTTGTTTAGCCATATCACCAACAGTGTCGGTAACCACGTTTACCCCGGCGGCAACTTGTTTAAAGCTAGATTCGCTACTTATTAGAATTCTAGTGAAAGACTCTACAGCTTGCATGCTAGCTTGAAACGCCTCTGCACTCTTTTTGCTTAACTCATTCTTGGCTTTTTCTGCTTTATTTTGAGCTTCGCCGAGTAGGGTACCATCCCTTACTGTTTCGTAATGATTACGATACGCTTCGTTTAATCTGGTAATAACTTCGGGATCTAAATTTTCAGCCATTTTTGTGTCCAATAAATATACTTATAGTATTTAGTATGGGCAAATTGCCTATTCTTAAACATAAGGAACCCCGATGACTATAAACAATAACCCACTTAGACAGTATTTTCGCAGACCTGCGGTACATTTAAGACTGCCCAGCAAAGGTAAATATTACGCTGACCATGTAATAGACATGCCACCCACAGGTGAATTGCCAGTTTACCCAATGACTGCTATAGATGAAATAACCGCAAAAACCCCCGATGCTCTGTTCAATGGCTCGGCTATTCCTGAGTTGATTAAAAGTTGCATACCTGATATCAAAGATCCATGGTCTATTAATAACGTTGACTTAGATGCTATATTAATTTCTATTAAAGCAGCCACTGGTAGCGGAGAAATGGACTTAGATACTATATGCCCCGCATGCGAAGAAGAAAGCAAATACGGTTTAAATTTAGTTGGAATGTTAACTCAGTTAAAAGACGTAGATTACGATGAAGAATTTATTATCAATGACTTGGGTATTAAATTTAGACCAGTTACATATAAAGAAATGAATTCAGCCAGTGTAAATCAATTTGAAATTCAAAAGGTCTTTAATTCAATAGAACAAATTACCGATGACCGTGAAAAGTCAGAAAAGATTAAAACATCCATTATGATGATTACTGAACTAACTATGCAATTATTAGCAAATGCCATTGAGTATATTAGTACGCCCACAGCCAGAGTAGAGGAAACTGAATATATCTTGGATTTTCTAAAAAATTGCGATAAAGAATCTTATAACAAGATTAAAGACCATCATGCAAAACTCAAAGAAAATACTAGTATCAAGCCATTACAACTCACTTGTACTAGCTGTAGCCATAATTATGAACAACCCTTTACATTGAATACAGCCGATTTTTTCGGCTGATGCTTCTTCGCCTTGACCATGAGGGCGTTAAGAAGCTCATAGATAACTATGAAAAAGAATGTAAGGGTATTAAGAAAATGGCGTTAAGCCTATCATGGTATATGAGGGGAGGTGTGTCATATGAAGATGTTCTCAACATGTCCCCTCAAGAACGATTAGAGATAAAAGAAATTATTGACAGTAATATGGAAATAACCAAGAAAAGTCAACTCCCATTTTTCTGATTTTAGCCATAATTATTCATTTATCCAAGTGTTGTTCCATTAGAAGATGAGCTATCGCTCATCTAAGACCTCACTTCGTTCGGTCTTTATTTTTACAATCTAATAGGGTTAAGAATTCTAATTTTATTTATTTTCTTAAGAGACTCATCTGCTGTCAGGAGACCATGGTAGTGCTGTTCAGCACCACCAATGATTAAGGGAACCTGCTATGCCCATCATCCATTGTTGTCTATTCCCCGTATAATCAGCTATTTGAGCTACTATACGCTACCGGTTGCTCTGTAAAGTTTGCTGGGACTGTAGTGAAGATGATCTCTTGCAAGAGGTCTTCCGCAACGCATGTTCTATAACCCAAAGACAAAGTAGGCTATAGACTCATTCAGGGTTCGCACACATAACGAGAGCCCTGTCGGTATTCCAAGACTAAAATACTAACCAATGGTTAATATAATAATCCTGCATACTCCAGATCTGTCGGCAACGAGCCTTACCTCGGCTGACTCAAGGAGGATCGAGGTACCTCGATCAAACGTACTGTTAAACTATAGGTATTGTGATTAAATTATCAGAAGATTGTTTTTGCGTTGACTTGGTGTCTGGTGTACTGGAATAAGCTTTAAGAAGGTCTTTGTTGTTTTTAAAAAAGTGATTGAATTCTATAATAAGCCAATCACCATAATTGCCTGAAGAATAATATGTAAAATTATCTGTAACCCAAGTAAGACCGCATTGCACGGCCACGTATCTTCCCTTTCGGGTAAACTTCATGAATAGGATGTTTAAATCCCCAGCATCAGCAACCGACATGAGTTGATCTAGCCACGTATTTAGTTGCTTGCTTTCACCTGAAAGTACTAAGTGAAAAGGAAAATCAGCATAGTTCTTTGCTTCAGCATTAAACTTACTCCAAGAGTCAGGGGGAATAATATCTCCCTTAAACCCTTTGATTTGATTTTCACTTAGATTTTGCTTTCTATGTGAATTTGAGCCACCAATAAAAGCACCTGAGTTGGGCACTCTTACAAAATGATCATCATAGAGGTCGCTGAGATATTTTGCAACATCTCTTTCCCATGATGAACCTTTTTGCTTTTGTGGACTAGACATACTATTACTTAGTGTTTATCAGGGGGTATGAAAATTTTATCATTTTTCAATACTTACGGAACTCTCATACGTGGTAAATCCACTCTCTTTAACAACTTTGAGAACATTTGGAACTCTGTTGATTAATTCTTCTTTATGACTAACTAACCAAATAGATTTTTGCCTACGGCGTGACATCTCTTTAAGTATACTTAAAGAATTTTCAACACCTATGCTATCAGTACCATTGTCTAATAGTTCATCAATGAATAATACATTGATTGGTGAATATAATGATTCCCAAACGTCACGAAAAGCCCAAGACAATGCTAATATAACTCTGTTCATCTCTCCCCTTGACAAATTATAGAAATCCATTTCTCTACCCAACTCAGTAATTTCAACCTGAAGATCATTTTGAAATACTACCTGATGGGGTAGACCAATCTTATCCAAATAATGAGTAAGTCTACTATTCAAATATGACAAATTTTGGTCTATAATCTTTTTGCGAACAAACGAATCTTTACTGCTCAATAGGTCAAGTAGAAATTTCTGATGTTCTAGTGTTTTAGTCAACCTATTGATATTATCAAAATCAATTTCTTGTAGAGCTTGACTCTCCATTTCACTAATTTGTTCATCATATGGGTCAACTTCCGCTGCTTTGTTTTCTATTGAAACTAGAGTATTAGCAAGTTGACTAGAATGCTTAACCGCTTCCGCTTCAGTTTTATAATGAGTAGTAGGTTTGGCACTGACAAACACTGGATTATCTTCAAGCTCCTTTATAGTGGCTTCGAACTCATCAATATGTTTTCTACTCTCTGTCAATGATTCAATCTTTTTATTTAAGACTTCTGAATGAGATTCATCATGGAACTCCTGACCGCAAGCATAACATTTATGATCTTTGAGAGTTTTAACTTCGGTATCTAGTTTAGTCCAAGTTTTCTTTTCTTTAGCTAGATCGGTCTTTGCTCTACTAAGATTAGCATCGTGTTCAGTTTGTAAACGAACCTGATCATTATAAATTACTAAATCTTTATGTGCCTGAAGTTCTTTGTCTATATCAATGGCACTTAGTTTGGTATACTCAATAGCGAGTTTTTCCAAGTCTTCATCGTGTTTAGTTTGCCAAAGTTTCTGCCTACGCTTTAAGCTTTCAATCTGTTCTTTAACACGCTTATTGGCTTCTTCAATGGCTTTGACTTTGAATTCTTCAGCCTGGATAGAGTCTTTGCTTTCTTTAATTAGATTTTTAATTACCTCAGCTTTTTCGGAAAGGATAGTAATTCCCAAAAGCTGTTCAATGATATTTTTTTGTTCGTTGGTTTTAAGAGCAAGAAATGGTTCGCTGTACGTATTCAGCGCAACGATATGTCTAAACATATCAGCCGACATGTTGATGATTCGTTCAATGGCGTGCTGAGTTTCTCGGTTCTCACCCTGTGCATCATCGGTTGTTTTTTGCAAATCATCGTTTACATAAAATTTCAGAATATTGGGTTTGCGACCACGTTCAATCTTGTATTCAATGCCATTGACACTGAATTCAAGAGTGACCATCATGCCCTTACCATTAGTACGATTAACTAGGTTATCCTTGCGAATATTATTAATTGGAACGCCAAAGAGTGCATATGACAGTGCTTGAATCAATGAGGTCTTGCCTGTACCATTTCTAGCGCCATCACCACCTAAATCTAGGTTTTCACCTAGGATAAGGGTCAACTCTCTACGATCAAAGTTTACCGCTTGCGTTACTTGCCCGATAGATAAAAAATTCCTAAGAGCAATATTTTTTAATAAAATCATATGTTGTTATAAATTTCTAACAAAAGGCGTTTATCAAAACTTTCACTTTCAATAGCGTTAATACTTTCTAAAACGATTTGGTCAACACTTTCAAATTTCATTCCATCTGTGTTTTGATATTGTTCTACTTGGTCTACTTTTATGGGTATCAAAGTCATTTCTCTTAGTTTATGCTCGGGAATTAATGTTTCACGAATGAAGTTTGCTTCTTCATATGAAATGTCTATATCTAAATGAACTCTAACATGGCTGTCAGGTAATAGCAAACCTTTAGGGTTTTCCAATACATCACTTAGCTTATAGACTCTAAATAAAGGTTGATTGGGCCAACTATGAAATTCAGGCTCTTCGCCCCATTCCAATATCATCATGCCACGTTGGTCATCTCCTGCATCAGCATAGTTATGTGGGAAGGCATTACCAATATACCAAATGTTCTTGCGAGCCTGTCGTTTATGAAAATGCCCTGAGAAAACTTTTTCAAAACCCTCTACATGTCCATCATTGATTTCACCGTGATCAGGCATTGCTATTTGAGCATTCATAAAAAAATGAGGCAATTCAAGATGGGCAAAAAGATATTTACCTGACAATTTTGCTAACTTTTTGTAATCGTTGCCCACTAACCAAGGGGCGATAACACAGTCACCTGCTTGAAACCAATCATTAACAATAGTGATATTTGGTAGATGTTTAGCCCATTCTACAGAATGAATATCACGCCTATCCCTATAATATAAATCGTGGTTACCAGGAATAAAATATACCTGTTGAAAGTTTTCACTTAATAGTTCTAGGCTACGTAAGCCAAACTGAAGCGTTTGAATGTTAATGCTTGCCCTATGATGATTCCAATCACCCAAGAACAAGCAAGTTTCACAATTTTCTTGTTTGGCTTTCTCTACAAACCAACTGACAAAATTGATACAGTCGGTGTTGTGAACCAAAGAATTGGACTTGTTGCCATAATGTATGTCCGTGAAAACTGCTGCTTTTTTAAATAGATTACTCATCCACTGATTATATCTTATTCTTGACTATCTAGTCAATTAGATTGGTTGCCTATTCTTCGTACACGTTAATCTGCGGACCATTTGAAATACCTTGGCGAGACCATGAGGGGTTCAACCCATTCATTTCTAGGATATCATCTCTGATATTTTGGCTTCTTTTTTCTGTATTCAAAACTCTACAAAAAGAATTTGTAATAGCGGCAGTATAATATGCGAAAGGGTTCGCACTTTTAGATTCGTTAAATCGTAGGCCCACGTAGGTAAGTTGAAGTATAGCACTATTTTTCATTTCATCATTATAGGTATATCCGCGCCAATTGTACTTCATGGCATATTTTTCACACATCATAATATACATTCTAGCCAACTTATCAGTGATTTGACCATGGTCTTTGCTGAAAGATCCAGTTACCAAATCACCTTTCCAATGAGAATGCCCGATACAATAAAATTCATTCTGTTCGTTAATCTTATAGTGCTTGAAAGGTGGGAAGTTGACCTTGACATGAACCATGTCATCAACTTCGGCCTGAGTAGTAACATCTTCTAGGTCAGCAAAAATCTCATCAGGATCGGTTTCTTCAAAATCAAAAATATCCTTAGCGGTTTTCTTTTTTACCGTTTTTCTAGGTTGTTTCTGAGAAACTGGAATATGATCCCAAGTCATAACTCTAAAAACCAAGTCAGTAACTGGGATGCTCATTGGATCTACCGAGTCTTTTACTCCTGCTTCAATACTAAGTCTAGTAGCCCTTGTCTCACGGGCAGTTTGAATTATATCTTTAATGGTTTCGTGATTAATGATTTCTTCTATTGAAGATTGGGGCATATCTATGATGTAATCATATCTGTGATATTCTTTATTTTGAAAGTAACAATACGTGTTTTTGCTTTCGTGAATTTCTTTTAAAATATCTTTATTATTTAGGTAGTTAACCGTTTTTTTCGTAGTGATTGACATAGGGTCCTTGTTATTTTGCTATCGTAGAGTATAGCATACGTGTTGCAGAATTGCAACACCGAGTGGATCAAAAGGTAAAAGCAATATTATTATTTATCTTCTAAAAGTCAATGTTTTTTGATACTAAATAGTAATAAGGATAATAATATTATGGCGAACCCTACTACAGCAGAAGAATGGCAACAAGTTGTTGCTCAATATAAAGAGCAAAATGCGGAGTTAGCTAAGACAGATGTTGAGTTAACTGCCGAAGCACAAAGTCTGTTCAAACAAAGAACGCAGCTTACAAATCAAATTAACGCACTTAAATTTAATAGGCCTCCGTTTAATACAAATATATCCGAGAATGAGTACAGGCTTCAACTAACCGCACTTGAACAGCAGCAAAGACAAGTAAATATACAACGAGAGAACGTTCTGAATGAAAAGGCGCAGATTGCTAAACAAATTAGTGAAAATAACGCTGCAATCGCAAAAGCTAATACTAGTGCAGGTACCGCGGAACAGGGTCCTGCAAATGCAGAAACTATTACACCACCTGCGTCACCAGCACCAGGCGACGGGGCTATAGTTCCACCTCCTCCTCCGTTGATACAAACTTCAAGTCAACCACAAGCTATATCTTCGGCAGAAAATCCTAGTATTGTAGAAACAGCCGCAGTAGCCACTCCTCAGATAGCCACTACTAGTCTGGTAGTACCAACAGATCAAAATGATACTACGGGACTAAACGCCGGTGATCAGATTCCAGGAACTCCAATTGCTAAAATCACTATAGTGAATGATGATCGGGGTGAGCGTTTAGTACTAACTCAACCGGCAGATGTAATTGAACCACAGAAAACAGCAGATGCATACCCAAATGAATTTCAGGGTGTAGATGAAGCTATAGAATTGCAGAAAAAAATAGCTATTAATACTTCAGGCATACCGATACTAGCTGAAGATGCTGAGGGAGTAACAGTAGAGGGCGCAATTAATCCTGAAACAGGAGAAACTTATTTTCCATTCCCAATTGGTTCTGCTAAAGGATTACAAGGGGCTAGGGCAAATACTCAGTCTGAATCTACCGCACAGGCTCAAGCTAATTTTGCTCTTAAAAAAGATTGGCGTGTTAGATTAAGCTTAGCACCTAATTCTACTTATCTTTATAACGCAGCGAACGTTCAAGGTATATTACAACCTTTGATTGATACCGACGGAGTAGTTTTTCCATATACACCAAGTATACAGATTCAATATAACGCACACTATGATAATTATGATCTAACGCATAGTAATTATAAAATATACCAATATAAAAATAGCTCAGTAGATACTATTCAGATTTCTTGTGATTTTACTGCACAAGATACGGCTGAGGCAAACTATTTACTTGCTGTTATACACTTTTTTAAATCAGTTACTAAAATGTTTTATGGAAAAGATTCTATTCCTAAAATTGGAACACCCCCTCCCTTATGCTTCTTATCAGGTTTAGGATCTTTTCAATTTGATAATCATCCATTAGTTATAACAAGTTTTGCCTATAACTTACCTACTGATGTAGATTATATAAGAGCATCTGCTAGTGCGACAACAAGTGCAGGTGTAAATAAAGCACCTGCTCAATCACCGAATAATACTTCAAATCCAATAAGCAATGCCAGATTAAATAGCAGCAACACACCAATAGCTACCGGTGGTGTCACTCCTGCAACTGTTTTTGGTCAACAAACTTTAATTCAGTCTCCTTCTGCTTCATCAAGAAGACCAACTTACGTTCCTACAAAAATGAATATATCAATAACTGCAAACCCAATTGTAACAAGAAATGATATTAGTAATAGATTTAGTGTACGAGATTATGCAACTGGTAAATTGCTGCAAGGTAGTAAAAATTCAACCGTAGGTATTTGGTAATGGCTGTTAATAGTTTATACCCCGCAACTAGTCCTTACAATGTTACCGACATTGTTAATAGTAATTATTTGGATATTATGATTAATATCCCTATTCCAATGGTTCCTAGTGATATATATTTTGAAATTACACAAGTATATCAGTATAGACCTGATATGTTGGCATATGATTTATATGCAGACTCTAGATTGTGGTGGGTTTTCGCACAAAGAAATCCAAATAGATTAAAAGATCCTTATTTTGATTTTGTCGCAGGAGTGAGCATTTATATACCTAAATTAGAATTGTTGAAACAAGTATTGGGAATTTAAATGTCTAATGCAGATCCAAGCGTAAAGAGTACATCTACTAATACGGTACAACAAAACAAACAATATGTAGCATCAGGCGGTGCCAATGATGAGTCAGGTACACAAAGCTCAGGATCAGGTAATAGAGCAAACACTGTACAAGGATCTTCAGGCGCAAATGCTAGTGGTACAACACAAGCAGGTAAAGCTGAAACACCAACTGCTGTTCCATACCAAGAAGAGCCTAACAAAAGAAGACATAACCCTTTAGGGGAATTTTCTAGTTATACATATCAAATTACTCTTTACATGATTACACCTGATGCATATGACAGATTCGTAGATTCAGGTCGTCAACAAATAGATGTGTTAAATCAAGCATCGGCTAAAGGTAACGGTGGAGCATTAATAATTTGTCAAAGTGGAGGAATTAATAATTCTAGTGCTAAAAGAGCAGCCGGATTTGTATATGATTATTATATAGATGATCTAAAAATTGATTCTTATATAAATGGAAAAAGTACTCAAAGTGCAACCAATGTAACTGATATTACTTTTAATATTATTGAACCATTAGGGTTTTCTTTTATTACGAATTTAAAAAGAGCAGCAGACCAATTACAAGCATATAGTAAAACTAAAAATTATAAAGATTTACAAAATCCCACTAGACAATTCTATATTTTAGGTCTTAGATTTCAAGGTTATGATGAAAAAGGAAACCTCATGACCGGTACTCAAAAAGGCATAGATCGAACCTTAGATCCAAAAGATTCTAATAACTCTAGTGGAATTTTTGAAAGATATTATGATATTATTATTCGTGGTATTAAATTTAAAGTCAATGGTCAAGCCACGGTATATAATATATCTGCTAATTCACTGCCTCCAGGTATAGCTATGGGGCTAAAGCATGGATTTTCTACTAAAGATATACAAGTTACTTCTGATACTGTGCGAGGTGCCGTAACTCAATTTCTAGATATACTATCTAGAGAGCAACAAGAAAGGTTGAATAAAAATCAGATTGAGGTTAAAAATACATATCTTGTAGAATTTCAGGATCCAGAAATAGGTGATGCTTCTATAGTTAATAAAGCTGATTTAACCAAATTTTCTTATAGAATGCCGGTACAAAAGACATCCCAATCAACTGAGGCTGCTGCGGTTAATAAAAATGCTCCTGCGAATCCAACTGAAAAACAATTGAAATTTCGTAATAGTACACCTATTCTTCAAGCTATTGAAAATATTATTTCTAATAGTTCTTATATGAGAAATGCTGTTGCAGCAGTATATTCTAATAATCCAAATAAATCTGATAAACTTTTACCAAACGGTGCTACACGTGAAATAAGTTGGTATAATATTAGTGTAAAAGTAACTAATGCACAATGGGATCCCCAAGTAGGCGATCATGCATACACCTTTACATATTATATTAAAAAATACATAACTCCTATATACTTAAGTGCTTATGCTAAAATTGCACCTAAGTATTATGGCCCCCATAAAGTATATGAATATTGGTATACTGGAGAAAATAGAGAAGTATTAAGTTACGAACAATCATTGGATAATGCATATTTTAATGTGGCAGTAGTTCCTTCTGGTACAGGTCAATCACAAGGTGGTCCAGCTGATGTGACTACCGTACCGGGTTATCGTACTGACCAATCTAAACTATCTGCCGTAGACAAAGAATTGGAGACGATAAACACTTATGTAACTTCGTTATATGATCCAGGATCATATGCTAAAGTAAAAATTACTATAATAGGTGATCCTGATTTCTTAATGCAAGATTCTCCGGGTAGTATCAAAGCGGTATACGATAGATTTTACGGGGATGATGGATTTACTATCAATCCCAATGGTGGACAAGTTTTTATAGAAATAAATTTTAAAGAAGCGGATGATTATGATACTAATACAGGTGTACTGACCATAAACGAGAGTATTAGGTTTTGGGCATATCCTAGAGAAATACAAAATAAAGTCAAAGGTGTAAGTTATATGGTTTTAAAAGTTACCAGTAACTTCAGGGGAGGTAAATTCACCCAAGATTTAGAATGTGTGATTAACACATTCCCTGATGCCTCGGTCGTTGATTCAAACGCTAGATCAGCCAATCCCAATGCTAATGAATATGAAATAAGTGGATCCCAAGCTATTTCACCTTACGCATCACTAGGAAATGTTACTACCCAAACTACTGGATTAAAAGTAGTAAATGATGTCTTGGAATCTGCGCTTTCTCGGGTAGAATCTACAGAAATAGTATCTGTAACTACTACTCCTAACTCAGCTTCTAGTATTACTTCACCGACAGGCGGCCCCCCTAATACTGGATTAATAATATTAGATGAGGATGCTCACGGCCCTACACCTACGCCTATTCCTGAACAGGGTAGAGAAGTTAATAGTAATAATGTTCAAACCCGAGATCCTCCTCCTAGGTTTGATGTAATACGAACAGAGACTGCACAACGAAGGGCAGAGACTCTATCTGTTATTGAGAGACTTAGAAGAGACTCGGGACTATAATAAATTAAATGTTAGGTATTATACCACCACTATACAACGGAGTTAAAAAATAATGTACGATTACTTCAAGCCAAGAGGACCTATAAAGTCAAGCGAACCTGATGCAGGTAATGCTAATATAAGATCGGTTCCTGTTTTTGGCGTAGTTAAAGATAACGTTGACCCAGTTAGAATGGGTAGAATTCAGGTATACTTACTTGACTTGAACGGTCAAGATCAGGATAATGCTGATAGTTGGATAACTGTTGGACAACTTCCTAACTTTTATGGGTATACTCAACCTCGGGCCGGTAAGGAAAAGGATGATTTTGGTACATATGAAAGAAACCCTCATTCATATGGCGCATGGCAAAGCCCTCCTGAAATAGGAACTGTAGTAATATGTATGTTTGTAAACGGTGATCCTAACTTTGGTTACTATATAGGATGCGTTCCTAATCCAGATGCACTACAAATGGTCCCTGCTATAGGTGCTACAAGTAATGTAGTTTTAAATAATACAGAAGCCTCTAGCTACGGTGGCGCCACTAGATTACCTGTAACTAATATTAATCCTAATAATCCTAAATCAAATGATCCGGATTATTTTACTATGGCGAAGCCAGTTCATTCGTATACTGCTGCGATTATGAACCAACAAGGTATTATTAGAGATCCTATTAGGGGACCTATTAGTACTAGTGCCCAGCGTGAATCACCTAGTAGAGTTGGCTGGGGAGTAAGTACTCCAGGTAGACCTATCTATGAAGGTAATTATACTGATGATTCAGTACTACAGGCAGCTTTGGCTGATAATCCAAATGTAAAGGTTGTAGGTAGAAAAGGTGGTCACTCAATAGTTATGGATGATGGCGATGTTGTTGGAAATGATCAACTTATTCGTATAAGAACAGCATTGGGTCATCAAATTTTAATGAGTGATAATGGTCAAACTCTAATGATACTACACTCAAATGGGCAAAGCTACATTGAACTAGGCAAAGAGGGTACTATTGACATGTTCTCTACTAACAGTGTTAATATTAGAACCCAAGGCGATTTAAATTTACATGCAGACAATGATGTTAATATTAATGCTGCTAAAAAATTAAACATTCAAGCTGATTCTATTACCGTAAGTTCGGAGAAAGATTATAAACAACGGGTAGGTGGAGACAACATAATACAGACCTTAGGTAAGTTTACGCATAAAGTCGGTGGCGCTATGAGTATGGCTGCTAGTGGAGTAGCTTCATATTCTAGTAGTTTAGTAACTTTTATTAATGGTTTGTTTGTAAATTTAAACACTGGACAAACTTACGTAATTCCAAAAGAAGTTCCTATTCCTACTAACGTTGCACACACTGATACACTATATGATAAGGCAAAGGGCTTTTTAGCGGCACCTGGTAAATTGATAAGCATAGTATCTAGAGCACCTGCACATGCACCATGGGCTAACGCAGGACAAGGGGTTAACATACCCACTACTTTAAATGCAGATGCACAACTTTCGTCTGCACCTAGTTCGCCTCTTTCTCTGCTTAATAAATTTGCAGAGGGAACTCCTATTGCTCAAGTTACTAATGCTGTAGCTTCTACTGTACCAGCTATAGGTCCTATTAGTTCACTGATAGGATATGGCGAAACAAGCGCCTTACTAGGAGCGATATCTACTAACGTAGGAAGTAGTGCAGCCAATTTCGCTGCGTCTGTGGGGGGAGGTATAGTGCAAACGGCACAAGGTGCTGTTCCAGTGTTAGGTAAATTAGGATTAACTCCGCAACAACTACAAGACTCCAGCTGTATTAAACCAGGATCTGCGCCATTGGTAATGTCATTGGCACAAAATCCCGGGGCAACACTAGCTAAAGTATTACCTAAGAATCTTTTTACCGGTAATAAACCGGGCGGTGAAAGTGCGGCTCAGCTTGCTGATAATATTGATGCACAAGCTAAAATAGCGGTTGAAGGCTTACAACGAGGTCAAATTGCTCTAACTCAAGTAGGAGTAATGACTGGTAAAGAAGCACCCGCAGATGTTGCAGGGGTAATATTAGCTGGTGCTACCGCTGGAGTAGCCCCGGTTATAGACGCTTACAATGAAGCTGCTACTACTGTTAATAAAGCAGTTACAACTGCTCAAGGTGTAGTTGCTACAGGTCAAAATTTAGTTAATACTGCTCAAGGGGCAATAGGTACTGTACAAAATATAGGTAGGAGTTTAACTACAATAACTAATTTTACAGCTAAAGTACCTGCATTAGGTGGACTCACCGATTCATTTGCCGGTCTTTCGTCAAATTTTTCTTCTATTACATCAACTATTGGCTCTGGAAATTTTGCAGCTAGTCTAGGCGCTGTGGGCGGCGCATTTAGTGCAATATCAGGATTCTTGGGTAAGTTAGGAGGTGGTATTAGTAATATAATCAACCGAGCTAAAGGAATAGCAGCCGATGCGTTTAATTCAATTAAGAATGCATTACCAACTTTAAAACCTGGGGTTCCTCAGAATTTAGAAGCAATTAACGCATCCGCAAAAGCGGCCGAATCGGCAGCGGCTGCAACAAGTAATACCTCAGCGGCAGCAACAGACACCGTTGCAGGTGTCACTGGAATAGCAGCAGCCGGTGCCGCGGTAGCTGGAGCAGTAGCCGGTGCTACTAGATCTAGTAATTCATTGCTATCTTCAGTTAGCGGTGCTCTTGATACTATAAAAACCACAGTAACCACAGCTATAAATTCAGCTGGATCAGTAGTTACAAATGCCGCTAATAAACTAGCTGGGGCGTTCACAACTACAAATACTACTAGTGGGGCAAACTCAGCTATCGCTAGTGGAGTCGATATGATACCCGGTGGTCAAAATGCAATTTCTTCTATAACAGACTACTCAAATAACGAAGCGGCTACCGCTATACTGGGTACAGGATCTATTAAGGCAGTTGTTGATAGTGCTAGTACTGCGGCTATTAATGGAATTTCTTTATCAGGCGCTATATCAAGCGCCATAAACTCAGTAAGCAGTTTAACTACAATAGGAAAATCAATAAGCAGTATAGCAAGTTCGGTTACTGGATTTCTTTCAAGTGGGCTAGATAAACTAAAATCATTAGGTTTATCGGCATTAGTTCAAGCAGGATTGCCGGCTGTAGCGGCTGCAAAATTAAATTCTGCAATTTCAGGATTAAGCTCAAGTTTTGTTAAGATTGTTACTCCTCAAGTAGGCGTAAATACTACAGACCGATCACAAATAAATGATCAAACTAAAGCGTTATTAGGAAATGTTCCCGCACCAAACTTAACAGGAACGGTTTCGGATTCAGCTACTGCTGCATTGAATACAATAGAGGAAAAAAATAATAAAATAAATGCTGTGATAAAACAAATCGATGACCTAATTATTGAGAGAGATAACGTTGAGATCAATTTTAATTTGCTTCAGAGGCAATATAGAGACTTAGCAAATTCTAGTCCACAGGGAGATCCAAGAGTAGCTAGTGCTAGAAAGACTGCTGAAAATTCTTTAGAAGAAGTTGAGTCTTTAAATAAAAAAATATTAGCTTTAAGAAAGCAGCAGTATGCATTACAAGGAATAACTAGACCTATTAATACTGGCAATCCTGAACGTGATCAGACTAGAGAACTACTAAGCGGTACTGCTTCAGTACTTACCACACTTAGAAATAATTTATAAGAGTAAGGAGCAATAAATTATGCCATCATACATTGGATTCAGTACAATTGGAGCAAATCAACCAAAAACCACTAATGCCGTCAATGGTACTGATGGGGGTGTAGGTGGAATTGTCAGACCTGTTAACACAGGTAAAAAATATACTCTAGTAGACGTTCCTCTTGTAATTCAAGATTTTATCAATGCATTAAATATAACACAAGGACAAAAAGTAGGTCAACCTGCATATGGCACGACTATTTGGTCTTTTGTATTTGAGCCAAATACGGCTGATGTTCAGTTTCAACTAGAAAATGAAATCAGAAGAGTTGCTAGTCTAGATCCTAGACTAATTTTAAATACGGTAGCTGCTTTCCCACAAGAGCTTGGTATTTTAATAGAACTAGAAATAGCTATTGCCCCTTTTAATAATCCATTGGTATTGAGTGTATTTTTTGACTCTAATACTAGTAGAGCGACTATTCAGTAATTTACTTAAAAACCATGGTTTACAGGTTTGATAAATACTTAAAAGAGAAAACGTATGGCAACCAGCAGCAGACAATCGGCCTTATTTGGTGTTAATGATTGGAAATCTATATACCAAACCTTTAGAGAAGCAGATTTTCGGTCTTATGATTATGAAACACTACGCAAGAGTTTTGTAGATTACCTACGTACCTATTATCCTGAGACATTTAATGATTATATAGAAAGCAGTGAATTTATAGCATTACTAGACGTTATGGCTTTTATGGGCCAAGGTCTGGCTTTCCGAAATGATTTAAATACTAGAGAAAATTTCATTGATACTGCTGAACGCAGAGATTCAGTAGTCAAGCTTGCTAACTTAGTAAGCTATACACCTAAAAGAAATCTAGCTGCACAAGGGTTTTTAAAGATAACAAGTATTAACACTACTGAAAATATCACTGATTTGAATGGTGTTAACTTAGGTAATTTAACTATACTTTGGAATGACCCAGCTAACCCAAATTGGTTAGAGCAGTACAATACAATTGTCAATTCTACCCTAATTAACACGCAAAAAGTTGGCCGTCCGGGTAATACCGCAGACTTATTAGGTATTACTACTAGCGAATATGCTATAAATATTCCTCAAGGAACTTTACCAATAGCACCATTTTCTTCTACAGTAAATGGTTTAACTATGAATTTTGAACTTGTTAGTGTAACAAGTTTAGATGAAGATTATTTGTATGAAATTCCACCTGCTCCAACAGGTAGATTCAACATGTTATATAGAAACGATAAATTGGGATATGGTAGTCCAAATACAGGTTATTTTTTCTATTTTAAACAAGGTATTTTACAAAATTACGATTTTACACTACAGCAACAAATTTCAAATCAAGTAGTCAACATTGACATTCAAGGTGTTAATAATACAGATACTTGGTTATATCAAATAAGTGCAGCTAATGGCGGACTAAGTCCATGGGTTAAAGTTGAAAATGTATATGCTAATGCATACCTACAAACAGCTTCTAGTGAGAAAAGAATCTTTTCGGTAGGATCAGGTTTTAATGACGTAGTTAACTACAATTTTGGTGATGGAATATTCTCAGCCATACCAGTTGGTAATTTCAGAGCATATGTTCGTTCTTCTAATGGATTGACATATACCATTGATCCTTCAGAAATGCAGGGTATAACTGTTGCATTTTCTTATTTAAGTAGATTGAACAGAATTGAAACTCTAACCATTGGTTTACAATTACCAACTCCTGTTTCTAATGCTCAGTCTAGAGAGACTTTACCACAAATCAAACTACGTGCTCCTACTCGCTACTATACACAGAATCGTATGGTAAACGGGGAAGATTATAATAACTTTCCTTATACTCTATACAGTTCTATAATTAAAAGTAAAGCGATTAATAGAAGTTCAATTGGTGTTTCTAAAAATTTAGATTTATTAGATCCAACAGGAAAATACAGTAGTTTAAATTCTTTCGCTAGTGATGGTGGATTATATTTAGATGATGCAGATGGTAATTTGATTCTTACTGTGAATGATACTAGTAACATCATTACTTTTTTAACGGACACTTTGGCATCTGAATTATTATTAAATAAAACAACTCAATATTATCTACAAAATTATACTAGATACAATGTAAATACATCTACTGGCGATGGCACAGTATATTGGCAAACTAGTACAGTTGATGCTAATTCTTTAACTGGTTATTATTATAATATTATTAATGGTACTAATGCACCTATTCCAGTTGGATCTTTTTCAGGATACAATGTAAAGTATATAACACCCGGTGCTCTAGTTAAATTTGTTGCACCATCAGGTTATTACTTTGATTCAAATAATAGATTGGTATCGGGCATTGCTGGCCCGTCTAATGCAACTTATTTTTGGACTAGTGTTTTAAATGTAATTGGAGATGGATTTAATCAAGGTGATGGATCTTTCTCAAACGGAACAGGCCCTGTCGCATTAAATGGTTATGTCCCAACAGGCGCCATTTTAACTCAAGTGATTCCAGCTTTTAGTAATACATTTAGTAATGAAATTATTCAAGAATGTATTATCAGAATAGAATTACAGCAAAGCTTTTCTCTAGTGTTTAATAATGGGTTGACTATTGTTGAAGACAGATGGTCTATTGCTGATTATAATGATCCTAGCTACTTTATCAATTTTTTAAGTTTAGGTAATAATAGATACTCAGTATCTTATAAATCTTTAATATATTATTTTGGTAGTGTATATGATACCAGATTTTCTTTTGAAAGAGATAAACTAGTTTATGACCCATTTACTGGTAAAATTCTACAAGATTTTATAAATGTTTTAGCTACTAATACACAACCTAATTCAAATTATCCGTTAGCTTCAAATGTTCAAGTAAATATTGTGGGTCAAACAGTGTTAGCTGATGGATATATAGATGATTATGAAGTTCAGGTATCTGCAACTGATGTTAATAACAGACTTATTATTACTGATCCTGATTTCTTTAATACAGTAACAGGTTATGTAACAGGTGCTCAGAATTTTGGTATATACGCTTTCTTTGAACTTGTTCAAGATCCAATAAATTTAGCTAGATATCAACTTATTACTACAACAGATGTTGTTTATCAATATCCTACGATGAATTCAATTGAAGTTATTAAGTATGATTATCCATTAGGTCAAATATTTTACGCTTATACAGATAATCTATTTTATACTACTGTTCAGAGTACTACAGTAACTACCCCGTACTATACTTTAGTAGCACAACCTCAGTATTCAATGAAGCCGGGTCGTCAAGGATTACAATTCCAATATAGACACAATTCTAATAATACAACTAGAATTGATCCAGCTACCACAAATATTATAGACTTATATGTTGTAACTCAAGCTTACTATACAGCATATACTAATTATATAGTAGACACTACTAATACTATACCTGAGCCTGATAGACCAACTATCAATGAGTTAAGTCAAGCATATGGTCAAGTAAATGATTATAAGATGATTAGTGATTCTGTTATTTTAAACAGTGTTATTTTTCAACCCTTGTTTGGACCAAAAGCACCAGCACAGTTAAGGGCAACTATTAAAGTAATTAAAACTTCTAATACTAATGCTAGTGACAGTGAAATTCGTAGCGCAGTGTTAACCACAATGAATAATTATTTTAATATAAATAATTGGAATTTCGGCGATACTTTCTATTTTTCAGAGTTAAGTGCCTACTTACATTCTGAAATAGGTGCCCTTATTAGTTCAGCCGTCTTAGTTCCTAATGACCCTACGTTGACATTTGGAAATTTGTATGAGATAAAATGTGCCCCTTATCAAATTTTTGTCAACGCAGCAACATCAAATGATGTACTAGTAATACCAGCCCTGACGCAAGTCCAATTACAGGCAAGATAATAATTATGGCCACAAAAATAAGAACTTTAGATTTTCTCCCAGAGATATTTCAAACTCCGACTAACGCTCAATTCTTAGCAGCAACATTAGACCAACTAGTTGCACAACCTTCTGTTGAAAGAATTCAGGGATATATTGGTACTAGAGTTGGATATGGAATTAATGCTAAAGATTATTATGTAACTGAACCAACAAAAGTTAGAACAGATTACCAACTTGATCCAGGTGTTGTGTTTAGAAAAACCGATCAAGATGTTGCACAAGATTTCATAAGCTATCCTGGAATATTAGATGCTCTTAAATTAGAAGGTGGGATAACAAATAATAATAACCGACTTTTTAATAGCGAATTTTATTCTTGGGATTCATTTACTAATTTAGATACAAATGTTAACTTTCATCAGTATTACTGGTTGCCTGAAGGTCTTCCTCCAGTAGTAGTAACATCTGCTATTGCATATTCGTCAGAACAATATTATGTGATCGACGGCGCAAACTCTTATGAAATTGCTACAGAACCTGCAGGAACTTCATTAGGAAACCCAACTTTAACTTTATTACGCGGCGGTACTTATACCTTTACTGTAGATCAACCAACTCAGTTTTGGATTCAGGGTCAACCGGGTATTACAGGTTATAGTATTACTCAACCAAATGTACAAACCAGAGATGTATTAGGAGTTGTTAACAACGGTGCTACTACAGGTGTTGTGACTTTTACTGTGCCTGCTAAAAATGCACAAGACGAATATAATTTACCAGGTAATAATACTGTTAGTGTAGTAAGTATACTTCCTTTCTCTCAAGTAAATGGAAGTTATCTAAACACTCTAAATGATATTGATGGAGTAACTTCACTAAATGGATTAACTGTTATGTTTTACAATACAGGTGATCCAAATGAAATGGCTTATGGTCAACTAGTAAGCGCACAATTTTTCACAATTACTTATATTGGATCTACTTCTAATCCACAATTACAACTTACGCCTGCTACCAGTATTCCAACTAATCAAAAGATTACCGCGCAATATGGTACTGATTATTCAGGTAGACAGTTTTTTAGAAATACAGCAACGATTATTACATTAATACCTTACTTAAGTGCTGAGTTAGACACGCTTTATTATCAAGATGGTACTTCAAGCGATAAAGTAGGGATGATTAGACTTATTGACAGTAATACGACTGATACCATTAATGTTGTGACTGAAATATTAGGTAAAACTACATATACTTCTTCCAATGGTGTTACGTTTACCAATGGATTAAAAGTACAATTTCAAGGTAATATCGTCCCTGAAGCATACACAGTTGAAGATTTTTATGTTGAAGGTGTAGGTACAGCAATAGAACTTATTCCTGTATCAAGTCTTATAGTTCCTGAATCATTTTCAACATCGGTCTATTTGCCATATGACTCTACCCCATGGGACATAGGTGGTTGGTCAGGTATACCTTATATACCCACAGATCCTGATTATATTACTATAGCTAGAAATGCATTAAGCAAAAATGCTTGGTCTAGAAGCAATAGATGGTTTCATATTGATGTTATTAGAGCGACTGCTGAATACAACAATGATCCTACAATATTATTATATGCTTCTCAATATAATAAAGCTAAAAGACCTATCATTGAATTTTATCCAAACTTAAGATTATTTGATTCAGGTACTGAAGGCAAAGCTCCTCTCAATTTTATAGATTTTCGCACTACCGATCCTTTGCTATTAGTATCGGGCGAAGAGAATTATTACCCTGATGTTCAGGTATATACAGACTATACCGCTACAATTGCTACAACTACATATACAAGTTCACGCACTGCCACATCTACTAATGGCACGACTGACGAAATTACATGCAGCAGTACTTCAGGATTTAGAGTTAACGATTTAGTAAGATTTACTATTAGCTCAGGAGCAGTGTTTGGTAATATTGTTGCGGGTGAATATTACTATGTTTCAGAAGTAGTTAGCAGTACTAAATTTACAATTTCAGAAACTAAAGGTGGAGGTGTATTTGACCTTTCTACTGGCACTGGAACAATGCAGTTTTATTGGACTCCACAAAGCACTGTAATAACTATCGATGGTGCTGACGTAACAGGTACTTTCAAAGTAGGTCAGTACATAACAGATTCAACAAATTTATTACCACCTGAAACACAAATATCTTCTGTTTCAGGGACAACTACTTTGACTTTAGAAGTAGTATGGGATACTATCTCATATAGTTTTTTTACAGGAACTACTACCGCATCTTTAATAGCTGTTCCCGATCCAGTTAATAACTATTCATTATTCAATGGGGCTAGAGTAGTATTTGCAGCAGCAACTGATCCTGCTGTTAGAACAAAAATATATATTGCTAGATATTCTGTTATATCAGGGACAACACCTGTTCTTACATTAAGCGAAGCACCAAATGGTGAGATTCTAGTCGGTGATCAAGCTGTTGTGATTAATGGTTACAATTATGCAGGAAAAAGTGTTTGGTATGATGGTTTAGAATGGCTTCAAGCGCAACAAAAAAATACAGTAAATCAGCCACCTTTGTTTGATGTATTTGACGAAAATGGTATTAGCTTTGGTGATAAAGCAGTATATGTTGGAAGCTCGTTTATTGGTAGTAAATTATTTGCATATGGCATTGGAACAGGAACAAAAGATCAAGTTTTAGGTTTTCCAATTAGATATAGCACAGTGGCTAATATCGGCGATATTAGTTTTGACGTATCTATTAATACCGATACTTTTGATTATGTAAGCAATTTTCAACCTATAACTCAAAATGTCAATACTGGTTATGTTTATAACTATGAAACTAGAAGTCTTTATAATAGAGAATTAGGTTGGCAAACCGCTGTATCACCCAGTATTCAATATCAAGTATTTGAATTTGATTATAATATAACAGATCCGCAAGTATTTTTTACATGTGATGTTGCAGTAAATAATACTTCTGCTACTAATTGGCCTGTTATCAAAGTTTTAATAAACAATGTACTATTGCCTAGCACCGATTATGAATATACTGTAAATAATAATTCTACAGTAGTTCATATATTAGTTGATATTCTAGTTGACACTGTTGTACAAATATTATTGTTTAGTAATCAAGTAAGTACCACCGCATATTATAGCATTCCTATTAATTTAAGTAATAATCCACTTAATGCTAACTTGGAAATTGCTAATGTAGGTGATATTAAAAATCAATATCAAACTATATTTTATAATAATCCAAACACAACCGGTCAAGTATTTGGATCAAACAATTACAGAGATTTGGGTAATTTAGTTCCATGGGGCGACAGAATAATACAAAATAGTGCATCATTAGTATTACCTGGTGCATTCTTAAGAAAACCAAATCAAAATATATTCAATGCGTTAATGTTTAATAGCAGAGAATATATTAAATTTAAAACTCTGTTAGTAGACACTGTTAATAATACAGACTATACACAAAGATTTAATCCATCTACTATATTAGATGATGCATTAACTCAGATTAATCAAGTTAAGATTCAATCTCAGCCATTCTTTTGGAGTGACATGATTCCATCAAAGTCACCCTATATTATTAATAGTTATACATATACTACACCATCTATCGCCCCGACTTACCCATTAAGTCAAGTTTATAACTTCTCTACTGCTAATTATTCAGGTGTATTAGTTTATCTTTCTACTACTATATCTAACGTAACTATAACCAAACAATTGGTTACTAATCAAGATTATATTATTAGTACCACTACCCCTTCACTAACAATTATATCTTCTTTACAAAATGGTGCTGTAATTACAATTAAAGAATACAATCAAACATATGGTAGTTATATTCCAAATACTCCTACTAAATTGGGATTATATCCTGCATTTATTCCCGAAGTTGTATTAGATTCAGATTATGCTCAGCCCACATATTTTATTAAGGGCCATGATGGTTCATATAACAAGCTATATGGTACCTACAATACTAATTTAGGGGTATTAGTAGACTTCAGAGACCAAGCTTTACTTGAATTTGAACTTAGAGTTTACAACAACTTGAAATTAAGCACTAGTGTTCCTATATCGCAATACGACATTATACCTGGATTTTTTAGAGAAACTGCATTTACTAATGGTGAAATTTTAGAAATCTATAGTAAAATGTTTTTGAATTGGGTCGGGCAAAATAGAATTGATTATAAGAAGCAGTTATACAACAAAAACGATCAATTTACATTTAACTATTATCAAAGTGGAAACAAGATAAATCAAGAACCTATCTATCAGGGTTATTGGCGTGGTGTGTATCAGTGGTATTATGATACTACTACACCTAATTTAACTCCATGGCAGATGTTAGGATTCCAAGAGCAACCAAGTTGGTGGGAAACTAGATATGGTCCAGCACCCTATACCAGTAATAACTTGATTCTTTGGAATGATTTAGCAGCGGGTATTGATTGGAATGATGGTAATCCAGTAGTATTAGAACAATTTGTAAGACCTCAATTATTACAAGTAATACCTGTTAATAGTGCAGGTGAGTTGTTATCTCCGTTTGACGCAATTGTTGGTAACTATACCGCTTCTACATTTCAACATGATTGGAAAGTTGGAGATGAGGGTCCTGCTGAATTAAGTTATCGCAGAAGCAGTTCTTGGCCCTTTGATTTAATGAGAATATATGCTCTAACCGAGCCTACACAATTCTTTAATTTATGTGCTGACCTAGACAATTATAAATTCAACACAGAGTTTAATCAATACTTAGTTAATAATCGTAGCCACTTAGTACCTGCAAACATTCAAGTTTATGGTACTGGTACGCCCAAAACAAGTTACATGAACTGGGTAGTTGATTATGAAAAACAATTAGGGGTAGATGCTACTCAAAATATTATTGACTTATTAAACAATTTAGATGTTAGATTAGTTTATAGAGTAGCAGGGTTTACTGATAAGAATTTAATTAATTTTTATATAGAAAAAGCTACTCCTAATAGTACCAATGCTTCACTATTAATTCCTGATGCAAGTTATCAAGTTCTATTATATGATAATCAACCTTTTGATAGAATCATTTATAGTTCTGTTATTGTTCAGATAACAAGTGAAGGATATTTAGTATTTGGTAATTCTCAAACACAAGCATATTTTACTACTCTTAAACCAAAATTCACAGGAATAAATGAAGTAGTTAATGTAGAAACTCTAACGGTTAAACTTGCTACTGATTATTATGATGAAGAAGTAATAGTACCGTATGGCACATTATTCTATACTGTACAAGAAGTTGCTCAGTTTTTAACTAGTTATGGCGCATATTTACGTGCCCATGGTATGGTATTTGATGAGATTCAATCTGGTATAGAAGTTAGTTGGAATCAAATGGTATCTGAATTCCTTTATTGGGTTCAGTTAGGTTGGGAAAATGGTAGCTTAGAAACTATTAATCCAGCAGCTGGATATTTAAAAATTAATAGAGATGGATATATAGTACAACCTCTTACTATACGTCAAGAAAATTTCATTTTAAATCAGAATTTATATCCTATTCAAGCTACCGATTTAAATGTTCTTAGAGATGGTACTTTGTTCCTCGCTAGACCAGTTAATAATGGCGATTCACTAGCATATGGACAATTTAATATTGGTAATCTAGAGGACGGTATTGTCTTTAATAATGTTACTTTATTTGATGATGTTATATATGACTTAGTAACTGGTTCTAGACAACTTAGAATTTATGTTAGAGGTAGTAAAACCGCTGCTTGGGACGGTACTCTTACTGCATCAGGTTTTATTCTTAACCAAGACAATATATTGCAGTGGAACAAAGATATAACTTACACTAAAGGTTCTATTGTACTTTACAAGAATAAGTATTGGGTAGCATTAAGAATAGTTCAACCAAGTGCTACCTTCAATGAACAGAATTGGAGAAAGACTGAATATGATCAAATTCAAAAAGGATTATTGCCAAATTCTAGTACTAGATCCTATGAAAGCACCCTATATTATGATAGCAACAAAGCTAATATAGAAGAAGATGCTGATTTATTAAGCTTTTCTTTAATTGGTTATCGTCCAAGAGATTATCTAACAACAGTAGATTTAACTGAAATTACACAGATTAATGTCTATAAAAATTTAATTAAAAACAAAGGTACTCTAAACGCAGCTAGTGCATTTAAAGGTGCAACTCTACCACAGGGCGGAATAGATTATGACATTTATGAAAATTGGGCTATTAAAGCAGGCGAGTTTGGTGGAGTATTAAACACTAATTTTGTAGAATTTAAGATTAGTGAAAGCTTAATGACTGGTAATCCAAGTATTGTTGCTCTTACTAACGGTGCCCCAACTGTAGGTGCCGAACAAGAAATTCCGTTATACTCGCTATTTAATTATGGTCGTTCAATCAATGATCCTGATATCCTAGCGGTTACTCCTATCAACCAACCATCTACTTTATATCCTGATGCAGGATATGTAAATTATAATGACGTTAGAATGTCATCTTATTTTTATGCTAATTTACCAACTGCTGTAAATCAAAATGGTACGGTAATTCCTTTATCTGACTTCTATGTAAGAGAATATGTTTGGCTAGCAAGTTATTTAGGTACTTGGCAAGTGTATACTCCTGCATCAATTGGACCAATAACTCAAGCTTTAAATAATTTAAATGGTACGGTTACGATTACTTTTGCTAATCAACATAATTTATCACAATACAATATCTTTGCAATTATTAATCTTAATGCTGCTATTAATGGTTACTATATTGCAACTCAGATTGTTGATCCATTTAGAGTAATAATCAATCTAAATCTAGATCCTAACATCAGACTTGCTACAGGTTTGGGTGTGGGATTAAGTTTTCAAACTCAACGTGTTGCTACTCCTGCGGATATTAATAACTTAAACTTATTGAATGCAGAGTTCATTAAGAATACAGTATGGGTAGATACATATTCAACTGGTGATTGGGCAGTCTTAAGAAAGAGTATTAACTATCAATATGAACAAGAATTTAATAAATTAAATAGTTCAACTTATGGTAGTGCAGTTGCAACCGGTACAAAATTAGGTTATTTAGTAGGAGATAGTGGAGTAGGAGAAGTATATAGATATACTTACAATGAAGTTTTACAAACTTATCAATTAGTACAGACTATTACTGGCAATAGATCATTTGGTACTACTATTAGTCACGCGGGTGATTTATATGTAATATCAGAGCCAACTACTAATTATAGCTTTTCGGTAGATCCAACTTATTGGGCTTGGGATATATCGGCAGAAGGTGGAACACATAGCTTTACAGTAACACCAAGTACTTGGACTTGGAATACATCAGTGGCAAGTGGACCAATTACTACGCCTACTTTAACACCTACTTTAACCTCTACTTTAACCTCTACTTTAACATCTACAACAAATTCTACGCCTGCAGTTTACCTATACATACTAGAAAATAATGTATTATCGGATGACTTAATATTATATCAAAATCCAATTACCGGTCCGGCTAATACAACAAGTTGGGGAGCTGCTACTGCGATATCAGGTGATAAGAATTGGCTTTATATTTCCGACTATGACAATAATTCTGTATATGTTTACAGAAGAAACAATTTTTCAACACCAGCCGGATTCTTTATAGTAGGGAAAACTTATACTATTACTGACTTAGGCACTACAGATTTTACCCTAGTAGGTGCTACTAATAACATTGTAGGGTTATCTTTTATAGCAACTGGAGTTGGATCAGGTACTGGTTCAGCAACAAATACAACATATAGATATATAACAGTTATTGACGGTAACGAATTATCGTTGACTACTGTAGGAGATAACTTTGGTTATTCAATCTCTACCGATTATTATGGTCAAACAGTAACAATTGGCGCACCAAATCAAACAGTAAATTCAATTACCAATGCAGGCGCCGCTTATCTTTTTAGTAGGTCTGTTCAAAACGTAGAAGTGCAAGTAAATACCACTCCAGGTTTACCTCAAGTATTTAGATTGGGCTGGAACCACGTAACTGCTAGAACTGCTGTTTTTCAAACATCTAGTTCCAACAATACTATTACATGCGCTGCTAGCACTAGGAGATTTAATGTTAATGATCCTGTTATATTCTACGGTACAGTTTACCCTAATAGTAATATATCATTTAACCAAATTTACTATATTCATAGCATAGTAAATGATACTACATTTAGGATTAAAGTTAGCAAAGAACAACTTAATCCGTATCAATTGACTAATTCAAATGGTAATGGAATGATTGCTAGTGTGCAAACTGTTCCTATTTACGTTTCCTTAAATGGGACTATAGTTGCTGATAATCAATATGGTATTGCAGGAAGCTCATTATATTATGTAGGTACATTAACAGCAGGTGACATTATTAATATTAGTGGAAATAAGTTTACTTACTTCCAACAATTAACCAATCCAAATAATTATACAATTGGTTCACAATTTGGATTAGCCAGTGCTAATAATTTACAATCAACTGAAATTTTAGTAAGTGCTCCGTTTCAGATTAATAATCAAGTAGAAGAAGGTGGTATATTTAGATATACCAATGGTGGTACTAGTTATGGTCAAATATTTGGTACGGCAATTTGCAATGTTACTGCAACTATTCCTATTTTATTAAATGGTTATTTGGTCCTAATACCTGAAGGTAATGCTACGGTAGCAGCTAATGCAATTAATTCTAATAAAGTTACTAACATAACTGCTACTACTTCAGGTAGTAATAATGAATATTTGGTTATCTCTCTAATTAATCAAGACTTGGCAATACCCAATGCAAGTCTTAGTCTTACTGTCTTTGATATTAATACTCTAACTGAATTAGGAATAACAGTTTATACAAAAACACAAACTGTTAGTTGTCCGCATTTAGGTGAACGTAATCAGTTTGGTACTACTATCAAATTTAATGAGCAAAATTCTTTTGTAGCCAGTGCTCCGGTTGGTTCACGCTATAGCAGTACTACTTTTGATTTTACAGATGATGAAAACTTTACTAACGACACTGTATTTGATAATAATGCAACTCAGTGGGTAGATATATTTGTCAATGCCGGTGCAGTATATATGTTTGACTACTTGTCAGTATATAATGAAAATATTAATAATACTGGCGACTATGTGCTTGCACAAAATGCCAATGCTAGAAATATTGATTATGGTAAGCAACCATATTATGGAACGGCACTTGATTTTAATAATTATTCAGTAATAGTGGGAGCCCCTCTGTTCAGACCTGATTATGTAAATGGACAAGTTGTCACTTTCTTAAATACGAGTGGAGAAAAAGATTGGTCTCTTTATAGAAGCTCCTCACCAATAGTTGACATAAATCGTATACAAAATTCTCAATTGTTTAGCGCACTTACCAACGAAACGCTAATAAATTTAGACTACATTGATCCTCTTCAAGGTAAATTGCTTGGTGCTGTAAGTGAAAATATAGATTATGTTTCTAACGTTGATCCGGCTAATTACAATAATCAAAACAATTTGAAATGGGGAGTTACCAACGTTGGGCAGTTATGGTTTGATACCAGCAATGTTAGATTTGTAAATTATCATCAAAATGATTTAGTTTATAATAGTCAATATTGGGGCACTGTGTTCCCTGGAAGTGACGTTGCAGTATATTCTTGGATTTCAAGCATTGATTTACCTATAAATTACCAAGGACCAGGTACACCATATGATGTTACTTTATATTGTACTCAGTTTGATTTAAATGCCAATAATGTTCTAGCACCTGTGTATTTTTACTGGGTTAGAAACACAAATATAATATTCACTAAATTAGGTAATACACTATCAGATTCAATTATTGAAACGTATATTAGATCTCCTAAAAATTCAGGGATTAGTTATTTTGCACCTCTGTTACCAAACACATTTGGCTTATATAATTCCGGTGATTATATTAACGTTAATGACTCGGTATTTCATATTGGATATTCAACTGGTACGAATGATGATGTTGGTCATACATCATATGATCTAATTAGAGCAGACTATGCTGATGACTTTTTATCTGGATTACCTCGATATGGCGCTAACGTAGAGCCTCAATACTTATACAGAAGATTCTTAGCTAGTATGTCAGGTGTAGATGATTCAGGACAAGTTGTACCTGATCCATTCTTACCAATAGCAGTTCGTTCAGGTGTTCAAGTAAGACCTAGGCAAAGCTTCTTCTTATTCAGATTATTAGCTGTAAAAAATTATTTGACTTATGCTAATGAAATTTTAGCTCAGTTCCCTATTATAGAACTTAGCCCGCAAGCAACATTCTTGTATAAATCAGGTCCCTTCTACAATACAGCAGATTATTGGGAATATGTAAATTGGTGGGCGACTGGATATGATAATAATACTAAAGCATCAGTTCAAGTGCCTTTGTATTCTGATTTATCTACCCTTTCTGTAGCATTTGGTACAATTGCTGAAGTAACTACAAATGGTAATGGTAATTCTGAAACTTACATTTATACGGTAGATGGCGTTTGGGTTAGAATTGGTTTGACTAATGGTACAATTGCATTTAAGTCATCTCTATGGGATTATGCAGGAGCTAATACTGGATTTGGTGGCAATTATTTTGATACAACTCCATATGATCAGTATCCGTCAACAGAAACTTATTATATTCTTAGAGCATTAAACGAACAGATTTATATTGATGATTTTGCAATTTACAGAAACAAGAGTTTGATTCTTATATTTGAATACATTGTTGCGGAAACTTCCGAAACACAAAACTATCTACCTTGGCTTAATAAAACTTCATTGGTTGACGTAACTCATACTCTCAGAGAATTAAAGCCATATGAAGTGTTTAGTTCAGATAATCAAGATTTCTTGTATGGTTATTTAAACGAAGTTAAGCCCTATCATGTAGTGTTTAAAGAATTCTTGTTCAAGTACACTAAGACAGAACCATACTTAATGAATGTCACTGACTTTGACTTACCTGCTCAATATGTTGCTAGTGACGCTCAATTTATTTCTCCTGAATTGGTTTATAGTAATCCAAGTAGTGATAGTCAATTCTTACCTGAGAATCCAATTTGGAATCAACAGGAATATACTCAGTGGTATCAGAATTATGGATTATCTATTACTGGTCATCCTGATTTCAATATCGCTACGTTGGAATCTTATATTTCAATTAATACAACTGAAATTGCAGTATCTAACATTAATGGATTCCCTGTAGCAGGTACAGTTAAAATAGGTACTGAGTTAATTTCTTATGAAACTGTAAATCGTGAAACATACACCTTAGGTGGATTGTCAAGAGGACTAAATGGTACTCCTATTAATAATCATTTACCTGGAGAATTAATTTATACTGACTTACCACCGGTTCTAGTAGTTTATGGATCACATAGTTACACAGAACCACCTAGAGTCACTGCATATATTGATACTTCAATTTACCCAGCTCCTCGTGTACCTGCTGTATTTGCAGCGGTGATGAACGTAGACTCGGTGCTAGAAATTGAAGTAATCAATCCTGGCTCAGGGTATGCTGTACTACCAACAATCGTAGTTGATCCCGCCGAAACATATACTTTTGGTAGTGGTTCAGTTAATGTTATCTTAAACACTATTACATTCGAGGCTCCAAACTTAGTTACTGGTGATCAAGTACAATATGAAGTTGGCGTAGCTACAACTGCAATTGGACCTTTAGTAGACGGGGAATGGTATTATGTGAATGTATTATCCAGTACACCAGTAACTACTATTGCACTGTATACAAGCTATGATGATGCCATCAATGACAACTTTAGAATTAATTTTAATTCTACAGGTACTGGTTCTAGCCAATCTCTCAATTTAGGTGCTAGAGCATTTGCAATTACAAATTCAACACCTGTAAGAGAAAATATCATTACTATGCGTTTTGATAGAACTTCTTATGAACCTCAAGTAGTTGAGTGGTTGCCTGAGCAGTTCTATGGTGCTAGCTATGCTGGAAATTACAATCAGATTTCTAGTTCGGCTATTCAACTAGAAAGTACCAGTCCTCCAATAGGTTCAGTTCTTGCCAGTGGACAAGGAATTGGATTAGAAATAGACCAAGTTGAAAATCAAGTTATATATTCTTGGTCAGGATTCCCTCGTAGAGTAACAAACACCTATTCAGGTTCTAACACTATTAGGCTTAATCCTTACGACGGCGGTGTTGGTGAACCTACAGCATCAGGTTCTACAATAGGTTTTTACGTAGGTATGCCAATTAAAATTGATGGAGCATCAATTGGTGGCATTATTACTGATGTAACGTATTATGTCCAAAGCATTGTTAGTGACGTATTGTTTACTATTTCACAAACAGAATCAGGTTCGGTGTACCCGTTAACTACAGCAACCGCTGCTGCTGATACTGTTACACTCTACACTGCTCAGGTTATCAATCAAGCTATACTAACTGTTAACTATCCAGGCATACTTGAAGTAACTTCTATTGAAGATTCAAATATTATAACAGTTCCTCTTAATCCTACTGGAACAGGCGGAACCAATGGTTTTTATGTTAATATGCCTATATTCTTTACTGGTGATGTATTTGGAAACATCATTGCCAATGAAGTATATTATGTCCATACAATTTGTAGCTCACAGACATTTACAATCTCTACACAAACAGATCCAGTTGTATATACCCTGGCTAATACTGTTGCAACAGGCAATCTAGTAACACTAACAAATCAAACTATGGATTTGGCTGTAAATGATACTATAATCTTTACTAACTTTGTGTTTACTAGCGGGAACTTCATTGTTGGACAAACTTATACTATCGTTAGTCTTGGCACTACTGACTATACTTTAATTGGCGCCCCATTCAATGCAATAGGTATTACGTTTACTGCAACTGGAGTTGGTACTGGCACTGGTACAGCATCATCTACTGTGTTTGGTAACATTGTATCTGGTCAACTTTACTACGTGGCTGGTGTATCAGGAGCTAATAGCTTTAGTGTAAAAGAACAAATAAATTCATCAGTATTCACATTAATTAATTCTCAAGGTACAGGCTTAGTTACTGCTCAGGCTGATGCGGTTGACTTGGCCGTTAGTACTGGTACAATGACTGTTAATTGTAACTTGCCAATAAGTCCGGGTCAGATAACTGGTCAACAGTTTTCAATGTATACAACGTCAGGTCAGTATCCAAATATAAGTGGATCTGTCAGTAATTTAATTACCAGAACATTACCTGCTACCCTTGCTGGTTCAAACAGAATACCAATGACATATACTAGTGGTGGAGCAACAAATATCTATGTAAATATGCCATTAAAATTTGCAAGAGCAATTGGTGGTTTAAGTGCAGGGCCTACAGTATATTACGTAAAAGAGGTTGGTACAACTACTTTCCCTGTAACAAATACTAACGCACCAAGCACTGTTGGCGTTGTAACAGGTTCCATAGCTGGTTATGTATTGACAGTAACCTCAGTAACCTCAGGACTAATAGTAAATGGGGCAACTATTACAGGAACAGGGGTCGTAGCAGGTACTACTATTATTTCACAACTATCAGGGTTACCTAATAGCACAGGAACTTATCAAGTAAGTTCTTCTCAAACAGTATCATCAACCTCAATCACCGCAACTATAAGTTACTTGACTATTCCAAGCACATACTCAACTAATGTGTTGTATCCAGGCATGCCTGTTGTATTTGACGCATTAAGCATAGGTGGCGTAGATTTGAATACAGAGTATTTTGTATTGTCAATTATAAGTGCAACTCGATTTTCTATATCGCTTGCACCAGGTGGCGAGGCTGTTATTATGTCTACTGGTACAGGCAATTATATGCGTTGTACCGGCCAAGATTATATAACAGTAAGTGCTACACAGGGTGGATCAGTAATACCGTTGATTGGTTCAACCACATCATCTAACTCATTCACCTTCACTCAGTATCCTATACTATCCCCCGTATTTGATGTAAGTTGGATATTAGGTGGCTATAATGTTGTCATAACCAATCCAGGATTAGGTTATGCAGTATCTAATACTATCACAATCCCCGGTACTCTAATTGGTGGAACTACTAATAACAACTTAACGATAACGGTTAACAAGCTTCAAGAATATGCTCCTAATCAAAGTTATGGGGCCGTAGCTGATGTTATTACTGCAGGTGTAGTGCCAACTCAGGCTACTAAGTATTTCTTAAAAGCGGTTGCTCCAAATCAATTAGCAGTTTACAGTAATTCTCAATTAACTGTTCCTGTTAGTGGTATAAATTTTCCATATTATGGTACAACACAAACAACAGTAACGGGCACAATAGGTACATCTGTCTTTTCTGTAGATCCAACTACTTGGACTTGGAATGTATTAGCACAAGGTGGAACATATAGCTTTACCGCAGCGCCAAGTAGTTGGACTTGGAATATATCAGCACCAAGTGGATCTGGGAAAGCTATATTTGGATTTGGTGTGGCCGGCAGTATTACCAACGTAACCAATCTAGTAAATGAGGCTGGTGTTGTGGCTATTGATACACTCAGTGTTGGTACTGCAAGATATGGACTAGCAGCAGCAGGATATGGCGGTGATAAAGCTATATTTGGATTTGGGTTGACTAGCTCTGCTGTTTCAATAACCAATCTAGTATCTAACACCGGTGTTGTTGCTGCTGATCAAACTGCATTAACTGGTACTCCTAGATATTATCTAGCAGCAGCAGGATACGGGACTGATAAAGCTATATTTGGATTTGGTGCAACAGATATTGCTGCAATATCAATAACCAATCTAGTATCTAATACCGGTGTTGTTGCTGTTGACCAAACCGCATTAACTGGTACTGCAAGACGAAATCTAGCAGCAGCAGGATACGGGACTGATAAAGCTATATTTGGATTTGGTTTTACTGGTACTATTGGCGGTGTGGTATCAACAACTAATCTAGTAAATAATCTTGGTGTTGTTGCTGCTGATCAAACCGCATTAACTGGTACTGCACGAGTTGGACTAGCAGCAGCAGGATATGGCGGTGATAAAGCTATATTTGGATTTGGGTTGACTAGCACTGCTGTTTCAATAACCAATCTAGTATCTAATACCGGTGTTGTTGCTACAGATACCATCGGAGTAGGTACTCCTAGATATTATCTAGCAGCAGCAGGATATGGCGGTGATAAAGCTATATTTGGATTTGGCCAAGACGGTAGTCCTATTAACATAACCAATCTAGTATCTAATACCGGTGTTGTTGCTGCTGATCAAACTGCATTAACTGGTACTGCAAGAGTTAATTTAGCAGCAGCAGGATATGGTGGTGTGATCACACCACCCACAACGACTACAACAACTGCGGCACCAACTACTACGACGACAACAGCAGCACCAAATCCAAGTAATATTATAGTTGTAACAAGTACTACTGGATTTAACTTAAACGATCCAGTAGTATTTACAGGTAATGTAGGTGGAGGATTAATATTAGGTAAAGTATACTATATACTTACAGTAACACCTAATTTGACAGTAAGCTTAAAACCGGGTGATCCTTCAACTATAGTAACAGTATCAACAGCCCCATTTCTGAATTTTACAATGGCTAAGCTAGGTGATTTTGCGTTCTTGCCCGAGCCAATACCATTCAATCAAAGCATAGTTAAATTTAATAATCAAGTTTACGCTTGTGTAGTGAGTAATAATGATGCTGAATTTGTTTTAGGTAAGTGGGCATTACTTAATTCAGATGACCGTAGGTTAAATGCACTAGACAGAATCATAGGCTATTATGCTCCTACTGTTAATATGCCAGGAGCAATAACTAAGTTAGGGCAAACCTTATCATATGATATAATCACATATGATAGCTATCCGTATAATGAATTTATGTCATTGAATATAGATTTGTCACAATTATTAACTGGGACAACTTATCCAAATAGCACTTACTTAGGTAATAATTTTAATCCTGATTTAGATTTTGTATTAGATACTGAATTAAGCAGCCCTTCATTTACTAGTACTGAATCAACAGTGTATGACGTAGAAGGAACTCCGTTTACATATGGATATGCTCCTGAAGAATTAGTAGCAGGACTAGTCACAGATAATTTAACATTTGTGGCTTCAACTAGGCCAGGCGTAGATTGGCCTGTTACTGAATATCAAAATAATGGATTTAATGTATTAAGCGTAGAAATACCGCAAAGTTCTCCTACACAAACTGTATATAGTTTTGCTAATTTAGTTCAAGTTCCAGCCCAACTTAAAGTATTTGCAATAAACCCTACTACAATGGTAAGTGTATCTAAATATGTTGTTCAAGATTATACGGTTAATTGGGTTAATAGCACCGTTACATTAAACAGTCCTCTATCATCAGGTAATATACTAAGAATTGATATATATGAAACTGGCAATGGATATCAATTAGATAGGTCTAACACTGTCTTTACACCGTTACGTGACAATGACGTAACAGGGTTACAAGAAATATATTTAGATTCTAAATACGCAGGTACTATTAACGATGGTAATGGTCTAGTAGTTCCATACACCCAATCTCAAATGGTAGAAGTGATTGCTACCGAAAGTGATGTAAATCTTATATATTGTGCAGATGTTGCTCAATTTATTCTGAATAATCCTATCATGTTCCAAGGGAATGTATTCGGTAATATACAAGCAAATACGACTTACTATGTAAAAACTATTAATTTAGCCACACTATCTATAACTGTTTCTTTATATTATGATATAATTAATGGTGTTGCAGGGCCAGAATTTGTAGTATCAACTGCAACTGGATCAATGGAAGCAGTAATAAACGTGGGCTCTGATGAGCTTTATACTCCACCTTTAGTAATGGTAAATGGAAATGAACTAACGTTAGGAGCATATGGTCAAGTTACTCAACTTAATGGCGACCCCATATTAGCAGGTAACTTTATTGTTGGTAAAACTTATATTATTGTATCGGTTGGTACTACTAACTTTGTTGCATCAGGTGCTGCTTCTAATCTAGTTGGTATACCTTTCGTAGCAACTAATGCAGGGTCAGGTACTGGGACTGTAGCTAAGTATACTATAACTTGCAACAATACTGGTACATTAAATATTAATGATACTATATTATTTTCTAATGAAATATTTGGTTCAGTGATTCAACCATTGACAACATATTATGTTAAAACAATTTGGGATGCTAATGAGTTTACAATTGCCGCAACTCTCGGTGGAGCAGCTATTGTGTTAACTTCTGCTACTGGGTTAGCAACATTTGTTACTAATGAATATACAGTTGGTAGAGTTGATGATAGTAATCTAGCTAAACTAGTATTTGCTAACCAATATGATACTGCTACAGATTATATTTCGTACACTGTGTTAGGAGAAACAGCTCCAACTCAGTATGGATACAGTATACCTGAAACTCAGTTGCTAACAGGAACTGGTTCTGCTTCTACTTTTAGTTTAACTAATTATGTTGGTGAAGATAATGTTACTAATGCAATTGTAGAAATCAATGGAATAAGACAGACTAGTAGTTCATATACTATTAATCCTAGCACCAATCAGATTATATTTACTTCTTCTCCTACAGGAGGAAGTACAATTGCAGTTACCACATACAACTTAACAGATAATCAGTATTTGCATACCCAATATGGTATTACAAACACTTCTACCAATGTAGTAACTGCTATTTCAAATATTAATAGAAATATTACTAATAGTATCTTTACTACTTCAAGTGCTACCCAAGCAGGGACTAATTATATAACGTGTTTATCTACTACAGGGTTTGCAATAGGTGCTACAGTTTTCTTTACAGGAACCGGTAGTTATGGTAATCTTAGCGTATCAGGTGTCGTTTATTTTGTTGACGCTATAATAAGCCCAACTCAATTTACAATTAAAGATCAATTTGGGACAATTATATCATTAACTACTGCAAGTAGTTTCTCATTAGGTACCTACGTAGGTGGTCAACCAGCGGTGCGTGTTACAACCAGTACCAATCACGGATTTGCTAACAATAATATTATTAGAATTGCCGATACTTTAGGTAGCGTTGGCCTTAATAATGAATTATTCTATGCAAGAGTTATTAGTAACACGGTATTTGATTTATATACTAACCCGTATAATTTTTCAGTAGGCGCAACTAATTATCCAGTAACTGCAACTCAGGCGTATATCAGTGGAGGTTATACTTGGATTAATGGAACATTTATTTTAACTACTACCCTAGCTAGTGCAACATCTGCCTCAACTAATATTATCACTGTAGCATCTACAAGTGATTTGATTGTAGATACTCCGGTATTATTCAGACAAGCAGGAATACCAATTGGGGATATTTCTAATGGTGGTATGGTAATTGGCGCTATATACTATGTAAAACAAATTGTAAGTCCAACTGAATTTACTGTATCTGCTTCGTTAGGTGGTGATGTATTTGGGTTGACTACTAGCGCAGTTACAATTAATGTAACTGAATTCCAACAAATTGACGTTGACAGACTTTGGGTAACAGTAGATGGATATAGAATAGCATCTTCAGCTTTATATTTGAATCCAGGAAATGAACTAAGTATTCTTACTACAGTTGCAGCAAATCAAGAAGTGATAATTACTAATATGATACCGAATTCTACTCCTAATAAATTGAAGTATTTGTTAAATGTAAATCAGGTAAATTACGGATCTGTTTATAGAGGCACTACACAATCATGAGTCAAATTTTAGTTTCTCCATCTACAACTTGGCTAACTGAACCATTGATTATTACTGATGGTACAATTTATGTAAACTCTGTTAGTAATATCACTAATACTGTAATTCAAACAGTGACCGCACCAACAGCGGTTTTAGGAATAATGAGAATTGGTTTAGACGCAGACAAAAATTCAATTGTTAACATTGTTGTGTATAACAATACTACCAGTGCAGTAATTTCAAGTTCTAATTATTCTATAGTAATAGAAAACACAGCGCCAGTGCTAAAAATAACTACTGGAGCATGGATAACAACAGGAAATTCGTTAACTATTACTACGATTGATGGTAATTTAATTTATATTAATGGAGAACAAATTAAATTTAGTTCAGTTAATACATCTACTAATACCTTAAGCGGATTGTTTCGTGGTCAAAATGGTACTTCGGCACAGGATTTAATCTTACAATATACTGAGGTTTGGGGGTTATTACCAGAAAACAAGATGAATAATGCGGGTTATGTAAAAACATGGAACTCTTATAATTATAATGCTGTAATTGGAGATCCATTACAAATTAGTTGTACCTCGGAAGCTCGCTTTTTAACTGGTAACAAATGTATAAACCCTTTTCCTATAATATCACCTATACCGTCGAGTGTAATTTATAGCATTGCTGTAGCACCAACTAGTTGGGTAGTTACGTTACTGAGAATAAATACTACAACTACAACAACTACAGCAGCACCAACTTCAACTACTACTACAACATTAGCACCAACTTCAACTACAACAACTACAGCAGCACCAACCACGACAACAACAACGGTAGCACCAACCACGACAACAACAACATTAGCACCAACCACGACAACTACAACGGTAGCACCAACGACCACTACAACGACAGCCGCCCCACCGGCCGGCCCTACAAACGCTATATTTGGATTTGGTACTCTCGACGACCTTAGTAGTTCTTCGTTTACCAATATAGTATCTAATACTGGTGTTGTTGCTGCTGATGTTACAAATATTAGTGTTACTGGAAGATCAACTTTAGCAGCAGCAAGGTACGGTGGCGATAAAGCTATATTTGGATATGGTATTAGTGGCTTTGGTCCTGAGACTTTTTACTCATTAACTAACTTAGTAAATAATCTTGGTGTTGTTGCTACTAATACTACAGGTGTTGGTACTGCAAGAGCTAATTTGGCAGCAGCAGGATATGGCGGTGATAAAGCTATATTTGGATTTGGTAATACTGCTGATGGTAGCGCATCTCCTGTTTCGATTACCAATCTAGTATCTGATACTGGTGTTGTTGCTGCCGATGTTACAAACGCTAGTGCTACTGTAAGGTCTTCTTTAGCAGCAGCCGGATATGGTTTTGATAAAGCTATATTTGGATTTGGTTCTGATGCACTTGCTATTAATTTTTACTCATTAACTAACTTAGTAAATAATCTTGGTGTTGTTGCTACTGACACTACCGGTGTAGGTACTGCAAGAAACAATCTAGCAGGAGCAACATATGACGGTGATAAAGCTATATTTGGATTTGGTCAGGCATCAGGAGGTTTTGTTTCGTTAACTAATCTAGTATCTAATGCTGGTGTTGTTGCTACTGACACTACCGGTGTTGGTACTGCAAGGTCTTCACCGGGAGCATCAGGCTATGGCGGTGATAAAGCTATATTTGGATTTGGTCTTGATGGAATTACTTTCTCTGCTACTAATATAACTAACTTAGTATCTAATACAGGTGTTGTTGCTAATGACCAAGCCACATTAACTGGCACTGCAAGGTGGGAAGTAGCAGCAGCAGGATTTGGCACCTAACTATCTTTATTCACATTGAATCATTATTAAAATTTTACGATAGAGATAGTAGCTAATATTATTGAAAAAATAGATTGAATTAGTTATTATAAATACTCACAGAATATATTTTAGGCATATCTAATGGCTGCAGAACAATTTACATTAACAAATACAGGAACAGGCAACGTAACTATTAAATCAGTTACCTTTAATAATCCAGTAGGTATAGGTCATACCGCTAATTTGACAAATTTAGGTGGTTCTAGTACAGAAACAGGTAATGCTATCTTATTTTACCCTTTCTCGCCAAATTCGGTAAGAACCTTTACGGTAGAATATAATATAGCAGGGATTGCCGACGGAACATATGCCGGTAATATAGTAGTTGGTGGTAGTAATGATGTTATGGCCACTGTAAATAGTACCATTACGGTTGTAGGAGGTACTACCACAACAACAACAGCGGCACCAGGTACTACTACAACAACCACACTAGCACCAGGTACTACCACAACAACCACACTAGCACCAACTACGACAACTACAACACTAGCACCAACAACTACTACAACTACTGCGGCACCAACTACGACAACAACTACTGCGGCACCAACTACGACAACAACTACCGAAGCACCAACAACTACAACTACTACCGAAGCACCAACAACTACAACTACAACATCAGCACCAACAACTACAACAACAACCACACTTGCACCAACTACTACAACTACAACCGTCTCGCCGGGCACACTATTGGTTACAAATCAAAGTTCAAGCTCGGGCAATCCAGTAGGAATAGATAGTTGTTCATCTGGTGCGGCTATAAACTATTACGCAAATGGAGTATTAAATCTATATTCATTTACTAATTCGGATAGTGGAGGATTTGGTGAAAGCAATGTTTATCCAACTGGTCAATGGCTAACCAGTGGTGATCCTAGTCAATATTATATGTACGTAACAGAGATAAGTGGTTATGGTACATATTCAGGTCAAGCAACGGGTACTTGGTTGCAAATGAATGTTGATAGGGAATTTGGCTGTTCTGCTTCTGCACCAAGTCCCTCACCTAACAGTGCATCTTCGGGTGCAGTTTGGACAGTAGCTTTCAGATTAGGCACTGGACCAACTTTAGCGACTGTGACAATTGATGTATCTTCTGATGCCAGTACTTCTGGTCCATAATTTGATAAATGATTAATTCCATAATTGATTTGATAAATACTCACAGAATACATCTTAGGAATATCTAATGGCCGCCAAACAATTTACATTAACAAATACTGGAACAAGTAATTTAGTTATACAGTCAATGACCTTTAATGGTCCTGTAGGTGTTGGACATACGGCTAATTTGTCAAATTTAGGTGGTTCAAGCACTGAGACTGGGAATGCATCATTGGCATATAGTTTCGCTCCAAATGCAGTACAAACTTTTACAGTAGATTACTACGACACAGGCGCGGGCCCCGGAACATATACCGGCAATGTAGTAATCAGCGGTAGTAATAGCACTAGTCAAACTATAGCCAGCACAATTGTAATTAGTGCACCAGGTACCACAACGACAACAACAGCGGCACCAGGTACTACCACAACTACTACGGCAGCACCAGGTACTACCACGACAACAACAGCGGCACCAGGTACTACCACAACAACCACACTAGCACCAGGTACTACCACAACTACTACGGCAGCACCAGGAACAACCACAACTACAACAGCGGCACCAGGTACTACCACGACAACAACAGCAGCACCGGGTACTACCACGACAACAACAGCAGCACCAGGTACCACAACGACAACAACAGCAGCACCGGGTACTACCACGACAACAACAGCAGCACCTACTACAACGACAACAACGGCAGCACCTACTACAACGACAACAACAGCAGCACCTACTACAACGACAACAACAGCAGCACCTACTACAACGACAACAACCTCTTCAGGTACAGCCGGATTTACAGGTTCTCCGTTTAGTGCCCCTTATTACTATGAAAATTCAACTGGAAACGATCCTCCTCTAGCGAGTACAAGCCTTAATCTAACTTTCACTAATCAGGGAGTTGTAAGTATTCTTGATACAACCGGCGATCCAGGTATTGCAGTCAGTAATTTACCGACTCAATGGTTTACACCAACAGGCGGTGGTATTGGAGGTAGTTATGATATACGAATAACATCCATATCAGGCACTTGTACTGGTGGTACTAGAGCGAATTATACGGTATTTGGTACCGGTCCAACTGGTCAAGATCCAAATACTTTCACTACCCCTACAACATGGTATGCATTATCTGCAAGTCAAACCGTAAGTGTTGGTATAGGTAGTGCGCCTATTGTAGGATGTGGTACTAATATTACTTTCACTGTAGAGATAGCACCTAGTGGAGATCATGGCAGTGCTATTACAGGGGTCTTTACTTTGAATATAGGTACACTTTGATGATCTTTAATTTGCTAAATGGATACTAGTACAATGATAAATAATGATATGAATAATACGAAGCAACAGAATCAAAAACCTGCTGAAGATAAGACTGAAAAACGCCCTAATGAATTGGGAGGATTTTATTTTTCCTCTCACTTAAAAATTCACGATCCCAATACTAAAGAAGTTTTGGTAAAAATGAGGGGCGATTAATAATGTCTGTTATTAACTTATCTTATAAAATTGAGGGTTTCCTAAAGATTTATGACCCTAATAATGGCGAAGTATTTGTAGACAAGAAAAATGCCGTGAATTACGAAAACATTTCTGATGCAATTGCACTAACATTAAGCGACCGTGGCTATGGACAAATTTACCAAATGGCATTTGGCAATGGTGGTGCTACAGTAGATAACACCGGTGTGATTATATATCTACCTCCAAATACCACTGGTATTACTGCATCTCTTTATAATCAAACCTATGCTAAAATTGTTGATGACAATAGTGTGTTCAATCTAGACCCAACTAGAAATAAAATGTCTGTATTCCATACCGCAGGCAGTGTTTATTCAGATATTCTTGTGCAGTGTTTATTAGATTATGGCGAGCCCTCAGGTCAAGCAGCATTTGATAATAGTACTCAAACAGATGGTGAATATGTTTTTGATGAGTTAGGATTATTAGCTAATTATGGTACTGAAGATAATGGTACTGTTATAACAAGATTATTAACTCATGTTATTTTTCACCCTGTCCAAAAAAGTTTAAATAGACAAATTCAGATAGATTACACTGTGCGGATACAATCCCTCACTAATCAAGTCACAATTTAAGATAAATATAGAATACCGGAGTAATTGAAAATGGCATATACGATTTTGAAAAGTGATGGAACTGTATTAACTACCATTGCAGATGGGACGATTAATACTACTAGCACCTCACTTGGCTTACCAGGTAAAAATTATGCTGGTTATGGACAGCCAATGGACACTAACATGGTGCATCAGCTAGAAAGCTATGCAAATACTAGTCCACCAGCTAACCCACTACGCGGTCAACTATGGTACAACATTAGTAATGGTATACTATATATTTGCCCAACCGACGGTGAAACAAATGGTTCTAATTGGGCGGCTCTTACTATTACAGCAGCAGGCGGTGTAACTACTTTTGGTAATATTTCAGTTACAGGAAATATAACTGCTAACAACATTGTTGCTACAAACAATTCTAACGCCAACGCAATTACAGTATCATATCTAACAGTTACTTCTAATGCTAACATAGCAACTGGTAATATTACTTTAGCTAATATAACAACTCTAAGAACAACCGCTATCACTACAGGTGCAAATGCAAATGCTGGCACACTGACAGGTACATTTACTATTAATGGTACAGGTGGTAATAACGGTGATGCTCTGATATTCCAAACCGGTGGCATTAACATTCCAAACACCAGTGGTTCTAATTTATTCGGTATTAAATGCGACAAGTATATGTACGCAAATGGTACTCCTATTAACTTTGGTGGTTCATACAGTAATAGTAACGTAGCAGCTTTTTTACCTACATATGGTGGAAATATTTTAGCCAGCACTGTTCAATTAGCAACACTATCAACTGGATCAAATGTAACAGCAGGCACAATGACTGGTAATTTTACACTTAGTGCAGGATCTAAATTAAATGCCACATACGCTGACTTAGCTGAGCGTTTTGAAGCAGATACAGCATATGATTCAGGCACAGTAGTAGAGTTAGGTGGCGATAAAGAAATTACTGCGGTTAAGTACGAATTAAGTGAAGATGTGTTTGGTGTTATTTCTGATTCAGCAGCATATCTAATGAATTCAGGTGCGGGCCCAGACTCTACTCACCCACCTGTTGCAGTATCAGGCAGAGTTCCTGTTAAGGTAGTTGGTCGAGTTAAAAAAGGTGAACGTCTAGTTAGTGCTGGTTCAGGTATCGCAAGGGCTGCTAGGCCAGGCGAAGCAACAGCATTTAATACAATAGGCAGAGCATTAGCTGATAAAGATACTACAGGTGAAGGCACGGTCGAGGCAGTGGTTATAATTAGATAGGGCTAACCTATGACCTATGCACAGTATGGAAAAATTGAAGCCACTGATTATAATGTTACCTTAGTTGGCGCAAATATAAGCAATGTTGCGAATAGGTTAAATACTGTATGGTCAGTAGGTAACAATAATGCCGGGTATGGGCAACCTGATGTCGGTAATGTTACTGTAGGAAATAGGGTTAATCATACTGAGTGGGGTAATTTAATTAATACCACTGCAAACGTAGCTATTCATCAAAGTTCTAGTATTACTACTGTTACACCTCCCGTAGCAGGAGACAAAATATTATATACTGCTGCTATCCCTACGAATTTAACAACTATTTACACAAACAGGTTAAATGCAGCTAGTCAAGGAACTACTGATTCTTTAGATACTATATACAGTGGCACTTGGAATAATGGATTAGCATATACACAAACCGCAACTTTTGCTAATGGTGATGCGGCTAGATACTTTTTTAATGCAGGTGGACAACTTAGTATCTCATGTTCACACCCAACAGGTCCAAATGCTAATGCAACGATAAGCACACTAGCTAGTCAAGTTGGTAACATTTTTCTAAGCTCTCCTACATCAGGTACTGCGACAATTGCAGGTACATCATACACCGGAGTTACACAAGTAGGCGGAGGAGGGTCTTCTTCCGTGTCAACCGGTACTGGTTATTATGCATTAACTACAGGTAATGTTACAATTTTGACACAAACATCAACGATTGACAGTAGCACAATTGTAATTGTAACAAAATCTAATGGAACTCAGGGCTCACGTAATGATGCAGGAAGTGTTATAACATTTTATACTACATGGCAAGAATCTCCAAATGGGATCGAGGCTACTGCAGGAACAACTACACGTATAACAGCTAAATATCCATCTACCTCAATCCTTTCTAATAGTTGGGGACTTGTGACATTGGCTGGTTCAGTGATTTCATTCCCGCCACCGCCAACGACCACGACAACTACAACACTAGCACCAACAACTACTACAACTACTGCGGCACCAACTACGACAACTACAACACTAGCACCAACTACGACAACTACAACACTAGCACCAACAACTACTACAACTACTGCGGCACCAACTACGACAACAACTACCGAAGCACCAACTACGACAACAACTACCGAAGCACCAACTACGACAACAACTACCGAAGCACCAACTACGACAACAACTACAGAAGCACCAACAACTACAACAACTACAGAAGCACCAACAACTACAACAACTACCGAAGCACCAACAACTACAACAACTACCGAAGCACCAACAACTACAACAACTACCGAAGCACCAACTACTACCACTACAACAGAAGCACCAACTACGACAACAACTACCGAAGCACCAACTACTACCACTACAACAGAAGCACCAACTACTACTACGACTACCGAAGCACCAACAACTACAACTACTACCGAAGCACCTACTACTACAACTACTACCGAAGCACCAACT
>Ga0209401_1000125_pt1 | contig 50747 bp, 51 predicted proteins | sample M_140807_MF_Meta_FD_187318 | JGI IMG/M metagenome (GOLD analysis project Ga0209401, IMG submission 187318) | Freshwater microbial communities from Lake Montjoie, Canada to study carbon cycling - M_140807_MF_MetaG (SPAdes) (version 2) | ecosystem: Environmental > Aquatic > Freshwater > Lake...
TTGGAAAGCGTATTATTATGAATCCTGGTGACAAAGAACGTATCGAGGGTCGTTTATATAAGCTTTCACCTAGCAAGTATCCTGAGCTCAAGGAGGACCTTTTTATCACGGGTGGGCACTCAATCCTTGTTGATAACATTACCGATAAGCAAAGAGAAGAAATCACTGCGCACCTTGGTAATATTTATGTAACTGATAACAAGTATAGGCTGACGGCACTAGTGGATGAGCGGGCTGAACCTTGGGCTTCAGAGGGCAAATATACGATTTGGCATTTTGCTCTTGAGCACGAGAATATTAAGATGAACTATGGTGTATACGCGAATGGTTTATTAGTGGAGACGTGCTCGATCAATACGATGCGCACAAAGTCGAATTTGATAATTGTGTAAAATACGCCAGTTAGTTAGTAAAAATACCTAACTGAAAAATCTCCCGGCTAAGTATATGAATCCCCAAGATATCCACGTTGATTTTAATTGGACTGCCGAGAATCCTGAAGAGAAAGAGACACAATTGACTAATTTTTTTCAAAATAATGAGGTGGAATATATGGAAAATGGTATACCCCGCTTCAGAAACAAGTTTCTTTTTTTATATGGTGAAGATAACACAGGAAAACTAACATTTTTAAATAGAGTTGCACAAAATGTAATTGGTGATAACTGGGAGTCAAAAGTCTATATAAGAAAAGATGAAGGTCAAAGGTTTCCTTATAAACTCCACGCACATAAGGTTGAAAACTCAGTAAAAATTATTTTTGTCACTAATTCAAGAGTACATTGGCACAAATGGAGGCAGTTATATCCCATAACAAAAGCGATGGAATTTAGAGGGGCTGAAATCCAAAATAATCTAGATGCAAATGGTTTCGCAATTTATACGATTGGATCGAATGAATTGGTTCAGAATCGTAGAAATACAAGAGAACAAGAACTTCAACATATTGAAGAAATTGTTAGATCGCATAATGGAGATCCTAATGAGTTAAGAAATAAATTACTTCAGTTTCATACCTCTTTGAATGTAAATTTCTCACTAGCATTTATGAATAGTCAGGTTCCTCGTATTTAGATCGAAGGGCATAAAGGTAATTTATCAATTGTTGTAGATGCCTATCAAATATACAACAACACAATGGGATATTCGTAAAATATTATTGTGGAGATCAAAAGCTAAACTAAGATTCCCAAGACATCAACGCGGAAATGCTTGGAATCGTCATTATGAGATTTCTTTAATTGATACTATTTACAGAGGTCTTCCTATTTCCTCTTTAACTCTTTCGAGTGTAGATTTATCAGGAAATAATATTCATTTTATTGAAGATGGAAAACAGAGATTAAATACTATTGAAAAGTTTTTCGCAAATAAGATTGATTTGGATGGGGCGTATTACATATCTTTACCCAAGGATGTTCAGGAAAAATTTTTGAACTACAAAATATCGGTATTAATTTATTCTAATGCAAGTGATGAGGAACGTGTTGAAATTTTTGATCGTCTTCAGAACGGAATATTACTATCATATGGTGAGCGATTTCATTCGATACGATTTCTATCGCCAACGGTAGATTTTACATGTAAAATTCTTTTAAATACAACGGCACTGTTACAGCCTAAGATTGAGAAAGTGTGGGGAAAACGTATTTTAGAAGATGAATCTGGTAGGGGGGACGGAACTAAGCGTTATAAAATTATGCGCGAGGCTGTTTGTATAGTGTCAGCGTGTCTGTGGGGTACTGAATATTATAGTGAAGATTATGATATGTTACGTGAAAAACTGCGTAAACCACTTTCCGATGAACAAAAAAATAAGGCAATAAGACTTCTTAATAAGCTTATTGAAATATATGAAGAGGCAATTGTTTCTATTTTTCCAAATCATGAGGTTGCACTAAATGGAAAAAAACTAACTGATTCCTTTTGGGCTCCGAAGAATTTTTCAGGATATATACTGTATTCTTTATGGGAATTTCCAAATAAATGGGATGCCCTTACAACAAAGTGGGTAACTTTTTTAATAAAATATCGTTTGAAAACTACAGTATTGAAAGAGAAACTTCTTGAGCCTTCAAAGGGGATGTCTCTTGAATATAAACATAAGGCTGGATGGCTCGCTATGAATGATGATCCAGTGCGTATTCTACAAAGAACTGATGAATCGGATGAATCGGATAATGACGAATAGGGCATGTAATATAAAAATTGAACATTACATTACCTTTTCTCTGGTATACAAATGTCTCTTACACCCATTTTGCGTGAGAAGCTGCGTGGACTAAAGGCTGAGGAGGATGAGCGATTGCGTATTGGGAAGGAAAAAGATCGTCTTAATGCAGTAGAATACTATGTTAAACAGCTCTACAGCGACACTATTAACAATGCAAAGACAAAAACTAATACCTCATATACATATAAGCTTCCAGGTGATAACTTTTATAGAGATAATATGGTAGATATTCTACATGAACTTCGTCATCTCTTTCCAGATTGTTCTATAAAAAATACAACTCTATCGAGAGGGCAAGATGGAAAAATGTATGATATTTCAACAATGGATGAAAAGCTTCGTCCATTTATTGACAGTAGATATAATCAAGAGAGTATTATTATTGATTGGTCGTAAAGGGGCAATCATACTACGGCTATGTAAAAATTATAATATATATAATAGAGATGGATCGTTTCTTGAGTCAAACAAGAAAACTTTTTAAAAAAAGCTCAAAGCGATTATTTACACGACTTGTAAATATAAATGCAGAAAATGTAGAGAATTTTAAGGCAGCTGAAAGATTTTGTGCGTCTATAGTATAGAACTAAATGGTGAAATATAGTTGTGAAAACTGCCAGAGTGTCTTCGCCCAGAAGGGTCATCTTGAAGCACATAAGAATCGCAAACGCCCCTGTAAAAAGGACAACACAATTGAAGCACTTGTGGAGAAGAAAGTTCAAGAGGTTCTGTCAAAAACGAATGAGGGAGCGGTAAAAATTGACTCCACAACAACGACTTCTATGCAGTCAAACCAAATGGACTACTCAACAAAATCTATTCCTGAACTCAAGGAACTCTGCAAACAAAGAAAGATAAAGGGCATCTCTGGAAAGTCAAAAGCAGATTTAGTAAAACTCTTGAATGCTTCAAGCCCTGAAACACTTGTTTCTACATCTACAGAATCTACAAATGAAACAACTCTAAATCTAAATGATATGATTAACAAAGTATCATATGGTGAATGTGTTGCTATGATGAAGAAAATACCTACAAATTCAATTGATATGGTCTGCACAGACCCACCATACTTTCTTGATGGTCTAGGAGATGACTGGAATAAAGAAAGCCTTGATAATAAGGGTTCTTCTGCTGTTGTTGGAAATCTACCAAAGGGAATGAAGTTTGATAGAAATCAGTCCAAGAAATTTAATGAGTTCTATTCTAAGGTATCAGTTGAAGTATTTAGAATTCTAAAACCAGGAGGTGCTTTCGTGTCATTTAGCAGTCCTCGTCTTTATCATTCTATGGCGATGGCAATTGAAGATGCAGGATTTGAAATCCGTGATATGCTTGGTTGGATTTATACGCAGTCGCAAGTAAAGGCTTTCTCACAAGACCATATCATAGAAAAAGACAAATCTCTTACAGCAGAGCAAAAAACCAAACTAAAAGAAACTTGTAATAACTGGAAGACTCCACAACTCAAACCTGCTATTGAACCAATGTGCCTTGCTGTAAAACCTATTGAAGGAAGATATATTGATAATTTCCAGAAATATGGAACTGGACTTATGAATACTTCTGAAGAAACAAAAACTGGCGAGGGATTCTTCCCATCAAATATCATTACAACTGAAAAGGTTGAGGAGAGTATGGATAGAGTATTCTTAGTTTCAAAACCAAATAAGACAGAAAAGGGTGATTATAATACACACCTATCTGTTAAACCTGTAAATCTCATTTCCCATCTTGTGAAACTATTTACAAAAGAAGATGCAATTGTGCTTGACCCATTTATGGGTAGTGGGACAACTGCTGTTGCTTGCGTTCAAGCAAAAAGAAGATATGTAGGATTTGACATTAATAAAGAATATATCAAGATTACTGAGAGAAGAATCAAAGACTCTACTTCTCAAACTTCTGCTTGAGTGCTTCATAAATCATCTTCTGTTCTTTCTCAGTGTAGAATTCATTAATCTTTGGAACTAACTCGGATGCAGTGGGCCACATCTTGAGAAAGAACGTATCAAACTTGAATCTATCTCTGTATTTCCCCTGTATGGGAGGCTGATAAGCAAGATTTTTTTCTGAAGCATCATTAATCGTTGGGTCAAGATGACCAATCTGCCATTCTTCATTTGGCACATCAATAAGATTTTTCTTCCACCAATCCTTGATAGTATTGATGAAAGAGTTTTTATCACCACTAATAGACACACCTTTTCTTTTATCAAGGTCGGTTGTATCTGATTCAAATGGATATTGGAGGCAATAATATGCCCTCATTTTTAGCCTCTTCAAACCTGTTGCTTTATTGAATTGTTGAATTGCATCTGTTGTTTCCATACCGATATTCTGGAAGAATTTAACTGCCTCATCTCGTCCAAGATGTTTCTGACCACGCACTTCTGGCTGGGACATTAGGGCTAATGCTTGTCCTCTCATAGATGTAAGTGGGAGTAGAGTAAGATTTTGTTCTTTTGCGAACACCAGCAAGTCTGAAGGATATACTTCAAACTTCTTGGTATATGTATCAATATTGATAAGACTAGTAGGCATCTTGTCTATTGGAATCCTGTTTGTTTGGTGCTTGGGTTCAATTTTTTGGGTCGCTAAGTGCCGGTTTGAAATGTTCGTTGGTCTAACAGCCGTCTTTGTCGCTAAGGAAAGGGATTTAAGCCAGTTCTTCTCGATCTGTTTGCGGATGAGTCCATCAAAATTACTTGGTCTAATAAAATTTGAAACAAACAAAATCCAAATCTCAAACAAAGTTATGAACAATACAAGTGCAAATACAACTTCACTTACAGATAGCATTGTGAATAAACTTGAAAGTTTAGTCACAATGCCCATATATTATCTCGTAATTGCTGGCGCCGTTGTTCTCCTTGTCCTTCTCTTTACATGTTGCTGCTGTAAACAAACTGTTATAGTTGATCGAGTAAAAGATGTTGAAGTGCCTGTGTCAGTGCCTATAACAGTACAAGAGCCAATTATTATTGGACGAGTAAATAAAGCCAAAGATATTGTGGGACGAAGGAGATATCATTCAAGTTCAGGTTCAGAAGTCTAAGTAGATCCAGCAACAACCTTAAACACACGCTTTTTTACTGTTGCGGCAGCAGGAACAGGACTAGGCGCTGTCTCTACAGTAACAAGACCCCGCAAAACAATCGCAGCCGCCTCTGCGGTTACGGGAAAGGATTCAAGCCTGTTCTTCTAGATCTCTTCGCAGATGAGTCTATAAAAATCTCAGACTAGTAACAGATGAAATTCCGCCAAGCGTGCGACGCAGCCGCTTCAAACTTCGGCGAAGAATCCTTCGCAGCAAAAATAAAAGAAGAAGATCCCCTGATGGTAAAGTATCTTCCACTCCTACAAAAAATCAACAAAGCCGGTTTTTTAACCACGAATAGCCAGGCAGGACATCGTTCAAAGGGCAAGCATTACCAAACAGGAAAACCGTATGAACTTACCGAGAGAGCCTATCTCGAAGGATTTATGCTAGAGGCAGATGCGGCGAAGTTCATTAAGGCGATGGGCATTCAAACAGATAAGAACGCCATTTTCCGCCCTGTCTGCGCATCAGAAACAGACTTGCCACCCGAGCTAGACATTCCTCTTACTATCGTGAAGAGAGGTTCAGAGATATCAGTTGAGACACATAGTACGGTTGGATTACCGAAGGAATGGTCAGATTCATTTAAGAAAATGGTACATCTGAACAAATCAGAGAAAGTTGTATTCATTTTCTGTTGGGATACGCACTGGGGTCGCGGCGCAGCAGGAAAAAATGGTCTTTTTACACAGGTTTTAGAGTGTCTATGATCCAGTCACAACCTTAAATACACGCTTTTTTGTTGTTGCGGCAGCAACAGGCGCTGTAGTAGCAAGACCCCGCAGAACACTCGCAACAGAATGAATCAGCGGCGGCGGCACCGCATTTCCAATTTGTACAATCTGCTCCTTCTTGTTCCCCAGCACCTTGAAATCAGCAGGAAATCCCTGAATCTGCTTCAATTCATCCGGTAGAAGACAGCGAGCATACGCAGTTCCATCAGGCTTCCGCAGTCCAACTAAGAGACGCGGCTGGTGATCATAGGTACAAATAATTGTCTTCGACGGTGCGTCCAAGTCAATAATTTCAGAATGAATCGGGCTGCCCCGCTTTGAGCACGTCAGCAGACTCTTATACGTCTCCTCATCATAAACCACATTCGTCGCATTCGCCTTCAAAACAATAAACGGATGCGGCTCACCCGTCGGCTCAGCATCTTGCGCCACAGGGAGCGCATAATTTGCGAAATCCGCGGGCACATTACCAGCAGGAATCTTGTGCGCACACTCCATGGAATTCGTGACGAACGACCGCAACTTCGGCATCTTTTTTGTCAGACCGAAAGTGTGTACAGCTGTCCAGAAAGAGGCTGTGTCAAACGTCTGTGATGAGCGCCAACCCACAAGCAAGAGCCGCTTCCTCTTCTGCGGAACACCATAGTCAGTCGCCTCCAGCACCTTGTAAGTCAGATCATACCCAATCTGCTTGAACGCCGCAATAATGAGACTCAAGACAGGCGGATCATCCTCCTTCGGACCACTCTTCATCGAGACCAACCCAGGTACATTCTCGCCAATGAAGAACTTCGGCTCCGTCAGCTTGACAACGCGCACAAACTGTGTATACATCTGGTTGCGCGGATCCGCTGCCTTCCGATTTCCTGCGCGAGAGAACCCCTGGCACGGGAACCCAGCGAAGACAAGATCCGTCTTTCCCTTGTAAGGCTCAAACGTGGCGTCAGGGACCTTTGTAATATCCGGTGAATTACCTTGAAGAAGAACCGAGTGAGGAAAATTCTCCATATGCGTATTAATTGCTATCTGCCGAAATTCATTGAAAGCGCCGACTGTGTATCCAGCGCGCCCCATACCAAGTGTATCACCACCACATCCCGAAAATAATGAAATTGCGGACAAAGGAGTAGGAACAGACATTTCTAACCGGGGAGTGCAGTTTAAAGTGCAGTCAATTTTCATGCAGTCCGCAATAAAATTGATTCGGGGCTCCTAACATAGGTATGTCACACAATGACAGATCTTAAGAGCACCGCGACAGCCGATACAATGAAACGTGAGGAGGCGCTTACACGTGTATTAAATGGCGAAGCTACAGATGAAGATAAGAAATGCTTTTCATGCTCCTCTTCTCATCTAGATGAACTTCGCAAACAGATGCCATCAGGCTACAAGGCAAAAACAGAGGGCGGTGGACTCGGTAATCATTACGATGGGACAATTGCGAACGAAGAAGGTACACAGAAACGCAATGAACTGAAGCATTCAGTAAACAAAAAGACACCTAGAGCGGAACTGGAGTGGCGCCCTTGGTTAGATGGCGTCGAATTTGCTCAAGGGCAATTAAAGTCGAAGAGTACCACAACATTTATTGGTGATTGCGGTCGCCCTCTGATGCGCGCATGGTTTACAGATCATGTAAAGCCGTTCGTTACTGAGCATTTTCCTGAACTTGCGGGGATCCAGGAAGAGAATTATTTCAACTGTGCGTCTGGACTACGTACCCCAACTAAAGAAAAAGATACTCTCGGTGAAAAACTAATTGAACATCTTCGTAGTAATTCAGCAAAACAGGAACTCTTGAGACAGCGCTTTGTACTCTTCGAGGAGACTTATCTTGACACACATCCACTTAACCACAAGGAATTTGAAGTCTATATTAAGGACCGCATTGAACAGAAGGACAATTGGATTTGTATTAATAAGGCTGGAGCACACTGGATTGAAGGATTCAATGTGAAGGGACTCAAATACAATGGAACAGTTGCGAAACCGAAAGGTGGAAAAATGTTTAGCTACACTCTGTCTCTACAGAAAAAGAGTGGAACTGAAGTAAAAGATGTACCGATTCTATTCAAACTACATTGGAAAAACGGGGGTCAAGCTGTGCAGAATCTGAATTTCCTTCTTGTCTAGTTCTTGCGACTCTTCTTATTCTTCTTATTTTTGCGTGTCTTTCTGTTTCTGTTTCTTCTACTGGATCCTCCCTTTACTGCGTTATTTGTAGCGGCATTTTGTGCGGCATTTTGTGCGGCATTTTGTGCGGCTTTAGCAGCAGCATTGGCAGCAGCTTTAGCTGCGGCATTCGCAGCGGCTTTAGCATTCTCAGCAGCTTTCCTTGCGCGAAAGTTTGCGCCGGTGCCGTATCTATATGTCATTTCCCTCTCGATTCCTGAAAGTGGGAATAAATCATTGTAGTTATATGCGCCTTGGATATTCGCAGCAGCTCTAGCTTTCGCATTAGCATTCGGGCTGACGCGACCATTGTTTGCGCTATTGTTTGCGCCATTGTTTGCTCCATTGCTAGTGGCTCCATTCGCAGAAACAGCTTGAGTCGTAGAATTCATTCTATTATAGACTAGAGATATGGTGTAAGAGGATCAAATATCGTCATTGTTCTCACAGTTCCATCATCGTTCACGCGATGCCGGAAAAGAATTAATTTGCATTCACGTGCTTTAAAAAATGTATTTTATTTCACCAGTTGCTGTTGTTAGGCAAAAGATATAGCCTGCCATACTACACATAACTCAACATAATTTACAATTACATTGAGTCAACCATAATCGCATCCGTCAACGGTACCGTGCTCGGATTGATCATTTTGTCACCGTCCACATAAATGAGCGCCTTGTTAAAGCTACCATATGTAGCTGTATCAAATGACTTATATCCCTCAGGAAAGTAATTCGTGCTGTGCTCGTGACGAATACGCGTCGACACATCCAGAATAGCCAGCGTGTATGCACTTACATTCTCGCTCATTAGAATACGCGTATCGGTATGGTAATTTGCCATCAAAGGAAACTTGAACTGATGCCACTCCTCATTCTTTACATCAAATTCATCAATGATCTGGCAATTCTCCTTCTTTCGGTCACAATGACGGACGTAGACGAAGGCATTTGTTCCATCACGTGTGTAACACTTGATGCCGACAACGAGCGGCTTCATCTCAGTCCAAGCAGTGTGACCGAACTTGCGCACAGTCTTATCAAGACCGAGTTCTAGGCGAAACTCGTAGTCATCAAATGTATTGATCTTTGTCTTTACACAAAGATACTTAGGCAGGTGCTCCTTCAAAGGAAGATTTCTCTTGAGTACATCAAATTCGTTCATTCTATTTAGTTTCTACAAAACCTACATAGAATTTCAAATTTACATTTAATGTTTGCGATTTTTGCGTGTACGTCTACCGCCAAATCCAAAGAATCCCTTGGGTTTCGGGGCTAACGCCGCCTTCTTTGTTGCAGCATTTGCGAGAGCCTTAGCACTCGCCTGCTTTGCAGCCGCAGCCCTTGCAACCGCAGCCTTCTGTGCATCCTGCGCCTTAGCCGCGGCATTCGCCGCTACTTTCTGCGCCGCAGCCGCGGCATTCGCCGCCGCATCCGCTGCCTTCGCCTCCGCATTTGCCGTATCCTTCGCCGCCGCCGCCACCGCCGCCTCCTCCGCCGTCTTTTTCGTATTAAGTGAGTTATAATAAGTCATGAGCGGTTGATATATTTTTGAGTTAACATTACCATTTATCTGTTTCGGTCCATTCGCACCCTTAGCAGTCAGTGCAGCAGCCATTTTATAAGCAACTTGTTCTTTGGGAAACAACATATTGAATCCTTTTGAGTTTCGTTTCGTCATATTTGTTTTATAAAGAAGATCAATTGCTCTTTCTCCAGCATTGTTGGGAATATTCGGATTAAAGCCGGGAAATTCTACGATATGTAAAAGAACACTATTGCTTCCCTTTGATCTAGAGCGCGTAAGTAAATGTAAGACGGTGTCTCCATTTGAATCTTTTTCGTTTATATCAATCTTTCCCTTCAAATCATCTAAAATACTCTTAATTGTTGATACAACTGTATTCGCTTTGCTATTATTCATCGCTTTGTATTTCATAAGAGATGATACAGCCACGTGCATTAATGTTCCATTTTGTTTATCTCTTAGCATTCTTAAATCATTCATGCGACCTTTGAAACGCTGTAGTAAAGCATGAACACAGGGATGAGACGGAATCCCAGTTGCAGCGACTATAGCATTATTCAATGTCTTTTTATCTATTACAAGAGGTGCAAGAGACTCAACTGTTTTAGCATCTCCCTTTTGCGCCGCGTATAAGAGTGCGGCATTATTAGAAGAGTTCTTTGCAGTATTCCGTTTAATTGCCGTTCCGTACCGAAGTTTATTTATTAAACCGAGTTTGGCAGGGCTGGGCGCACTAGGGCTGGCGTTTGCAATCAAATAACCGGGACTTTCATCAACAACGGGACTGCTAGGGCTATTAACAACAGGGGCATAAGCAACGGGACTGGCGTCAGCAACAGGGGTCTTAACTACCGGGGCTGATAGAGTTCTTCCAAAAAAGGATGACTTTTTCACAGGAGCAACAGCAGCAGCACTAGTATCAAAACTCGCACTATCAGCAGGCGCACTAGAAAAAGGCAAAGCTACTTTTTTTCTAGATCCTAATCCTAATCTACTCAACATCTTCTTCTATTTTATACAAATAAAATATACTCATTATAGAATGTCGATTGCAAAGATTAGTTTATTTACATGCAATTTAGCAAATGCATCTAAATCACCAAATATTATAAATAAAGATGTATTTGTATGTTCCCCAACGATTCACGTAGAAATGACGCAGGAAGATTATCGCCCTAAAGAAGCCGGCTCCGTATTTGCCAAAGGAACCATTCCCGATAATCTCATACTAAGAAGCACAGTAGCACTAAATAAAGGAGCTACCACACAAAATATTGTAATCCGCCTTTTTTCATCTTCCGACACAGGAACCGTAACAGTAGGTAGTAAAGCAATCGGCGCGAAAGGAAAGAATAACTGGAAGTTCGGAGCACAAAAAGCTCTTGCTGCCGTAGGCACCGGTCTAGGTGCTTCAAAGGGAGCTGTCTGGATAAAAATATCACAGCCCACGCCCATGCTTTTCGTATGTATGCATCTTCCAATGAATGGTAAATCTGCCGACTTAGGACTCAATATTCGTACAAAAGCACTGTACAGGATTCTCAGTGAAATAAACCCCTTTGTAGATCCTGAAACAAGTCTCTTTATCGGCGGTGACTTAAATTTCCGCATGACATATGATGGACAAAATCAACTTACAAATGAACTTAAAAAAATCCCCTATCTTAAAGAAATTCCCTTCGTAAATGAAGCCGACAAGATTTTTACATGTAAGTTTAAATCACTTGAAGAAAAAAAAGGCGGTCTACTAGGATTTGGAAAAACAGTATCAACAAATCAAAAATGTACAGTAAAGCGCATGACACCTATACCGAATTCAGTAAATCCAAACGCTATTCATGCACTGCAGAATGAATGTGGCGATGCGCATAGAATCCCAAGTCGCTGTGATCGTTTTTTGTGTAGTGTAAGTTCCGGAAAGAACATTGTGGTCTCATATCAAAAAGGTGGACCACTCGTTCCTAACTCAGATCACAATGCCATGTGGACATGTTTCGATCTAATCAATTATTCTACAGAACAGGAGCAATCCGCAGCAAACAATGAGCCAGAAAACCCTAGGGGCGGTAAAAGAAACACAACGCGTAAACGGAAAATTTGAAACTTTACGACCTGTAAAAATAGAAATAAAAATGACAGATATACCTCTATATATAGAGCCTCAATCACTTGTAATGACTCCGATTTCATGCTTTTACTGTAAAACTCTAGATGACACAGTGTCTCATCTACAAATTTACTACTTATTTGGTCTCAAATGTTGTTCTAAACACATGGCTGCAGGTAAACGCGATTGTAGAGCATGGATGCACAAAAACGGCTATGTTAAACTAAAGGATGCGTTTGACAACACGGCGCTGTGTTCACTCTTAAATATTTTGGATAGTCGTGAGTTTAAGGTTAAGAGAACGAGCGGAGAAATTCAGAACGGATGGCATCTGAATAAAGGACATTATTTAGATACAGTCTTTATACAAAGAATTGATGATCAATGGCTAATACCATGTCGTTATCTTGAAGGTAATGATTGTATTCGGAAGCATGTAAATCTTACAGATTTTAGTGATATTGTTTCAGCAGAGCTCATTGAGGAGTGCGTCCGTACTCTGCACAGTGGTATCTACTTTAGTGATTTTGAAGAACAGTGCGCTCTAGATAAATCTGTTGTGCCAGAAATGGCAAATGTATTTCCTGTCATTGTAGACGGGCAAGTCGGTCGCGTACTTATTCGATGATATTTTATTCGGCTGGAAATTGACCTTTGAAATGTTCTTTGAAGGGCGCAACATCACTTTCTGTTAAATCAAAGCGCTCAGGGTGTTCAACTACCTCTTTAGCTGCTTTATACGCAGGTTCTCCGCGCCAAGTTGTTCTTTTTCCTTGCCATTTGGGAAAGACACTACATTTTACAGCAGCTTTTTCTGCAGCAGCTATATCATTTCCTGATATGCTTTCAGAAGAACAGACTCCTTTAGTGTCATTTTGAGGTCCAGTACTCAGTTCATCATCTACATGTAAGCCGTTTCCTACATGTGCTCCTGCTTTATCACTGAGTCCTCCTACTTCTAATACCTTTTCAGGTATAAAATGTGCTCCACTGGCACATAAATGTCCTTTTGCATGATGTTCTTTCGTTACTTGTAAATCTACTTCATAGAGTGGTAGTTTATTCGGGCATCCTTTTTCTAATATCTTTATTTCAGCTGGAGGAAGATTTTTAGGTCTAAGCGGCGGCGGTATTGGCTTATCTGTTGGCGGTGTCGGTGCCGGTTTCGGTGTTGGATTAGGTCTTGGCTTAGCTGTTGGTTTCGGCGTCGGCTTGGGTACACAGACACCACCTATACCAGGCTGAAAACCTGCTGGGCACTCAAAATTTGGTTCAATTACAGGACCTGTAGTTCCACTTGAATTAAACCCAGGTGGTTTGGCGCCAGGTCCAGGACCCCTTCTCGATGGTCCAAGGGGAACAAGTGCGCCTTTAAAGGGGACATTTACAGATCCTCTTTCTAAGTGGGGCGTGTTTGCAAAGAGTGGTCGTGTAAGAAAAAATACAGTTTTGAGAAATCGCTTCAACGCCGACTCTTTTTGTTTTGGATTTTCTGGTATTTTCTTTAATTTGCGTGTTATATTAAGAATTTTCTTTGCAGTTTCTTCAACGAGCGGCGAATGCGGATCTAATGTCGGACTTTTATAAGCGGCTGTCGCTTTAGGGGCACCAGGACCACGACGTGTATGATTAGGCACACGAATGCGCATTTGCTCAACGAGCGGCGAACGTCCTTGTAGTCTAGGTGTGCTATGAGTAGCGGAGGCTTTCGGGGCGCCAGGACCACGACGCGCATGTGTTGGCGCACGAATGCGCATTTGCTCAACTAATGGTGACAGTGCTTGTAATCTAGGCGTGCTTAGTGACGCTTTCGGTGCACCAGGACCACCATTGCCATTAGAGGGAATGCGGATGCGCGGATGCCATGACGCAAGCGGCTTTCTTTCTCTGATTGTTCCCCTTCGTCTTACTGCCACCTTTCCTCTCGCTCTCAATGTTCCTTCTTTTAAAGGAGAACGATGACCAAGAGGAGCTGGAGGTGACATTGGGAAAAGCCGCTTTGTTCTGGCTCTTAAACGCGAGCGTTTTTCAAGATTTTTTTCTAGATTTTCTTGTTCTTTGAATATCTGTCGGTTTCGTTCCAATTTTCTTGTTTCTCTACGAGTTGGTTTACGCTGAGGAAGAGGAAATTCCTTTGCTTTTGCTTGTAATTCATGTTTTTCTAGCGCCTCCACTCCCATTTTCTTATTTAAAACAACTAGACCGCCGCGGACCTTTTGTAATTTACTTCTTATATCCAATGGAAATACAGAAAAAAATTCACTTACAAGTTCTGCATCTTTGATAGCAGGTTCTACATCCTCCGCTTTGGGATTTGTAGGAATGTAATCAATATAATTTCGTAATAATCCCACCATGACTTTTGCAATATTCTCTTTGTAAATATCTTCATTCTCGTTCTTTGGTATCCTTAGAAAATCCCAATTATCAAACATATCGACGACTTGCTGTAATTTCGCTGTTTCTTCTGGTCCTATAGAATTATGCGCCTGACGATTCTTAAGTCTTTTTTCTATCATACTACGTCTTTTTCCTGCTCTTTCTTTCTCATTGGAAATTTCTGCTAAATTTGCCTCTTCTTTTTCTGTAAGTCCCTGCGGTACAGCTTCAAGTAAAGGACGAATAATTTTTACTACTTTTTTTAGTTTGGATTCTGCGCGCTCTTTATAGTCTCCATACCTTTCTTTTAGCTCTAGTAAACTTAGTTTAAGAAGATCATCATACTCCTTTCTATATTCTGGTTTAGGTTCACGTCCAATGATAACTTCTTTTTTGGTAGCCATTCTCTCTAACTAGCAAAGCTATTTAAATTTTTTTCTGTCTTTAAAATATCGCCGTGTAACTGAAGAGTTTCACCTTTAAGACGAAGGATATCTTTTCTTAGTGGGTCATTTCCAGGTTTTTTCTTTAAATTATCTTTCTTTTTGTTCAATAATTTCTCCTTTTCCTCTAACGTATCTTTTAAGATAGGAATAGCTCTAACTCTCGCTAATAAGTCTTTTGCCTCATCTACCTTTTTATCTGCTGCTCTCTTTTCCAGGATTGCTTTACCTCGAGCTATCGCGGCTGCGTCCCAATCTCTACCCCCAAAAATAGGACGGAAAGGAGCGCCATGGGGCGGAATGATTATTTTATCACTTTCTTCCTTTGCTTTGTCAAATATTTCTTGAGCACGGTCTTCCATTTCAGAATATGATCCTGGTACTGTTTCTGCTTCTGGCTTAATTCTTGATGACCATTGGGGTAGTTTGGCACCTGGACCGGGACCTCTTTTAGGACGCTGTCCTTTTAAAACATTAACTTTTGATGAAGGTGGTATAGGTGTTGGTCTAGGTCTAGGTGTAGGTGTTGGTGTAAATGTTGGTCTAGGTGCAGGTGTAAATGTAGGTCTAGGAGTAGGTGCAGGTATTGCTGTAGGTTTACCATACTGTTCCTGCAGCGGCATCTTTCCAGAATTAACCAACGAATCTTCTTGTAAATATCCCGATAAAGCAACACTTAGTGCAAAAAGCTTTGATACTAATGGATTAATTCCAGCAGCTTTACCTCTGCGTTTAGCTTTAGAAGCCTTCTTTAATTTCTGTGTAAGATTATTAATCTGATTTAATGTGCTATTAATTAAAGCAGGTCTATTTCGCTGTGTTGTTCCACTTCCATTTAATTTAAAATAATAGGGCAATCCATTTTTGTTTTTCATTGTATACCAACCCTTAGGTAAAGGTAGTTCAGATGTTTGCGCAACAGGTCTATTCCGCTGTGTTTTTCCAGTTCCATTTAGTTTAAAATAATAGGGAACTCCATTTTTGTTTTTCATCGTATACCAATTTTTTGGTAGCGGTGGATCAGACATTCTCTATTTTATCTAGCTATTTAAATAAATTGTAAATTTTAAACTCTTTTATTCGCTGTCTTCGTCATCAACAATAAGACATTCATCTTTTTTTTCTGTTTCCTTATCATCTTCCGAGGAGTCCATAATCTCAACTTCATTTGAGCCAAAGACAATCTTATAAGCACATTTATTGTAATACGCACGTCGTTTCTTCCACATACCCTGGTACACACCGTGTACATCTACAATGTCAATAATGAGTGGAGACACAGTACGTTCACTGATTTGTGTCCTCAGAATGCGACCTGTGCTTTGTTCCACTTTCTTTCGTGGCGACGCAAGAATTACTGTATTCAATGTCTTGATATTCATCGCCTCTGACGCCATAGCGTAAGAAGCGAGTAAGACCTTAGCTACTCTGGCGCCCTCCTCTCTCATTGCCTCTTTCATACCCCCAACATAATAGCTCATAGTTAGACCTGACGATTCAAGTAGGGCTTCGATGCTTTTAAGATGACCAATCCGCTCCGATAACACTAAAACCCGCCGATTCGGGTCTGCGCAAGTTTCTTTGATAATTTGCGCAATCTTCTTTGTTCTTTCACTACATTCCACGACGCGCGAGAGAAGTCTCCCCATGATCATTTCACCACGATAATCCGTCGGTATTTCTGTATATTCTGCATCATCGCATGTAAATTGTTCACAACGAACAACCACTGTTTCATCCGGCTCCCGGCTCTTTTCCCAGTAAACCGGCTTTCCAAGAAACCATTCAAAGACTTTTGTCAAACCATCGTCTCGCTTCGGAGTGGCGGATAGTCCGAGCATGTATTTCGTTTGAACTTTCAAGAGAGCCCGCGAGAAATGGGCGGCTCCGAGATGGTGGCATTCATCAAAGATGGTAAATCCATAACTCCGGAAGGTATCTTCCGGAAAGTCTCTTTGAACTAAAGTCTGGATCATACAAATTGTACAATCGTATGTAACTTCTTCAGCTTCCGGTACAACTTTTACATTTGCTTCAGCCAGACGTTTCAATAATTCATCCTTTGTTCCTCCAACTTTTAGACCTGCCTCCTTTGCAAGTTTCTTCAATTCAGGAATCGTTGGATCTTTTTGTTTAATTGTTTCGGTATTCGTTTGGTTTGTATCCGCCTGAAGAATTCCAACTCGAAGTCCAGGAAGAAGAGCCGTAATTTCTCCTCGCCACTGGTTCATAAGAAACTCCTTGTCCACCACAATCAAGAAACGGCGCTTCAGTTTAGCAGCGATCGCTAGAGCCATGAACGTTTTACCTCGCCCGCAAGGAACACAGATAAGTCCATTGGATCCCTTGTCGAGGAAAGTCTGAATAATCGCAACCTGGTAATCGTAGGGTTTACCTACAAAGTTTGCTGCAGCATCTGACAGTGGCTCCCCTTCTGGAACTACTTCCGCTTCCGCTTGCCCAAAGTTTTCAAATGCCCAGGCTCTCGGAACATAGAACCGGGAAGGGGATTCCGTGAAAATGGCAAACGGTGCTTGTGCCGCCATGGCAAACTTGGGCGCAACGATCGGTGCAACTGTAAGATCCTTTCGCAATTTTTGCGATATCCTTGGTGTTAAACTCGTCTTCTTGATAGCATATCCATGTGCTGTCAAGACGCGATTTAGATTTCTGACGTCCATGTTTATACATGATAATCGGCGTCAGATGAAAATCAATTTTGTGGGGTCAAAATAGAAATGGCTACGGTTACGCCTCAACACATTGTTTCTTTTTTAGCAGTCGCCTGGGCAGTGCTACTTCCCTTCTTTCCTTCACAGTTCCTTGACCTCTTTCGTGGTACTGCAGGCAGCCTTATACTCCTTGTGACTGTGCTTGCGGCTGTCAGCCTCGGTCCGATCCCTGGCACCCTCGTGTTCCTCGCTGCGCTCCTGACATTTGTTCAGCGCAATCGCGGTATACTACAGACAAAGATGTCATCTAGAACGGATCCAAAAGTCAGAGAGCCTTCTTACGAGCAGCAAACAGCGCCGGCGCCGCCGATGAGTGACACAGAAGTTCATCCTTTACCGGATTTACCGCCGAGAGAAGAACACAGTTTCTTACCGTCAGATGATGATGGTACAAACCACTTTGAGCCGGTAGACAATTCGATTAATGAAAAGGATGTTATCGAAACAATCTCACCGCTACCAGAACGTGCTGTAGATTACTATCTACAACAGGGTTTGGCTGACACGAATTTGAGAGGATGATTTATGAAACTTTTACATTTTTCAATTGGTCGTCGCTAATCGTTTTATCGACGCGCAATTGCTTATAGACTGAGCAAAATATGGGTTTTAGATATGTAGAATACTGATCAACCTGATTTCTCCACGGACTCCATACGACATCCCAGAAACTCTTGAGAGACGCATCTTCTACACAGAAGTCGGTTGCACCGAAGTTATTCTGAATTTGGCAGTAAAAATAGACAGGGTGTTCTTCATTCCATTGTCCGATCGCTTTGGACGTTTTTAGATTGGGAAATGCGGGGCAGATTACGGCTTCGAGCCGTTTTTGGTTATAGCAACTGTCTACCTTTTTACTATTGAGGGTATCTGTCAGATACACTTGGCACTTTTCTTGCGTCGAGTCTTTCGGAGCAGTTCCATCGGGTAGTCGGGGACCTGAAGTACATCCTGATAGACTATTTGTTGCGCTGGGATTCTCATAGTAGTTGGGCATCGAAGTAGGACAGGTCGTTTGTGCTTTTGCCCGTAGTCTCGTTTTGAGCGCTTCTAAACAAGGAGGTAGCCCGTCGTGAGATGGAGACATTGTACAGAGAGTTGATCCTTTACATTTGAAATCGAGATATTCGCCTTGGCAACAATCTGTGTCGCCGTTCTTAGATTGGTAAGACTGTGTTCCAGGTGGACAGAATTGAAGTGTTAGATCGGCATCCAGCGCTTGTTTTATAGGATCCGCGAAACCGTCTTTTGATACAAATATATAGGTCCGCGCTATATACAGAAATGCGACAAGGATTACAAGTCCGATGAATATGTTTTCTTTTGATAGTTTGACCATTCTTCCCTACTGCGTCATCTTATTTTTTGATAAGTCCATATACAATCGCCCCAAAGATGAATCCAATTAGTGCAATAGCGATGTTAGGACCAATTGAAGAGAACCACTCTGGTATAGAAATGACAGGTCCTTCAAAGCTTTCATCAGTCGAGTAAACAGAGACAAAGTAAGCAAGTAAAGACAAAATTAGAAGACCGAACCCAATTCCAAAAGCGATCGCAATGACTTTCTGAATATCACCGGGTGTAAGACCAGGTTTTACAATAGTCCCTTGTAGTTCAGCTGCTCTGGTCTCTAAGACTTTAGACAGAACTTCACCTTTCTGCGTGTCAATTGTAATCTTTCCATCTTTTACCTGGAGGTCGGGATTCAGAGGTGTACACTTGTAGGCTGATGTTGCGTCAACGCGCTGATTGAGAGCACTGTCTCCCTTTCCCGTTTTCAGATCGGAGGATCGGAGGAAATTCTTGAAATCGATCTCATTATTGAGTGTGAATGGTACAGCCATTGTCGATGCTGTGATATTATCAGGGAGCAACAGATTATTAGAAATTGTACCAATATTGAAGAATATTCCATCGTAAAATACAAAGACACGAGCGTTTGTGGCAAGTGTCTGTCCTGATTTTACCTGATTCAAACAAGTAGAATAGCAGAGAAAACCCTGTTTTTCGGGCATGATGGAGCCGACACTGATCGGACCACCTGGTAATCTACCATTTCCACCAGCTGTCAAATATACATTTGGTTTCGTCGTCGATTTATTTATGATAGGAATACAGAAAAAGACATATTTCTCGGCACTTGAGCCAGAAAAAGAGAGGATAATCTCAGCTTGGACAAGTGGCTTATCGGCGTCGCGAACGAAACCGGTGTGCTGTGGCTTACAGATCTGAACAGATTGCAAGGTATAGGAATTACCTTGAAGGCGGAGAGTAGTCTGATTCGTCGCCGCCGAATGCTGGGCTCCCTCGTCAAAGAAAAGATTTTGCTGGTCAACTATCTTGGGGGCATCGGATCTCTGCGCCCACTGTGCTTGAACTAGGTAAGATTCTTGAACCGCCAGTATCAACTGGTCGTCGACTTTTACATTGTTTTGAATGGGAAAGTCACGGATTCCTGTGGATGGACACAAGGACATATCTATACTATGGAAGGGATATACGTCGGTCCATCGAACTGATAGAGCGTAGCCGTAGCCTTTTCACCCGTGGGTGAAACAACAATTTCATCGCCGTTATACAATTCGTCGCAGCCGACTGAATCTTGGCAATCGCGTCTCTTGTAATTAATCGGGAGTGGAAGAGGATTGTAGGTATCAGTGCGCGTATAATAGTTGAAACGGTCTGAACGGCTGCCGACACGGCGCCCATAGAGCGGAATGAGGTCACCTGAATCCTTCTTTAAAACACCCATTTGTTGATAGGATTCGGGAAGTCCTCGCGAAGGAATGTTAATCGGTTTGCCGCCGTCTGGGATTAAGGCGCCGCGAAGGTCTGGTCCAGACTCCCAGAAACGCTGCGGTCTCGGCGCACGACTGTAGCGGTCGTCGCCTCCACTAGTCGTATTTACATTGATATCAATAGGCTGTTTTTCTTTTTCTTCATGAGGTTTGTGTAATTGAACAGCGATATATCCTAGGGCAAATCCTAGGAGCAAAATCATAATAAAAAGTGGCATTCCAGAAAGTGAAGATGTACTTTTTAATCTATAAACCATTTACCTTGACTATCTACTTATTAGAAGGGATTTGGCTGCGCACCCTTGGCACCACCAAACATCTCTTGGAAAGTATCCATCATTTGTTTACCATCCTGCATCATCGGCTTCACTGTTGACAACATACCCATGAGACTCTTCTGGGTATCAATGAGTTTCTGGGTATCGGCAGACATCTGCTGAATCTGGTCCGGCTTGAGCGCATTCAGTGCGTTCATTACAGTGGTTCCCTGATCAATGTGAAATCCACCCTTTGTGTCTTCAGGGATGGAGCCGAGCTTGAAAAGACCCTCGGGCTCTTTTCCGCCACCTGACTTAAATCCTGAGCTGATCGCGCCGGCAGCAGGCTGCGGTGCTGCTCCTCCAGTATTCGGACTCACGGAACCAGGCGGCACGACAGACGGCATCGTCATTGTCTGTACAGTAGGATTTACATCAGTGGGTGCCGGATTTGAAGAAGGAGACGCAACTGTACTGTCTACATTTACAGTGGCGCCAGAGCCATCCTGAGACTCGAAACCTTCTACAAATTTGCTCGCGAACACACCACCGGGTTCTTGATAGTTAACTTTCTTCATGCCGAGAACACGCTGCGAAATATCGGTTACCTTATTGGCAAATCCTTCCTCTGCATACTTGCGTTTTGTTAAAAGAGCAAAGAAGATACCGCTCAGAATTGTGAGTGCTACAGCCGCCTCATAGGATCCGAGAAGACCGAATGCCATTAAGCCGGTAGCACCTGACACGAGTGTGCCACTAAAAGGCACATAAAAGATAGCATATAAAATATAGAAGAACAATATTAAATTTGCTACTGAGAGAGTCAGCTTTGTTGAATTCATCCTATCAATCATAAAGAAATGAGAGGAGCCACAACCCGTTGAAGAATCCAGAAAGTGGCACCGGCTAAAACAGATTTTACAAGAACACCTACCGTAGTGAGGTCACCTGTCGGCTTAACAAGACTCGGTATGTAATGGGAAAAAAGAACATTGACTACAGGGATGCTGAAAATAAAAACAAGGAGTGTCACGAGGATTGGCGTCTTAACTTCGTCGGCTACACGCGAATAGATGTTGCGCTTAGTGCCCTCAGATGCTTGTACTTGCTGCCCTTGTCCTTGCCACTGCCCCTGTGCTTGGGGCATAAACTGCCCCTGAGGAGGCGGCATCATGTTCGGCATACCTCCAGCATTATCGCGAACACCGTGCATGGCAGCAGCAAAATCGGCGGGTGTCGGGTGATCTCTGCCAATTACATGGCTCGTTGCGGGATTCGGATCCATTGCTATTGGGGCATATGTATTTGGATTCGGCGAATTTACCATGCTTCCAGTTGAAACCGGCTGGTTCATATCCTTGAAAATCTGCTTGACTAAATCATCATCGCCCGGAGAGCCGCTTTGCTGGAGATCCGATAAAAGTGTTCCGCTACTACTCATTCGTATTCTTCTACCAAAAGAATGCGAATCCTAGTCTATTTTTATATCCGCACTAGAACCGTTGAACGGTGAATGCTTCAATCGCGCCCTCTTTTGGGCAATCCACAGTATAGGTTTCAAACTTATAACACTGCTTACCAATTTGATATGTACTGCCTTTAACTTCATTCGCCGGAGGAGCCTTCTGTAAGATACATGAGTCACCTGTACATACAGGACGTAGAAGAGCCATTAATCCAAGTCCTAATATGAAGCTAAAAAATATGTTAAATTTCTTTGTTTTTAGGAAGTCCCAAATCATTCTCTCTATGAACTGTAGAGATAAAGCATGTTCAAACACTTCGAATTGTATCCTTTTATAATGGGAGTTGTAATCGGTATAGTAGGACTCCTCTTCTGGAAGCAGAAACCGACAGTTGTGCAGAAGTACCCGCACCCGTCAAACGTCGAAAAGAATATTTACAAGGACCCGAATGGCGTTTGTTATAAATATAAGAGTTCAGAGGTAGACTGCGACAAGAACGAGTCTACGATTAAGCCGTATCCGATTCAAGAAGGAATGGCGATTACTGCCTAGGTGTCATTCTGAGTGATAAAGGCTTTGTACGCATAACTCTCGAGTCAGGTGTATTGTTTGAAGCAGGATTTACAACAACGACTTCACCGATACCATTCGTAGGATTCGTGCCGATTTCAATGTCAGGACCGCGAGATCCCTTTTTCTTCCAGCCTTTGATTACCGCTGTCTTGGTATTCAGTTCAATAGAGACTGCGCGAACACGGATTGCGAGCGCAATGATCGCGACAACAAATAGACCACCGCCGATCGCCGCGCCAATAATTGTGCCAGCTCCCGTATTACTGGGCGCTGGCACAACAGGTGCAGTAGCGATACCAGCAAGTGGTTTTGGTGTATTGGAATCCGTCGGACCGGGTGTCTCTGTCGGCGTATGAGATGGTGACGCGCCAATCCGCAACGTAGGCGTCGGAGTCGGCGTCTCCGTCGGCGTAATAGAAGATGTTACAGAGAGGGTGGGTGAAGGTGTGTAACTAATTGAGGGTGTACGGCTCGGTGTGCGAGTATTGGAGGGAGTATTTGACGAAGTGGCACCCGGTGATAATGTAGGCGTCGGTGTATCTGTGATCGTCGGTGTACCGGTCGGTGTAGGAGAAGAAGTTGGTGTACCTGTCTTGCTAGGAGTCGGAGTCGTCGTTGATGTTGGCGTCTGGCTCGGCGTAGCAGATACACTTGGAACAATGACAGGAGCTGCGTGACCTGTTAGGGAGAGTTGTATTGATATACCATCGCCTGCAAGATCTGTTGTCCAGGGTGTTGAGCCACAGGGCATTCCAGTCGGTCCATACTGACCACGGAAGAAGTAAGGAGGAACACCAGGCTTTCCATAGGGAAGGGAGACAGAGCAATGAGTGGCTGAAGCTGATGTGCCACCTGGTGCAATAGTCCACGTGAACGGCATAATCGCGACAGTGTAGTTTTGCCCGGCGCTTACAGCCCACAATGACGCTGATGCGTTAAATGAAATAAACTCATCTGTGAACGGTGTTGCTGCGACAACGTCGGTGAAGGTTGTGAGAAGAGAATTTCCGATGTGCACGTTACCCGGAAAAGTGGACAGAACAAAACTGATTCCGCAGGTTTCTTGCTGAGCTTGAGAATAGACACCCATTACCATAGTGTCAACAATGCCGGTCTGTTCAGCCTTAAAACGTGCGATGCCAGTATGGCAACGATTTTCAACGGTATTGTTTAAATATCCGATTGTATAATTTCCTACAATCGGATTTCTAGTTGTGTCAGTAAAGACGAGTGGTTGACTGTTCGCTAGACCTACAAATAAGAATGATAAAAATGACTTTAACATTTGTTCTACCCTCCAGAACAGAAAAAACTCATATTCAATTTTTATTTGCTCTCATGATAGCGGCGAGTTTATTGCGCTTTTGTTGCTCTTCTGTGATTACAGTACCTGTACTTACAGGAACTTCTACATCAGTAGGCTGGGATTCACGGATTAATGCTCTGAGTGAGAAAAGTGCCTTGAGATACTGACTAGTGGCAGGCGCATTCTCGGCGAGACGAAAGAGATTGTCGCCGGTTTCTTCGAGTTTCTTCGCCAAGTCCTGGTGTTGCTGGTAGAACGCCTTGAGGATCGCCGACCAGAGTTCATAGGCATTCTGCGCCAACGTTGAGTCACGGGCGGCTATATTTTTTACAGTGCGCGGCGAGCGTGTCTTCATGATTTCTTCTACAAGCGAATCCTGCTTCAGCCCTTTGAGGCGTGTAACCTCAAACGCTTGAAGAGGAAATGCATATGTGATTCCACCGTAAGTAAAATCCTTCATGTAGCATGGATGTAAGTAGCCAAGATCCTTGTCTTCAGGGCTCTCAATGAGGGTTGACATGACTGTGATTACATGTTCATCATCGGATCCACCGTCCATCTTCGTTTCTTCGGGTCCAACATAATGCCCAAATAGATCCTTTTTACTGTACGGCATGTACTTTAATAAGAAAACATCATGCCCCATTTTGCGTTGTTCATATTTTTGTTCAAAGATTATGGAGCGTACTTCAGGGTTAGGTTCGATTGTTATAAATCGTTCAGGATACATGGCTTTATTTCGTTGCTGTTCTGCAGCTTTAACGATTTTATTAAGACGAACAACATCTGCCGCGCTTCCGCCTTCTTTATAACGCCCATATGCTTTACGAAGAAGGTCGCTGGCTTTATCGAATGCTTGTTCGGCACCAATTATTTTTTGTCCTCTTTCTTCGTTTATTTTTTGTAATTCTTCGTCTGTGAGTGGGCGGAATTTACGAAGAGCAATTGTTTTGGGAGGCTCTTGGTCCGTAATAATCAGATTGCCTTCGGGAGTGTAAGAATAGTCCTTGAATGTCTTTGCCTTTCCACGCTTTTTATAGAATGCGCCGATTTCTTCTTCGGGTTTTATTACCTCGGGACGACTTTCCGACACGACTTTCATTTTTCTAGCGGCTTTGACTTTGACTCCTTCTTTTGGTTCTTCCTTCGTTTCTGTGGGACCAACAGCAACTTTAAAGACACGTGTCTTTTTTACAGGTGCAGCAGGCAAAGGCACAGAAACAGCAGGAGCATTGGCAACACTAACATTTAGAGGGACGGGTGCAGCAGTAGCGACAGTTGTAGCGACAGTTGTAGCGACAGGTACAGCGACAGTTGTAGCAATAGCAGCATTAGCAGCAGGAGCAGCAATAGCATTAGCAGGAGCTAACGGAACTGGTTCAGCCATCTCTTCTTTCTCTTATCCATGTTATTTTTTTAAGAGAGCTGCGCTTCTATGCGGTAAAGAAAGATCCCTCTTTTCTATAGATGCCGCCAGCTGTAGATACAATCGTTCGTGTTACATTCAGTTTTGTACATGGTCTTGCAGTCGCAATGGTTCTACCCATTTACTTCATGATGTATCCAGAGTTTTCAAAGACATACTTGTATGTGATTTTGTTTGCCATAGTTCCTGCTTTTTCCTACGTGTTTTCATTAGGACTCAATTCTCTCACCCAATATATTTCGTGCGGAACAGTCGTATTTGGACAAATAGCTCTAGCGTCCATTTTCAATCCGATTTTTGTTCTTATCTTCGCGTTTATTTCATGGATGTTCCCTGTTCTTCGTACGTTTGTAAGTGCTATTCTACCTGAACAGCCTCTTGACGTAATGAAACAGGAAGGGGATACTACCATGAAAATGATTCTGAGTTTTGCTTTCTACATTCTGTGGGGTGGCATTTATGGTCAAACGTACAGTGCAGGATTTGCTCAGTCGTGTCCTTCAACTAATAAAGTAGTTGAGCCACTAATAAATCAAGACGCTTCAGGCGCTTCCGTCCCCAAATAAATATATTTCGGAACCCCTTCAATTCCCGTTCCTTCCGTATTTAACATATAGTAACCAGGCTTCACATTTTCAATATGTCTGCTCCTTCTTCCTCTTGCTACCGGAGGAGGCTCAATCTTGACAGAATCCACTGTCCAAGCATTTTCAGGTGAAAAAAGAACCACAGCAAAATAAGAAAAAAAAGCCCAAGCAATACAAAATAGCCATATTGGAAACCATGTGTAATAGTTTGTATCTCGTCCAATACCGAATTCTTTCCATACGCCATTTTCTGTAAACATGAGCCGCGGTCGTAAAAAGAGAACGACAGCGATTCCTGTTAAATAAAGTAAGCCTGCGAGGAGTAGAACTCTCATCCTTCTTACAATGTGTTCGTAAATTTTCTACTAGGCGTCATCCGCTCCTTCTTGTACAACATCAACTCCCTGATCGATCTCTGCATTAGCAGTCGCAATCGCTCTCTGCTGCTTTTCTTTCATATACTGATCCGGGTCGTATTCACGAATGACCTTGCTACCACCCACAGCATAATCACCCAAACCGAGTTTCTTATTAAGGAGTTCAACCTGCTTTCGTTCGCGGCTCATCACGTCCATTTTCTTGATGAATGTCATCTTCTCCTGTTCAGCATTATCTTCAATCATCTGCTTTATCTGCTCCGATGTAAAATCCAAACCTTCCGTCTTTATTTTTGTAAGCAGCGCGGCAAAAAACTGAAGAACTGTCTGCGACTCCGATTCTAGCATTGACCCAGCGCTAGCAACTTCGCTCTCAAATTCATCGGGCACATGATTCGGGTCCAAAAGTTCCGCAAAAATACTGTAAAGAAGAATTTTGACAATGTAGGGAAATCCGACTTTTCCTCCAGGAACAATATTTACACGGAGAGATCTCATGAGCACAGGAAGAACAGCGCGAAGTTTTTGTACGCACTCTACAAGTTTTACAAACGCAAATGATTTCGGCTTTATTTTGCTAGCAAATCGTCGAGTTATATCAATGTGCGAATCGAGAAGTTTGGACGCATCACTCATCGTTTCTTGGCTTAAATCATACGATTTCTGGATGACAGTTAGCGAATCTAAACTCAGATTTGAGACGATGCGCTGGAACGGAATCAAAAAATAAGAGCGGAATGTCTCACCAAGTTGTCTGGGATTCATTGTCATGATGCGCTGAAGAAGTTCAAAACGCTCTTGTCCTAGGCGTCTCTGTAATACAGCCTCAAGTTGAACAACCTTATTTGAGAGAGGTCCATAGGCGTTGGCGTATTCAGTTGCAGTTGCTTTATCTTTCTTCTCCAGTTCTCTGAGAGCGACAACCGTACCCAGAATGACCTCTGAAAAGTCTTCAAGCGGCAACGGTTGGAGCTTGAGAAATGATTCTATAAAATCTACACCGACATTGAGTTTTACATTCGCCGTATCCAATGACACGCGATGGCGTTTATGTACATTATCTAATAAATCCGCAAATGATTCCCTATTAATTACAATTCCCTGTGTTTGTAGAGCATTTTGCTCAGCTACCTTCTTCTGCTCGGCATCTTCTGCAGGAAGACGAGGATCTTCAGGAAAGATGAAGCCACAGTGAGGACAGGCTAAATTGTATCCCATTTCGTGAGGGAGACCGATACGATCTCCCTTGTAGCAGACACGAATGAATAATCTGTACATAACAGACTCGTCGGCTTTCGCGTAATAACTTACAAGTTCACGTGGAACCATGGGCACACGCAACATGCTTCCACGACTGCCTTTGGGCGGCGCCTTTTCACTGAGACCAGGCATAGAATGCTCCTTCCAGAATTTACCAGGTGTCGTCAGTGAATCGTAGCAGCACGTCGTCTCAATCATAGGAGAACCAGGTACAAGAATTCCGTGCTCTCTCGCTAGCTTGTGTGCTTCCAAGATCCAGGCGCTGGCTTTTCCGCTGCCGACTGCCGCTGCAGCAACAAGGGGTTCTTTTGTCAAGACAACCTGTAAAGGTGTAAACCCGTTAGGAATGATATCTTTCGGTCGCCCTTCAGCCGCCTCTGATCCAAACGTCTCCTGTAAATACTGTTTCTTTGTCACGAGTTCTTGTTGAACATCTGTCCGACTTACCAATTCCTTGACAATTGCCTCGATATAGCGTGCGACACCCTTCTGTCTCTCTAAGTCTGACCGAATATTCTGAAATCCTGTCAAGTTCCACGGTGTCTTATTGCGTGTGACACTTGACACAGCGCAGCTCATATATTCAATACCGGTCTTGTTCTCAGGTCTATCCATAGGATATCCTTTGAAATCTGGATTCTTACATCCTTGTAGCGTGTAGCGACGCGTGTAATCAGGAATATGTGTCTGAATATTGATGAGAAGAACGGACGCAGCACAACCAACCATGAAACGGTTAATAAAGACATCGTAATCGAGTTGTACACCCTTGCGCACTTTCGCTTGTGCCTTCTGTATCTCTACATACTGTTTTCTGCCAGGTTTACTTAGAACTTCTGCTTGTACGCGATTAATCATTGTGTGATAACTGTTCGCGTCAGGAAACACACCTACTAGATCGCAGAGTTCCTTGATTGTGAAATAGATCAGTTTCTTATCTTCGGAGTCAAAATCGAGTTCTTCTTCGTCCTCTTTAACGATCGTATCACCGAGGAGTTGTTCTATCTCTTCTTGCCTCTTAGCATCTTTATCTTCTAGGACGGCACGACCAGACATTGGTCTTCCTTCGTCATCATATTCGAGGTGCGTGTCGAGTTCCACGTTGGAAATGCCCTCGCCGCAATTTCTACAAGTGTATTTCCCGCCAGATTGACCATCGTTAAATGCGAGAAGAATTTCCTTATGAATTACTTCCTTTTCTCTTGGGTGTAGATACTCTTGTAATAGGAGAAACTCGTGCTCGCAGAGAAGGTGTTCTTTACATGCAATACACCAGATCCAGTGATCTTTTTTCTCACTCTTGAAATCGTTGAGGAGTTTGACCATGAGCTTCTGTTTTTCGGCTGCACGATCGCCGCGAATCTTCCGAATTGCCTCGAGAGAACTTACGTGAGGGCACGTATTGGGTTTCGGTCGTTCTCCAGCATCCTTCTTCTTTTTCTGTAGGGCGATCGCCGCCTTGAGAGCATCTAGGAACTGGTCTTTGACAACGCGATTTCTCTCTCTCACGATCGGCTCTGGCAGTCCAGCCAGCACGACTAGAAGGAGATCTTGATAAGCCTTGTAGAGCGCTGAGAATCGTGCGACGTCACTCTCCTTGTAAAAGGGGAAACGTTGTCCAAATTGTATCAACGCGTCATTGAGAATAACTTCGTTCGCAATTCGATCAAAGAAGAGTTGGATTACATCTTTTTGTAGAAGTTGATCGACCTGGACAGATTGATCGGCGGCGACTTTACTTGCGATTTCTCTCTCGCCGTTCAAGAATTGTTTAGTTGCCGCGCGGTACTGTGTAATCTTTTTATTAAGAACTTCCATTTGATCAAGTGTAAATTCTTTTTCTGTTATACCGAATGATCTGAGGAGCGGCAAGATGTCTCCCATACCGCCACCATAGACGGGCTGTCCATCGAGCCAATCTGCCACGGAAACATTACCGAGACTTGATCCGTCGGGCTTGATGACGAGGATAGAGCCGGCTGTAGGAATATCTCCAATTGTACCGTGATTCCATACAATTGTACCGACTGTTTCGGGTACTGTCATGGATTCTGCCATGTCGAGGGCTAGCTTTCCAGAGCGCGTGGAGCCGAATTCACGTAAGTAATTCAGAGGAAAGAGCAAATAATTGAGTACAGTGATTTCATCGCTGTTTTCTGCGACGCCGACAATATTTTTATCGCTGTATCGTTGGTATTTAGGACCGAGCGCGCGCATGGCACTCATTGTCACTTTTCCAATAAATTCGTGACTTATAAGTTTCGTTGCATCACCCTCATCAAGTTCGGGAAGCCCAGATAACTTACTATCTTCTTTTAATACTACAGGCACTTCTGATCTGAAAATGTCATTGTCATGTGTAACGCTTTCCTTAACTTCTCCTGAAGGCGGAAGAGTTTGGAAAAAGGAATCAAAGAACCCCTGCCATCCTAGATACCAGCGCGGCAAACTCTGTGCTCCTCCTAAGCCGAGGCGTGACGGTTCGTGGTCTTTATCGGTTGGATTTCCGAGCTGATTCTCTACATAATTCATTTCGGCTTTGACGATATCGTCGAGGTATCGGATCTGGATTTGCGGGTCGGCGACCTCAGTTGGATCGCTACTTGCGAGTTTACGTTTTATGTCTGTAAAATGCTGTGCACTGTGATCTAGGTGAAGAACACGCTGTGTTTGTATGATGGGGCGAGCCAAGGGGAATTTTGATTTCTTGAGTAAATCAGAGAGAGTCTTGAAACTTGTTTCTTTGGGTTCTTTTTTCGCATCGCCGGCTTGTGTATAGTCTACAAGTGTATTGCGCAAATGAAAGAGAACTTCAGTTAGCACTCTGATTTCGCGGATTTTTCTGGGGTTTTTCTGTGATGAAGGGTCGAGTGCCTTGAGTAAATCTTGTAACATGTCTGTTTTTTGTTGCGCATCAGGGTAATTTCTAAGATGTGTAGGAATTTCCGAAACGTCGACGATTTGAGGAACTTCAATCTCTTCGTCTAAAAATTCAAAGAGTGCCTCTTGCTCGGTTGGTTTTTCTGGAAGTTCAGCTTCAGTTTGTTGAGGCTGTGCCTTCGGTGCCTCATTCACGCGCATGACTGCGAAATTCATGTCACGCCGTATACCAATATACGGTTCTACAGGCTGTAGAGTGGCTTCTGTTTCGTCTTTCAAGAGAACGGCGTCCTTTTCTTCATCGACAGAGACAACTGTGAATTTTGGTCCAGGTTCGCCTACTGCAGTAAATGTTGTGACGATTTGATCGGGGCGAATATCAAGAAGATGAACAAAAGAGGCGCTGGCTGCTTTTTTTATAAGAACGATTCCTTCAATACCGAGCTCGGGGTCTGGATTGTCTTCCAGTAACGGAATATCCTTCAAACTATCGGAAACTCCGTCCGGGAGTATGCGAATTAAATCATCGTCCATAAAATAAATGCGACCTCTTGTTCTATCAAGACGACCGCCTTCAATCATAATTGTATCGCCGAGTCCGATTTGTTCTTGTTCTTCCTCTTCTTTAATTTCAAGTGATTTATCTTGATTCTCATTGACATTGGCGTTGCTATTCGCATCGCCATTGCCATAGACATTTTCATTCACATTTTCATTTCTTTCTTCTTCTACTCTTTCCATCTACTGTCCTATATCATTAAAAAATTGAATCGGTTCGCAGCCCTAAAAAGGCATAGTGAGTTTAAAATGTTTACTGTTGATTTTCAGAATACACTAATTGCGAAGTATCCTACATGGCTAGAGCTTGAGGCTTTTCTCTCATCTGAGGCTGGTGGGCACTTTCGTATCGTTGGAAGCGGTCGGTACCGAGTGATTCGGTACGAGAAGAAGAGCACTGATATGAAGAGTCCACTTGTAAATTGGATGCGGAGCACAATCTGGGACACAGAGGCAAATCTTCCTGTCTGTGTGTCGCCTACAAAGGCAAAGGAGGATGATGTCCCGCCAATCGGCTCGGATCTTCCCCTAATCCAGGACTTCATGGATGGAACTATGATAAATATGTTTCTGCCGGCGTTCGATGAAGCAACTGCAACGCAGCCTGCGCCGACTCTGGCAACCAGGTCGCAGATTGGTGCAGGCGGCAATTTCTACAGTCAGCGTTCCTTTGCCGAGCTCTTTACTGATGCGCTAGTTACTGCGAACACCAATCTAGTTCAGCTCGCACTAAATGTACGTCATTCGTTCAAGGATGTGAAGAATGTCCATGCGTATTTCGCCAGCTTTCTTCTACAGCACCCTGAGCACCGTGTTGTCTCAAAGGTAGATCATGCGCGTATGTATATTGTACATACAGGCTATGTGACCAAGAATGGTGAGACTGCAATCGAGGATATTTCGGAGCTTTCTCCTGAGCCCGAGCTTGCGGCACTTGCTCTGCCGCAGTATCATATGAATGGTTTCAATACTGTCCCAGACTACCAGTCTTTCCTCAATACTCAGCTGAATACGAAGGGCTGGTTCTGGCAGGGCTTGACATTCAAGGATGTAAATGGAAATCGGTGGCGCACGCGGAATCCGAAGTATCTAGGTCTGAGGGCTCTACGTGGTTCGGAGGCGCTTCCTCTTGATCGTTGGCTCCGCCTCCGCTCTGAGGGCAAGGTTCTCGAGTACCTTAAGCACTATGCCGAGGAGCGTACGATGTTCTGGGATTTTGAGCAGCGTTTCCGTGCCTTGACCCTGGCTGTCTATGCTGGATATGTAGATGTTCACAAGGCGCACGCAAAAAAGCTGACGGATCTACCCAAGAATGTCAGCCCGTGCGTCTTTCGTCTCCACGCGCATTACCTGGAGCACTTGAAGCCGCAGACACTGACGGTCAAGCAGAAGGATGCGATTGAAATTGTCAATAAGATGACACTCTTGGAGCAGAAGCGCATGATGATGGAGCCGCGCCTGACAGGCGCAGTGACAGGCGCCATTGTTTAAACAAATATCTACATACTATAGTAATATGAAAACAACACTTCATTATACAAACATTGTATATTTAGTAACACATCACATAATAGCCTTATATGCTCTGTATAATCTTCCGTCTATTTTCTCTTTTAGATTGATTCTAGAAGTATTTCTATCAGCACAATTGACTGGTATGCTAGGCATAACGGCTGGAGCTCATCGCCTTTGGTCTCATAAGTCATTTGAGGCTGCTTTTCCAGTACGTGTTGTCTTCATGTTGGCAAATTCAGCTGCCCACCAAGGTTCTATTTACCAATGGTCTAAACACCATAAAATGCACCATAAGCATACAGATACAGAATTAGATCCTCATTCTATTCAATACGGTTTTTGGTATTCACATGTTGGCTGGATCTTTTTCAGAAAAACCGATGCGTTTCGTGAAGCGTCCCGCTTAATTCAGATGGATGATCTGAAAAAAGACACCGTTGTTATGTTTCAACACAAATATTATTTTCTCCTTTCTAATCTTTTTTGTTTCATTCTTCCTACACTCTATGGAAAGTACATGTGGGATTCGTACACAATAGGATATTTATATTTTGGAGTTCTCAGATGGATCTTACTTCTCCATGCGACGTGGTGTGTAAATAGTGTTGCTCACATGTGGGGATCGACACCCTATAATCCTAGAATATCATCAAGACAGAGTACAGTGACTAGTATAATTGCTGTAGGAGAAGGGTGGCATAATTATCATCATACATATCCTTATGATTATAGAGCAAGCGAATTTAATTGGAATAATGAATGGAATCCAACCACATTTCTATTGGATAGTTTATCTTCAGTTGGTCTAGTTTGGAATAAGAAAGTAGGAAATCCAAGTTAATCGTCGTCATAATATATGGTATAGGATGAACGCCCATATGTTGCGAAATCTAATCCAGACCTATCGTCTAGATGATGCTCTCTCAGCTGTTTAATAGTATCTTCCCATGAAAGCATAAACCAAGGCGGATCATCAATTAAATCTTTTACATGTAAATACGCGAGTTGTAAATCAGAGAAACTACCAATTCGCGTACTTACATTATTGTCATTAAAATATGTTACATGGCATGGCGTATTAAACTGATTTGGTTCTTCACTCGTCATTTTTCTATGGAATGCAATCCACTAGTTGATTCTTCAATTTTTTAGTACCGATTTAAAAACATACCACATACTCTGTACAGAATGCCTTACGCTATTGGAATTGACCTGGGAACCACTTATAGTTGCGTTGGAGTCTGGCAGAATGATCGTGTTGAAATCATCGCAAATGATCAAGGTAATCGGACTACTCCCTCCTATGTAGCCTACACGGACGAGGAGCGTCTTGTAGGTGATGCCGCAAAGGGACAGGCAGCAGCAAATCCCACGAATACAGTCTTTGATGCAAAGCGTCTCTTAGGGCGCCGCTTCCGTGATTCAACTGTCCAGAGTGATTTGAAGCACTGGGCGTTCAAGGTTCTCGAGGGCAAGATGGAGAAGCCTGAGATTGAGGTGGACTACAAGGGAGAGAGGAAGCGTTTCCAGCCTGAGGAGATTAGCGCGGCGGTTCTTCAGAAGATGAAGCAGACAGCCGAGGCATACCTCGGCGAGACGGTGCGCGATGCAGTTATCACTGTTCCTGCTTACTTCAATGACTCACAAAGACAGGCGACGAAGGACGCTGGTGTAATTGCTGGTCTGAATGTATTGCGCATCATCAATGAGCCGACGGCGGCTGCTATTGCCTATGGCTTGGATCGGAAGAAGGGACAGGGTGAGCAGAATGTGCTCATTTTTGATTTGGGCGGCGGCACGTTCGATGTAAGTCTACTATCGATTGATGATGGTGTGTTCGAGGTCAAGGCGACAGCTGGCGATACGCACTTGGGTGGCGAGGACTTCGACAATCTTATGGTCGATTACTGTGCTGGCGAGTTTAAGAAGAAGACGAAGCTTGATCTTGCGACGAATCAGCGTGCTCTCCGTCGCCTCCGCACGGCGTGCGAGAAGGCGAAGCGCAGCTTGTCGGCATCTACACAGGCGACGGTCGAGGCTGACAGTCTTATGGAGGGGAATGACTTTAACATGGCGTTTACACGCGCCAAGTTCGAGAGCCTCTGCGACTCACTTTTCCAGAAGTGCCTCGCCCCTGTTGAGCAGGTTCTTCGTGATGCGAAGATGTCAAAGGAGCAGATTCATGAGATTGTAATGGTAGGTGGTTCATCGCGTATTCCGAAGGTGCGCGAGCTTCTTTCCAATTACTTTGGTGGTAAGAAACTCAATGATAGTGTACACCCTGATGAGGCTGTAGCATATGGTGCTGCTGTCCAGGCTCACATTCTGACGAAGGGTGATACGGTTGATAAGACGAGTGAGCTTCTTCTTCTCGACGTGACACCGCTCTCACTAGGCATTGAGACGGCGGGCGGAATCATGACTGCGCTCATCAAGCGCAACACGACGATTCCTACCAAGAAGACGCAGACCTTCAGCACGTATGCGGACAACCAGCCGGCGGTCGATATCAAGATCTACGAGGGTGAACGCAATTTCACGAAGGACAATAACCTCTTGGGTACGTTCCGCTTGGAGGGCATTCCGCCGATGCCGCGTGGTATTCCGCAGATTGAGATCTCGTATGATCTGGATGCGAACGGAATCCTGAATGTGTCGGCGGCAGAGAAGAGCTCGGGTAAGTCAAATAAGATTACGATCACAAATGACAAGGGACGCTTGTCAAAGGCGCAGGTGGAGCGGATGGTGGAGGAGGCTGAGAAGTTCGCTGAGGAGGATAAGGCGAAGGTGGAGACCATTGAGGCGCGTAATGAACTGGAGACGTACTTGTACAATGCGCGCAACTCCTTGAGGGAGGAGAAGGCGAAGACCGTTCTTGGCGAGGATGCAAAGAAGGGCGAGGACATCGCACAGAAGTACCTGACGTGGTTGGAGAGCCATGGAGATGAAACTACACAGGTCTACAAGGATGAGATGAAGAAGGCGGAGGAGGAGATCAAGCCGATCATGATGAAGATGTATGCAGCGACGACGGACAAGATGCCTGAGGGCGTGCCGCAGCCTGATCATGTGTACAAGCCGGATAGTGAGGGTAATATGCCTGGAATGCATGGACAGGAATCAGGTCCAAAGGTTGAGGAGGTGGATTAGTAAACGAATCCACCATAGCAAGCTGAGGTGGATTAGTAAACTAAACAACGCGTTTCATAGCATACAAAATACCAAAACCAATTAAAATAACCGCAATGGATACTTTGTTTTGTCCGCTCAAAATAAAATATCCACGCGAATTCGCATCAGTCGGAATATTACATACATCGCATTTAACTCCCTGTATATTTGAATCAACTATACCTTTTTTCTTTAGTGATACTTGCCTTACCCACAGTTTCTGATACTGGGCGTAAACAATTAAACCGAGTTGTGCGCAACGAAACATGAAAAAATCTACATGACCGTCGATGGGAAACGCATTATCTACAAGAATTTTCACCGCTTTTTTTGTGTAAATATTGGCTGTATTGGGAGCATTTACACTGTAATTCCAGTCACCAAAATTAAACGCGACAGTATTATTTACTGCGTCCATCATCGTGCGATTGAACGGCACGGATAATGTCCAGACATCAGGTTTAGCTTTTTCTTCGAGGGCTTGATACTCGAGAAAAGCAGACTCTAACTGCTGCACAAATCCGAGGGGAATGAGCGCATCATCTTCAAAAACTAGACCATATTCTTCAGGCTGCGCAATGATTTTTGTCCAGACTGTGTAATGACTGAGGTAGCAGCCGACGCCGCCTGCTGAATCAAGATCCTCGTGATCACGACGCTTCTTGTACATGATATTGCGACGTGTTCTTAAAGACACCCTGGTGTCTTTCTCAATATCTATCGTTTTACCGTCGATGGCATCGAAACGCTCCCATGGGTATTTTTGTATGAGTTCTTGGAATCCAGGTTGCTGAAAAAAACGTTCCCAGCGATCTGCACGACTTTTAAGATTTATACAATATATCCGTAGATTCATCTCTACTCTGGGAGCGGTTTTCCCCAGAAGGCACCGCGCTTCTTTACTGGTCCAGGTGTTGGCGCAGTCAGGATTGGTTCTTGTTGTACAGGTGCAGGGGCAACTTGTACACCCTTCAGATCGGGTACTTTTACTGGTCCCTTGACTTTTCTTACAACAGTTGCAGTACCAGTAGCATTAGCCCAATCCTCCTTCCACTTACCAAACATCGTGGCGCATGCCCGTGCCGCTCTAGCAAACATGGCGCGCGCCGTAATTTCCTGTCCGTCCTCTACACCGACACGAAAGACCATCTCATCACGCAGAGGATGCGGCAACTTGTAACCGACATATGTGATCTCCTCCTTGTCAATCATGTTCTCATCCATCCATGTCTGCATTAAGTTGCCAAGCGTATGATCTTCGCCCTGTAAGATAATGTCAAATCCCTTCATACGCGCATCCGCCGGCTGTATCTTTATATTCTCAGGCAGATCACCTCTATCAACAGATGCGTATAACATACATTTTTGCTGAAGCTTCTCCAAGGCTCGTCCAACAATGTACTTAACCGACAACGTTCCCTTTGACTCCACTGTGAAATCAAAGCTGTACGGCTCATTCTTCTCATTAACCAAGAAACAGCGCTCAACTTCCATCGTCTTGAATTCGCGCATAAGTTTATCGCGTCTCTCAGCCTCCTTCTCCAAAGACTTGGGATCTACCTTCTTTGTTGTCTGTAGCCATTTGTCGAATACCAGCTTCTGCTTATCGGAATCTTCGTCGATTGTGTACTTATAGGAACACTGGCTGACAGGGCTGAATCTTACATGCTGACGACCGGTGCCCACAGTGGCTCGAGCCATCAGATCAATGGCTTGCGGCGCCTGATTCGGCTGCTTCCCCTTTAAAATCGCAATAAGACAAGTCTGCTTAGTAATGGGATTAGGGTTAAAGAATTTAACGTTTCCAACAACTGTCGATTCACCTTCTCCGGTCGTAGAATGCTGACGAACCTCAAAATCGGCAGCCACCACGTCACGGGAAGTATCCTTATCGCTCTCAGCACGAAGGTGAAAAGTAAACTCTTCGGGGTCCCAGGTAAGAGGATTCTCAGCCCAGACGGGCAGTAGACCGATACGATCTGCCAGCATCTCATTTGTCATAGGCGTGGTGTTTTTCGTGACAGTTACATCGCTAGTTGAGCCGTCCTCCTTGATATCGGAACGAAACCCGACAGTCTCCACTTCGGTAAGAATAGCTCTACGCAGTGTGTTGGCATACGAGACGTGTGTCGGCTGTAACTGAAATGTAATCGTTAAGGGATCTACATTTACGGGGTTGTGAAATACATTGACTTCCTTTGTTGCCATCTATTCTGTCTAGTCTATATTCAATGTGGTTTATACTCAATTTTTACACGGAGTGCGGAACTTTTTAATAACTAGGTTCTGAGGAAATATCAAATGAGTCAGCAGGCTAATCTGTGCTATTACAGTAATCGGTGTGAATGGTCAAAAGCGTTTATGAAGGAATTGGCACAGACACCTTGGGCGAATTCATTCAGTTTTTTTTGCGTTGACGCCGAGAAGCGGAAAGGACCTCTTCCGGCGTGGCTGAAGAAAGTTCCAACTCTTGTAATTAATGGAGAACAACAGCCGAGAACGGACGGGGACGTTATGAATTGGCTGTCTGAAATGAGACTGAAGAATTCCGGATCTGGACAACGTTCTGGAACTGGACCTGGACCTGCAGGATCAGAGCCGGAACCGGAAGGGTGGAATACGATGGAACATTCGTCGTTCGCCCGTGGTTTCGGCTACAGTTTCCAGGATGCTGATACGACGACACAAGGTAATGGCGGATCAACGATTCCAGGTGCATTTTCATTCTTGAATGGTACTGCAGGTCCGTCACAGGGTGCGCCGCCATCCATCGCGGATGTGAGGCAGAAGAGCAGAAAGGAACAGCAATTTGATAGTCAAATGGAAGATTTCAAGAAGGAAAGAGATCAGGGAATGCCTGGAAATATTCCGCGTATGTAAAAAATGCGTTTAAACAAGTTTCAAACAATACTATTTAGAGGTATGTCTACCGCCCTTGGTGCTTTTTGCGTTCAAATTATTCGTTTTTTTGAGGAACTTGTAGACACGTTCCCGGAAGAGCGCGACATAAAACTTGGCTTGGAGGCGATCCAGGGAGCTAGGAAAATCAACCCTAAACTCATTCTCGATCTATTCTACGAGCATGTCTACAGGGATGCTCATGAGTTTATTGAACAAGAAAATGATGACGGACTTGTTACCTATGCGAAGGCAAAAGTCCACAGTCAGTTTAATGAAATGTCATCGGCTCTTTTAATTTTTGATAAGCATTGGGATACGATGGCAGATTCAAATCGGAGCGCAATTTGGAAATATATGAAGGTTCTCTGTGTTCTGTGCGCAAAGGCTAAGTCATTAAAGGCGTAAAGTCGCCGCAAATCTTTCACGGTGATCCAGTAGATCATTCACTATGGCGGGCAATTTAGATTCTGTTTTTTTCACAAAATACAATGAATTTTGTGAAGAACTCAAGGAGGCATTTCCGGAACGAAAAGATAAAATCACATTTGCAAAGACATTGACAAACGAATCTAAACTCGCTCGCTTTAAGGCTGAAGTACTTCCGACGGTGACTCCGAGCCGCGACTTGGAGAAGTGTCCTGGCACTGTTCTCCCTGGCGTCACGATCCCCGACTCAATCTGGGTGGATTTATCCGAAGGAACACAGAAAGCGATTCAGCAATACTTGACTCTTCTCTCTTTCTGCTGCCAGGCTGGAACAGGTACATTTGATGCGAAGTGGGCGGAAGAGATGTTAAATGGCTGGAAGGACAAGCTAGACGGCGTAGATTTTTCATCGTTCTCGCAAAAAATCATGGGGATGTTCGCATCGGGAGGCTTACCCAAGATGCCTGAGCGTCTTCTTAAGGGACAGTTGGCGAAGTTGGCGGAGGAACTGGTGAAGGAATTCACTCCGGAGGATTTCGGTATGAATACAGCGGAGATGTCTGCTGCCGGTGATAATCCTATGCGCGCTTTCGAATTGCTCAGCAAAGTCTTCACGGAAAGACCGGAGATCATGCAAAATGCCATGAAGCGCATAGCGAAACGTCTACAAGAAAAGGTACAGCGTGGCGAACTACGGCCACAAGAGATGGCGAAGGAAGCCGAGGAACTCATGAAGGAATTTACAGACAATCCTGAGATGGTTAGTCTGATGGAAAGTTTCCGTGGTATGTTCGGTTTCGAAGACAAGGAGGCGGCGCGCGCTGTAGGTCGTGACGGTGAGAATCGCCTCTCAATTGTACAGGCTCGCCTCCGAAAGAAGTTAGAAGAAAAGAAGAAGCAGCGTGCTGGCAAATAAGATTTCCACAAACCCGTTAGAGAAACTCGGATGAGTAGTAAAGGACCACTTTGCGACCCTTACTTCTGGGAAAATCCACGTGTCTTGGCTGGATCAGCCTGGTTACGAAGATGGACAGAAAATTTCGATAGTCGGTGCGCAAGTGATATTACAAATGAAGTGGCGGCTGTTTATATGTTCTTCTTTCTTGTAGGATCAGTTTTAGCCATTGCCGTATCACAGCCTTATGTTTTGCCAGTATTTATGCTCGTTGCAACATTGTATCTAAGTCCCGCCATTTTTGCTCTTTATAATTTACCAAGTGCCAACTGTGCTACAACAAAAGGTGGTGTTCCTGTATTACAGGATTATCAACACGTTGATTCATCAGGAAACGCCGTTGATCGTAAGACTTATTCATCGTATTTAGGTAAGAAAAATATACAGGAAGGTTTTGATCCGACAGGTCTAACTGAAACACTGCCAACGGCACGCAACCCCTTCATGAATGTGCTTGTGAATGAGATCAAGTATAACCCGAGCAAGCCACCGGCGAAATACATTGGTAGCCCCGACGTACAGGACTCATTGGACTCTTTCTTCCGCGTTCAGTGGTCCAGTGATCCAACAGATGTATTTGGAAAGACACAGAGCCAGCGCCAATTCATAACGATGCCGAGCACAAGTGTACCGAGTGATCGCGGGTCATACCAGGATTGGTTGTACAAGATACCTGGAAAAACATGTAAGGAGGGTGGTCGTGATGCGTGCTATGCTGGTACAGGCGGCAGCCCTGTTACATGGCTGAATTCATGAGCGCCTCCAGTAATCGTGGCGTTATAATCTGATAGCGTCTCTTAGGACACTGGTCACGATGATCCACAATAACATTATTCTCAAACACTTTTCTACACCACTCACAAAATGGACACATGTCCTTTTTGTGATCGGCGGATTTACAGTTCGAACACATAGTACAGTCGTCTGTCTTATGTTCAAATGATAAGCATGTCTTACAGGCAGAACATGTAGATATGTTATGACCAAGTCGTTTACAGGCGGAACACGGCATCTTAACTAACTCTGTATTTTTCTTTGTTGTCAATTTTTTCAACTATATAACTCTGTACATTGACTTTGATTGAAATTTGTACGAACCATACATGCTTTGTACTGATTTGATAAATGATAGCATGCCGAAGCCTCTGTATTTTGTTCTAGGCATTGTTCATACTCGTTATTAACTGCTGATGCAGGTGTAAATATTCTCCTAACGAGCGCAGATCCTAGACCAAACCCTACTCCTGACGTCATACTCTCAGCTAATATGTTGCCGATACTTGGTCTGTTTACTGCAAGTGCAGGTACAGTTGCAGGTACAGGTGCAGGTACATGTACCTTCGGTGTTTCTAGCTTCGCTGTTTCAAAGCTTCTCTTAACAGCTGTAGTACGAGGCATTCTATTTATCTGCGAAGTTTTTGTGTCATCAATTTTCCGTTTTTACAACTGAAACTCCGTAAAGTCTTTCCCCGAGTCTGAAGAACAGATTTTACACAGATGCCAATGGCAGCTGATTCCCGATTACGTTGTCCCGGTCGCAACTTTACAGTACCCCGAACACCTTTGATACATCTACAAAATCGATTTAACTGTTTTCCTTTTCTAGTTCCCATTCTTCCTACTTTTATAAAAGAATATTTAGGGTAGATAGTCAGAGATGCAAGTCAATCGTCTAACACACCCCAGAGATGACCTTTGTGGAATTGATCAATATTTCAAGCAATCTGTCGGTCCTGGTGACTATACCATCAAGAATCTTGTCCCCGACGCGGCAAAGGTGAATCCGCTCTCCGTGGAGCAGCATCTCATTTATCCGCGCGAAGGATTTGGCTTCAATAACAAGAGCATTGACGCGGATTCAGTCTTGAGAAATCAGCCCGAGTTCAAGAACAATCGGTGTATCGTACGGTCGCAGGCGCGCCCCTTCCTCACGGTGCCCTTTATGGGCGTCGGACGCGGTAACCCGGATGTAGAGAGTCTGTTACTCCACTCCGAGCAGGTTCGCCAGGGCAAGGAGTGCGGCACAATCTCAGAGGAGACCTATGATGGTCAATTCACTCCTCTCATTCCGAGCATCAAGGAGAATATCCAGAAGCCGTCGCACTTGGTCCCCGAAGTTGCCGCGAATGGCTGGATCCGCGGCGGTATTCCGTCAAGAGCCTATCTGCGTGATGTAAATTGCTAAAATAAATCTTACATAATTTTCGTAAGCAGCCATTAGAATGGTTGATTACGGCTCTGTCTTAGAGCATCCCTTTGAAAAGGAAGAAAACCCTCAGCGCTATAACCAAACACCGTTTGCCTACGTTTCGCCGAAACCCGCACGTGTTATCCTTGGTCTGTATGGCGGAAACGAAGTATCATTGACGAGCGGCAATCGTGTAGATTTGGAGTCGGATCTATTTGGCATCACGCGCCCTACGACACATTGCCCTCAGAGAGAGCACCAGCCACCAAAAGGAGCGACTTTACTTCAGGGGCAGATCATTGAGCGAAAGAATCCCAAAACCAACCTCGTGATCAATGTTGAGCCGAAGCATTTACCGACGATTCAGCCGTGGGCGTATCCCGCTGTTTCGGCACCGCTCCCGCTACAGCGAGAGACATGTGCGCAGCCGCATAAATATTAGGACTAGTAGAGAAATGACAACAGTCCAAATCAAACAAACAAATCTTACACGCCCTCGATGGGATGATTTTCATCACACCGATGATATGCGCATTACAAGCTATGCAGCTCGCTATTATCTGGCGCCGCCCAATATCAATTGCCCGACATCCTTCCCGGTAGAAGCGACGACCCGCATCCAACAGAGTGGAGGAAGTTGGGTATCAGGGCAGTGGCGGACAGATGTGGAAAGTGATTTGAAGAATATCAATCGTTTTTCTAGTCGCATCATGTGTGATAAGGATCTTTACAATCCCGAAACAAATAAGATGAATCGGACATTCTATGAGTCGGCGCCCGACGAGAGTTTCCCTATGTCGTTTCAAAAACTAGTGAATCCTCCGTGTACATTACGGGCGACTGGATGGAATCGCTGGATACCTCTTCCTCATCAACCCCAGGTCACCTTTGAAACACCGTTTGATTTCTACATTCCTTCTCGCGACTTGGACAAGGAAAGATGCAAAACACATTAATTGATAGTAGTTTAAGGGAATTGCCGCTCATATTGATTTATTTAAAAATCAATCTTCACGGTAGTATGGAAGTTGCCGCTCTGCTTGGTCTCATAGGTCTCGGCTATGGAGTCGCTAAACTAAGCGAACCCACGAAGGAAAAAGGAACTATTGTGCCGCCTATACCTGGCGCAACACGACCCAAGGTGAACGAGGGATTTACAAATAGTCGTCCGATGGGTGGCGCTGCACGTGGCTTTGCTCCCGATCTTGATCAAATGTACAAATTGCCGAGTGGTCAGAGTTATCCGAGTGAGCCGAGCCCTGGTCCGCATGGAAATGCTTTTGGATATGCCACGCAGAAGCCTCCGATCGCTCCGAAAGTGGATTTTGATAGTATTATGCCGGCGCCCGAGTCACTTGAAGCTACAAAGCCGAGTGTAGCTGCAAACCCGAGTGGTGTCGAGGAAGATCCTGATTACAGCGACAGTGATTTTGTAGTGAGCCCCTTAACTGGACAGCGCATGCCGTCGAGTGAATTTAAGCACAATAACATGGTACCTTTTTTCGGAGGTCGTGTAAAGCAGAATGTTGCCGCAAACACAAACAGTTCTCTCTTAGACAGTTTTACAGGATCAGGTATAGACCAAATCAAGAAAAAGGAAGTTGAAACGATGTTTAACACGGCACAGACACCCTTTGGTAATCCCTATGGTCTAGAGGCGAGCGCCGATTTTCTCAAGGATCGTATCAATACGCCGAGAAACCGCGCTGGTGAGCGCCCGTTTGAGCAGACTCGTGTCGGTCCGGCGCTCGGTGAAAAGCACGGTCTCACAGGCAAGGGTGGATTCCAGCAAATGGAGGTCAACGACATTATGCGTGCGGCTATGCCAACCACTGATAAGTTGCGCGTAGCCGATAATCCTAAGTTGACATTCAAGACGCCGGTCATTCCTGGACAGCGTTTCATTGCGTCCAGCCCTGAAAATCCGGGTGAGGTTAGAAAGTATCGCCCCGATCGTTTCTTCGTGGATGACACGGGTGAGCGTTACGTGGGTGCGTTCTCAGAGGAGTCACAGAGAGAGACGTCGAGACCGATCCAGACAATGAAGCACGTTACGAGACCTGAGACAAGTAGCGAGATCATCGGACCGGCGCAGTCTCAGGATTTTGGAGAGTCTTACGTAACTGGCGCTTACAGAACACCGATGGCGCAGCAATATGGTGGCGCGGGATTCCGTAACGCAAACATGAACGAATATTACACGAACAATCCTGATGCAGCTGAGGCTGACTACGGTAAGTCTGCCATTGAGATGCGCCCGAATGAGCGTTCAGCCACGTCGGATAGAACAATGGGCTTGAACTTGTCTCCTGCAGATACGGGTCTAGGCGCAGTCCACTTTGAGGATGATGCGAGACCGACAAGACGTGGTGAGACGGTTGGCAATATCCGCCAGTCTGGCACGGCGACAGGCTATGCGCAGGGTGCGCCGTCAATCACGGTCTGGGATCCGAGTGATGTCGCGCGCACGACGGTCAAGGAGACGACGATTGAGTGGGGATATCTGGGTAACGCGATGCCGGCATCTGCCCCGACGAAGCTCAAGGTTTATGATCCTGATGATATCGCGAAGCCTACACAGAAGTCGCAGTTATCGGCGAAGTCAGAGTATTTTGGCGGTGGCAATTCAGTCAATAAGGATTTTACCAGCCACGACGCTGCGTACAATATGCGCACGAACCCGAACAAGGAGCAGATCGCCAAGGGACGTAAACCGATTGCTGGAAATGGCAATATTGGTGTCTTCACAGGTGAGAAGAATGGTGTCACGTACAGGAAGCTGGACGCGGATAGCGTCAACGATCGTGCGCTTGCCGTCAACAGTATTGTTGGGTTACCGCCTGGATCTGGCGATATTGGGCGGGTACAGTATCGTGCTCCTCTCAAAATGGATGTTTCAAGCCAGCGCAATGACAGGGCGTTTATCACATCGGTTGAGGACAATCCTCTTAACCAGAGTCTGCGGAAGAATGCTGAGCTCGACCTTCAGGCACTCGGTTTAGCACATTAAATAAATGATAATTAATTTTATATGATTCTCTAGAATCAATTAAAATTAAGTCAGCCCAATGCCCTTTTGTTAAAGATAGTGGTAGCTGCTTGTTTTTGTAGCCCCACATTCGCTTCTTTCATCTGTTCTAATAATGTTCTGGCAATCTTTTTATTTGAATTTGGCATCGTATTAATCACAGTATTTACATTTTTTCCAAATTGTATGGCTCTATTAATTGTTTCCTTGACGCGGCGTGCATTAGCAAACATAGGGTTATCTTCTAAAATGACACCCTCGTTTTTTATTATTTCATCGATTAGATTTACAATTGTAAATGAATTTACATCAGATCTTATTTTTTTAGCATTTATAAACCTCGCTGCGCCTTCTGCTCCAAGCGCTGCGGCTGTAGATACTAGCGCAATGACGGTTAGCGGAAAACCGGCTCCTGATAAACCGATAGCAGTTCCAACAACAGCCGCAGCCGCTATTTTTCCAGCAACATTCAAAGACGGACTGACTAATGTACCAAGTTCCTTAAGTGTATACTTTTTACTAAACAATCCTACACTAGTAACTGTAGCAGCTGTCGAAAGGCTCTGTGATACAGAACTTACAGCACCACTACCAGCTGCAAATCCAAAAATCATTCCCAACGAAGAGGCAATTGTTTGAACTGATCTTATATTTTTGTATTTTGCGTCTAAATCCGCGCGAGTCATGGTGCGAGCATCAATAATCATTTGTTTAAAAATTTGTAATTCATTTTTTGCTTGGTCTCTTGTTGTAGGATCACTTAATTGTTTTTGATAATTTTCAATATCTATACTATCGGCTCCCTTTTGTATCATAATTTTTGCTTTATTAATATTATTTGAATTAGTATATCTTTTTTCACTAAATCCGCGAAGAGCAGGAGCTTTTGCTGTGTACCGATGTATTGTATTTTTATTAACACGAATAAGAGATCCATTTACATTTTTAACGCTTTTTTTCTCAACATTATAATTTTTTTCTTGCCAGTATCTTTTTTTTCTAGACTCATAATTTGGAAGCAGTCCATTATTACTTGGATTTTTATTACGTCGTTTAAAGTTAATCATTTGATTGCGTGCTGAAATAGTACGACTATGTGTATTTTTACAATGTTTAGCCCATTGAGTCCCCTTATTCGTATTAGCAGGTGCATTGATTGCTTTACATAGATCATATTCAAGGAAAGAAGGTTCTTCCCAGTTCTTTAAAGAATTCGCTGCTTTATTTACTTCTTCTTTTCCTCTTCGATTAAATTCTTCTTTAGTTATTCTTCCGTTATGTTTTTGTTTCCTGAGATCAAGTAACAAAGGATTAGCTGCTATCGCCGTTGAGGCAGAAAATTTTCGTGCTATGTTTCCTAGGTGCTCCATTTAATTAAGTTAAAGAAAATGTTCAGAGTTGGTTTAATGGCTACACAGATTCGCCCCGCATGGATTTTACATGGTCCTGCTGGAACAGGTAAAACACAGTGGATACAACAAGAAGCAAAACAACGGTCTTGGCGCCTATTTCGCTGGAACGTGCGCAATGACCGTAGTTTAAGAGAAGGACGCGAGATTTTACATAGTCAGGTCAGATCACAGGAAAAGACGTGTATCTGGATTGAAGGCGCGGATGATTTAACGCAAGAATCACAGGCATTTTTACGGCGAATTCTTGATACACGATCACAGGAAGTTCAGTGCGTTCTAGAAGTTCGCGACATTTGGAAACTCTCGTCGCCTATCCTGTCGCGGTGTCTTGTAAAGACACTACCGAATGAGTCATCATTTAGAAGAACAATGATTGAAGGAAAAGCTAAAGAACTTGGCTTATGGTTACCTGTTGATCTACCTGAAGACCTGCTCTCGTTGAAGTCACTGAATGACTATAAACAAAAGGGTGGCGATCCGATGCTCTATTTAAAACGTATTGTTGATTTACATTCAACAAACCAGCAGGTTAGAGAAAGTCTACGGCGTTCTTTGGCTGGATATTCTCTGTGGACACAGGTTGCGTGGTTGGTTTGTTTGTTGCGGCAGCACTAGAAAGCACTAGTTAGTGCGTCCAGATAGAACAATATAAGAAAACAATTTTCATCAGGACGACATATGGATATCCAGGAGGGAATCGATGTATACAGTACGGCGAAAAGTGAATATACGCAGCAATTTTGTATATTCTTGATCCCAGCTCTTCTAACCTATTTTCTGAGTTTGCTTGAAGAAGCCAAAGAGAAAGAGAAAGATTTGAAGAGAGTTCTCTGGACTTTTCAGAATTTACTAAAGGATATTCCTGAATGGAACACGGATAAGGTTATAAGAGAAACGGAGACAATTCAGTCAAATACCAAGTGTGATTATTTGGAGGAACTGTTGACGGCTGTTTTTGTTGCGCACACCAAGGTTCTGTCTGCAATTCGTATAAATAGTAAAAGCAAGAAACTTCAGATCACCATTCCGAAAGTTGATCATTTTTTACACAGAACACTCTCTGAGTGTGCCAGAAGCCTTTGGTCAAATGCCTATTTGTTTTCTGAGCAGGCAACTTCAGTTGATAGACAGAAGAATCTACGGCAGGTTGAACATTTGCTTCACCAGGCTATTTTACAGTCTATTCGTGGAATGTTGCCAGTGAAGAACATATTGAAGGAATATTTGACAGATGATGGCGACGTTGAAGGCGATGAGGAAGTAAAAGAGACCGTTCCTGAAATTGAAGTGGCAGTAACCAAAAATGCAGAGGAAGATCTTTCAGGAAGTGTAGTTCTATCACAAACAGCTGATGAAGCGCCCAAAGAAGTGCCCAAAGAAGTAGCCAAAGAAACAACTCAAGAAACACCTGAAGAAACGTCCGAAGAAACAAAAGCACCCGAAGAAACACAGCCTGTTATCTTCGTAGATACAGAGCAAAGTGTAAAATTCACAGATCACGACGCAATGTTTGACTCAGATAATCCTGGTCAAAATTCAATAGATATGAAAGAACACACGGAAGATAGTGAACTTGCTTCTGTATCAGCTATTGATATCCTAGACCCCCTTGCTGGTGGATTGGATGATTTTGAGGATCTAGATAAACCTGCGGATCAACCCATGGGTCTCGGCGACTTTGAGACTCTGGCGTAGTTCCTTTAAATCTTTTTTCCGGGTGGCTCGCAGAGATTCTTCCCGGATGGACGTACAATTTTGGATGGCAATTGCACTCGGTGGTGTATTCATTGCGATTCTAGGAAGTATTGCTGAATATATGCGCGAAAAGGCGCTGCCAAAGCCGAAAGGAGTCGTTCGCGATTTCTTGATTGGCTCTATTCTCACGTCACTCTTATTTCAACTGATTCCTGACTCAATGACCGACATTGTTAATGGAATGCCTAAATTTTCATTACCTGGTGTACAGTCAATGGAACCCGAACTACAGGTTGGTGTTCCTAAATTCTAAATAATGAGTAAGATGCTTAAGCAAACAAGAAAAAATAAAAAACTACCAAATGCTGAACTACAAGTTCTCTGGACTGGACCGCCTCTCGGTCCCCTTGAGAAACTCTCATTGGCGTCTTTTATAGCTTATGGACATCCTGTTATCCTCTATACATACAATCCGATTGATGAGATTAAGAAACAAATACCGCCTTCCATAAAGTACGGTATAAAAGTTGTAGATGGTAATACGATCCTCAACCGTGATAAACAATTCAAATTCGCAGGACGTAATAAAGCCTACGAATTTCTTCCTTTCAGTGATCTTTTTCGTTTTACAATGCTCCATAAAAAAGGCGGTCGTTGGATTGACTTAGATATGACTCTTATTAAGCCGCTTCCCAAAAAACTAATAGCAATGAAATATGCTTTCAGTAGCGAAAGAACTATTCAGAAAGGTGCCTATAAGCAGAAAACACCGGAAATTCCCGACATTGGATATGTACAAGTGCCTGGTCCTGGCTCAGAACTTACAACATGGATGATGGACAATATACCTGATACAACAACTTTAAAAACTCCATTTGATTTTATGAATTTATACAGAAAAGCCTTGGTCGAACTTAAGCTTGAAAACTATGTTCTACCTGCAAAGGCATTTTTACCATTGAACTGGTGGGATATTAAGGAAGCCTTTGAAGAGGAACAAAAATGTTTTCCATCCAAATATGGACAGAAGGCATTTTGTAAATCGGATCTGATTCCGAAGGATGTCTACGCAATTCACTGGTTTCGCGCGATTTTGAGAAAGAGAAAGATTCCCTTTGAAACTGCAGAGTATGAACCAGATTCTCTCTGGGGTGTAGTTCTCAAGGAAATTGAGAAGAGAACAAATATGACAAACAGCGACGTATTTTAGCAAAACAAATTATAGACTTTTGTCTTCTTGGAAACTTTTTCCTTAGAGACACGAAATTTGTCAAAAATCGGGCGCGTAATCTGTTCAGATGGAACAGCATCATGAACTTTCGCCGCAATAACTTTATAAAGTTCAAAATCGGGGTACCGTTCTGTCCCATTCGGCTCCATCATTACATTGCGTCCATCTTCATCGATCATCCATGTCCAGAGCAAGTTGTAGAGATCTGATTCGGTTTCTTTAATTTTGAGACCAGGTTCCGAACTCAAAATATGCGCATGTTTTTTAATGAGCGGTTCAACTGGGAAAAGACCCTCAAAGAGACTTACAGCCAATCTACACAAGTCGAACGAGGGATTAGGATGTATGACCGGATCATCCGGATCTGTAACTAGAGGACCAAAATTATATTGATCTCCAGCATCATTACCTACGCAGAAATCATCGCTACAAAATAGTTTCTTATTTATCCAGAAAATCGCACGACCGAAATCAATGATGCGGAAGATTTTACCATAGGTTGGTATCTTCCATACATGTCCATCTCTTGAGCTATAATGAATAAATTTTTCGTCCGTTTCTATCCATACAATATTATTTGTGTGAAGATCATTGTGTGAAAATCCGAACATACTCTGAGCAACACAGAGGGCTGAAATAATCTGAAAGATCCAGGCAAGCCAAATCTCGTCCCATTTCTCATCACCAGGCTTTGCACCGATTTCTTCAAAGTTTTCTAAGAGTTGATCCATTGTGCCTTTGCTTGATTCTGTAAAGAGAAGCATAACGGGAAAATTCTTTATTTTTGCGAGGACATTGAGAGAATCATTATCATCGTCATCGTCTGCATCGTCATCTTCATCTTCAGCATCTTCTGCATCTTCATCTTCATCTTCTGATTCGCTTGCATCGTCACTAGATTCTTTATATGAAACGCTACTCATTGATGTACTGTGTAATGATTCAAGTTCAATAGTCTCCTGTTTATCTTCCAAACTTTCAAGCTCTTCCTCAGACTGTGTATCTGAGCCAGTCTCCGAGTGAATTTCAGACGGAGGATCAAAAATAGCATCCAGGACTTCCCGATTAAGATTTTCCTCATTATCTACACTGAGCTGAAAAATCCCTGATTCTTGATGATCCCAGAACCATCGGCAATGACGATAGGTTGAAAAGACATCCGAGATATTATACGAATATGTCTCAGATACGCCTCTAAATGCTCCGTAAAAATAATGAAAATGAGGACTCACGTTGCCCTCTCTTAGCTTAGAAAGGCAGTACGACGCTACGGCTTCCACGTAAGCTTGATTCATGGGAGTCTC
>Ga0209401_1000127_pt1 | contig 50606 bp, 44 predicted proteins | sample M_140807_MF_Meta_FD_187318 | JGI IMG/M metagenome (GOLD analysis project Ga0209401, IMG submission 187318) | Freshwater microbial communities from Lake Montjoie, Canada to study carbon cycling - M_140807_MF_MetaG (SPAdes) (version 2) | ecosystem: Environmental > Aquatic > Freshwater > Lake...
CCCATTCGACGATGTCCCACACCGTCGACACGGCCGCGATCCGCACCTCTCCGCGGGGAAAGGCTCCCTTCAGGTCGGGCGTCGGATCGGCGAGGAACATCCAGTCGTCTTTCTTGACTTCCTCCGCCTCGGATTCTTCCTTGTCGGCCTCGTCCTTCTTCGCCTCGTCGTCGGTCGTCTCGTCTTGCTTCGTCTCCGCAGCCTCGGGATCGGGAATCTCGCCGACCGAGTCGGTCGTGTAGGAGAGGGCCGAGACGGAGTCGTAGGCCTGCGAGGGCCAGGCGAAGTCGACGATGTTGAGGAGGAGGATGCCGAGGAGGGCGATGCCCCGAATGACATCCAACCCCGCCACCCTGGCCGCCGGGACTGCCGCAGCCGGCGACTCGGCGGGTGCTACCTCGGCCGAAGGCTCCGACTCACCGGCGCGGTCTGTCGGCGGCTCGGGGTCGTCCGCAGGGGTGGGCATGGCAGAGACCGCCGAGGATTGCGAAGGAGGCACCAGGCAGAGGATAGCAACCCCCGGTCGATGCAGTCCTGGTAAACTCCGCGCTTGCACGGCGAAAAGCACTGATTCACGGCCCTCTGGAGGAGCGGCATGGCGATCGGCATCGTGCTCCAGTTCCTCGTCGTCGCCACGGCGATCTGGATCGGGGCACGCACCGGCGGCATCGGCCTGGGCCTGTGGGGAGCGGTGGGGCTGCTTGTTCTCTCGGCCTGCTTTGGCGTCGTTCCCACGGCGCCGCCGGTCGATGTCCTGCTGATCGTCCTCGCGGTCGTCACCGCCGCCTCGGTGCTCGAGGCGGCCGGGGGGACGGAAGTCCTCGTCGGCGTCGCGGAACGGGTGATCCGCGCCCACCCGCAGCAGGTGACGCTCGTCGCCCCGCTCACGACCTGGTGCTTCACGTTCGTCGCCGGGACGGGCCATGTCGTCTACCCGCTCCTCCCGGTGATCTACGAGACGGCGCACCGCAGCGGCATCCGCCCGGAGCGGCCGATGGCGGTGGCGGCAATCGCCTCGCAGCAGGCGATCACGGCGAGCCCCGTCTCGGCGGCCACCGCCGCGATGATCGGGCTGTTTGCGGAGCACGGCCTCACCGGCTGGGGGCTGCCGCAGATCCTGCTGATCTGCGTCCCTTCATCGCTCCTGGGCGTGGTCGCGGCGGCGGTGGTGTCGATGTTCGTCGGCCGAGACCTGGAGGACGATCCCGACTACCAGGCCCGTCTCGCCGCGGGGCTCGTCGCTCCCCCCGACGGCGGCCCGGAACGCCCTCCGGCCACGGTCGCGGGGCGCCGCGCGGTGGGGATCTTCCTCACCGCGGTGGGGCTCGTTGTGATCCTCGGAAGCTTCCCCTGGCTCCGACAGCCGCGCGGAGCCGGCGAGCCTGTGCCGATGCCGGTGGCGATCGAGATCGTGATGCTGTCAGCGGCGGCGGTGATGCTCGCCGTGACGGGAGTGAAGCCCGACGACGTGACGCGGACACCGACGCTGCGCGCCGGCCTCGTGGCCGTGGTGGCGATCTTCGGCCTGGCCTGGCTCGGCGACAGCTTCGTGGCTCACCACAAGGCGACGATCCTCGCGGCCATCGCCCGATGGACGGCCGCGGCGCCGTGGACGTTCGGCATCGGCCTGTTCTTCACGTCGGTGCTCCTCTACAGCCAGGCAGCGACGACGCGGGCGCTGATGCCGCTGGGGCTCTCCCTGGGGATCGCCCCGCCCCAGCTCATCGCGCTGTTTCCGGCCGTGAACGGCTACTTCCTCATTCCCGCGACCGGCTCGCTGATCGCGGCGATGACCTTCGATCGCTCCGGGACGACCCGGATCGGGAAGTATCTCGTCAACCATTCCTTCATGATGCCGGGCTTCGTCGCCACCGTGACGGCGGTGGCCACAGGGATGCTTCTGGCCCGGATCCTGTTCTGACTCGCCGGGGAACGTCCAAGGGAGATCGTGTGGGGATCACGCCGGCGCCGCAGCCGGCTGGTCAGCCGGCGGGCTTCTCCTCCGCGCCGCAATGCTCGCAGGCCGAAAGGAGCGCGTGCCTAACGCCCTTGCAGGCCGGACAGGCCGCAAACAACTCGAGGCGACACGACGGACAGGTATAGGGCTCGTCACTCGCCCCGACCAGCGGCCGCGATACGCGACGCAGACTGCGGGGCGTCCAGGCCATGAAGCGGAGCGGACCGCGGCGGATCGGGAAGCGGCAGCCGGGACAGACGAACGACTCGTAGGCCTCGCGGATCTGCTTCTGGCGTGCCCGTCCCCCGGGACGGGCGACCAGTTGGAGGAGCCGGCCGAGGAGCCAGGCGATCACGGCGAGGGCGGTGGCGATGAGGATGTAGCGGAAGTACTCGGCCGGGAAGTATTCGTGCATCACGAAGAAGGCCCGCGCGAGCACCGCCGCGCCAAAGGCATAGACCATCGGCGCGCAGAGGCTGTTGCGGAGCCTCGCGAAGAGGAGGCCGGCGAGGACGAGGAGCGGGGCGAGAACGCCGATCTTGATCGCGGCGAGCCGGAGCCGATGGCTCGTCTGGAGCCGCTGGTACTCCTCGCGCACCGGCGTCTGGGCGACATTCACCTGCAGGAGGTGCTGCCGCAGTTCCTCGGCGATCGCCGCCTGCCGCTCCTGATGGTCCGAGATCGATTCCGTCAGTTCCTGGTCGCGCTGCTGGTTGGCGAGGAACACGCGCTGGCTCTCCGCCAAGGCCTGCTGCTGCTCCTCCGGCAGGCTCGACTTTTGCTCGAGGCTCATCCGTTGCAGTTCGAGAAGCTGGCCGAGCGTTTTCTGCGAGGTGGCGGTGCTGTCGCGGAGGACCTGCCGGCGGCGTTCCTCGTTCTCGAGTTTGCGCTTGATCCCGGCCTGCTCCTCTTCGAGCCGGGTGGTCGTGGCCGCCATCACCGGATCGAGCCGGTCGCTGCTGATCCGATTCCAGTCAGGCCCGGGGAGACGGCCGATGTCCTGGAGAATGAATCCCAGTGCCCAGAAAAAGAGGAGCGTCAGCGCCAGGGAGAAGATCGCGATCAGCAAGCGCTGCCACCACGTTCCGCGGGGCTCCGACTCGATTTCCTGCATGTTCGGCATGGCCGCATCTCCGCCGGTCTGATCGCTCCCGTCCCGGATGATTCCCGGGCAGTCCTCTGCATGAGCGTACCGCAACGGGGCCGCGGAATTGTGGCGGAAGTCCGTCGGCCTGCCCGCCGTCGACCGCGGCAAACGGGCCATCGACCGACCTGCCGACGCCCCCTGGCGCGGAGGTATCATGGTGGCAACGACCTGCTTCCGCCCCCCTTCAACCACGGGATCCCATGACGAAGAAAGCCAAGACCGACCTCGAAACGCTGGAACCGGTCCACCTTGCTCCTGAGACCGTGCCGGAGCCGATCGCGGATCATGCCAAGGTGAACAAGAGCGAGGAGATCCGGCTCGAAGCCCGGCGGATCCTCGATGCCGGCGGCAGCCCCCGTCCCAGGGACATCATCGAAGTTCTGAAATCCCGAGGGATCGAGGTCGTCTCTCCCCAGGTGAGTCAGATCCTCGGCAACATGGGCGTGGAACGGCGCCCGCGAAAGAAGAAGCGCGACGCTGCCCCGCCGCGGCCCCCCCGGGCAGCGACGGCCCCCACCCCCCCCTCCGACGACGCCTTCACGCTCACCGATCTCATCGCCGCCAAGAAGTTCGTCGAGATGATCGGGAGCCCGCGGCGGGCGATGAGCCTTTTGGACGCCCTCGACAAGCTGTCGTGATCTCCGCCACCGGGGATTCCGCGCGAGCCAACAGACCGACACGATCATCGCGGCCCGAGTGACGAGAAGGGCGGGCCGGGGATAGCGCCGGCGCCGCCGCTCAGCGCACGGCGTGTTCGCCGCTGATGACGAGGCCGGTATCGTCGACGAGATTCAGATACCACGCCGTCGCCCCGGCGGGGATGACGGCACTCGCTCGCCCCTCCGTGCCGTCGGCTGGCGGCTCAATCGTGGCCGGCTGCGTTTCCCAGAGTCGATCCTGCCACCGGCCGGCGGCGGCGGTGAAGCAGAGCTCCGCGGTGCGGATCGGCTGCCCCCCGCGCCAGGTCACCCAGGTCGTCGTGCCTGTGAACCCCTGCCCCGTGATCATCGCCAGCCCCGGTGGCGCGACGGAGGATGGAGCCCCGAGGATCGCGTCGGCAAACGCGCGGATCTCGTCGGGATTCTCCCCCGCGGGGCCGTGGCCGTGGGGCATCCGGACCCGCAGGCAGAGCGTGCGCGAGCCCTTCGGGAGCCGATAGGAGCGTTGCCAGGAGCCGGGCGGGTAGGCGAAGTCGTTCGTGCCGTTGACCCACAGCATCGGCATCTCGGCGCGCGGCAGCCAACTCGAAGGATCCCACCAGGCCGACCACCGCGCGGCCTTCTCCGGCCCCATCTCGGCAAACCGTGCCAGCCAGGCCGAGTCGTCGGCGAGATAGCCGCATCCGTAAACCGGCACAGCGAGACGGAAGCGCGGGTCGACCCCCGCCGTGAGGCAGGTCAGATAACCCCCCCAGGAGATCCCGGTGAGGCCGACGCGCTCGGCATCGACTTCAGGAAACGATCGCAGGAGCGAATGGGCAAGCACGATCGCCGACACCGCCTGATGCGGCCACTGGTCGTCAAGCGGCTCCTCGACCTGGCCGAAGGCCGCATCCCAGCCGGGGGGCCCGCCGTCGGCATGGCGCTCCCAATGGCCATACGTTCCGCGCGGCACGCACCCGCACAGATCGATGGCGATCGCCGCGTAGCCCCGATCGTTCCACACCTTCACCCAGCGTTCGAAGGCCGTCCCGCCGCCGCCATGGACGAGGACCATCGCCGGGAGCTTCGTGCCGGGCGGTGTGGCCGGGGTTCCGTACCACGCGAACACGCGGGTCGGTCGCCCCTGGTATTCCGGCCCGGCAAAGAAGAGTGGCCTGATCCGCTCATCCCCCTCGGGGCCGACCTGGAAGCCGTCGGCCGGGTACACCTGCGGCGCGCGCGACAGCCGCTGGAGATCGAACGCCGCCACGCCGAAACGCTCCGCCGACTGCGACGCGACCTCGGCGGCAATCGTGGGCGCCGGCCGCAAGGCCGTGATGAGAAGAGCGACGAGGAGACCGCTGACCGTGCTCGGCACCAGCATCGACATCGACAACGACCGTGACATGGCGGGGCTCCCGGGGGGACTCCGGCGGTATCCCCTGGCGTGGCTGGACATCGATCGCCCGCAATCATTGGTCCGGGGCGGTGGAGAGCCCGGGATCACTCGGCAAGGGCTCGATCGATCCCGAAAGCATACCCGCCAGGCCGTCGATCGGGCTTGAGCCGCCGGGGCCGGAGTCGTACCCTCCCCCGCGCCTTCCCCTGGTGTGGAGCTGCCCATGAACCTGTCCATTCCGTTGACGACACGGCCGCAATTCCGACCGAACACAGGGCGAAGCCCCGTCGCCGCAGCCGGCTTGGTGTGGGCGCTGACGATTCCGCTGGGGTGGTGGCCTTCCGGGGTCGCGATGGCGGGAGAGGATGCGAACGTCCGCCCGGCCACGGCCAACGCCCCTGCCGCCGACACCCGGGCCGCAGTCGACCGCTTCGTCGCGCCCCACCCGGCGCTGGCCGGTGCCCCACGGCGGACGAAGACCGGCCGGGGCCATGCGGGGGATCCGATCAACGTGGCTTTCGTGGGATCGGACCGCGAGCTCCATCACGCGCTCGCCCGGGGCGGTTGGTATGCCGCCGATCCGATCACCCTCGATTCATCGATCGCGATCGCCGCCGACGTCGTTCTGAAGAAGCCCTATCCCCACGCGCCGGTGAGCGACCTGTTCGTGTGGGACCGGAAGCAGGATCTCGCGTTCGAGCAGCCGGTGGGGAACAGCCCCAAGCAGCGTCATCACGTCCGCTTCTGGCGGTCGGAGGCGGTCGACGAGGATGGCGAGCCGCTGTGGCTCGGCGCGGCAACCTACGACGAGCGGGTGGAGATCAGCCGGACGACGGGGGGGATCACCCACCGCATCGGCGCGGCGGTCGATCGGGAGCGCAACAAGCTCCTCGTCGATACCCACGACGCCGGCACGCTCCACGGCTACTACTGGGTCGACGGCTTCCACCGCGAGCTTCGTGGTACCAACGGCGGCGGCGATCCCTTCCACACCGACGGCCGCCTCGCCGTGGGCGTTCTCTCGCTCACGCCCTGACACGCCTCATCGGGCCGCACGACCGACCAACCGCTGCCCGCCGAGCGGCGGACCAGCGCTCCGCGGCCGGTCACTTCCGCTTCTTCGGCAGGTCCTTCGAGCCGGCCACCGTCATGTTGAGGCCGATCTGAACGTCGACCGGCGTGCCGCCGACGGAAACGGCGATCGTGGCGCTCGAGTACCAGCCGAGGGAGCCGGTGGAAAACTCTCGCGCGCCGGCCTCCATGACGACGCCGTTGATGACGACGGTGATCGGGGTGGCCTTCTCGAGAAACTCGGCACGGGTCACGGGGCAGGTTGCTTTCGCCATCGCTGATCCTCCGATGGGGCATTATCGCCCCCGGCCGGAAGCCTGGAAGTGCCGTGCCGGTACCCTTGCCTCAATCACCACCATGACCTTACCCTAGAAGAAGGTCCATGATCCTTCGCGTCGGCGGATTCCGGTTCCACTTTTATCCCGACGAGGGAACCGAACCGCCTCACATTCATGTCTGCTCGGGCGACGGCGAGTGCAAGTTTTGGCTCGATCCCATCGGCTTGGTGCGCAGCCGCAGCGTCGAACCACACACCGTCAGAGCGATGGAGAGGCTCGTCTTCGAGCATCTCGATTTGCTGCTGAAGCAATATCATGAGCACCATCCCGCTGGAGACCGAGGCCGTGGCGATCAGGGCCTGGAGTGAGGGCCGGATGATCTTCGTCGAGCTTTCTGACCAGCGGATCGTCGGATTTCCGGGCGACCGGTTCTTCCGGTTGCGACAGGCCACCGACGCCCAGTTGGCCGAGGTGCGCCTTGAAGTCGGCGGCACCGCCCTCCGCTGGGAATCGCTCGACGAAGACATCTCCGTCGAAGGCGCTGTCGCCGGCCGATTCCAACTGCCGCCGACGCGCGGATAGCAGGCCCCCGCAACGCTCGAGGCCGTTCGTCGTGCGGAGGCTCCCTTCAATGCAGCGAGGGGAGCAGGATCTCGATGAATCCTGCTCCCCTCGGGTTGGAATCGCGGTGGACCTACGCGTCTCAGGCACGCTTCGCCATCAGCCGACGACGCTCGAGCAAGCCAAGCGCACCGCTGACCAGCGCCAAGACGCTCCCCACGCCGCTGGGGTCGATCTCGGGAACGGGAGCCGACGTCGTGCCAAACGAGATCGCGAAGGCAGCCCAGGAGGTACCCGCAGTGGGTTGGTAGTTGGGCGTATTGTTTCTGAAGGTATCGAGCACCGTGAAGCCGTTGGTCACGTCGTACGCAGCAATAGCATCGTTTCCGCTCGCCAAACCTTGTTGCCGCCGAAGGGCGATGGCGCTCCCGGAGGAACTATTGACGAAGATGGAATACGCGGTGTCTGACAGGAGTGAGTAGGTGCTGATGTTCGGGAGGTCAGCGGCGGACAACTCCAAGTCGAAGGCCGTGCCCGCCGTTCCCGGCGTCGTGAAATTGACCGTGTCGGCCGCGTAGACGGTGCTGCTGGCGACCGCCGAAAGGGGCGTGTCGTTGTCGGTTCCATTGATCCAGATCTTGAACGATCCTGATCCCGACGCGGCGGTGCTCGTCAACTCCAGCTTGATCCAGTCGATATCGAACGTTCCGGATCCGCCGGTCTTGAAGGCATAGCCGAGGTTCGTCGTGTAGGTGGTGCCGGACGAGATCGACGAACTCCCATTGGTGGCAGTAGGGCCAGGGCCAGCGACATACGCGACGGGGGTTGCCGACGCTGTCGTCGCACAGAGCCCGAGCCCCAGGAACCCGAGACCCACGAGCACCAGCATCGCATTGACACGTTTGGCAAACTTCATGAAAGAACAACTCCGCATTGTGAGGGCATGGATCGAAACAGTGAGCCATCGCCTTCGTCAGCATCAAGCCCGCAAGGCGATGCGAACTCATCAGCATCCTACGCGACCTTTTCCGGGGGTAAAGGGCTGATGGAATCTGCGGCCAAGCGGCGCAGACAGCAACCGCCCGAGACTCCCCCCGGCCTTTTGAGCCCCCCAGAAACGCCGAGAGGCAGGAGATTTTTAAACCTCCTGCCTCTGACTGCCACTTCTTGCGAGAGTGACTTAGCCCCCCGAGTAGGACGGTTCCGAACCGCTGTTTTGCCCCTAGATAACAGGTTTTCTCCAGAAGGTGGCGTAAAAAGTGGCGTGCCGGTTTGGCGGCGTGGCGTGGCAGGAGGCGGCACGGAGCCAGCACCAAAGTCCGTTTGGAATACGCCACCAACGGCCTCCCCCGTAGCCAGCCTTGATTCGTCTCTTTCGGGGAGCCAGCAGGACATGTCAGGCAACCGCAAGGGGCTGTTGCTAGGATAGAGCTCCTGTTGTGCTATCACGATCAAGGGAGTCGCCATGATCGATTCACCGCTATTGAATGAACTCAGAGAACGGCTTGTCGGGGCTTTTGGCGACCGGTTGCACGGTGTCGTGCTGTTCGGTTCCGAGGCTCGAGGAGAGGCTGGAACGGAAAGCGATATCGACCTACTGGTGGTGCTGGATCATTTGTCCGCCGATTATGGTGATGAACTCGAACGTGGACTAGCTGCTGTTTATCCGGTTGCACTTCGCTTGGGTCGTCGAGTGAGCGTGAAGCCTCTGGGCCTTGTTGAGTATGAACGTGGCGACAGCCCATTACTCCGTGAGGTGCGCCGAACGGGTGTGGCGGCATGAGCGAATTTGCACGGAGCCAATGGGCGAAGGCGGCCCGTGCTGTGGCTTCGGCCGCTGCGATTCTGGACATGGATCCAGACTCAGCCGCATCCCGTGCCTACTACGCTGCGTTTCATGGGGTGACTGCCGTCTTGGCTTATCGCGGGCTGTCGTTCACGAAGCACACGGCGGTTCGAGCCGCTCTCCACCGGGACCTCATTCAGGCGGGGCTTCTGGCCGTGGACCTCGGGCGTGACTACGACTATCTCCTCGACCTCCGCGAGACTGCCGACTATGGCGGCGTTGCTGAGGCGTCACGGGCGAGTGCAGCCAAGGCGATAGCGAAGGCGTCGGCCCTCCTGGCAGCACTTGAACCACTTGTGCCGGATCGTGATGAGAACAACGCGAAGTGAATTGGAGTCTGCCTGCCGCGATCCCTTGCTGGCCGTCCATCGCCAGCGGGGGGCGGATGCGCCGAGGCTCGTCTCTGCATATCCGGCGAGGAGTCAGTCAGATGCCGATCAAGGACAGCGACCGAGGGTCATTCCTGACGCCGCCGTAGCGAAGGCAACCCGAACGGTGTGATCGCCACGGCCAGAAACCACAGCACCGGCCCGCCGATCGTCCCGGCATTGAGTTCGATGATCCCCGGCACCACCTGCACGAACAGGAACGCCAGATCCCCGATGCCGATGACCACCAGCCCGATCAGATAGCCGGTCCACGAGGCCCGCTTCCAGATCATCCACGCCACGAAGAATCCGAGGACACCGTACCCGGCGACATCGAGGCAGAAATTGAGGATGAGATGGGCGTGGACGTTCGCCGTCATCGCATCGGTGGCGTGCTGGAAGGCGTCGTGCGGGGCGTTTCGGCCTCCGGTGAGCATCTTCCACAAGCCAGGGGCACCGCCGTCGAGGTACTGATGGACCCCCTCGTACCCCACCCACAAATGCAGGACACCCCACAGGGCGAAGAGCATCGCCCCGATCTTCGCCGCCCTGTCGCTGGCGGTTTGATTCGTTCGTTCCATCGTGGTCTCCATTTCACGGACAGGGCCGGGCGATATAGTTGACATGTCATCTATCGGCCTAGAGGCTCTGCCGACTCGAACGAATTGAACCGCTCTCCCCGTCCGACTCGTGGACGAGAGTGCCTCTACGGCTGCACGCTCGAGCGTGCTTTCTCCAGGAGCCGGGAGAGCTGCTCCAGTTCGGCCCTGCTCAAGTGGCCGAGGCATTCCCGGTAGAGAGCGGAGAGCGGAGCGTCGATCCGCTCGAGCACGGTCTTCGCCTTCGGCGTCAGATCGACGTAGACGACCCGGCCATCGTTCTCACAGCGACTGCGGGTGACGTAGCCATCCTTCTCGAGCCGGTTGAGGAGGCCGGTCATCGCGGGGACGACCTGGATCATCCGTTTCGTGATCTCGCGGCATTGCATGGGGCGACCCTCGCCCCTGAGGATTCGCAGGACGTTGTGTTGCGAGCCGGTCAGCCCGAAGGAGCGGAAGAGCTTGCCGAAGTGGTTCTGGAAGCGGTCGCTAGTGCGGGCGATGTTGAGCATCGCTTCCTTCTCGGGCGACTCAAACGGCCGCTTCTTACCGAGTTCAGTTTGGAGCGACGTTTTGCCCATACCAGCACGCTAGCCGATCGGCGGGTTCCGTCGGAAGTTCGAATCCGCTTTCGCCTCTCGCCGCCGGACGTGTTCGCTTTGGAGCGGTGGCGTAAAAGTGGCGTCAAAGGTGGCGTGTCGGATCGCGGCAGGGGGTGGCACGCAGAGGAGGCGAAGAAACCGCCCAGCCTCACAACCCCCAGAAACGCCGAGAGGCAGAAGGTTTTTAAAACCTCCTGCCCCTGACTGCCACCTCTTGCGAGAGTGGCGTAGCTCCCCGAGTAGGATTCGAACCTACAACCTACCGGTTAACAGCCGGCCGCTCTACCGTTGAGCTATCGGGGAATGGATCGAACCGCCGAAACGGCTCTCTCGGTGACGGTTCACCGGGAGTCCTGAAGAATACCCGATGAATCGAGGGGAAAAAAGCCCGTCAGGACAGGCTGGCAGACGGGGGAAAGGGAGCGCGGGATCGGCGACGATCCGGGGACCGGGCGATGGTTCGCTCACCCCTTCCGCTTCTCCATCAACACCCGATTCCCCTTCTCGTTGTATTCGATGCGGGTCATGAACGTCCGCATCAGCATCACCCCCCGGCCACTGGGAACCTCGAGGCGCTCGTCGGACGTGCAGTCGGGAACCTGGGCGGGATCAAACCCGGCCCCCTCGTCGGTGATCTCCACCCGGACCAGTTCCGGCGACACCAGGCACTCGACGTACACCTGCTTGTGCGGGTCGAGTTTGTTGCCATGGACGATCGCGTTGACGATCGCCTCCTCGGCGGCCAGATGGATGCTGAAGACGTCTGCCGATTCCCAGCCATGGATGCCGAGTTGCTCGAGGAGCCCCTCGGTCACGATCCGGCTCGCCCCACGCTCACTGGGAAGGTGGACGGCGAGCCGCCAAGCACCGATGTCGTCCGGTGAGGGATTCGCGGCGCGGACAGAGGGGTCATGTGCCATCTAATCGATCCAACCGGATGCCAATCCGCCGGGCACATGCCCAGAACCACTCGATCCCGCCGGGGGAAGAATGCCGAAAAAACTTCAAAAGGCAGAGATCGCCTCTGCCTCCTCGTCATGGATGTCGAAGACCTTGTTCAGCTTTGTGACCTGGAACACATCATAGATCTCGCGGCGGATATTGCTCATCTTGAGCCGGCCCTTGTGCGATTTCACCTTCCGGTCGAGCGTGATCAGCTTGCCGAGCGCCGCGCTTGAGAGGAACTCGACGCCCTCGAAGTTCAGCAGGATGCTCTTCCGGTTGTCGAGCTCGACAAGGCCGAAAAGCTCCGCGCCGCATTGGATGATCTTGGCCTCGTCGAGGATCTTGCGGTCGTTGAACCGGACGACGGTCACGTCGCCGACCTTCGACACGTCGATCCTTTGATGCGTCGGCATGCAGACGAAACCCTCGGTAAGGCCCAAGATCCAGGTCCCCAGGACCCTGCCAGGAGACCCCGACCGGGCACCCCCGGACGTCGAAATCCTGTCGGCAGAGCCTAGCCTTTCGGCAGTCGGTTTGCCATCGCCCCCCGCAACGGGACGATGCGTGGCGAAACCGGCCGTTGCCAGCGGAGGGGATGACCGTCCCGATGCAATTCACTGCCAAACTGGCAGCAGTCGGACGCGAAGGATCGCCCCGCTGGATCGGTCTGAAAGGGCCGCAAACAAGGGTTTAAAACCTCTCCACCAGCCCTGAAGCCGTTTGGCGCGCCGATTGCTTGCAGGAAGGAAGGCGGGGTTCACGGATGTCCCGGTCGGCAGTCCCGACCGGTCCTCGAGCCTGGAAGCCCCCTCGCGGGGTGTTCCCGGCCGCGGCCGCACTCACTGTCCGTGGAAACAGTCATCCATGACCCATTTCCACCTCAAAATCCGCCTTTTTTCTCGATTGCTAGGCACTCGCGACCGCTTCGTGCGGTCGGTCCGGTCGTGTTTTCACAGCCTGCCAACGGGTGTTTCTAGCCAGCGGTGGTGAGCCCCGGGGGGGCCCCACCGACCGTCATCCGCTCTTTCCGATTCCCTCTCACCCACGAGGTTTCCGACGATGTCCGCCAGCGCGACGAAGTCTGCCAAGAAGAAGCCGCATCTGATCCCCCTCGGCGACCGCGTGGTCGTGGAGCGCGAGGAGAGTGGCCAAAAGACTGCCGGCGGCATCCTTCTGCCCGATTCTGCCAAGGACAAGCCGGCCCGCGGCGTGGTCGTCAGCGTCGGCGAGGGAAAGCTGACCGACAAGGGGACGCGCCAGCCGCTCCAGGTGAAGCCGGGCGACCGGGTCGTGTTCACGAGCTATGCCGGCGAGCCGTTCAAGGTGGGCGACGACGAGCTGTTGCTGATGCGCGAAGACGACATCCTCGCCGTTCTCCCCTGACGCTCGTGCCTGACGGTCGACCCCGACTGGCGGGGGAATCCGTCTGGCTCGGGCCCAAAAAACCATCCAACCCAAACCTTCCGAACCCAACCCATCGACAGGAGCAGTGGACCCATGGCAAAGATGATGGCCTTCGATCAGGAAGCCCGTGAGGCGATGCGGCGCGGTGTCGCCAAACTCGCCCGCGCGGTCAAGGTGACGCTCGGCCCGAAGGGGCGCAACGTCATCCTCCAGAAGAGCTTCGGCTCCCCGACCGTCACCAAGGACGGCGTCACCGTCGCCAAGGAAATCGACCTCGAGGATGTCTACGAGAACATGGGCGCGCGGATGGTCCGCGAGGTCGCCAGCAAGACCAGCGACGTTGCCGGTGACGGCACGACGACCGCCACCGTCCTTGCCGAGGCCGTCTTCAACGAGGGCCTCCGGGCCGTCGTGTCGGGGGTCAATCCGGTCCAGCTGAAGGCCGGCATCGAGAAGGCCGTGGAGGAAATCTCCGCGAAGCTCAAGGAGATGTCGATCCCGGTGAAGGGGAAGAAGGAGATGGCCCAGGTCGCTGCCATTGCCGCCAACAACGACATGGAGATCGGCCTGCAACTCGCCGAGGCGATGGACAAGGTCGGCAAGGACGGCGTGATCACGGTCGACGAGGGGAAGAGCCTCAAGACCGAGATCGAGTTCGTCGAGGGGATGCAGTTCGACCGCGGCTACCTCTCCCCCTACTTCGTCACCAACTCGCAGCAGATGCAGTGCGTCCTCGACGACTGCTACATCCTCGTCTTCGAGAAGAAGATCTCGAGCGTCAAGGACATTGTCCCGCTCCTCGAGGCCGTCGTGAACGCCGGCAAGCCGCTCCTGATCGTCTCCGAGGAGGTCGACGGCGAGGCCCTCGCCACGCTCGTCATCAACCGTCTGCGGGGCACCTTCCAGGTCTGTGCCGTCAAGGCACCGGGCTACGGTGATCGCCGCAAGGCCATGATGGAGGACATCGCGATCCTCACCGGCGCCACGGCCGTGTTCGAGAACCTCGGCATGAAGCTCGACAGCCTCGGGCTGGCCGAGCTTGGCCGGGCCAAGAAGGTGATCATCGACAAGGACAACACGACGATCATCGAGGGGGCCGGCAAGACGAGCGAGATCAAGGCCCGGATCGAGCAGATCCGCCGCGAGATCGATGCCGCCACGAGCGACTACGACCGTGAGAAACTCGAGGAGCGGCTCGCCAAGCTTTCCGGTGGCGTTGCCAAGCTCAACGTCGGTGCGGCCACCGAGAGCGAGATGAAGGAGAAGAAGGCCCGTGTCGAGGATGCCCTCCACGCCACCCGGGCCGCCGTCGCCGAGGGGATCCTCCCCGGTGGTGGTGTCGCGCTCCTCCGGGCCAGCTCCCAGGTGAAGCCGAAGGGGCTCTCTCAGGACGAGATGGTCGGCTTCAACATCGTCGTCCGGGCCTGCCGGGCGCCGGTGACGATGATCTCCTCGAATGCCGGCCAGGACGGCTCGATCGTCTGTGAGAAGGTGCTCGCCGGGAGCGGCAACTTCGGTTACAACGCCGCCACGAATGAGTACGAGGATCTGGTCAAGGCCGGCGTCATCGACCCGACGAAGGTGACGCGGACCGCCCTCCAGAATGCCACGAGTGTCTCCACGCTCCTGCTGACGAGCGACGCGCTGATCGCGGAGAAGCCGAAGGATCACAAGGCCAAGGCCGGGGCCGGTGGCCACGGCGGCGATTACGACATGTATTGATCGGCCCACGGCCGACGCATGACCGCTCCCCGTCGAGCGGACTGAAAAAGAGCCGGGGCGTCCGTCATGGACGCCCCGGTTTTTTTGCTTTCCAGCCCTCTTTCCGCCCGCGCCGCACGCCTCTGACGAGTCGGCACCCCTGGGCTACGCCGGACGGCCGATCAGGCCCGCTTCTCGAGATAGGCGAGGAACTCGGCCGTGGTGGCCCCGGGGAATCCCGTGAACGGACCGATAACGTCGCAGTTGAGAAGTCCGACTTTGCAGAGCCGGCTGAAGATCTCCTTGAACGAGTCGGGGGTCCACGTCGAGCAATGGACGTCGAGGTAGTGTTTTTCATTCCAGACGAAGTGCGCGTAGTTCAAGGCGTCCTTGTCGGAGTAATGCCGATGAATGTCCTCGAAGCGGGGCATCGCCCCCTCCACGAGCGGTTCGCCGCGATGGAAAAACGACTGCGACAGGAAATCCATCACTTGCGTCGGTGTCGGCAACGCGGGTTGCTCGACCGACCACCCCACCACCTGCCCGAAGGTGGTGTTCTGCCGGTAATAATCCATGGACTGGGTGCGCATCGGCAGCATGATCGCCACCCGGCCCCCGACCTCGACGCACTCGAGGATTTCTTCGAGCCACCCGAGGGGATTGGGAACGTGCTCCATGACATGCGAGGCCACGGCGTAGGCGAACTTCTGCCCCCCCACGCACTTGGACAGACGCTTTCCCGGAACCCAGACCGCATCGATCCAAGGCACGGTCTGCCCGACGGAGCCGGGGTTTTGAGCCGCCTTCCGCTGGATCTCGTTGTTGTCGATGCAGTCGACGTAGAAGACGTCGTACTTCGCACGGTCGACCATCGGGTTGAAATACGGGGCGATCTCCAACCCACGGAGGTGGGAGGGGAGATGGCTCATCACGAAGGCTCTGCGGGCATCCGGACCGGAAAGGGGCAGGGGGGCGTCGATGACCGAAGGCGTGATCGAATCCGGAATCGTAACGGTCAACACGGTGAACCTCCTCGAAGGGACAGTGAAGCGGATTGGAAAGGGCATGTCAGGCGGCGCGGGTGCCAGAGGTGTCGTCGCCGAGCGGGTCGCGGCGAGGAGCCAACGGGATCGTCTGCTTTTCCCGCTCCGCCTCGAGCCAGGCGGCGACCCGGCCGGTGGTGCGGAGCCAGTCGACGGTGCGGGCGAGGCCAGCGGCGAGCGTCGTGGAAGCCTGGTAGCCGACCGCCTCGGCGGCCCGCTCCACCGACATGACCCGGCGCGTGTAACCCACCGGCTTGTCAGCGAGGAAGCTCGGGCGGAGCCCGGGACCGACCGCGCGGGCCACCGCCTCGGCGATCTCTGCGATCGAGGTCTCGCGCCCCGAGCCGAGATTGAACGACTCACCGCCGAAGGGGCGATCCTCGAGGGCGATCGTGGCGATCCCCTCCGCCACGTCACCGACGTAGACGAAGTCGCGCGTCGCCGATCCGTCCCCCCAGACATCGAAGGTCGCTTGCCCGCGCTCGACAGCCAGGAGCGCCTTGCGGACCAGCGCCGCCACCACATGCCCGCGGTCGGTATCGAAGGTGTCGCCGGGGCCGTAGAGATTCGAGGGGATGACCGTGACCGTGTCGCGCCCCGCCATCGAGCAGATCGAGGCGGCGGCGATCGAGGAGGCGAGTTTCGCGTAGCCGTAGCTCCCCGTGTCGCCCGAGGGCACCCCTTCGAACAGCGCCGCTTCCCGCAGCGGGAGTGGGGCCGAGCCGGAGTAGGCGCACGGCGTGCCGGCGAGCACGACGCGGCGGGCGCGGCCGCGGCAGGCGGCGCGGATGACGTTGAGGCCGAGCTGGAAATTGTCGTGGAACGCGCGCCCCGCGCAGCTGCGCAGGTAGCCGACCCCACCGACATCCGCGGCCAGATGGATGATCGTGTCGGCGTCCGCGAGGAGCCTCTCGGCCACCGCGGGATCCCGGAGATCGCCGTCACGGCGCCCCAGAGGCCTGACCTCGACCCCGCGCTTTCCGAGGCTCGTGACGACGTGCGACCCGAGGAATCCCCGGGCGCCGGTGACGTGGATCTGCATCGCGCATCCCCTTGTGGAGCTTTTTCTGCCGCGTCAGGCCGCCCGCGCGGCCCCCTTGAGCACGGAGTGGTAGACGCGCTCGTACGCCGTCTGTGTCTTGTCGAGAGAATAGGAAGCCCGCGCGGCATCGCGGTGGCTCTGCGCGTCGGGGTGGAATTTCTCCTCCGCCCTGGCACATTCCTTGATCGTCTTGGCCAGGGCCTCGGCGTCTCCGACATCGATGGCGATGCTCGAGAACGCCGTCTGCTTTTCCATCCGATAGACGAACATCGACCGGGCCCGCGACGTGATCACCGGCTTGTCGTAGGAGAGGGCGTCGGCGAGCACTGCCGATCCTGACTGCCCGACCTCGTCGTACGGCAGGACGAACACGTCCGCCTGGGAAAGGACGGCCCCCTGTTCGGCCGGATCACCGAGAAATCCGGTGAAGATGATCTGCGACTGCAGCCCCCAGACGTCGGCCTGCTGGATGAGATCCATCCAGTAGTCGTTACCGGTCTTGTCCTTGGGGTGGATGCCCCCGGCGACGACGAGCTTGAATGACGCGGGGAGGTGCTTGAAGGCGCTGAGAAGGTGACCGTGCCCCTTGTAGCGGCTCACGAAGCCCGGCATCATCACCCACGTCTCGCGGGGGTGCTTTACGAACGCCGGCGTGACATGCTCACTCGCTACCCGCTCGATCGGGATCGGCACCACGGTGACCCGTTTCTTCAGCTTCGGGAACGTCTCCACGAAGTACTTGTGGGTGTCCTTGCTGTGGAGGACGATCGCGTCGGCACGGTGGATCGCGGCGCTGATGTGGCGGTTGCGAAGCCGGTGGAACATCCCCTCCAAAAGCTGGGAGATGGGGCGGTTGCGCTGGTTGCGCGTCATGCTCTTGAGCCAGGTGTGGAGGCTCACGACCAACGGCTTGTCGAGCCGGCGACAGACGTCCGCGAAGCGCTGATTCGAAGGCCCGATCCGGCGGGCAAAGAAGCAGAACTCGTGCTGGATGTGGACGAGATCGGCCCGCGAACGGTTCACCCGGCCGATCAGATCGGCGAAGTAGCCGTTCATCTCTCCGGCCGAGATCCGCCGGTCGCCGTCGATGAAGTTCTGCATGTCGAAGGGGAGGACATCGGCAAACCGCTCGAGGCCGACGGCGAGCCGTTTGGCATACTCGGCATTGCCGCACTGCTGATCCCACGGGGTCATGAGTGCGACGGCCAACCGCGGGGACCGGGGGCGGGCGGGGAGCGAATCGGGCGCGACCGCCGCCGGAGTGCGGCGGGACGCCGTTTCCGCCTCAATCAGGGCCGTGTCGCCGTCTAGCATGGACTTTCCCTTCGTGAGATCGATAACCCTCAGGCCCGCGCGGATGGAGGCCGCGGCAGGCCCGGCCTGGAATCGGGCGGGGTAGGCTTCATGAACCGGGCGGCAGGGTAGCAACTGGCCCAAGTCCCCCAAAGGGCAGTTTCAGGCCCGATGAGGCCGATGCGCTGCGGGGCGTTGCCGCGTTGGACCGTTACGAGCGGCGCCCCGGCGGGGGGGCGATCCGGTCGAGCGGGACAAAGCCGTCGTGCCCCGACGGAATCCCCGCCGGGGGGGCACACGAGGGGGCGAAGAGGCGGCCGACGAGCGACCGCACCATCCAGGCGGCCGCCGCCACGGCGACCACGATCACGATCGCATCCTGGAGGAGCGCGGGCACAGAAAACCTCATCCTCCGAAGAACGTGCCGACTTGGTAGGTGACCAGCGCCCCGAGCCACGCCAGCACCGTCATTGCCGAGAATGACGCCAGCGGCCAGACCCAGCTGCCGGTCTCCCGGCCGATGACCACCAACGTGCTCGAACACTGGGCGCAGAGGGCGAAAAATACCATGATCGAGAGGGCCACCGGGAGGGTGAACACCTTCCGCCGACTGCCGTCCCAGGTCGCGGCCCGGAGGCGGCGGACGAGCGCCGTCCCCCCCTCCTCGCTCCCGGCATCGACGTCACCGAGGTTGTAGATCACGCCGAGCGTCCCCAGCACCACCTCGCGCGCCGGGAAACTGGCAATCGCTGCGCATCCCAGCCGCCAGTCCCACCCCAGCGGCCGGACGACCGGCTCGATGAAGCGGCCGGCGAGCCCGAGGAAACTGCGGCGCTGCGCGGCGCCGCGCCGCGCGGCGTCGAGACCCTCCGGGGTGTCGAGGGCTTCGAGGGCCGCAGCGAGATCGGCGACCGTCGCCTCGTCGGCCTCTCCCTCCAGGCGGACGCGGAGATTCGTCCGTTCGCTCGCCACCTCGGCCTCGACGGCCGCCTCGTCGCGCGGGTAGTGGGAGAGCGCCCAGAGAACGACGCTCATGGCGAGGATCGTGGTACCGGCGCCGGAGAGAAACGACCAGGTCGCCTCGCGGACCCGCTCGAGAACGATCCCCGGCTGCGGCCAGCGCCAGCCGGGAAGCTCCATGACGAACGGCTGTGGCGGTCCGCGGAACACCGTCCGCGTGAGCACGAAAGCAGCCAGCGCCGCCACGATCACGCCGAGGGCGTAGAGCGACGCGAGCACCAGCGCCGGCAGCCGGAGCCAGGGAATCCCCGCCAACGGGACGTTGGGGACGAACGCACCACACATGAGGAGATAGACCGGGAGCCGCGCTGAACAGCTCATGAGCGGCGCCAGGAGGATCGTGAGGAGGCGATCGCGCGGATTCTCGATCGTCCGGGCCGCCATGATCCCCGGAATCGCGCAGGCGAAGCTCGAGAGGAGCGGGATGAACGACTTCCCCGACAACCCCACCCCCACCAGGAGTCGATCCATGAGGAACGCGGCCCGCGACAGATAGCCGCAGCCCTCGAGGAGCGCGATCCAGAAGAACAACAGGGCGATCTGCGGGATGAAAACGACGACGCTCCCCGCCCCGGCGATCACCCCGTCGACGACGAGCGAGCGGACGGCGCCTTCCGGGAGGAGGCCACGGACGACCTCGGCGAAGGTGTCGACGCCGAAGGAGATCCCCTCCATGAGCGGCGCCGAGAGCCAGAAGATCGACGTGAACACCGCGAGCATCATCAGCGCGAACAGGAGCGTGCCCCAGACGCGGTGCGTGACGACCGCGTCGATCCGGTCGTCGATCGTCCGGGCCACCGGGCGCCGGCGGACGACCCCCTCGATCACCCGCTCGATCCACGCATAGCGACCGATCGCCTCCCGCGCCGTCGGTGGCTGGGCGGGATCGACCGCCGCCAGTGCCGCCGCGAGCCCTTCGGGCTGTCGGGGAGGGAGCGCGGCGAGGATCGCATCGGCAAGCCGGGGGATTCCCTGCCGGCGTGGCGCCACCACCGGCACGACCGCGCAGCCCAGACGGCGTGAAAGCTCGGCCGCGTCGACCTCGATACCCCGGTCAGCCGCGGCGTCGCCGAGCGTGAGGGCGATGACGGTGGGAAGGCCGATCTCGATCGCCTGGCTGGCGAGATAGAGATTGCGTTCGAGATTCGTGGCATCGACCACGATCACAATCCGGTCCGGCGCCGGCATTCCCGCCAACCGGCCGCGGAGCAGGTCAACAGCCACCTTCTCGTCGGGGCTCTTCGGCGAGAGGCTGTACGTGCCGGGGAGATCGATCAGATCGATCGGGCGCCCGGCATGGACGAAGCGGCCGACCTTCTCCTCGACCGTCACGCCGGGGTAGTTGCCGACGCGTGTGGGGATCCCGGCCAGCGCCGAGAAGAGCGTACTTTTGCCGGTGTTCGGGTTGCCCAGCAGGGCGACCGACAGTGGCGGGGGCGATTCCGCAACCCCCGCGGCGGTCACGTTCATGGCGGGGCCGATCCCGAGGAAGGTCAGCGGGGCAGGGAACGACGGACCGACGTGGCACCAGCCCGCGTCGAGCGCGCGCCAAGCGACGGGAAGACCGCCACCCGGGCGGCGTCGCTGCGTCGGATCGAAAGCCGGTAGCCCCGGACTTCCAATTCAAGCGGGCATCCGAGTGGCGCCGCCCCGATCACCGTGATGAGGACGCCGGGCGTGATCCCCATCTCGAGGAGGCGCTCGGACGTCGGGTCGGATCCGGTGATCAACTCGACCTCCGCGGTCGAACCGATCGCCACCTCTTTCAGACTCGTCACGATCACCTCCCCTCGACCGGCGGCAGCCAAGTCGACATCGGCTCACGTCAGCGACAGGTCAGAGGGGCCACGTCAGCAACCCCTCACTTATTGAGACAGAGTCTCAATCACATCTCTAGTGTAGAACGTTCGTCATTCGAAGGCAAACCAATCGAGTCGAATCCCCGGGGAATCGGCGTGCAAGCTCCTGCTTCGATGCGATTTCCAGGCCTTTTCGTCACTGGCACCGACACCGATGCCGGCAAAACGTTCGTGGCCGCTGTGATCCTGCGGACGCTCGTCGCGGAGGGGATCCGGGCCGGGGTCTCCAAGCCGGTCGCCAGCGGTCTTCTCCCCGGGGGCCCCAGTGATGCCCAAACCCTCTGGGAGGCGGCAGGGCGGCCAAAGACCCTGTCGGATGTGGGCCCACAGTCCTTCGCCCTCCCGCTCGCCCCGCACCACGCCGCCAGGGCCGAGGGGCGGATGATCGACGAGACGCTTCTTCGGGAAGGCGTCCTCGCGTGGTGCGCGACGAGCGATGTCGTGATCGTTGAAGGGGCCGGTGGGCTGTTCTCGCCCCTCTCCGCGCGACTCCTGAATGCCGATCTCGCCGCCGACCTCGGCCTGCCTCTGATCGTCGTCGACAGCGGTCGGCTCGGCTGTGTCGGCCGGGTGCTGGCGACCTGCTTCGCGGCCGGGGCCCGCGGGCTCGAGATCGCCGCCGTGGTGCTCTCGCAGATCGATGCCGACGGCCTCGTCGACCAGGACGCCCCCACCGCTCCGCGCCGGATCGCCCGCGACGGGGCCGACGAGATCGTCCGCCATCTTCCCCGAATCGCGGTCGCCGTGCTCCCCCACGCCGCCACCGTCACCGACCCGCCGCTCGACTGGCTCAGGCTGGCGCGGGGCTGATCCGGCGCGCCGCCGTACTCGCTCCGACGCGCTCACCCCGACGCGGCGAAGCGATCGATGGAAAGCGAGAGCGTCGTCTCCCATACCCCAGCGTCATTCGCCTTCACGATCCAGTGGGGCATCACGACGACCGATTGGTGGACCGACTCGAAGCCCCCCTCCGACTGGCTCACGGTGCGGATCGGAAACGTCCAGATCCCCTCCGGGGGCGTTCCAGACACCGTCAGCCGGGCGTCGATGTCGACCCAGTCGTCGACCAGCCCGATCGACGTCGCGCCGGCGAGATCGAGGCGCGTGCCGAGGTGGCCGAGGGGCCGGCCTTCTCCATCGCGGAAGGCTCGCCCCGGCGCGTCGGCCGGCATCCCGGCAAAATTGAACTCCACCGCGAGGTGCTGGCGGAAGCCTGGGGGGAGCCCCTCGATCCGATAGGCAATGTCGATCGTCCGCCCACCGGCCGCGAGGGCCACCGTCTTGCCGAGCGTGAACGGGATCCCCCAGGCGTTCCCGGCCCGGGCCAGCACCACCTCGACCCGATCGTCGCGCTGCCGCACCGCTGCCTCGTAGGCGCCGGTGGCGAAATCGCCCCGCTCCATCGCGGTCCCGTCGGCGACGGCCGCCGGATCGACGTCGACATCCCAGAAGTGATCGACGAGCATCTTCCGCCGCGAAGCATCGTGACGGACGAAGCGCTCGAGCCCCTCCTCCTTGAACTTCGCCGGCTGCGAGGCATCGATGATGCTCCGCGCCGCACCGGGACCGGCGAGGACCTCGGCATGGTAGGCCTCGGGGCGACGGTCGAGTGTGGCGAGGAGGTTGTGGCGCTGGGCGCGGAGATCGAGCTCGTAGACGATCCCCCCGCGCGCCGGTGCCAGCCAGACATCGAACGGGCCGCTGGAGACGCGGATCTCGGTGCGGCCGTCAAAATCCCAGTCGCGCACAACCGCCTCGATCCCCGTTCCCTTGCCGCCGCCACCGGCCCGGTCAAGGAGCGTATCGGCCTCGATGAGCTGGCTGTAGACCGCATTGCGGAGATGGGGGAGATAGATGCCGCCGAACGCCCCGTGCCAGTAGGCACAGTTGCACTGGCCGCGGTGGAGCGCCGTTGTCGCCTGCTCGAGGAAATCGGGATCGGCATCCCCCGCGCTGCGCATCCCCTCGAGCCGCTCGCTCACCGCCATCGCCCGGGCGTACATCTCGTTGGCTTCGGGGTAGCGGAGGCGGAAATTGCGCCAGCTCCCCCCGCGGATGAACGGCGCCACGGCCGCCAGGCGCGGATCGGCCGCCGCCCCGACGCGGGCCCGGACACAAGCCACTTGCGCCTCCGGCGGCAGAACCCACTCGGTCATCTCGCGGTAGCTGCATTCGGGCAACCATACCGTGCCGGCCGGCGGCACCTGCCGGACGACCTCCGACGGGAGGCACATCTCCACCCAGTCAGCGCTCGCCTCGAGGAGCGTGAACAGCCGCTCGAGCCATCCCTCCTCGAAGCAGGTCCGATGGGTGTCGGGCCAGACGCCGAACTTCTCCCCGTCATCGCCGAACACCGCCAAGCTCCCGTGGCGCCGGGCGGCGAGGCTGCGGAGATGATCGATCGCCTCTTCCGGGGTCCCGAAGGGGATGACATACCGGAGCCGCTCGCTCACCGGGAAGACCGCGAGCGTCGCCCCGTCCCCCTCGGTGAGCCAGTGGCGGTCGAGCTGATCCTCGGCAAGACCGGCGGCCTTGAAGTGGGTGTCGTCGAGGATCGTCCACTCGATTCCGGCGCGGGCGAGATCAGCGGCCATGCCCGGATCCCACACCCGTTCCGCCAGCCACATGCCGCTGACGCGCGTCTCGAGGCGGCGCTCGAGCCAAGCGGTATAGCGGCGGATCTGGCTGACCCGGTCGCGTGGCGGGAGCATCGCCAGGACCGGCTCGTAGAACGCCCCGCCGACAATCTCGATCTGGCGTTCGTCGGCCAGCCGCGCCAGCCGGTCGAGATACTCCGGATGGTGGGCGTCGAGCCACTCGGCGAGCGCACCGCTGGTGTGGATGGCGACGCGGATGCCGGGGTGGCGCTCGAGGAGATCGAGGAGCGGCTGGTAGGCATCCTTCCAGGCTTGCTCGAAGACGCCATCGAAGTTGCCGATCGGCTGATGGTCGTGGATCACGAAGACGAACCGGACGGCGGGGGGCATGCGGGGCCTCGACGGCGGAGGGGGCCGAACCGGTGGCGGACGGCACTGACGCCTGGTGGAAAGGCTTCTTCAGGCGCGCCCGGATCAATCGGGCGGCGCCGCCATTTTTTCCAGCGCGGCAGGCAGCGGGGCGGGGCTTCCCCGTCAACGGTTGACGGGGAAGCGGGAGAGCGGGGGGCAGCGGCAGGGAACCCGATTGTCGACGACCGCCCCCCGGGCTTGCAAACCGGCCCCGCTGGAAAAGCGTCCGCGAGGGTCGGCGGCGCGTGCCAGCGGTCAGGCTTCCCGCAAGCGCCTGGCCGACACCTCCGGCGACATCGCCGAGATGTGGCATCCGATCCCCAACTCGAAGCCGGCCAGGGGAGAGATCCGCGGCAGGATCTCGAGGTGCCACCGCCAGCCCGGCGGCACGCACCCTTGCGGAGCGATCCCTCCCGCTCCAGGCTCCGGCCCGGAAGGGGCCCGGAAGGGGGCCTGATGGAGCCACCAGTTGAACTCCGCTCCCGGGGCCGCCCGCTCGATGCGGGCCACGATCTCGCGGACGAGATCGGCCAGGCCGGCGACGACCGACGGCCCGGCAGCGTGGAACCAGGGCCCGGGCTGCCGCGGGACGAGCCAGGTCTCCAGGGGCTGTCGCGGCGCCGGGGGGACGAGGGCCACGAGGTCGGCGGTGGTGGCGACGACGCGCTGCTCCCGCTCCGCCGCGGCGATGATCCGGGTGAACGGATCCAGATCCCCGGCGCCGACCGCGAGCTGCGCCACGATCGGCGGCGGCACGAAGTCGAGGGCCACCAACTGGCTGTGGACATGGTCGAGGGAAGCCCCAGCGGCGCGACCGGAATTCTTGAACACCCCCCCCCAGACGAGATCGTCCCGCAGGGCCAGCTGCTCGAGCCGCTGCCGGGCGAGCTCCCAAGAGGCCCGCCAGTGCGGCGCTTCGACCGTCAGGATCGAGCGGTCGTGGCGCGGCGACTCGACGATCACGTCGTGAACCCCGTGGGCGGGGCGATGGCCGGGCGCGGAGGCAGGGGGCGAAGAACGGTGATCGACGACGATCGGATACCGGTTCGGAATCAGCCGCGCCCCCCAGGGGAGCGCCCGGTCGGCCGGGCTGCGGAGGACCTCGTCAGGAGTCAGATGCTCGTTGCCGGCGCAGAACGGACAGGCGTCGAGGGACTCTTCCCGGGGGCGCTCCGCCCGCGCCGGAGCCACGAACACGCTCCGCCCGGAGAGTGGGTCGACATGGATCTGGCAGGAACGGGCATCTGGCGGTTCGGACATGGATTCGTCGACGGTCGGGGGGGAGGCTCGGGCAAGTATGGCATGCCCGGCGGGAGGAGATTCCCGGCGCGTTTGAACCGTCCGCTCGTCCCCCGTAAACTCTTGCCTCCCAGACCTCGAGGAAACCACCGCGTTCATTCAAGCGCGCCCAGGAGCCCCCCCATGCTGACCGTCGGCGACCACTTCCCGCAGTTCACCGCCCAGGCCTGTGTCGGCACCGGCAAGGACGACCTGAAGCTGGTGAAGAACACCGATTACGCCGGCAAGTGGGTGGTTTACTTCTTCTATCCCAAGGACTTCACCTTCGTCTGCCCGACGGAGCTGGCGGAGTTCAACAAGCAGCTCAAGGCCTTCGCCGACCGCGACTGTGCCGTCGTCGGCGGCAGCACCGACAACGAGTGGTCGCACCTCGCCTGGCGGAAGTCCCATCCCGATCTCCACAACCTCGGCTACCCGCTCGTCGCCGCCCAACTCCTCGCCCCGGAGCTCGGGATCCTCGAGAAGACCGAGGGCTATTGCCTGCGGGCCACGTTCATCGTCGATCCCAACGGCGTCATCCAGTGGGTCGACGTCAACCAGGGGCGCGTGGGGCGGAATGTCGCCGAGGTGATCCGCGTCCTCGACGCCCTGCAGAGCGACGAGCTCTGCCCCTGCAACTGGAAGAAGGGCGACCCGTACGTGAAGGTCGGCTGAACCGTGGCCAGACCGCGGACCTTCATCGACAAGTTCGGCGACGCCTTCCGAGGCATCGCCCGGGCCGTCCCGGGTCAGTCGAGCTTCGCCGTCCACATCCCCGCCGCCCTGGCAACCCTCGCCCTGGCGGCCGTGCTCCGGGTTTCGCTCATCGAGTGGTGTGTCCTGGCCGGGGCCATTGGCGCCGTCCTCGCCGCCGAGGTGCTCAACACCTCGATCGAGATGCTCGCCAAGGCCGTGACGCGGGATTTCAATCCCTTCATCCGCGATGCCCTCGACATCGCCAGCGCCGGGGTGATGGTGACGGTGATCACGGCGGTGGTCGTCGGCACGCTCCTCATCGGCAACCGGGTCGGGATCCTCATCGGCTGGTGGTAGCGGGCCGGCGATCGGGCCGGACCCGTCCCTCCGGGTATCCCCTGGCTGTTTCAGGTTGACCCTGTCTGCCCCCCCCCGATACTGTGGCGCCATGTTGGCCGGCTCCGTGCCCGGCCCTTCCGGTTCAGATTCGTTCGTGACCTTCCTTCTGGAGTTGCATTCGTATGCGCAAGTTGCTTGCCGAGGCGATCGGGACATTTTGGCTCGTGCTGGGGGGCTGCGGCAGTGCCGTGATCGCCGCCGGCCTTCCCGATGTGGGCATCGGCTACGTCGGCGTCTCGCTCGCCTTCGGGCTCACCGTCCTCTCGATGGCCGTCGCCATCGGTCACATCTCGGGCTGCCACCTGAACCCGGCCGTCACCGCCGGCCTCGCTGCCAGCGGCCGCTTCCCCGCCAAGGATGTCCTCGGCTACGTCGTGGCGCAGTGCCTCGGTGGCCTTGCCGGCGCCGGCGTGCTCTACATGATCGCCCGCGGCGCCCCGGGCTTCTCGATGGATGGGGGCTTCGCCTCCAACGGCTACGGTGAGCACTCCCCCGGCCAGTACTCTCTCGCCGCCTGCTTCATCGCCGAGTTCGTGCTCACGGCCTTCTTCCTGTTCGTGATTCACGGGGCCACCGACAAGCAGTCGGGGACGATGATCGCCCCGATCGCCATCGGCCTCTGCCTGACGCTCATCCACCTGATCAGCATCCAGGTGACGAACACCTCGGTGAACCCGGCCCGCAGCCTCGCCACCGCCTTCTTCGTCGGCGGCTGGGCGGCCCAGCAGCTGTGGCTGTTCTGGGTGGCGCCGATCCTCGGCGGCATCGTCGGCGGCCTCCTTTACAAGTGTGTCGACGACGCCGAGGGTTGATCCTGGCCGAGTCTGATCCGTGGCTCTCACGAACCGGCCGTCCGCCCCGCGCGGACGGCCGGTTTTTTTTCGTTGCCACGCTGCGGAGTGGGAAGGGCTGGCCTGGCCGGTGTCATGCCTTCGTGCGATCCGTCGGCGGGGCCGGCAAAAGTCTCGTCGTTCCTTGGAGGAACCTCGTCACTCCTCGAGCGTTCGCCGATCCCCGCCTCTATCCGTGCGCCACGACAGTGCACCGGCAAGATGAGTCCGTGGTGATTCTGGTCCATCAGCGCACAAAAAAACCCCCGGGGCGATTCCGCCCCGGGGGTCGTGCTTTGCAGCGGTGATGCTTCCGATCACTTCGCCGTGATGTCGTAGCAGAGGATCGCGTCCTGCTCGCGGAGGTAGAGCTTGCCGTCGAGGATCACCGGATGCGCCCAGCTCGGGCGAGCGTCGCTGTCGGGGATCTTGAACGTGCTGACTTCCTTGAAGCCCGCCGGATCGGCCTTCACCAGCGCCAGGATGCCGTCCTGGAACCGCAGATAGACATGGCCGTCGCCGGCGACCACGGCGATCGAGCCCTTGCCGGTGGCACGTTCCTTCCAAACAATCTTGCCGGTCATCAGCTCGGCACAAAACGGAATCCCCTGGTCGTCGGAATCGCCATAGAGATGGTCGCCGACGAGGACGACGCCGCCATGCTTGTTGGCAAGCTCCTGCTTGAGGCCGTAGATCTCCTCCATCTTCACCCCGTCAGCCGTCGCCACCTGCTTGAGCAGCGCGCCGCCGCGCCGGTAGCCGGCCGAGAAGAAGACGAGGTCGCCGCGGATGATCGGCGTGGGAATGACGGCGGTGGTCTGGTCGATCGGATAGCTCCACAGGAGCTTGCCGGTGGCGGCGTCGACACCGACGGCGCCGCTGGCGGTGGTCTGCACGTACACCTTTCGGTTGCCCACCTTCGAGATCACGATCGAGGAGTGGCCAGCGCCACGGCAATCCTTCATCGGGCACTTCCAGATCTCCTTGCCCGTCTTTTTGTCGAGCGCGACGATCATCGCGTCGTCGCCCCCCGGGGTGACGATCAGTCGATCGCCATCGACCAGCGGCGACTCGCTATAGCCCCAGCCATCCCCCTTCTTGCCGCCGAAGGTGGCCTTGAGGTCGATGTGAAGCTTCTCGGCGCCGTCGGAGGTCTGGCAGCCGATGAGCACCCCCTGCGGCGTGATCACGTAAACGAGATCGCCGTCGACCGTCGGCGTGCTGCGCGAGCTCTGCCACGACTCCGGCCCCTCGTTCCAGGCCTGTCCGGTCTTCGTCTTCCAGAGCTGCTTCCCCGACTCCCGGTCGTAGCAGGTGAGGTATTCGTCTTTGTCGTCACCGGCGGTGGAGAGGCCGTCGCCGAGGGTGTAGATCCGCTTGCCTGCGATCGCCGGGGTGGCGTAGCCGCGGCCGGCGCCGACCGCCTTCCAGAGGAGCTTCGGCCCCCCCTCGGGCCAGGATTCGAGGAGGTTTGTGTCAGGGGCCACGGCGGTGCGGGAAGCGCCACGGAACGTCGGCCAGTCTTCACCCCGGACGGTGCCGGTGACGAGCGTGCCGCCGACGGCGAGCGCGAGGAGCGAGGCGAAGGGAAGACGGGGAAAAGAACGCGGCATGAGACAGGCTCCGGACGGTGGGAACGGATGGACGGGGCGAGCAAGAAGCGGGGATTAGGGACGCGTCGAGGGTACGGGCTGGGCGCCGGGGCGGTCAAGATTCCGTCCCCTCCCCCACCCCATGATGAGCGAATAGAAGACCGGCGTGAAGAAGATCCCGAAGGCGGTCACCCCGAGCATCCCGGAGAACACCGCCGTTCCCAGCGCCACGCGCATCTCGGCCCCGGCGCCACGGCCGAGGACGAGCGGGACGACGCCGAGGATGAAGGCCAGGGATGTCATCAGGATCGGCCGCAGCCGCATCCGGGCCGCCGTCACCACCGCCTCGGCAAGCGGCCGGCCAGCGTCCTGCTGCTGCTTGGCAAACTCGACGATCAGGATCGCGTTCTTCGCCGCCAGTCCGACGAGGACCACCAACCCGATCTGCGTGAAGATCGAGTTGTCGAGGCCGGCAATCCACACCCCCGCGATCGCCGCCAGGAGGCACATCGGCACAATGAGGATGATCGCCAGCGGGAGCGACCAGCTCTCGTATTGGGCCGCGAGAACGAGGAACACAAACACCGTCCCGAGAGCGAACACGATCCATGCCGTGTTGCCGGCGAGGATCTGCTGGAGCGACAGCTCCGTCCAGGCAAACTCCATCCCCGGCGGGAGGATCCCCTGTCCATCGGGGGGCTGGGCGGCGAGCGCCTCCATGATGGCGATGGCGTCGCCGGAGCTCGTCCCCGGCAACGTCGAGCCGGTGATATCGGCCGAGGGGAGGAGGTTGAAATGGTTGACGACCGCCGGGCCGCTCGAGTCTGTGACGGTGACGAGCGTCGAGAGCGGCACCATCTCGCCGGCGGCGTTGCGGACCTCGAGCCGGCCGATGTCCTCGCGCCGCATGCGGTAGTCGCGGTCGGCCTGAACGAGCACCGGCCAGTTGCGGCCGAAGGCGGTCCAGTCGTTGACGTAGGCACTGCCGAGATAGATCTGCAGGGCAGCGTTGACCTCCGCTAGGTCGACCCCCTGCGCCTTGACCTTCTCCCGATCGATGTCGACGAAGAACTTCGGCTCGTCGGCTCGGAAACCGGAGAACAGCCCCGTCAGCCCCGGCTGTGCGGCGGCCGCATCGACAAGCGCCGCGGCCGCTGCCTCCAGCCGCTGCGGGCCGGCCGAGGTGCGGTCGAGAACCTGGAGCTTGAAGCCGCCGGAATTGCCGAGGCCGTCGATCGGCGGGGCCCCGAAGGCGACCACCTGCGCCGCGCGGATCTCCGCAAAGCTTTGCCGCAGGGTGCGGAGAATCCTCGCCGCCGAGCGCTCCGGATCGACCGCCCGCCGGGCGAACGGCTCGAGAAGGACGAACATCCCCCCGGCGTTCGGCTGGCTGACGTTGGCCAGAAGCGAGTAGCCGGTGACGGAGATGCTGTGGGCCACACCCGGGATCGCCGTCACCCGCTTGTCGAGATCGGCCATGACCTCCGCCGTACGCTCGGCACTCGCCCCGGGGGGGAGCAGCGCCGTGACGAGGAGATAGCCCTTGTCCTGCTGCGGAATGAACCCCACCGGGACGGTCGTGAAGCCGTAATAGGTGAGGGCCATGAGGCCGAGATAGAGGGCCACGACGACGATCCCCATCCGCAGGAGCCTCCCCACCACCGCGCCGTAGACGCCGGTGGTGAGCTCGAAAAACAGATTGAAGAGGCGGAAAAAAGCGGCCAGGATCCCGTTGACGGCCCCCGCCCCCCACCAGCCCAAGAGCGCGCCGGCGGCAAACAGCCCGAGCCGCACGCTCCAAGCAGCGGCCCACGGCGGCAACGGCGCCGTCGCCAGACCGGCTGCCACGAGCCCCCGGGCCTCGAGGAACCAGACGGCAAGGAGGCCTGCCAGGAGCGCGATGCCCGCCGCTGGGAGCGGATCGCGCCGAGCTCCGATCTTCCCTTTCCCTTTCCCTTTCCCCTTCCCCTTCCCCTTCCCCGCTCCATCCGTGGCGGCGTTGCCAGGCTCCGGGCCGCCAGACGGCGCGGCGCCATTGCCGGGGTGGTGCGCCTGAAAAAGGAGCACGCAGAGAGCCGGCGAGAGGGTGAGGGAATTGAAGGCCGAGATCACCGTGCTCGCTGCGATCGTGAGGGCAAACTGCCGGTAAAACTCGCCGCTGATGCCGGTGATGAAGGCCGTCGGCACGAACACCGAACAGAGCACCAGCGCGATCGCGATCACCGGCCCGGCCACCTCCGCCATCGCCCGCCGGGCCGCCTCGCGCGCAGGCAATCCCCCCGACAGCCAGCGCTCGACATTCTCGACGACAACGATCGCGTCATCGACGACGATCCCGATGGCGAGCACGAGGCCGAACAGCGAGAGATTGTTGAGGGAGAAACCGAACAGCCGCATCGCGGCGAACGTCCCCACCAGCGACACCGGTACGGCGACCATCGGAATGATCGTCGCCCGCCAATCCTGGAGAAAGACGAGGACGACGATGAACACGAGCACCACCGCCTCGAAGAGCGTCTTCCAGACCTCGCGGACGCTCTCCTCGACGAACACCGTCGTGTCGTAGTGAATCGCATACTCGAGCCCCTCTGGAAAGCCGCGCTCGAGCAAGGCCATCTCGTGCCGGATCCGCTCGGCGGTGGCCAGGGCATTCGATCCGGGCTGTTGGAAGAGAGCGACGGTGACCCCCTCCTGGCCATCGAGCCGGCTGCCAACATCGTAACTGCGGGCCCCCAACTCGGCCCGGCCGATATCGCCGAGGCGGACGATCGCTTGGCCCGTGGTGGCCAGATCATGCCCGGGGCCGACACGACCGGCGGCGCCAGCCGGGGTGCCTGGCGGGAGCGGGCCCGAGGCCTTCACGATCACGTTCTCGAAGGCCGCCGGATCGGGGAGCCTTCCGGCCGCGGTCACCGGCACCTGGAAGTCGAGGCCGAGGGTGGCCGGTGGCTGGCCGATCCGCCCGGCGGCCACCTGAACATTCTGCTCGCGCAGGGCACGAACGACGTCGGTGGCGGAAAGCCCGCGGCTGGCGAGCTTGCCGGGGTCGAGCCACACCCGCAGGGCGTAGTCGCGGGCCCCGAGAAACTGCACGTCCCCCACCCCCTCGATGCGCGCCAGCGCATCCTTTACTTGGAGCAGCGCGAAGTTCGAGATGAAGAGCTGATCGAGGCGCTCCCCCGGAGAGAAGAGATTGACGCAAAGGAGGATGCTCGGCGACTTCTTCCGCGTCGAAACCCCCTGCCGGCGGGCTTCCTCGGGGAGCTTCGCCAGCGCCACGGCCACCCGGTTTTGCGTCAGCACCTGGGCCTGGTCGATGTCGGTGCCGAGGGCGAAGGTGACGTCGATCGAGGCCTGGCCGTCGCCGGTGCTTTTCGACGACAGGTAGAGCATCCCCTCGACGCCGTTGATCTCCTGCTCGATCGGCGTGGTGACCGTCTCGGCGACGACCTCCGCCCCGGCGCCGGGATAGGAGGCGGTGACGGCGATCGTGGGAGGGGTGACATCCGGATACTGCCCCACCGGCATGCCGACCAGCGCCACGCCGCCGACGAGGAGGATCACCACCGAGAGGACGGTGGCGAAGATGGGGCGGTCGATGAAGAACTGCGAAAACATGGGGCGACGGTCATTCCCTGGCGGGCGGGGCCGGCTGGGCTTCGACCGGCCGGACGACGGCCCCGTCGCGGACACGCTGCAGGCCACTGACAATGACCCGGTCGTCCGCGGAGAGCCCCTTCGTCACGACGCGCATCGAGCCGTCGAGCTTTCCGGGGGTGATCTCGCGGATCGTTACCCGATCATCGGCACCGACGATAGCGACGGTCCGGCGCCCCTGCTCGATGCCAATGGCCCGATCGGCTACGAGGATCGCCTCGGCCGGATCGCCGAAGGGGAGGCGGACCCGGCAGAACATCCCCGGCGCGATGAGCCGATCGGGGTTGTCGAGGATCGCCCGGCAACGGACCGTGCCGGTCGACGCACGGACGGCGATGTCGACGAACGACAGCACGCCGCGGCGCGGGAAGCCCTCGTCGGTGACCAGGGCCACGTCGACGGGGATGGCGAGATCGCGGATGTTGCGCCACGTCGGCTCCCCCTCCGCAGCATTCGCCTCCGGCTCCCCGTCTCCGCGCCAGTCACGGATCGCCCGTTCGCGGGCCACGAGGAGCGATCGCTCGTCGGCAAAGAAGGTGACATAAATCGGGTCAACGCTGACGATCGTCGCCAACGTTGTCGGCGTTCCCCCTCCTCCGACGAGCTCGCCGACGTTCACCGTCCGGGCGCCGATCCGGCCGGCGATCGGCGCCGTCACCCGGCAGAAGCCGAGATCGAGATCCGCCTGCGCGAGCATAGCCCGGTCTTTTTTGAGCGTGGCGGCGGCCATGTCCCGCTTGGCGGTGATGATCCCGACCTGCTCCTGGGTGACCGCGCCGCGTGGGAGGAGGGCCTGATCACGGATCAGCTCGCTCTCCAGTTCCAAGAGCTCGGCCTGTTCGCGCTCGATCTCGGCCTCGGCCTGATCGCGGGCGATCCGGTAGGAACGGTCGTCGATGTCGAAGAGCGGATCACCAACGCCCACATCCTGCCCGTCGTCGAAGTGGACGGCCGTCACGAAGCCCCCCACGCGCGGTTTGAGATCGACCGTCTCCACCGCGGTGGCATTCCCGGTGAGCTCGATCGTGTCGGTCACCTCGGCGACGACCGGCCGGGTGACCACGACCTCCGGCGGCGGCGGGGCGACGACTGGAGGGCTCGAGCGTCCGCACCCGGCCAACGCCACGAGCAAAGCGGCCGTGGCGAAGGCCCGTGGCAGCATGGCAGGGGCTCTGAGCATGAACGAATGTTTCCGGGAGCCCTGACGGAAAGACAAAGCCGCCTTGTTGGTGACGCGCCAGACTGGGAGATTGAAGGGGAACTGATTGTGATGGCGGGGAAGCCGGACTGCAACGAACTGGTCCCCGAACTGGCCGCTTCGATGAATCCGGTGCTACTCCATCTCGTCTTTATCGGACGCCAGGTGGCTCTGCGAATCGACTGGCGGCCATTGCCTTTCGGTCACTCGCTTCTCAAACCATCGGTGCATGGCCGCATCGTCGACGGCGTACTCGCCGCGAGCCGATTTCCAGACGATCGCAGGGGTGCGCTTGCGGAGCGAGTCGAGCGCGGCCTGGGCCTGCTGCGCGGTGACCTGCGGGGAAGCCCGCTTCCGGTAAAACTGCAAAGCCTCGCCGTCGTACGGACGAAACCGCGGGCCCTGCTCGAGGAGTCGCCAGAGCACGGCCTGTTCCACGGGTCGCAGCGCGAGGTAGTCGGATTCCATCTGGGCTTCGTCAGTCCGCTGGCGCTCGTGAGCCGCCTCCATCACCGCCTGCTCGAAACGCACGTCCTCGAGGCCTGCCAAGGGGCTGATCGCCTGACCGAGCGATTCCATGAAGAACTGAGGCCGATGGCCAAAGCCTGCAAAGGCTTGGAACAAGAGAGGCGAGTCTACCGGCGTAAGGTCGGGCCGCTGCGCGGAGATGAGCCGAGCCACGTGCTCAATGAAATCCTCTCCGAGTGGCGGCATGCGGGCAATCTGTGAGCCGTAGAACGGCGCGGCGTTGGTGTTGACCAGGCGGAGCAGCTTGTCGCGGTCGGAGCCAGACATCACAAGCATGAGTTTCACGTTGCCTGGCTGATTGAGCTGATCTCGGGCCGACTTGAGTGCTGCCATCGTCGCTTCCCCGGCGTCGCTGGTGAGCGCGTGCTGGGCCTCGTCCACGATGAGCGCTATCGGTGCCTTGGCGGTCTCATGCAAGGCCCTCAGGGCATCGGGCAACGTGACGCCGTCATGCTTGCCAATCTTGCTCAGGTCGATCTTCAGGATGCCTGGGACGGTCACGCTCTCCACTCCGGCTTTCTTCGCGAAACGGCTCACGAAACTCGCATGCGGCGCGAGCGATCGGGCAATCGCATCCGCGATCAGCGTGCCTGGATCCCGCCGCGGGTCGGCCCACAGGTCCACGTAGGCCACCACGACGCCGGTAACTCTGAGCGCCGGGGCCAAGTCATTGAGGAGGAACGTCGACTTCCCCGTCCGTCGGGGCGCCGCCAGAAACAGGCCGTTGTGGGCGTCGCTGAAGGTGGTCTCACCGCGGAGCGCGACCACCAGTTCCCGAGCCAATTCGGGACGTGGAAAGTGAATCATTCTATGGCCCTTTATTGTGTAATAGATAATTTATTCACTACCGGATAAAAGTCAATAAAACGGTTTTTTTGGCGGATCATGGCGTCAGGGCATCCCCTTCCCCGAGCCCAGACCGCAGCGGCACGAGGGCCCCTCTGCCGGGGGCCGAAGCGGCCGGAAAGCCGGCTTGTTCGCAGCGACTGAGGGTGGGAGATTGAAGGTTGACCAACTGCGACGTCAGGGGTTTCCCCGCCCCCGAACTGCCCCAGAGGAAGTTTTCATGATCCCCCCCCGCCCTGCCCGCGCGGCGCTTCTCCTGGCCCGATCCCTGGCCGCGTGCCTGGCGTGCGCCGTCTGGGTCGCGCCGCTCCGCAGCGAGGAGCCGCCGGCCATCGATCCGGCCCGGAATCCCGCCGGAGCGCTCGCGGCCGATCTGGGGCCGCTGTGGGAATGCCTCTCCGGCGCCCGCGAGACGTTCGCCGCTCAAGGCACGGTCTCAGTCGGCGGCAGCGGCAAGCCGATGAAGGTGGCAATCAAGCTCGAGCGCTTCGATGCCCACGCCTACGACCTCGAGCTGACGCACGACGATTACGCTTTGTTGCTGCGGCGCCGCGCCGATGCCACGGCGCTTGCCCTCCCCAAACACAAGGTCGTCCACATCGGCCGCGGCGCGAGCGATCCGGCCGACCATCTCGATCCCGCCGGCATCGGCGCGCGGCTCGTGTCGTCGGCGACGCAGGTGGCGTTTGCCACTCCGCTCCTCCTCCAGCCCTCCCCGGCGTCGCTGACCGGCCTTTTGGTCGGGCTCCTTGGTGTGAAACACGATTCCGCCGACGGGCGCTGGGAACGGGGGGACGGCTGGCTCGACTTCGACGACGCCGGCCGGCGGATCAGCGCCAATGCCGAAAAGGTGGAGCTCGAGCTCACCGTCGGGGAGGCAGGCGAGTGCCTGGCCGTCGATGACTTCCCCGGCTACGAGGTGAGCGAAGTGCCGCGCGACGAGATCGAGCGGACGCTCTGCCGCGGCGTCCGCCGGGCCCTCGAGATCGCCCTGCCGGGGGCGGAGCTGACGGCGCCGGCGACAACAGCCCGCGAGGTGCCGCACGGGAAGCTCGAGTGGGCCGAGGGCCTGCGCGTCGTGACGCTCCATGGGAGCCCAGAGGAGATCGGCAAGGCCCACGGCGAGCTCCTCGCCGTCGAGGCCAACCGCTGCGTCGACTCAGTCCTCCATGTCGTCGGCGCGGTGGAGACGATCCGCGGGGGAGTGTGGTTTCGCAAGAAGCTCGACGATGCCGCGGCCCGGCTCGCCCCTCATATCCCTGAGCGTCATCTCCGCGAGACCGAGGCGCTTGCCGCCTCGCTCCATCTCGACCCGGGGCTTGTCGCGGTCGTGAACGTCTTCCCGGAGCTCTTCCACTGCTCGGGGTTTGCCGTCTCCGGGGCGGCGACGACCGACGGCACGCTCTACCACGGCCGCGTCCTCGACTACATGACCGAAATCGGCCTCCAGGACGCCGCTGCGGCGTTCGTCGTGGCCCCGGAGGGGCAGATCCCTTTCGTGACGATCGGCTACGCCGGGTTCATCGGGAGCGTGAGCGGCATGAACGCCCAGGGGATCTCGCTCGGCGAGATGGGGGGCCGCGGTGAGGGACAATGGGACGGTGTGCCGATGGCCACGCTCATGCGCCGCGCGATGGAGGAATGCACGACGCTCGACGAGGTGATGAAGCTTTGGACGGACAGCCCACGGACGTGCGAGTACTACTACGTCTTCGCCGACGGCAAGACGCGGCAGAGCGTCGGCGTGGCGGCGACGCCGGAGCGGATCGAGTTCGTCAAGCCGGGCGAGGGACACGAGCTCCTCGGCACCGGGATCCCTGATTCGGTCGTCCTCTCCGCCGGCGACCGGCTCCTCTGTCTTCGCGAGCGCGTCAAGGAGCAGTTCGGGAAGATCGACGAGGAGGCCGCCATCCATCTCATGGACCGCCCTGTGGCGATGAAGTCGAATCTCCACAATGTCCTCTTTGTGCCGGAAAAGCTGATCCTCCACGTCGCCCACGCCTCCCACAAGAAGCCCGCCGCGGAATGCCCGAGCGTCCGTCTCGACCTCACCAAGCTCCTCGAGGCGGTGCCCGGCACGCGCGGAGCAGCCACGCCCCCCGCCGCCGACGCGAAGGCGGCGGCCGTGCCTGGGGCCGTGTTCCGGGGCGTCGACACGCTCGCGACGGGGGAGGATCCGAAGGAGGACGCGCGGCAGTGTCTCGCCGGCCTCTGCTGGGACTGTGGCGCTTTCGACGTGGCGATCGAGAAGGCCGAGGGAAACAACGGCGATCTCCGCGTCCGCTTCCCCTCGCCACTGCCCGCCGGTCCCGCTTGCAACCGAGACGTGTGGATGGAGTGGTATCAGGCCCGCGATGGCGAGGGAGAAGTCTGCCGCGGCCCGGCCTGCGTCGTCGTCCACGAATCGGGGAGCGGGATGACGGTCGGGAGGATCATCGCCCGCGGCCTGTCGGCGCACGGTGTCCATGCCCTCATGGTGCAGATGCCCTACTACGGGGCCCGGCGCCCCAAAGAGGGGCGGGCGGGGGCGGACATGCTCGTGCCGGCCGTCCGGCAGGCGGTGGCCGACGTGCGCCGGGCGCGCGATGCCACCGCGGCGCTACCGCTGATCGACGCGTCGCGGATCGCCGTCCAGGGGACGAGCCTCGGCGGCTTTGTGACCGCGACTGTCGCCGGCCTCGACGAGGGCTACGACAAGGTCTTCATCCTCCTGGCCGGTGGCGACCTGGTCGGCGTGCTCGAGAAGGGGAAGAAGGATGCCGAGAAGGTCCGTGAGAAGCTGTCCGAATCGGGGATGACCGAGGAGCAGATCAAGGAGACGCTCCACGCCATCGAGCCGACGCGCCTCGCCCACCGCTACCGCCCCGACCGCACCTGGATCTTCTCCGGGAAGTACGACGACGTCGTCCCGCTGGCCCACTGCCAGCTCCTCGCCGACGCCGGGAGCCTGCCGCCGGATCACCACGTGCAGATGGAGGCCAACCACTATTCGGGAATCATCTTCCTGCCGATGGTGATGGCCCGGATTGCCGGGGAGATCCACGGCCGCACGCCGGCCCCGCCGGCTCCCGCCCCCCCGGCCACGACCGCTCGTTGACACACGCCGAGAACCGGGATAGAGAGGAGTGTCGGTTGACCGGCGCCACCCTGCCCCTGTCCACCCGCACCGAGATCCATCGTGACCCCCGAAAGCCCGAACCCGTCCGCCGATCTCTTCGGAGCCCGCCGTACCGTCGAGCAGGTCGAGGAGGGGAACGAACTGGCCCCGAAGTTCGACGCCCAGGGGCTGATCCCCTGCGTGACTACCGACTTCACCTCAGGCGAGGTGCTGATGGTGGGGATGATGAACCGGGAGGCGCTCGCCCGCACGATTGAATCAGGGGAGGCCCACTACTGGAGCCGCAGCCGGCAGCAGCTGTGGCACAAGGGGGCGACCAGTGGCCTCGTGCAGAAGGTCGTCGAGATGCGGATCGACGACGATCAGGACTGCGTCTGGCTCCGCGTCGTGATCCCCGGTGGCGCCAGCTGCCATGTCGGCTACCGCTCCTGCTTCTACCGCAAGGTGCCGGTCGGCACGGAGCGGACGACGGAAGCGACGCTCGAATTCATGGAACACGAGAAGGCCTTCGATCCGAAGGCAGTCTACGGCGACGCGCCAAACCCGACGCAGCTGTGACGGCCACGGCATCTCTTCAGGAAAGACCAATGGAATCCGGAGCGGAAGACGTCGCGATCTACATCTCGACGACGAAAAGCGATTAGCGGCTCGGCAAGGCATTCGTCGAAAGTATCGAGCAGTTCGCCGATCGCCCGTTGATCTACGTCCTCCCTGACGACGACTACCCTTCCGATCGGATGTTCGGACATCCCGTGTGGAAGCCGCGCGATCCCCGGATCCTGGCTCTTGATCGGTACTACAAGAAGCTGCGGGTCTTCTGGGGGCCGGCCGAGCGGTTCGTGTATGTCGATGCCGATCAGATCGTCCTCCGCGACCTCCGACCATTCCTAGACCATCTGCGCACGCGGGACACTCCTTTTTTCATGGCATGTTGGGCCTCCCGGAGCTACCCGGAGTGGCTCGCGGGCGACAGCGCGGCCCGCCGGAGATGGGCAGCCGACTGGGTCGGCCTCGCCGATCAACTCGCACGGTTCGAGCCGGCATTCGATCCGACAGCGGCGTATCCCTTTAACAGCGGCAACTGGGCAGCCTCGAGGAACGTTTTTGACCAAACCGTGCTCCTCGACGAATTCGCCCGGGCGCTGGAATTCCACGCGCGGTCGGGGCGGCCGGAGCCCTTGGCGATATCCCGGACCGCCTTTTTCAACGGCGACCAGGGTTTTCTCAATTACATGGTGTGGAAGCACGGCGTTGCGGTCGATTGGATCCCCGACTTCTTCTGGTGGGGAGGCCTTCCGGAAAGCGAATGGACATGCGAAACGCCGAGCCCATACACCGGACTTTTCGTCCATTGGTGCGGGTGCCCCCGCCCCGGCCCGATCCCGATCCCCTGGTCGACGGTGCCTCTGGCAGCCCGATGGCGGCAGCTCTACTACAGTTACTGCCGCAAGCACGGCGACTGGATCGGTTGCGCGAAGGACAGCGCCGAATTCCTCGCGCTCTTGGGCCGTCAAAGTCTCGGCAGACTGAGAAGACGCCTCTTTTGAAGCCATCCGGCGGTCAGAAGGACTGAGTCCATACCGTCAGACAAACGAGTCGAGATCCCCGCAAACAGCGAGAATGTCGCTGGGGAGGGTGGCAACACGGTATCGGTATCCAACGAGGAGCGAGACGGCTGCCTCTCTCTGTGCTGCATCGAGATGGCAGTGCTCGAAGAACACCACGGCGGGACGCACTCGCTCGAAGGGAAACACGCGGAGCAGTTCATAATCGTACCCCTCGGCATCGATCATGAGGAGGTCGAGCGACTTGAAGCCCTGCTGATCGAGGAGCGATGCGATCGTGGCCCCGTCCACCAAGGATTCGACGACTCGATCCTCGAGTCCCGGAAACTCGCGACTGAACTTGAGGATCGACTGCTTGTTGAGGGACGCCGTCCCAAGCACCCAGTCGGGAAACTGTCCGTCACGATTATCGACGTGGAAGAAGGGTACCTTCTCACCGGACTTCGTGATGGCGGCGTGGACGATGTTGATCCGTTCGTCACTCCCATATTTCCCGCTGAGACGTGCAATGGCAACGGGCTGGGCGTCGACAAGAATGCCGCGATAGTCGGGGAACTTTCTGGCCATGGCCACCGGCTCGAAATGGCCTTTGAGTTCGAGCGCCCCGATCTGCAGAAACCGAAACACGGAATCCTCGTTCGTCGCCTGCAAGCGCAGGGCACCGATGGCATGCATTAGCGAGATCTGGAGTTCCTTCGACGGATCGGCTTGAATTGCCCTCGGGTACCGCACGGCTCTGTAGCCAACCGTGGCCAACACCCGGTTGGTCATTTCGACGAGGAAGCCCTTCATCTCTCAAGCCTCATACTTCTCAGAATCGTTGATCGCCGAAAGGTTCGGCGTTGAAATCGATTGGCCGTCGTGGTCACCCGAAGCAGGCCGGTGCCCCTCAGGAAGTCACCATCCGGCCCGGGCGAGCCGATCCCTCCGGGATCCAAAGAAACTACCACACCCGAGAGCATCAAGAAATGAGTATCCGACAGAGGTCGCCGGTGTCCGGGCACGATGGTTGGAGTCGGCGGCACGATCGCTTGCCACCGCCGGCGATCACGAGCCGCTCCCTCTTGCAAGCCGGCTCCTCGTGCGCCCGACTCACCTCCCGAAGTAGCCCCACGCATAGACAAGCGTAGTCTCCGCGCCGGGATCGAGTCGCACCTGCCAGCGAATCCGCGCCGCGCCGTTGAACTGCCGCCACCACGGCGGCCAGTTGAACCAGCCGAATCCTGACAGGCCGCCCCGCCCCGGGCCCGCCGGGCCGGCAGCCTGCCCCAGCAGGGAGAGATCCTCGAGGACGTTGACCGGCTCGATGACGCCGTCGTGATCGGCCGACTCGACAGAGCCGAAAACGTGCCGCACCACCTCGATATCGACCGGCTGGCCGCGGAGGTTTTTGAGCGTCAATTCGCCAGTCAGCTCGAGCCTGGCCAGCTGCTCGCCGTTCCAGTTCTGGGCATTGGGGACGCGGCGCGTCTCCCGCTCCTCTTTCGTCACGCGGATGTCGACGGCGGTGGTGACGGCGAGATCGACCTCGGCCCCTGGCGAGGTGTAGGCGAGCATCCCCTGGGCGAGGACACGGCCGTCGCGCATCACCAGCGCCGGCGCCGTCGTCAGCGGTGCCTTGCCGGTGTTCGAGAGGCGAATCGTATGGACCGCCTTCGGCGCCGCCATGAGCCGCGCGAACTCTGCCCCCTGCCGGGGGTCGAGCTGCTGGACGAACTCGGGCGGCGGAGTGAGGGGGACCTCGAGCTTGAAGAAATCCCGGTAGGGGAGCGAGCCGACGCTCACCGGCACCACCATCCGCTCACCTTTTTTAAGGCTCACATGCTCGAGGCGGAAGACGTAGAGATCCTCCGTCTTCTCACCATTTGCTCCACCCGCTTCAGCCTCCTCGGCGAGCGCCACCCCCACGCCGGCCCCACCTGCCACCTGCGACATCATCGAGTTGGCGTAGAAGTTGCCGAAGCGGTTGCCGTTGTCGAGGGTGACCGCCTGCGCGAGACGCGCCGCCGCCTGCTCCATGCCGATCGGGTCGGCGGAATCCTTGAGGGCGAACGTCGGAACACCGACGACGAGGTTGCAGGTGACGTCGTCGAGATCGACCAGATCGTTGACGAGCGTTGCCTGGAGCCAGACGCGGGCCTGCCCCTTGCCGTCGAGCTCGACCCGGTAGGAGGGGATCCAGCGGAGCCCGCGCTGGACATACATCAGCCCGATGTCTGCCGCGCCGCCGGCCAGTGGCTCCGCCTTGTCCCCCGCGCCGCGGCGGATCATGCGGAGCGTGAGGGCACTGCGCAGCTCATCGCGGCCGAGCTTCGCGGCAGGCGCCGCGCGGAAGGTGATGTCCTGGATGCGCGCGAGGGATAGCACGCGCGTCCCGGCATCAGTCCGCAGGAAGACCAGATCAGAGGCGACCGGGAGCTTGGGGCCGTCGCCAGGCGGGGCGAGCGACTCGAGCTCGTCGGAGGTCTGCACCGGCGCCGCGAGGATCGTCGCCTCGTAGGGAACCGGATCACGGTTGGGGGGTGGGATCTCGGTGACGAGGACTTCCGCACCGGGATTGGCATCGACAAGCTCCTTGAGCGACAGCGCCGTCCGCTCGACCCTGACGCGGCTCTGGGAAGCGGTCACCGCCGCAACGCCGATCCCCCGCTGCTCGGCACCGCCTTCGATCGCCCCAACCCAGAATGTCCCCATCACCGGAGCGGGAAGATGGCGAAGGACGGCGTCACCTGCCGCATCGACCGCCACGGTACCACGATGGACGACAAACGCATGGCCGTCCTTGAAGACACTCACCTCACGAACCGGGAGACTGGCCGGCGCGGGGAGATCGGCCCCCCCGGCCACCAGCGGCAGGAAGAGGAAGAGGCCGAGCAGGTGGACTGCCACCCGGGGAAGGTCGGCGGGATCGCGGCGGGGCATGGGGAACCTCTGATTTCTTGAAACCGGGGTGGTGGACGCTGATCCGATCCGGTCACGCCCCCCCAGGGATGATGCCACGGCGGAAAGCTCCCCGGCAAATCCGGCAAGGCCCGCCATCTCCACGTCCCTGCCCGGGCTCCAAACCCGAGGGTATGATTGGCCTGTTCCGTCCATCGCTCCGGAGCCCCCCGGCGCCCCATGCCATCCCGACAGGCCTCGACCACCAGCCTCGCGCTCGTGCGGCAATTGCGATTCTGTGCCGGCCACCGGCTCTACCGGCACGAGAGCAAGTGTGCCTACCTCCACGGCCACAATTACCGGGTCGACGTTGAGGTGGTGGCGGCCGGCGGAGCGGCCGCGGTCGATGACGTGGGGCGGATCGTCGATTTCTCGCTGATCAAGAAGCGGCTCCTCGGCTGGCTCGATACGAATTGGGACCACGCTTTCATCCTCTTCGTCGAGGACTGTGGCGCGATCGCCGCGGTGCAGCAGTCGACACCGTCGAAGCTCTTTCTCCTCCCCTGGAATCCGACCGCCGAGAACATGGCCCGCTACCTCCTCGAGGTCGTCTGCCCCGGCGTGCTCTCTGACCTCGGTGTCGTCGCCCGCCAGGTGAGCGTGTGGGAGACCGACGAAGCCTGCGCGATCGCGTCCCTCACCGGCCCCCCCGCGCCGCCGCCGATGCCGCTGGGCAGTGTGATCGTCGTCGACGACCGCTGACCGCGCCTGCACTCCCCCACCAAATCCTCCCCGAGACCCGCTGCTTTCCATGCCAGAACCGCTCCTTCCAGCCGGCGCCACCTTTCCCACCACCCGTCCGCGGCGGATCCGCCAGCACGCCTGGCTGCGAAGCCTCACGGCCGAGACGGTCCTGACGCCGGCTGACCTCATCTGGCCGCTGTTTGTCCACGACCACCCTGCGGCCGTGCCAGTGGGGGCGATGCCGGGCGTCGAGCGACTCTCGATCGAGGGAATCGTGAGGGCAGCGGCCGAGGCGGCAGCCCTCGGGATCCCGGCGATCGCCCTCTTTCCAGTCGTCGAGAGCCGGCACAAGAGCGACGACGCCGCGCACGCCTGCGACGACGACAACCTCGCCTCCCGGGCGGTGCGCGCGATCCGCCGCGAGACCGGCGACAGCGTGGGGATCATCTGCGACGTCGCCCTCGATCCCTACACGAGCCACGGCCACGACGGCCTCCTCGCCGACGGCCGGATCCTCAACGACGAGACCGTCGCGGTGCTCTGCCGGCAGAGCCTGTCGCTCGCTCGGGCGGGCTGCCATTGTGTAGCCCCCTCCGACATGATGGACGGCCGCGTTGGGGCGATCCGCCGGGCGCTCGACGGGGCGGGAAGGCAGGATGTCTGCATCCTTTCCTACGCCGCCAAGTATGCCTCGGCGTTCTACGGGCCGTTCCGTGACGCGCTCGGCTCATCGGCAGCGCTCGGGGCCGGGGCGGCCCGCGGCGTCACCGACAAGAAGACCTATCAGATGGACACCGCCAACGGCGACGAGGCCCTTCGCGAGGTGGCTCTCGACCTCGCCGAGGGGGCCGACATGGTGATGGTGAAGCCGGCCGGCACGGCGCTCGACGTCATCCACCGCGTCAAGCGGGCCTTCGGCGTGCCGACATTCGCCTATCAGGTGAGCGGCGAATATTCGATGATCCGCGCCGCGGCCGCCCACGGCTGGATCGACGGTGAGAAGGCCGCCGCCGAGAGCGTGCTGGTGGTCAAGCGCGCCGGCGCCGATGCCATCCTCACCTACTTCGCCCCGGAGCTCGCCCGCGCGATGCGGTGAAGGCCAGGAAGCACCTCGGCCCAAACAAGGCTCGCGGATCCGGCGTCGCTTCTGCGGCATCACGAAAAGGAATTCGCGAGGGGTCGCCCATGCCCCGGGAGCCGGCGTAGCCGGCAAGCGGAGCCATGGATGGCGCAGCGCAGGCGGCTCCGAGTGAGCGAAGGCCACGATGGCCGTAGCGAACGTCCGGCGACGGGGCGTGGGCGACCCCGAGCTTGCCGGCTCGCCACGAACCTAGCATCAACCGCCCGAGTCACCCCTTCGGTCGGAAGGCGACCATCCGCTCGGGCTTCGTCTCGAGGCGCGGCGGATCAGCGGCGCCTGAGTGAATGAGATCGATGCAATAGGGGATCGCCGGGAAGACGGCGTCGAGGCACTGGCGGATGCTCCGCGGCCGCCCCGGGAGATTCACCACCAGCGCCCGGCCGCAGATCCCGGCGGTCTGTCGGGAGAGGATCGCGGTGGGGACGTATTTTAATGACTCGCTCCGCATCAGCTCGCCGAAGCCGGGGAGCATCTTCTCGCAGACGCGCTCGGTTGCCTCCGGGGTCACGTCGCGCGGCGCGGGGCCGGTCCCGCCGGTGGTGACGACGAGGCAACAGCCGGCCTCGGCAAGAGCGACGATATTCGCCGAAATCTCTTCGAGGTCGTCGGGAACGATCCGCTCCCGCCCCTCCCACGGCGAAGCAAGCACCTCGCGGAGATAGTCGCGGATCGCCGGACCCCCCTCATCGACGTACTCCCCGCGGCTTGCCCGGTCGGAGACGGTGAGGATGCCGATGAGGGGAGGAGCGATTTCCATGATGCCCGTCACGATACCCCAAGGGGACTGGGGAAACCACGCGGGCCGTTCCCCACGGCATCGAGCGTCACTGGCGACCCTCATGGCTATTCCGGCTGGGGAGGGAGGGCAAACGATGCCGATGGAAGGGAGTCTCCGGGAGCCGCTGAAGGACGGACCGGTCCCACCTTCTCCCCGCACCGCTGCCGAGCATGCTCTCCCCGACTGCTACCGTGCGGATCCGGCCGAGGCGATCGAGCCTCATGGTGGCGACGCGCACGCTCGTCCTCGCGGCCGTGGGATGGTGGCTCGTGGGAACCACGGGCCGCACCGCAGCCGAGTCGCCGTCGACTCCGGTGCGCGTGGAGATCGACGAGGCCGTGGCGCAGAGCCTGGCCGAGGACGAGATTCCCGGCACGGTGGTGCCCCTGATCGAACGGGAGGGGGGCCCCTGGGAGCGCTTCGCGCAGAATCCTTCGGCCAACCCGCGCCGAACGCCGAACCTCGATCCCGGTCAGGCGGGGAACATCGACCGCGGCGCAGGGCGGCGGTTCGAGGGGTCAGGGGACGACGGGCCGGGCACCCCCGTCCTCGATCCAGGTCAGATCGGCAACCTCGACATCCGCTTGGAAGAGGCGCGGAACCGCCTCGAGAAGCTCGAGGGGAAGACGGAGCAGTTGCCGCTGATCCGGATGAGCGGTTTTTTCCAGGTCGACGACGGCCTCTTCAGCCAGTCGCCCTCGAGCCAGGCCTACTACGGCGACATCCAGGATGGCGTCGGCTTCCGCCGCGCCCGTCTCTCGGCCGTCGGAAAGCTCACCGAGTTCACCAACTTCTCCATTGAGTTCGACTTCGCCCAGATCGGCCGGCCGAGCTTCTTCGATATCTGGGGGGAACAGGAGCAGATCCCGATCCTCGGCACGGTGCGCATCGGCCAATTCCGACAGCCGGGCACGATGGACGCCTGGACGAGCGTGCGGCATCTGGAGTTTCTCGAGCGCTCGGCGGCCTTCCAGGCCACCGATCCCTTCCGCCGCGTCGGCATCATGGCCTACGCGATGAGCGAGGACGAGCGGACAAGCTGGGCGTACAGTGTCTACGCCACCGGCCTGACCTTCTTCGACGGCATCCAGACCGTCTACCAGACCTTCGGCGACAACCGGGCCGGCACCGAGATCGGCGACAACGGCGGCATCGGCTTCGCGTCGCGCATCACCCACCTCCTCGACTACGACGACCTCACCGAGGGTCGCTACCTCACGCACGTCGGCACCGGCTTCCTCTACGGCCAGACCGGTGGCTCCGGCAAGACGGGCCTCGGCGCCAAGACGTATCGTTCGTTCGTGTTCCCCGAGTTCTTCGTCGGCGATCCGGCCGGCCTCGGGCTGACCGCCGCCGGCACGCCGCGCGTCGTCGATTCGGGGCGCGTCCTCGCCGACAACTTCTGGATGACCCACATCGAGTTCGCTCGGAATGCCGGCCCGGCCCACTTCCAGACCGAGGTGATGCTCGAGGGCTTCAATCAGTTTGGTGGTCCGACGACGTTCGTCCCCGCCGCCTACTTCCAATGCGGCTACTTCCTCACCGGCGAGAGTGCCCTCTATCTCAAGCAGGCCGGCGTCCTCGACTACAACGTCGTCCCTCACACCACCTTCTTCGGCACCGGTCGCCGCGGGCGCCTCGCCGGGTGGGGAGCATGGGAGGCCGCCTTCCGCTGGACGTACGTCGATCTCTCCTGCACGAACATCAACCCGGCCAACCAACTCTCCAATTCCGCCGGCCCCCCGCCAGCCCCCGGATACGGCATCTACAACGCCCCGACGCTGGCGCTGAACTGGTGGTGGAACCGGTTCACGCGCGTGCAGTTCAACTACATCCACGCCATGCCCGACGTCCGTGGTCAGGGCCCGCTCCCGTTCGACATTTACGGCACCCGTTTCCAGATCGAGTTCTGAAGAGAGCGCGGATGCAGCCAGCGATGGCCTGCATCCGCTTGGCCGACAGGGGGAACGCCAAGGGTTCCGCCCGTCGGACGGGCATCGCATCCGGCGATGCAAGGCACGATCGACATCAACCGTTCACGCGGACGAAGCCATCCATGGCCTTCGTCCGCTTGGGCCGACCGCCAAAACGCCAGACCGCGAAAATGCCATGACGCATCTCCCAGCTCTCACGGCCCGCAGTCGGGCCACGATCCGGATCGCCTCCGTCTTCGTGCTCGTCTCCACCGCTGTCGCGGCCGATCCCGATTCCCTGCCACGGCCGCGGGCCAAGCCGGAGCCGCAGAAGCTCGTTGTGCCCGACGACGCCCCGGCGGCAAAGCCACAGCCCGCGACGAAGTCTGCCCCCGAAAGCCAAGCCGAGGTGCCACGGCCGGAGGGACGCCCCGGCAGGGCCCCCGATCCGCCGGGAAGCAATAACAACGACGACGTCAAATCCAAGGATCCCAAAGCGGATGCCAAGAAGAAGGAAGCTCCTCCCCCTGACGGCCGCTGCGACCAGTGCGGGGGCTGCGAGGGCGTGAGGAAGGTGTGCGTTGCGAAGATGATCGAGAAGGAAATCAAGAAGGTCTGCTGGGACGCCAAATGTGAAGACTTCTGCATCCCGGGGCCGAGCGTGTGGTGTGGCAAGGCCTGCAAAAAGGACGACTGCGGCTGCTGGATGCACGATCTCTGGAAGCCGACCTGCGCGGAGGTGAAGACGCGCGTCGTGCCGGTGCGGAAGGAGACGAAGCGAAAGGTGCCAGCGGTGGAGTGGAAGGTGGAGGAACGCTGTGCCTGTTGCCGCCGAAAACCGGGTGAAACGGCGGCCAAACCCATTCCACCCGAGAAGGCCGCCAGAGAAGAAAAGGGGCTGCGCACCGGGCGGAAATGAGCCGTTTCCCCCGCTCGTAGGCCGTCGCGCCTGCCTGGCTCTGATCGGTTCGCCTGGTGATTCGTTCGACCGCTTGTCGAACGATCCCACGATCAATCGCCGCAGCAACATGCTCGTCGCCGACGCCTCTCACGCCGCAGTGGCGATCGAGACCGGGTCGGAATGGATCACGACCGACCGCGACTTTCGCCCGCTTCACCGGCCTCCGGTGGCGGCATCACGGCATCCACTGCCTGCGAGAACGGTCAGGGATGAGGCCCGCCGAGCGAATCATTCCCCCATCGGACGCGCTGGTTGGCGAGGTTATAATCGCCCTCATCATGAGCACGATCGTCCCTGCCACCGCCGTCTCCCGAGCCGCGCTGCCCGCACTCCCGCCCCGCGGCGGCGTCACGCTGGCGATGTATGACCGGATGATCTCCGCCGGGGTGTTCGAGCCGCGACAGGAGCACCCGCTCGAGCTCATCGAAGGAGGGCTGCAAATGATGTCGCCGATCGGAGACCGGCATGCGGACGCCGTCGACTGGCTCGTCCGCTGGAGCATGATGCAGGTCGATCTCTCCCGAATCCTCGTGCGCGTCCAAAACCCGATCGCGATCCCCGCCTCGGAAAGTGCCCCGCAGCCCGATCTCGCCTGGGTGACGCTGCGGCGTTACATCGATCGCCGCCCGCTCCCGGAGGAGGTGATGCTCATCGTCGAGGTCGCCGACACGAGCCTCGACCACGACATGACAACGAAGGCGGCCCTCTACGCCGCAGCCGGGATCGCCGATTACTGGGTGGTCGATCTCGTCGCCCGGGCAGTGATCGTATTCCGCGATCCGGTGGCGGGCCGCTACGACACCCGCACCACCCACCGCGCCGGCCGGCCGCTCTTCCCTCTGGCCTGTCCGGAGGCGACCCTCGAGCCGGCGGAACTGTTCGTCGATTGAGCGCGAGGCGGAAGGGGCGGACCGGTCACGACTCGAACTCGGTCCTGTCGTTGCCAGACTGCCGGATGATCGACCGCAACGTCCCCCGCCTCAGATCGCGCCGCGGTCCCCGAGCAGCTTGAGCAGCGCATCGACGCACTTGGTCACCGACCACTGGTCGGTCGGGAGGACGAGATCGGGATTCCCAGGCGCCTCGTACAGCGCACTCACGCCGGGGGAAGTGCTTCATTTCACCGGCATCGGCCAGGGCATAGTGCCCTTCGGCGTCGCGCTGCCGGCAGACCTCGAGCGGGCAGGCGAGATGGACGACCAGCGCCCGCTCCCTGCCGATCCGTTCCACTGCCTTCTGCCGCACCGATTCCTCCGGGGCCACGAAGGCCGCGATGCACAGCAGCCCGGCGTCGTTGAACAGCCGGGCGATCTCCGTGCCGCGACGAAGATTCTCGCTCCGCTCGCCCGCTGAGAAGCCGAGATCACGGCTGATCCCCAGCCGCAGCGACTGCCCGTCGAGGACGGTCACCGCCCGCCCCGCTTCGAACAGCCGCCGCTCGAGCGCCGCCGCAAGCGTGCTCTTGCCGGAGCCGGTGAGCCCCGTGAGGAGGAGCGTGACGGGCTTCTGGCCGAAGCGGGCCTCGCGCTCGGCTGCCGTCACGGCGCTGGCCGCCCCGTGGAGATGCTCGGCGGCGGCGGCGTCCCAGTGGGCGGTGCTCCGCCCCTCTTCGGGTTCGCGGTCGAGAATCATCCCGGCGCCGACGGTGGCGTTGGTGAGACGGTCGATGATGATGAAGGCACCGGTGCCACGGTTGCGCCGGTAGGCATCGTGGCAGATCGGCTCGGTGAGCGTGATCGCGCAGCGCCCGATCTCGTTGAGGGAAAGAGCCGGCGCGTCCTGGCGGTGGAGCGTGTTGACGTCAACGCGGTAGCGGAGCGTGCTCACGGCGCCGCTGGTGACCTTCGACGTCTGCTTGAAGAGGTAAGGCTTCCCGGGGAGGAGCTTCTCCTCGGCCATCCACACGATCATCGCCTCGAAGCGGTTGTCGACCTTCGGCTGATTGCCGGGGCGGACGAGCATGTCGCCGCGGCTGGAATCGATCTCATCCTCGAGGGTGAGCGTCACGCTCTGCGGCGCGAAGGCCTCTTCGCGTTCGCCTTCGAAGGTGACGATCTGCTTCACGCGGCTCTTCTTCCGGGAGGGGAGGCTCATCACCTCGTCCCCCTTGCGGATGATGCCGGAGGCGATCGTGCCGGAGAAGCCGCGGAAGTCGAGATTCGGCCGGAGGACGAGTTGGACCGGGAAGCGGAAGTCCTCGAGGTTGCGATCGGAGCCGATATAGACCGTCTCCAGGAGCGTCATCAGCGGGGAGCCGGTGTACCAGGGCATGTTCGGGCTGTTGGTGACGACGTTGTCACCTTTGAGCGCCGAGATCGGCATGAAGTGGAGGTCGGGAAGCTCGAGGCGTGCGGCGAAGGCGGCGTAGTCGGCGCGGATCTCCTCGAAGACCGCCTGGTCGTAGCCGACGATGTCCATCTTGTTGACGGCGACGACGACATGCCGGATTCCCAGGAGCGAGACGATGAAGCTGTGGCGGCGCGTCTGGGTGAGGACGCCGTGCCGGGCGTCAACGAGAATGATGGCCAGATCGGCTGTCGAGGCCCCCGTCGCCATGTTGCGCGTGTACTGCTCGTGGCCGGGGGTGTCGGCGATGATGAACTTGCGCTTGTCGGTGGAGAAATAGCGGTAGGCGACGTCGATCGTGATCCCCTGCTGCCGCTCGTCCTCGAGGCCGTCGGTGAACAGCGCCAGATCG